>Ga0097621_100001317_pt1 | contig 17081 bp, 19 predicted proteins | sample KBSMisM72_FD_73165 | JGI IMG/M metagenome (GOLD analysis project Ga0097621, IMG submission 73165) | Miscanthus rhizosphere microbial communities from Kellogg Biological Station, Michigan, USA - KBS Miscanthus M7-2 (version 2) (version 2) | ecosystem: Host-associated > Plants > Roots >... | reverse complement strand
CGCCGACCGGCTCGCCGTCATCGCGGCGCTGCGCGCCGCCAATCCCGCCGTCAATGTCGTGATCCTCGACGACGGCCTGCAGCATTATCGGCTGCGTCGCGACCTCGAGATCGCCGTGCTCGATGGGCGCGGAACTGGCAACGGTTTCCTGCTTCCCGCGGGACCGTTGCGCGAGCCCGCATGGCGCCTGCGCACCGTGGACGCGGTGGTGGCGAACGGCCTGTCGCGCAAGGGAGATTTCTCCATGGTCCTCGTCGGCGACACTCTGCACCGCATGACGGATGCTCGCGACCGCCGGCCGCTCAAGGCGTTCGCCGGCCAGACGGTGCACGCGGTCGCAGGCATCGGCGATCCCAAGCGCTTCTTCTTGCAGCTCGGCGCAGCGGGCATCAAGGTCGCGCCGCATCCCTTTCCCGACCACCATGCGTTCAAGCCGCGCGACCTGGAATTCGGCGATGGCCTGCCGGTGCTGATGACCGAGAAGGACGCGGTAAAATTGCGCCACGCCGCGCAGCCCGACTGGTGGGTTCTGCCGGTGACGGCGCGGCTCGACGCTGCGTTCGGAAATTGGCTTCTTCGTCGCTTGGCTGCTGAGGAAAAACGATGAGTGGCGTCGATCCAAGGCTGCTTGAAATCCTGGTCTGCCCGCTGTGCAAGGGCCGGCTCGTCTACCGCAAGGGCGCGTCCGAGCTGGTTTGCAAGGCCGACCGCCTGGGCTATCCCGTCAAGGATGGCATTCCCGTGATGCTGGAGGAAGACGCGCGCAAGCTGCCGCCCGAAGAAGAAGTGGCGTGAGCTTCCATGTAGTCATCCCGGCGCGCTACGCTTCGACGCGCTTTCCCGGCAAGCCCCTGGCGGACATCGGCGGCAAACCGATGGTGGTGCGCGTCTGCGAGCGGGCGGCAAAGAGCGGCGCGGCGAGCGTGCACGTGGCCACCGACGACGAGCGTATCGCCCAGGCGGTCCGCGCCGCCGGGCACTCGGCCCTGATGACCCGCGCCGATCACGCTTCGGGCACCGACCGGCTGGCGGAAGCGGCGGGCCAGCTCAAGCTGAAGGACAGCGAAATCGTCGTCAACGTGCAGGGCGACGAGCCGCTCATGGCCCCGTCCCTCATAGGACGGGTCGCGGAGCTGCTCGACAAACGGACGCACGCCGTGGTCTCGACCGCGTGCCACGCCCTGCATGACTCGCTGGACAACCCGAACATCGTGAAGGTGGTGCTCGACCATGAGGGCTACGCCCTTTATTTCTCGCGGGCGCGCATTCCCTATCCGCGGGAGCAGGGGGGCGCCTGGTACCGGCACGCGGGGATCTACGCTTACCGCGTCGGTTTCCTCAAGCAGTTCTCTTCCCTCGAGCACAGCCCGCTGGAGAAGGCCGAGGCCCTCGAGCAGCTGCGGGTGCTGTGGCACGGTTTCCGCATTGCGGTAGCGATCAGCGAAACCGAGATTGCGCCCGGCGTCGACACCCCTCAGGACCTCGAGGCCGTGCGTAGAATGCTTTCATGAAGCTGATTCTTCTCGGGCCGCCCGGAGCGGGCAAGGGCACGCAGGCGGCGCAGCTGCGCGAGAAGTTCGCCATCCCGCAGATATCCACCGGCGACATGCTGCGCGCGGCGGTGAAGGCCGGCACGCCTCTCGGCGTCGCGGCGAAGAAGGTGATGGACTCCGGCCAGCTGGTGTCCGACGACATCATCATCGGCCTGGTGCAGGAGCGCCTGAAGCAGCCCGACTGCGCCAAGGGCTACCTCTTCGACGGGTTTCCGCGCACCATTCCGCAGGCCGAGGCGATGAAGAAGGCGGGCGTGGCGATCGACTTTGTGCTCGAGATCGACGTGCCCGACAGCGAGATCATCCTGCGCATGAGCGGCCGGCGCGTGCACCCCACCTCGGGACGCAACTACCACGTCAAGTTCAATCCGCCGAAGGTCGACGGGCGCGACGACGCGACCGGCGAGATGCTGGTGCAGCGCGACGACGACCGCGAGGAAACCGTCCGCAAGCGCCTCGAGGTTTACCGCGCGCAGACTCGGCCCCTCGTCGACTACTACGGCAAGCTGGCCGCGTCCGGGGATGCGAGGGCGCCCAAATATCGCAAGATCTCGGGGCTCGGCCCGGTCGAAGAGATCTCCCGGCGCGCTTTCGCTGCGCTGACCTGATAAAATCCGACCCCTGCTGTCGTAGGTAAAGCCAAACTTTTCAGGGGGAAGCAATATGTCCGGCGGCCTTATTTTCGCGCTTGCCTGCGCGCTCCTAGCCATCGCCTACGGCGGCTGGCAGGCGAGTCGCATCGTCAGCCTTCCCGATGGTAACGATCGCATGCGCGAGATCGCGGCCGCGATCCGCGAGGGCGCGATCGCCTACCTGTGGCGCCAGTACAAGACCATCGCCATCGTCGGCTTGATCCTGTTCCTCGTCATCGGCTTCGTGCCGGCGCTGGGCTGGGCGACCGCCTGGGGCTTCTTCATCGGCGCTGTTCTCTCCGGCGCCTGCGGCATCATCGGCATGAACATCTCGGTGCGCGCGAACGTACGCACGGCGGAAGCCGCGCGCACGGGCCTGAACGAGGCGCTGCAGGTGGCGTTCAACGGCGGCGCGATCACCGGCCTGCTGGTGGTCGGCCTCGGCCTGCTCGGCGTCGCGGGCTACTTCTCGCTCCTCTACGCGAATGCGGTGGACCGCAGCGACTTCGCGCACATCCTGCATCCGCTGATCGGCCTGGGCTTCGGCGCCTCCCTGATTTCCATCTTCGCCCGTCTGGGCGGCGGCATCTTCACGAAGGGCGCCGATGTCGGCGCGGACCTGGTCGGCAAGGTCGAGGCCGGCATCCCCGAGGACGACCCGCGCAACCCGGCGGTGATCGCCGACAACGTCGGCGACAACGTCGGCGACTGCGCCGGCATGGCCGCGGACCTGTTCGAGACCTACGCGGTGACCATCATCGCCACCATGCTGCTCGGCGCTCTGATGGTGAAGACCACCACGCCCGCGGCGATGATCTACCCGCTCGCCATCGGCGGCTTCGCGATCATCGCCTCCATCGTCGGCACCTGGTTCGTCAAGGCGAACCCCGGCGACAAGAACGTCATGCCGGCGCTCTACAAGGGCCTGATCGTGGCGGGCGTCGTCGCGCTGATCGCTTTCTATCCGATCACGGTGATCTTCATGGGCGACGTGGTGAAGGACGTGCCCTTCGACGTCGGCACCGCAAAGAAGATGATCACCGTATGGCATCTCTACGGCACCGCGGTCGTAGGCATGGTGCTGACCGGCTTCCTCGTCTGGATCACCGAGTACTACACCGGCACGCAATACAAGCCGGTGCAGCACGTGGCCGCGGCCAGCGTCACCGGCCACGCCACCAACATCATTGCAGGCCTCGGCGTATCGATGAAGTCCACCGCCTGGCCCGTGCTGGCCGTGTGCGTCGCGATCGGCGCCTCGTACTCGCTGGCGGGCCTCTACGGCATCGCCATCGCCGCGACCTCGATGCTCTCCATGGCGGGAATCATCGTCGCGCTGGATGCCTATGGGCCGATTACCGACAACGCCGGCGGCATCGCCGAGATGGCCGACCTGCCGGATTCGGTGCGCGACATCACCGACCCGCTCGACGCGGTCGGCAACACGACCAAGGCCGTGACCAAGGGCTACGCGATCGGATCCGCGGGCCTCGCGGCGCTGGTGCTGTTCGCCGACTACACGCACGCCCTCGAGGCGGCGGGCAAGAGCATCACCTTCGATCTCTCGAACCACATGGTGATCATCGGCCTGCTGATCGGCGGCCTGGTGCCTTACCTCTTCGGCGCGATGGCGATGGAGGCTGTCGGCCGCGCCGCCGGCTCGGTGGTGCTCGAGGTGCGCCGCCAGTTCAAGGAGATCAAGGGCATCATGGAAGGCACCGCCAAGCCGCAGTACGGCGTCGCGGTCGACCTGCTGACCAAGGCGGCGATCAAGGAGATGATGATCCCGTCGCTGCTGCCGGTGCTGGTGCCGGTCCTGGTCGGCCTGATCCTGGGGCCGCAGGCCCTCGGCGGCGTGCTGATGGGCACCATCGTCACGGGGCTCTTCGTCGCCATCTCGATGTCGACCGGCGGCGGCGCGTGGGACAACGCGAAGAAATACATCGAGGACGGCCATCATGGCGGCAAGGGCTCGGACGCCCACAAGGCCGCGGTGACCGGCGACACGGTCGGCGATCCCTACAAGGACACCGCCGGACCGGCGGTCAACCCGCTGATCAAGATCATCAACATCGTGGCGCTTCTGGTGGTGCCGCTGATGGTGTGATGGCTCTGAAGAGGAATTTCTTGAGAAAGGCGACCGCGGTCGCCTTTTTCATTTTCGCGGGCACCTGCCATTCCCAGACTGCGCAGAGATTCATCGTCGCGGCCGCGCACCCGCTCGCGGTCGACGCCGGCTATGAGGTCCTGAAACGCGGCGGCTCGGCGGTCGATGCAGCGATCGCCGTGCAGATGGTGCTCGGGCTGGTGGAGCCTTCGGCATCCGGGATCGGCGGAGGCGCCTTCATGCTGTACTGGGCGCAGAAGGAGCGGGCGCTTCGCACCTACGATGGCCGCGAGACGGCGCCCGCCGCAGCCGACTCCCGCTTGTTCCTCGATGCGAGCAACAAGCCACTGGAATTCCTGGACGCCGCGGCGAGCGGGCGCTCTGTCGGGGTGCCGGGCGTGCTGCGCATGCTCGAGCTCGCTCACCGGCGGCACGGCAAGCTGCCTTGGGCGGAGCTGTTCGAGCCCGCAATTTCGCTCGCGGAGAGCGGGTTTGAGGCTTCGCCGCGCCTCCGCGCGCAGCTCGAGCGCGAAGTCCGCCTGAAGCAGGATCCCGCGGCACGGCACGTCTACTACGAAGCCGGCCGTCATATCGTCAACCCGGAATACGCCAGAACGCTCCGGCTGGTCGCGCAGGGCGGCGCCGACGCTTTCTACCGGGGACCGATCGCGGCGGATATTGCCCGCGCCGTGCGCTCGCACGCCAGGCCCGGCGGGATGGTCGAGGCCGACCTCGCCGGCTACCGCGCGCTCGAGCGCGACGCCTTGTGCGGTCCGTACCGGGTATGGGTGGTCTGCTCGATGGCGCCGCCGAGCGCGGGCGGCATCGCGCTGCTGCAGATCCTCGGCATCCTCGAGCGCAAGGGCTTCGCGCGGGCAGCGCCGCAGTCGGCTCAAGCGCTCCATCTGCTCGCCGAAGCGGAGCGGCTGGCCTACGCCGATCGCGCGAGGTACCTGGGCGACGCCGACCGGGTCGCGGTTCCCGTCGGGCCGCTTCTTTCCAGCCGCTATCTCGACGCGCGAGCGGGCCTGATCGGCGAGCGTGCCCTGACCATCGCCCCGCCGGGCAGCTTCGAATCCGGCACCAGCCATCTCGCCATCGCCGACGCCGAGGGCAACGTCGTGTCGATGACGACGACGATCGAGACGCTCTTCGGCAGCCGCATCTTCGTGCGCGGCTTCCTGCTCAACAACCAGCTCACCGATTTCGACTTCGTGCCCGGCGGGCCGAACCAGGTCGAGGCCGGCAAGCGGCCGCGCAGCAGCACGACGCCAACGATTGTCTTCGCCACCGACGGCAGCGTGCGGCTCGCCGCCGGCTCGGCGGGCGGCTCGATGATCATCAGCTACGTGGCGAAGACGCTGGTGGCGGCGCTCGACTGGAACCTCGACATGCAGGCCGCCGTCGCGGCGCCCAACCTCGGCAATCGCAGCGGCCCCACCGAGATCGAGCACGGCAGCGCCTGGGAAGCGCTCGCGCCGGCGCTGCGCTCGCGAGGCCACGAGGTGGCGATCCGCGAGCTGCAGAGCGGCACGCAGGGCATCGAGCGCGTTCCCGGCGGCTGGCGCGGCGGCGCAGACCCGCGCCGCGACGGCGCGGTGCGCGGCGACTAGCGGCCGAGCTGCGAGCGGATCTGCGCCACGCAGCCCTCGACGGGCTGCGCGACGTCGATTTCGATGGCGTCCGCGGGCGGCTCGAGCGCCTCGAACTGGCTCTTGAGGAGCGACGCCGGCATGAAGCGGTGCTTGCGCCCGGCGGCACGCTGGCGGAGGAGCTCGAAGCTGCCGCGCAGGTAGACGAAACGAAATTCCTCGAGGCCCTCGGTCAGGCGCCTGCGGTATGCCTGTTTGAGCGCCGAGCAGCCGAGGACGGCGTCCTTCTGCTCGCGCAGAAGCAGGTTCAATCGGTCGAGCCAGGGCCAGCGGTCCGCGTCCTGCAGCGGCGTTCCGGCCGCCATCTTCGCGACATTCGCTGCCGGGTGGTAATCGTCGGCGTCCAGGTAGCGCCAGCCGAGCTCGCCGGCCAGGGCCTCGCCGATCGTCGTCTTGCCGACGCCGGACACGCCCATGACGACGACGATCACGCTTTTTTCTGGACCGGGTGCCCGCCGAAGCGCGCGCGCATCATCGCAAGAAGGCGCCGCGCATAGTCCGAGCCGCCCTGGCTCGAAAAGCGGCTCATCAGGGCGAGCGTGATTACCGGCGCGGGCACGCCGAGCTCGATCGACTCGAGCGCGGTCCAGCGTCCTTCGCCGGAGTCGGCGACCACCGGCGCGATGCCGGAGAGCTCGCCGCCGTCCTGCAGGATCTCGGCGCTGAGGTCGAGGAGCCACGAGCGCACCACGCTGCCATGGCGCCAGGTCTCGGCGAGGCGCCCGACGTCGACGTCAAGCTCGGGCCGCGCCGCGATCAGCGCGAAGCCCTCGGCGAGCGACTGCATCATTCCGTACTCGATGCCGTTGTGGATCATCTTCGCGTAGTGGCCGGCGCCGCTCTGGCCGCAGTGCAGCCAGCCGCGTTCGGCGTCCGGCGCCAGGATCCTGGCGTACGGCGCGAAGATCTCGATCGACTTGGGCGTGCCGCCGAGCATCAGGCAGAAGCCGTTGGCGAGGCCGTGGATGCCGCCCGACACGCCGGCATCGATGTAGCGCAGGCCCTGCTGCGAGAGGCCGAGCGCGCGGCGCTTGGAGTCGCGGTAGTAGCTGTTGCCGCCGTCGACCAGCGTGTCGCCGGCGGAGGCCAGGGGCAGCAGGTCGCGGATCGTATCCTCGACCGCCGCGCCCGCCGGCAGCATGAGCAGGATGACGCGCTCGCCCTGCAGGCGCGCGCAGAGCGCCGCGAGGTTCTCGACGCAGACGACGTTTGCCTCGGACGCGATCGCCTGGCGCGAGGCGTCCGACTGGTCGTAGCAGACCACTTCAACGCCGGCGCGCGCCAGGCGTCGCGCCATGCCCGCGCCCATTCGGCCCAGGCCGACGATTCCAATTTCCATGCATGCTCCCGAACGAGACGCCGCATTCTAGGGTCTAGCCCAGATATGGACTATCTCGGCCTGTTGCAGTGGCCGGCGATGGCGGTCACCGTCGTCGCCGCCTGGCTGGTGGGCTCGCGCTCGGCGGGCAGGCGGGCGGTGGGCTTCTGGTGCTTCCTGGCGAGCAATCTGCTGTGGATCGTGTGGGGCTGGCACGACGGCGCGTATGCGCTGATCGGTCTGCAGTTTTTCCTGGTCGCGCTTAATATCCGGGGGGTTCGAAAGAACGAGTGAGGGGGGAGACATGAAAAGGCTCGTTTGCGGGCTCGCGCTGCTGCTGTCGTGCTGCGCGGCCCTTGCGCAGTTTCCATCGAAGCCGATCCGCCTCGTGGTGCCGTTTCCGGCCGGCTCGGCGACCGATACCGTTGCGCGCACGCTGGCGGCCGCGGTGTCGCAGAGCATCGGCCAGCCGGTCGTCGTCGATGACAAGGCCGGGGCCGACGGCGCCATCGCCGCCGGCGAGGTCGCGAAGTCGCCGGCCGACGGCTACACGCTGCTCCTGGCCACCAACAGTCCGCTGTCCGCCGTGCCGGCGATGAAGAAGGCGCCGCCGTACGACCCGGTCGCCGACTTCACGCCGATTACCGACGTCGGGCGCTATACCTTCTTCATCGTCCTGCATCCGGATGTCCCGGCAAAGACGCTCGCGGAGTTCATCGCCTATGCACGGGCGAATCCCGGCAAGCTGAACTACGCCACCGGCAATACCACAGGCATCGTGTCCACGGCGTTCTTCGCTTCGCAGGCGCAGATCAAGATGGTGCATGTGCCCTACAAGGGCGAGCCGCAGGCGCTCACCGACCTGGTTGCCGGCCGCGTGCAGGTAATGTTCTGCTCGTCGGGCACCTCGATCGCGATGATCCGGGAAGGGCGCCTGCGGGCGTTGGTTACGACCCTGCCTCGGCGCAGCGAGCTGCTGCCGGATCTGCCGACGATCGCCGAGGCGGGCATGCCGCAGTTCTCGATCACCTCTTGGGCTGGGCTGTTCGGGCCGGCGAAGATGCCGCAAGCCGTCGTCGATCGCCTCAACCGCGAATTCGTCGCCGCGATGGGCCGCCCCGAGGTCCATGCGGCGATGGAAAAGCAGGCCTTCGCGCTATCGCCCAGCTCGCCGGAGCGGCTTGGCGAGCTCGTCAAGCAGCAGCTGGAGAGCTACCGCAGCACCCTGCGCGCCGCCGGCGTCGAGCCGGACTAGCCCGGGAAGGCTGCGCAGCCAGGTCATCTGGCGCTTGGCAAGCTGGCGCGTCGCGGCGATGGCGCGCTCGCGCATCGTCGCCTGGTTCGTCTGTCCTTCGAGGAACTCGAGCACCTGCCGATAGCCCACCGCCCGCATGCTCGGCAGTGCCGCCGAAAGACGGTAGCGCTTGCGCAAGCCTTGCACTTCGTCCACGAGCCCTGCCGCGAGCATGGCGTCCAACCGGGCCGCGATATCGCGGTGCAGCTTCTCGCGCTCCGGAAACAGCGCGAAGCCTTGGACCGCGAACGGCAGCGCCGCTTTCGCGCGGCCGTGGAGCGCCGACAACGGCTTGCCGGCGAGGCGGAACACCTCGAGCGCGCGCTGGATGCGCTGGGAATCGTTCGGCGGCAGGCGCTGCGCCGTCGCGGGGTCCACGGCGGCCAGCTCGGCGTGCAAGGCGGGCCAGCCGCGCCGCGCCGCCTCCGCGTCGATCTGGGCGCGCACCGCGGCATCGGCCCGCGGCAGGGCATCGAGGCCGGCGACCAGGCTGCGGTAGTAGAGCATCGTGCCGCCAACCAGCAGGGGGATGTTGCCGCGCTCGAGAATTCCCTGGACCACGCTGATCGCGGCCTCGCGCCACTGTCCGGCGGAGTAGCTCTGGTCCGGGTCGACGAGGTCGATGAGGTGGTGCGGCACCGCGTTGCGCTCGGCAGCGCTCGGCTTCGCCGTGCCGATGTCCATCCCGCGGTAGACCTGCGCCGAATCGACCGAGACGATTTCCAGCGGCGCCTTTTTCGAAAGGGCGATCGCGAGGCCGGACTTGCCGCTCGCCGTCGGCCCCAGCAGGGCGTAGGCGACGGCCGCCAAGCCTAGCGGCCGCCCGAGACGTCGACGAGCGCGCCGCTCAGGTAGGACGCTTCGTCCGAGAGCAGCCAGAGGATGGCGCGCGCCACTTCTTCGGCGTCGCCGGCGCGGCCCAGCGGCGCAGTCGCGCCGATGCGCTCGACGCGCGCGGGGTCTCCGCTCGACTCGTGGATCTCGGTTCGGATGATGCCGGGGCGCACGGCGTTGACGCGGATTCCCTCGGCGCCGACTTCCTTCGATAGCCCGATGGTGAAGGTGTCGATGGCGCCTTTCGACGCCGCATAGTCGACGTACTCGCCGGCGCCGCCGAGCTTCGCCGCGATCGAGGAGACGTTGACGATGGCGCCGCCGCTGCCGCCATTGCGCGTCGACATGCGCTTGATCGCCTCGCGCGCGCACAGGAAGCTGCCCAGGACGTTGATGCCGAACATGCGCACGATGCGCGCCGCACTGACCTTCTCGACCCGCGTGCCGAGGTCGACGATGCCGGCGTTGTTGACCAGCGCGCCGAGCCTGCCCAGCTTGCGATCGACCTCGTCGAACATGCGCAGCACTTCCTGCTCGGAGGAGACATCCGCCTGGACCGCGATGCCGCCGATCCGCTTGGCGAGGGAAAGGGCCGATTCCTTGTCCTGCCGGTAGTTCACGCAGACCTTGAAGCCGCGTTCGGCCGCGAGCAGCGCGGTGGCGGCGCCGATGCCTCGGCCGCCGCCGGTGACGATCATGATCTTGTCAGCGGCCACGCAGGAAGAGCTTGTCGAGGTCGGCGAGGGTGAGCTGGTACCAGGTCGGGCGGCCGTGGTTGCAGCTGCCCGAGCGCTCGGTTTCCTCCATCTCGCGCAGCAGGGCGTTCATTTCCGCGAGCGAGAGGATGCGGTTGGCGCGCACTGCGGCATGGCAGGCCATGGTAGCGAGAAGCTCGTTTTGCCGCGAGGAAAGCACGGTCGCGGCGCCGAATTCGCGGATCTCGCGCAGCAGGTCGCGCGTCAGCGCGGCGACGTCGCCGCCGGCAAGCAGCGCCGGCGCGGCGCGCACCGCGAGCTCGTTCGGCCCGGAAGCGGCGACCTCCAGTCCGAGCTGCTCGAGCGGCGCGCGGTTCTCTTCCGCGGTGGCCACTTCCAGCGCTTCGGCGCGCAGCACCGCCGGCACCAGCAGGCTTTGCCGCTGCACCGCGCCCGCGTCCAGGTTCTTCTTCAGCTTTTCCATCACGATGCGCTCGTGCGCCGCGTGCATGTCCACCAGAACGAGGCCGGCCTCGTTCTGCGCCAGGATGTAGATGCCGTGCAGCTGCGCGAGTGCATAGCCAAGCGGGTGTTGTTCATCGCCCTGGCTTTTCGAATCCAGCGAGTTGAAAGAACTTCCCATGAACGCCTGATAGGCAGCAGCAGGCTGCGCGAGCCCGAGCGAGCCCTGGACCAGCCTGTCGTTCGAGAAGCTCGCGTACGCGACCGGCGCCTCGGCGGCGCTCGGCGCGAGCGCGCGCTTGAGGGTGTGCATGACGAACTGGTGGACGGAGCGCGCGTCGCGGAAGCGCACTTCGGTCTTGGCCGGGTGGACATTGACGTCGACGCCGCGCGGGTCGAGCGCGAGGAACAGGACATAGGCGGGTGCGCGCTCGCCGTGCAGCAGCTCGGCATAGGCCTCGCGCGCCGCATGGGCGAGCAGGCGGTCGCGCACGAAGCGGCCATTGACGAAGAAATACTGCGAGTCGGCGCGCGCGGTGGCGGCCTGCGGCGTGCCGGCGAGACCTGACAGCCGCAAGCCGGCAGCCGGCGCGTCGACCGCGACGCTCGCCGCGGAGAACGCTTCGCCCATCAGCGCGCCGACCCGCTCGGCGGGCGTCTGCGCGCGCAGGAGGCGGCTGACGCGGCCGTTGTGCTTCAGCGTGAATGCGACGTCGGGCCGCGAAAGCGCGATGCGGCAGAAGACCTCGTCGCAATGCCCGAACTCCGTGGCTTCAGTGCGCAGGAATTTGCGGCGCGCCGGCGTATTGAAGTAAAGGTCGCCCACCGTCACGGTCGTGCCCGCTGCTCTCGCCGCCGGCTCGATGGTTCCCGCGATCTCGCCTTCGCAATGCACGGCGTTGGCATGCGCCGCGTCCGGGCGCCGCGAAACGATCGACAGCCGCGACACCGAGGCGATCGACGCCAGCGCCTCGCCGCGGAATCCCATCGTCGCCACGCCCTCGAGGTCCTCCAGGCTGGCGATCTTGCTCGTCGCGTGGCGCGCGAGCGCGAGCGGCAAGTCGGCCGCGGCGATGCCTTCGCCGTCGTCCTCGACCTGGATGCGCTTTACGCCGCCTTCGTCGAGGCTCACCGTGACCGCCGTGGCGCCGGCGTCGAGGCTGTTCTCCAGCAGCTCCTTCAGGACGGAGGCGGGCCTCTCGACCACTTCGCCGGCGGCGATCTGGCTGACGAGCAGCTCGGGAAGGACCTGGATGCGGCTCATGCGGCCACGTCGACCGGTTCGCCGCCGGTGATGCGCAGCAGCTCGTCGTAGCTCAGGCGAAAAACGGTGTGCGGGTGGCCCGCCGCGGCCCAGAGCTCCGGGTAGGCGGCGAGGCTCTTCTCGACCAAAACCTGTCCCACGTTGGTGTGCGCGACCGGCGGCACGCCGCCGATGGCGAAACCAGTGCGCGTGCGAACGAACTCTGCATCGGCCTTGCCGACCGGCTCGCGCAGCACTTCGGCAAGGCGCGTGGTATCGACGCGCTTCGCCCCCGAGGACATGACGAGCACCGCCCGGTCGCTCGCCTGCGCGCGGAACACCAGGGAGTTGGCGATCTGTCCGACGGCGCAGCCGAGGAACTCGGCGGCCGCCTGCGCGGTGCGGGCCGCGCCCGGCAGCTCGACGATGCGAGCGGCAAGCCCGGCGCGCGCGAGCGCGTCGCGCACCCGCTCGACGCCCGGATTGCTCAATACGGCCGAGGCTTGCTGCATGGGGGAAGTGACGGCGATTATACAATCCACGCATGGAGCTCCTCGGCTGGGTTTGGGACCTCGCGCTGCATCTGGACGTGCGTCTCGCGGAATTCGTGCAGCTTTACGGCGTCTGGGTCTACGCGCTGCTCTTCGTCATCGTCTTCTGCGAGACGGGGCTGGTCGTGACGCCGTTCCTGCCCGGGGATTCGCTCCTTTTCGTGGTGGGCGCGCTCGCCGCAGTCGGCAACATGAATCTCTTCGCGGTGATCGCCGTGCTGGTCGCCGCCGCGCTGTGCGGCGACAACGCCAACTACTGGATCGGGCGCTGGTTCGGCAAGAAGCTGCTGGTGAAATGGATCAATCCGGCGCACCTGCAGCGCACCCACGATTTCTACGAGCGCCATGGCGGCAAGACCATCATCATCGCGCGCTTCATGCCGATCGTGCGCACCTACGTTCCCTTCGTCGCCGGGCTGGGCGCCATGCCCTACGGGCGCTACATCGCGTTCTGCGTGGCGGGTGCGCTTCTTTGGGTGGTATCGCTGTGCACCGCGGGCTTCTTCTTCGGCAACATTCCGGCGGTGAAGAACAACCTCACCGCCGTGATCCTCGCCATCGTGCTGCTTTCCGTGCTGCCCGGGCTGATCGCCTGGGTGAAGAACCGCAAAGGCTCAGTTCAGGGCGAGGGGTGAGGCCGGGCGCGGCGGGTTCTTGGCGAAGTAGTCGCGGATGCCGTCGAGGATCGCCTTCGCCAGCTTCTCCTGGTAGGCGCTGTCGTTCAGCCGCTTCTCCTCGTCCGGGTTGGAGATGAAGGCCGTCTCGACCAGGATCGAGGGCATGTCGTGGGCGGTCAGCACGGCGAAGCTAGCCTGCTCGACGCTTGGCTTGTGCAGCGTGTTCACGCTGCCCAGGCGCGCGAGCACATGGTTGCCCAGGCGCAGGCTGTGGTCGATCGACGCGCTCTGGGAGAGGTCGAGGAGCGTGCGCTTCAGGTAGTCGTCCTTGCCTTTCAGGTTGACGCCGGCGATGAGGTCCGCCTCGTTCTGCTTCTTCGCCAGCGCGCGCGCCATCTCGGAGGTGGCGCGCCGGTCCGAGAGCGCGAACACCGACGAGCCGCGCGCGTTCGGCCGAACGAAGGAGTCGGCGTGGATCGACACGAAGAGGTCCGCCTTGACCTGGCGCGCCTTCTCGACGCGGTTGCCGAGTTGCAGCGCGAAGTCGCCGTCGCGCGTGAGGAGGGCCCGCATGCTCGGCTCGGCGTCGATGAGCGCCTTGAGGCGCCTGGCGATCATCAACGTGACGTCCTTCTCGCGCGTGCCGCGCCGGCCGATCGCCCCGGGATCCTCGCCGCCATGGCCGGCGTCGATGACCACCGTCGCGAGCCGCGTCACTTTCGCCGTCTCGCGGTTGTATTTGGGCGCTACCTGCGACTTCTGCGATTGCTCGATGAGGGCGGCCAGCGGATCGAGCGGCACCGCCGGATAGATGTCGAGGACCAGCCGGTGGCCGTATTCGGCGATCGGCTTGAGGGAGAAGGCCTGCGGCTTCACCTCGGTCTTCAGGTCGAGCACGAGGCGCACCACGCCGGGACGGTTGCGCGCGACGCGCAGACCCTGGATGTAGGGGTCGTCGCCGGCCACCTTCGCGCCGAGCTCGGCGAGCGCCGCCGGCAGCTCGTCGACTTCGAGGTCGAGGACCAGGCGCTCGGGATCCTTGATGCTGAAGATGCTGTACTGGATCTCGCTCTTCGATTCGATGGTGAGGCGGGTGTAATCGCGCGCCGGCCAGATGCGGCTGGAGAGGACCTGCGCCTGCGCGGTGCCTAGCCCTGCGAGAACGAGGGCAAGGAGGAAAGCCAGGCTTCGCCAGCGGAGGTGCATGCGCTGATTAACGCGCGACGCGCTTCGCCGGCCATTTCCAGGCGCACTTCGAGGTCCGGGGTCGGCAGCAGCGCGCCCGCGCGTTCGGGCCATTCCACGAGGCAGGCCGCGCGGTCGTCGAAGTATTCCCGAAAGCCAGAATTCACCCATTCAGCTTGGCCAGTGAATCGATAGAAATCAAAATGATACAAGTTTAAGCTCGAAAGCGTATAAGGTTCAACCACGGTGTAGGTCGGGCTCTTGATCCGCCCGGCGTAGCCCAGCTTGTGCAATAAGCCACGCGCGAGCGTCGTCTTGCCCGCCCCGAGCTCGCCGCGCAGGTGAATCACGCGGCCCGGCGCGATGCCTGCGGCGAGGGCGGCGCCCAGCCGTTCGGTGGCAGGGGCGTCGGGCAACTTAATATCGAGCGACATGGACTACGCAGCACTCGCGCAGCGCCTCAAGGCCTGGGGAGCCGAGCTCGGCTTCCAGAAAATCGGCATCGCCGAGCCGGATCTCTCGGCCGCGGAGCCGCGGCTGCTCGAGTGGCTGTCGAAGGGCTGGCATGGCGAGATGGAGTATATGGCGCGCCACGGCGCGCTCCGAGCCCGCCCCGGGGAGCTTCGGCCGGGGACGCTGCGAGTCATCTCTTGCCGCATGAACTATGCGACCGACGTGGCCGAGGGAATTTCCGCGGACGGAGATCGCGCCTATATCGCGCGTTACGCGCGAGGCCGCGATTACCACAAGGTGCTCCGCGACCGGCTGCAGAAGCTTTGCGACCAGATCGCCGCCGCCGCCGGGCCCTTCGGCTACCGCGCGTTTACCGATTCGGCGCCGGTGATGGAGGTGGAGCTCGCCGCGCGCGCGGGCCTCGGCTGGCGGGGCAAGCACACGCTCCTGCTGAGCCGCGACGCGGGTTCGTGGTTTTTCCTCGGCGAGATCTATTGCGACCTGCCGCTGCCGGCCGACGTCGCGGAGGACGATCACTGCGGGAGCTGCCGGCGCTGCATCGACGTGTGCCCGACGCAGGCGATCCGCGGCCCCTATCAGCTCGATGCGCGCCGCTGCATCTCGTACCTCACCATCGAGCACAAGAGCGCGATCCCGGAGGAGCTGCGGCCGCTCATCGGCAACCGCGTCTATGGCTGCGACGACTGCCAGGTGGTGTGCCCGTGGAACAGCTTCGCGCAGGCCAGTTCCGAGCAGGACTTCGCGGCGCGGAACGGGCTGGACGACGCTTCGCTTGTGGCGCTGTTCGCCTGGACCGAGGCCGAGTTCGACGAGCGCATGCGGGGCTCGCCCATCCGGCGCATCGGCTACGAGCGCTGGTTGCGCAATCTGGCGGTAGGGTTGGGAAACGCTCCCAGCTCGGCCGAAGTCGTTGCCGCGCTGCGCGCGCGCAGAAACGATCCTTCCCCCTTGGTGAAAGAGCACGTCGAATGGGCCCTGGCCAGGCATGAGCGCCTGGCGGCCTGACGCGCTGCTGCCGGGCTTCGAGGCGCTCGAGCTCGAATTTCCCCCCGACTACGACGGGCCGGTGCGCGCCACGCTCGTGCGGCTGCCCCCCGGGCCTGCGCGGCGCGGGGCCGTCCTCTACGTGCACGGCTTCGTCGACTATTTCTTCCAGCGCCACATGGCCGAGCGCTTCGCGCTCGAGGGCTACGCCTTCTACGCGCTCGACCTTCGCAAGCACGGGCGCTCGCTGCTCGCGCACCAGCATCCGAACTTCTGCAAGGATGTCGCCGAGTACTACGCCGACATCACGCGCGCCATCGACGAAATCGGCGCGCCGGTGCTGCTCGCCGGCCACTCGACCGGAGGCCTCGTCTGCTCGCTCTACGCGCACGAGGGCGAGCGGCGCGCCGAGGTGCGCGGCTTATGGCTCAACAGCCCCTTCTTCGACTGGAAGCTTCCCGACGTGAAGCGACCGCAGCTGCATGTCGCCGCGGCGATGGGACGTTTTTTCCCTTTTCTCCGGAATCCCGAGCCGCTGCGCCCCGAATATGCCCAGGCGCTGCTCGAGCACTGGGAGTTCGACACGCGGCTCAAGCCCGTGGAGGGGTTTCCGCTTTATTTCGGCTGGATCGCCGCCATGAACGACGCCCACGCCAAGGTGCACCGCGGACTCGCCATCGCGTGCCCGGTGCTGTCGATGCACTCGGACGAAGCCGACTGGGTGCTCGACTGGCGGCACATCGCGCGCTGGTCGCGAAGCCTGGGGCCGGATGTCGCGGTGCTCGCCTTCCCGGGCGGCGTGCACGACCTGGTCCTCTCAGCGCCCCCGATCCGCGAGGAAGTCTTCAGGCAGCTCTTCGCCTGGGCGGAACGATTTTCAGGGTGACGAGCGTCGCCGCGCCCCACGCGACATAGAGCGACGCAAACACCCATTCGGGCGCGCGGTAGAAAAGCAGCTGCTGGACCCAGCGCGCGACGAAGGATTCGGGCCGTACCCCGCCGCGCAGCACGTCTTCCCATACCGTGAGCGGGCAAGCGATGCCGAGGAGCGCTTCGCACGCGACGAACGCGATCGCGACGAGGTGCGCGTAGCGGAACCAGGGATTGCCTATCCAGCGCCAGCCGAGCGCCGCGCCGAGCCACACCAGCGGAAGACCGGCCGCGATGAACGCCGCGATCAGGAAATGCGAAACGAGGAGCGCATCGGCCATCCACCAGAGTCGCATCGGTGCGAAATTATCGCCCTATACTGCCATGGCCATGCCGGTTCCTTCCGCATCGACGCTTCCGCCACGGCTCTACGCCGGAACCGCGGGCCACTCGGCCTGGTTCAGCGACGATCTGGGCGACACCTGGACGCATCCCAACAGCCACTCGGGCCTGTACACCGAAGCGCGCGTGTGGTCGCTATGCAGTCACCCTTCGGACCCGCAATCGCTTTACGCGGGAACCGACATGGGGCTCTTTCGCTGGGACGAAG
>Ga0097621_100001316_pt1 | contig 17083 bp, 9 predicted proteins | sample KBSMisM72_FD_73165 | JGI IMG/M metagenome (GOLD analysis project Ga0097621, IMG submission 73165) | Miscanthus rhizosphere microbial communities from Kellogg Biological Station, Michigan, USA - KBS Miscanthus M7-2 (version 2) (version 2) | ecosystem: Host-associated > Plants > Roots >... | reverse complement strand
GTTTATTTTCAACCATCGACAAAATAAAGTTCGTCGGACACTTTAAAACTCAACTCTCAAGCCAACGCGGACCTGTCGTGGTCTCATAGTTCGAGTGGCAAGCAGAAACGAGTCGAGGAATGCTTGTCGTTGCTCTGCAGTCGCCGTCGGCGAAAGTGCATTGAAGTTGATGAACTCGGAACCAAAGCTGAACACAGTCTTATTCAATATATTGTCAAATTCGATCGAGGGCCGCACAGCGATTCGTTCGTTGAACCGAAATTCGCGAGTCACGTTCAGATCAAGCACAAACAGTCCAGGACCATGACCAGCGTTTCGTGGAAGGTTTCCTGATTGCCCGATAAGCGGCAGTGAGAAGGCATCGATAACTGACGACTCAACGGCACTCCCTGGCGCACGCCAACGCAGGAGACTGGTATCGCCTTGAAAGTTCGGACGGTCATTTCCGACGTCATCGAGATTTCGATCAGTACCACCAATCGAAATATTGAACGGCGCTCCCGAAGCAACGCGCCAGATCGGAGCAAGCTGCAACGAGCCCAGAAACTTTGGAAGACTGAAAACACCAGAAAACACGAAGCGATGTCGGCGATCGAGTAGACTTCGCGCACGCTCCGCACGGAAGTCTCCTGGCACTAACGCGTCCGAGGTATTCACGACGCCGTCGTCAATGAGTTTGGAGAATGTGTAGCCGGCTCGAAACGAAAAGTTCAAGCCACTTCTGACTGGCACAAATCGTCTTCGCACTTCGATCGTAAGAGCACGGTAGAAACTGTTTCCGGCTGAGATCAGTTGTTCGATTTCAGCATGAGATGGATCGACTCTCAGGTCGTTAAGAGCTGCCAGTGCCGCCTGAAGAGCGGTTGTTGAAGTTGGGCTATTCAGATTGAAGACTGATACTGGAACACCAAACTCCATGACTCGGCTAATCGTGTTCGGATTTGTCGCCGCATTTTGAAAGACAAATCGAATGAGTTCGCCGGCGCTTGAAGCGTTGTAAATTGGTCGAGTGCCCGTTGAGCCTTCGCGAAAATTGGCAAAGTCGCGCGACGCGAGATAGGAACTGAAATTTGAGTAGCCTCCAGGCAGTCGCGGCGCGTTTACGTTGAACTCCCGCCACAGATGAATACCCCGAGTCCAATTGAAGTTGGCTTCGACCGCATAGCCGTAGCCCAGATCGCGCTCCACGCCGAAGTTGACCTGATAGCTTTCGGGTACCCGCAACTCCTCATCAAGACGACGTGAGAAGTTTTTATTTAGCGTTCCAAACTGCTTCACAATTTCAGAATCGGCAGAAAGAATTCGGGGGAATTGAAGATGCGAGCTGATAAAACTTCGACGTTGCTCCGCGGTCATCGCACTCCCGGTGAGCGGATCTTCAAGAGCGTTGGTATCGAAGAAGAGTTGTTGTTTGCCAAGTGTGAAGTCGTCGATGGTCCGTAGTAGAGCTCGGTTGTAGAAGACGCCCGCACCGGCCCTGAGGACCAGGGTTCCAGATGTTAGCGGGCTGTAAGCGAAAGAGAATCGAGGACCGAAGTTGTTTACGTCGCTGACTATCGACTCGCGTTCATAGCGCAAACCGTAGTTCAAGAGTAGCTGCGGAAGGACTTGCCACTCATCCTGAATAAAGAAGCTTGAATAAGTGTTTGTCTGAACTGACCTCACGTCAAACGCCTGGCGAAAACGCGATGGGAGGTTCGCAAGAAAGTCGCCGGCACTGGCGAAGTTGAAGGTGCCGCTTGCGTCCCCGAGATCGATAAACTCCGAACGAATGCGATGGACGTCAATGCCAAACTTTAACGAGTGATTTCGCGCGATGAGCGAAAAGATATCCTGGAACTGATAGCGATCTTCACGTCGATCAGTTGAGCCGGAAGTTGAAGAACCCGCCACAAGTGTTCCGCTACGGCGTTCCGAGTCACCGTCGGCGAGTGAATCGTTGAGTGTGATCAAGACAACGGGTTGATTGCCGCGCGCCTTGAAACCAGGAGCAAGTCGTGAGTACTGAAAGCGCGCCTGATTCACTCGCATGGTATCGAAAACAAAATTGTCGGATACCGAGAGGGCGTCTGAGTTACGCCTGGTAGCTTGCAGTGACTCGGCAAGACGGTTGCCACCACCGAATTGCCGAAGATTGCTAAGTCTGCCGCGTTGATAGACGGCAGTGAGGTTGTGCATTTGTGTGAACTGTCGATCTACTCGTGCGGTAAAGTTAGTGGCAACTGAAGGGGTACTTACGGACGAAACAAACGGCGCGACTTCACCCGCGAGGGCGGGATCATTCGCGGCTTCAAATCGTCGATTCCTGGGATCGGTCGGAGGTGGTAGCGGAAACAAAGGATTCTGCTCAACGGGTACAAGCGTATCGATCAAAGCGCTGTCCAAGAGTTTCGTTGTTTCGTAAGCGATGAAGAACACGCTGTTGAGGTTGAGACGTGGAAGTTTTGCCGGGCCACTGACAGTGAAGCCTCCCACGTGTTCCTGCAAAGGCAAGCGCGAAAGGCCGAGCGAGTTGTTCCTAAACGTATTGGCGTTGAGCGCCTCATCGCGAAAAAAGTAGAAGGCCCGTCCACGAAAGTCACTGGACCCGGAACGAGTTCTCAAATTCACACGTCCACCTGAGGCTCGTCCATATTCCGCGGAGAACTGATTTGTAATCACCTGTACTTCCTCGACCGCCTCGAGAGGGGGCTGAAAGCGTTCGCGTGCAGCACGATCGTCGTTGTTGTCGAGTCCGTCGATGGTCAGATTGTTCGAGTAGGCGGGCGAACCAGCGAGAGAGAAGGTGCCGGCTTCTTCGGGGGTACTGTTGGGATTTGCATTCCGATCTTCCGCGAGATCTCGCGTCGATAATGGTTCCTCGGTAACACCCGGAAGAGTAAAAACCAAATCCAACGCTGAGCGACTTGGAATCGGAAGTAGTTGAGTTTCGGCTGCGTTCAGTGTGGCACCAACGACTGTGCGTTTTGTGTCGATCAAAGGCATATCGGTGGCCGTGATCACCACTGCGGCGACACTGATTTCAGACGGAACGAGCATGAAGTCAAGTGCAAGGTTTTGACTCGCAACCGTTGTAAGGGTTGTCTCCCTTGGTGCGAATCCCTGGAACGAAACGCGAACTGCGTAACTGCCGGGTTCTAACTGGATCAATTTGTATTGACCTTCAGCGTTCGAAGTCGTGGTTCTTGCAGCTCCGGTTTTGGTTAGAGTGATTTTGATTTCAGCGCCAGGGATGACCGCAGCATTCTGATCGGTGACTCGACCTGAGATGGTGACTGTATCGAGATCCTGTGCTTGTGAGACTGAATAGAAGAGAAGGAGAGTGAGAAACGTGAGAAGTGAGGTTTTCATTCTTGTACTCCTGCGGCGCTCTGAATGTCCGACGAACCTTAGTTTGTCGTGAGACTGGCCACAGATGAAACGGATCAGATCGCTAACAAGAATATTTATCCACCGAGAAGATTCTGATTCGTTTCATCCGTTGAATCTGTGGCTGAACACCTGCCGACAAACTATAGTTTGTCGAACACTCCGTTGCCGCTAAAAAAGGTTGATTCGTAGTTTTGTAACTGACACCGCAAGCAAGTGTGAGAAGCGATGTCGCGGCAAACTCTAGCACAATTCAGCGAGAGAGGAATAGATCAAATGTCTGACGAACTTTAGTTTGTCGAACATCAGGATCGCGCACGACGACGGAGCACAGAAGAGCGCGTCAAAGGAACGAGTGCGTCGGTGGTGCCTTCAGGTGGCGTTTCGAAGTTCGTGAGTTCTTCTGCGTGTGTCTGCAAGTATTGAAAGAAACGTTCAAACTCCTGCTGCATGGCATCCATCTTCTCGCGCATGTTGAGAATGATTTCAACGCCGGCAAGGTTCACACCCAGATCGCGTGTCAATGAAAGAATCAACTCGAGCCGCTCAAGATCCGGGTCGGTATACAGACGTGTATTGCCTTCAGAACGCGAAGGCTTCAGCAGACCTTCACGCTCGTACAGTCTCAGTGTCTGCGGATGAATGCCATACTGATCCGCCACTGCGCTGATAGTGTATGTGCGAGCTTTACGAGTCATTGCGATGGCCGATTGCCGATTGCCGATTGCCGATTGCCGATTTGAATACAAACGGATACTCCGGCCCAAGAAGATGGCTCGTGTGCATGCAAACAATCAGCAATCGGCAATCGACAATCAGCAATCACTCCAGTCCCATCTCCACTCTCGGGTTGGTTGTATTCAACTTCGAATATTCTCTCAACAGTTCCTTCGTCTCTTCCGAAATCACCTTCGGTAACGTCACTTGCACTTCGACGAATTGATGTCCCTTTGCTCCGGGGTTTCGTAAAGACGGTGCGCCCCGATCACGCAAACGAAATTTTTGCCCCGACTGAGTACCAGGAGGCACTCGTAACTGCGTTTTGCCGTCCACGGTCGGTACTTCTATCTTTGCACCAAGCGCTGCCTCGGGAACTGTGATTGGCACTGTCACGTAGATGTTGTCGCCCTTTCGGGTAAAGTATTTGTGAGTTCCCACATTAGTGATGATGTGCAAATCGCCTGCCGGTGCGCCCAGACGCCCGCCTTCACCTTTGCCAGGAATTCGAACTCGAGAACCAGTCTCCACGCCGGCAGGAATGCGAACCTTGACTGTCTCGGTCTTTGGCAAAGTGCCTTTGCCTTTGCAAAGCGAACATGGCGAGCGACGTCGACCTGTGCCTCCGCAATCGGGACACTCCTGGGCGAAACGCAACCGACCCCCCGCGCGTTGCACCTGCCCCGATCCTTTGCAAGTGGAACAGACCACGACGGGACCGCCGATATCGCCAGCGCCATTGCAACGTGAACACTGTTCAGAACGATTCACCGTGATGTTCGTCGTTAGTCCTTTGATCGCTTCTTCGAATGAAAGCGCCAGAGGCATTTCGATGTCGGCGCCTTTTCTTGGTTGAGGTCTTGGTGGCTCCTTTTCTTTAGCAGCGCCGCCGCCAAAGAGGTCAGAGAAAATGTCGCGGAAACTACCGCCGCCACCACTGCCGCCGCCTCCTCCAGTCGTTGCACTTCCCCAGTCAAATCCTGTGAAATCGAATCCAGGAGGTGTGCGAGGCCCACTTGATGGTCCTGCACCACGTGCGGCCGCGTCGGCAAGGTTGTCGGAATATTGGCCAAAGCGGTCGTACACACTTCGCTTCTTCGGATCTGACAATACATCGTGCGCCTCCGAAGTAAGCTTGAATCGTTCCTCGGCCGACTTATCACCGGGATTTACGTCCGGATGATATTTGCGCGCGAGTCGCCGATAAGCCTTCTTGATCTCTTCGGGCTTGGCGTCGCGCTTAACACCAAGGATTTCGTAGTAGTCTTTGTTAGCCATCTGTTACTAAGTGGCACAGACTTCAGTCTGTGTATTTCGGCTATTTGTCACTCATACTACCCGAACACAGACTGAAGTCTGTGCCACTTCTGAAGTCTGTGCCACTTTGCAGAAAAGGCGGAGGAAAGCTTGTCTCCGCCTCTTCAAATCGGCAATTGGCAATCGTAAGTTGGTAATGCCCTACTTGTTCTCATCAACGTCAACGTACTCGGCGTCGATAACGTTATCGTCACCGCCGCCACCTGACGATGAAGCACCAGCAGCCGATGCCTGATCTGATGACGACTCAGTACCAGCCGAAGGTGCCTGTTGATACAGAGCTTCGGCCAGTTTATGAGATGCCGTTTGTAATTGACTGAAGGCTTCGTTGAGCCTTTCAACGCCACCCTCAGCCAACGCTTTCTTGGCCTCGGCAATTGCCGACTCAACATCTCCGGCTACAGCTCCAACCTTTTCACGATTGTCGGACAGTGTCTTCTCCATCTGATAGACAAGACCGTCCAGACGATTTCGTGCTTCGATTTCTTCCCGCTTGCGCACGTCATCGGCCGAATGCGACTCAGCGTCCTTCATCATCTTGTCGATCTCCTCTTTCGAGAGACCGGACGATGCGGTGATTGTAATCTTCTGCTCGCGGCCAGTACCCATGTCTTTGGCGGACACGTTCACGATGCCGTTTGCGTCGAGATCGAAAGTAACTTCGACCTGCGGCATGCCTCGTGGTGCAGGCGGAATGCCGACAAGGTGGAACTTGCCGAGCGTGCGATTGTCGCCAGCCATCGGTCGTTCACCTTGTAACACGTGAACTTCGACCGACGTTTGGTTGTCGGAAGCTGTTGAGAATATCTCGGACTTTCGCGTTGGAATCGTTGTATTGCGTTCGATTAGTTTCGTGAACACACCACCAAGCGTCTCGATACCGAGGCTGAGAGGAGTAACGTCAAGAAGAAGAATATCGGTCTTCTCACCTGACAAAACCCCCGCTTGGACAGCTGCACCGATTGCCACGACTTCGTCGGGGTTCACGCTTTTGTTCGGTTCCTTGCCAAACATCTCCTTGACGATTTCCTGGACCTTGGGAATACGTGTTGATCCACCAACGAGAACGACTTCGTCAATCTTCTTTGCATCGAGACCCGCGTCCTTCAGCGCCTGCTCAACCGGCGACCGGAGTCTGGACAGGATTGGATCGACCAGCTGCTCGAAACGTGCGCGAGTCAGTTTCATCGCAAGGTGTTTTGGACCAGACTGATCTGCGGTCACGAATGGAAGGTTAACCTCTGTTTCCATCGTGCTCGACAACTCGATCTTTGCCTTCTCAGCCGCTTCTTTCAAACGCTGCAATGCCATCTTGTCGTTGGAAAGATCAATGCCCTGGTCTTTCTTGAACTCTTCGATGATCCATTCAATCAGACGCTCATCGATGTCATCGCCACCAAGGTGCGTATCGCCGTTGGTAGACTTAACTTCCACGACGCCTTCGCCGACCTCTAGAATTGAAACGTCGAAAGTGCCACCGCCAAAGTCGAATACTGCAATCGTTTCATCTTTCTTTTTGTCGAGCCCGTAAGCCAGCGCCGCCGCAGTAGGCTCGTTAACAATTCGCATCACTTCCAGGCCGGCAATCTTGCCAGCGTCTTTAGTGGCCTGACGCTGAGAATCATTGAAGTAAGCCGGCACAGTGATGACAGCCTTTTCAACCTTCTGACCGAGATAATCCTCGGCAGACTGCTTCATTTTTTGCAGGATGATCGCGGAGATCTCCGGTGGACTCCATTCCTTGCCGCCCGCAGCGATACGCACGTCTCCGCTACCGGCACCCTGAACTTTGTAGGGAACCTGTTTTATTTCTTCTCCGACCTCGTTGTAGCGACGTCCCATGAATCGCTTGATCGAATAAACGGTATTTTCAGGATTGGTGACCGCCTGACGTTTGGCAACCTGCCCGACGAGGCGGTTACCGTCTTTCGTAAAGGCGACGACTGAAGGTGTGGTACGTCCACCTTCCGAGTTCGTAATAACAGTTGGCTCACCGCCTTCCATTACTGCCACGACCGAGTTGGTTGTTCCTAAGTCAATTCCAATAATCTTGCTCATCTTTTTTTGGTCTCCAAAGCGCTAACTCAAATTGTGACGCTATCCAGCCTACTCGAGCGTTCGACTTAAGATTCTGCTGGGTGTGGCTGAACGCCAACCGAATATAATATCTGAGTGTGCCGTTGTCAACTTTATATGAGTGTGTTGATGTGGCCCGAGTCGATCCGCAGATTACGCAGTTTTTTTCGGACATTACTGCCGGAATCTCAAGGATGATTTGGGAGGTAATCTGCGAAATCTGTGTATGATCGTTCCTGCGGAGTCGCTGACTTATCGACGGTCTTCGTTGAGGAGTTTGGAAACAAAAAACACGTAGTGGGCTCCCGAAAGCACGGCGAACCCAAACACAGTGGCGTAGACAGTGGGGAGATAGTAGCCGGTTCCATACGGGATGCTCGCCGCGAGCATGATTATGCCAATGGCGACTATTTGAACGGTTGTATTGATTTTCCCCAGTAATGAAGGGCGAAATCCACGGAATCCGGTCACTATGTTAATTGCTGCGGCACCCACGAGTATGAAAACGTCTCTACTGATAACAGCAATCGTTACCCAAAATGGAATTGGCAGGTGAGAGGGTACCGGCTGCGGAAACACGCTCTTCATTGAGAGCACCACGAAAGACGTAACCATCATCAGTTTGTCGGCTATAGGATCAAGAATGGTGCCCAGTTGTGATTTTTGATCAAAGCGGCGTGCGAGAAGTCCATCCAATCCGTCAGTAACGCCGGCGAGGACGAAAATCACTAGTGCGAGGATGAATCGTTGGTAAAACAGGAGTGAGACGAAGACAGGGATTAAAACCATCCGAAAGACGGTCAAAAGATTGGGGACGGTAATTATCCTGGAGGACATTCAGGATGGTAGCTTTCCAAGGAACAATTCTGGGTCTTCTATGGCAGATTGGAAGTTAACTGCGCCTTAGCTCAAGCAGCGAGACTTCGGGAGGGCATCCGTACCGGATGGGGAGCACGACCGTGCCGAGGCCGCGATTAACATAAATCTGAGTATTCCCTAGACGACCTAAACCCTTTAAGAATCTTCGTCGTCGCCCGCCATTTTGGCTTGGTTCACGCAAAGCCACTTGACCACCATGCGTGTGGCCGCTGAGTACCAAATCGACGTCCGCCCTGGCGGCTCTCCGCAAAACGATTGGGTTGTGCGCAAGCAAGAGTTTCATTTCATCCTGGCGGGCACCGGCGAGCGCGAGTGGAATGTCCTCGAGACCAACCATGGTGTCGTCGACACCTGCCAGCCAGAACGCAGCGCCATTGAGTTCGAAGCGCATACCCTGGTTGATCAGTACATTAATTCCCTCGGCCCGGAAGAGGTCCGTTATCAAGTCGGCGTCTGTCCAATGATCATGATTTCCGAGAACAGCGAAAACGCCGAAGCGAGCTTCGAGTCGTCCCAACATCTCAGCGCAGGGAGCGGCGTAGTGTCGTTCTTTAGAGATGTAGTCGCCCGTTAGCGCAATGATGTCAGGCTTGAGTCTGTTTGCTGTTTCCACGGCCCGCTCAATCTGATTGCGGTCGGAGAAGGGGCCATGGTGAATATCGGAAAGTTGAACTATTCGAAAACTCTCAAATTCCTTCGGCAGACGGCGGAGGCCGATTCGCTCATGCTCAATTGTGAGCATGTAAGGCTCTGTGATAGCCGCGCGAGCAACGTGTGTCAGATTCAGGGCAAGTGTTTTAAGTGGTGTATCCGGTCGGCTGGGGCCGTATGGCAAAACACGACTACGCTGTTTGCTTCGAATTGGAGTGGCCATTTGGGCTGTTTTCGCAACCGGCCTGCCGTAGCCGGCGCCTTTAGGTGGGGCGCATTATAGTTACCACCCTCCGCATAAGCAACTTTACAACTGAAATACAACGCACCCGAACCGGAGACATTCAATATGCAATAATCACGGGCGCTTTTTGTCTGCAAACTTAGGCTTACCGAGAATTTTTCAGGCGCGGAGGGGAAACGGCCAATAACCGGAAAATGAGAATACTCACCTACCGCACTGCGATCCTTCTTGGCGTGTTTGTGACACTCGTTGCCACGGCAGGTCGCGTTCTTGCGGCCAATGATGCAGGGGAAAACCATGCCTTGCAGCCCACGGCTTTGGTGGGCATCGCTGTGATGTTGGTTATCGCGAAGCTTGGCTCCGAACTTTTTGAACGCATGGGACAGCCGGCCGTGCTCGGCGAATTACTGGCCGGAATTGTGCTGGGCAACCTTGTAATTTTTGGTTTCACTGCAGCTGAGCCGTTAAAGACGAATGAGACTATTGCCGCACTCGCCGAGATTGGCGTCATCATTCTGCTTTTTGAAGTGGGTTTAGAGTCAGACTTGAAGGAGATGATGGAAGTTGGATGGTCTTCCTTGCTTGTCGCTCTACTCGGTGTCATCGCACCTTTTCTGCTTGGTTGGACAGTGTCAGCGTATTTCATCCCCGAAGAAGCCACGCTCGCTCACATTTTCATTGGGGCCACACTCTGCGCCACGAGTGTCGGAATCACAGCACGCGTCTTTAAGGATTTAGGAAAACTTACGACACGCGAAGCCCGCATCATCCTCGGAGCTGCGGTGATTGACGACGTTCTGGGTCTTCTAATTCTGGCGGTTGTTGCTGGCGCAATCAAAGCATCGGCAGGAGGCACGTCTCTCGCCCTGTTCGATGTGGCGATGATCGCGATCAAGGCGCTGGTCTTTTTAATTCTGGCGATACTGGTAGGTCACTCACTAATGCCGCGTTTACTTCGAGGCGCTGGACGACTGGAATCGCGAGGAGTTTTGCTGACACTCGCGATCGCGTTCTGTTTCTTGTTGGCGTGGGCGGCATCAACGGTTGGGCTAGCGCCGATTGTTGGTGCGTTTGCGGCTGGGTTGATCCTTGACGAAATTCATTACCAGCCCCGTGAAGGTCGAGTCGAAAGAGATCTGAACGATCTGCTACAACCGGTTAGCACAGTTCTCGTGCCGGTCTTTTTTGTGTTGATGGGATTGAAAGTTGACCTCAGGCTCTTTGCAAGAATAGACATTCTCGGCTTCGCACTGATCCTGACTCTGGCCGCGATAGTTGGTAAGCAGGTTTGCGCTTTAGGCGTACTTGAGCGCGGCTTAAATCGGATGACAATCGGACTTGGCATGATACCGCGGGGCGAAGTCGGATTGATCTTCGCGGGAATTGGCGCAACTCTGATGCTGCCGACTTCGACTGGAGTAACGGAGCCTGTGATCAATTCAGGAACATTCAGTGCAGTAGTCATCATGGTGATTACAACAACCCTGATAACGCCAGTGGTACTTAAGTGGTCACTGAAACGAGTAAAACAGAAATAGTTAACGATTTGCAGACGAACATGGGAGGCAAAACAAGATGCGCGAGAAGAAGGATCAGCACACTGTCGGAACACCTGAGAAACTAAGAGGACAGCAGACTGGCTTTGCCGGAAACCCGGATCAAAATCGCGAAGAGATGAAAGAGACGCCGGCGCTAAGCGGCAGACGCAAGGCTAACAACAGAATGTTTGGTGACGCCTCACAACAGCACATTGGAAGTGACGCAACAAAACCAAGCACGAACTCACCTTCAACTCCTGCCATGAACATCAAGCCAAAAAGAAGTGGCGGTGGTGCTGGTGGCTTCAAGCGGCGCTTAGCGAAAAAACGAGCAACGAGGCCTAAGACCGCCGCTTCATAATTCCTTTGGCTGGTCGGCCCATCCCGAATTTACTATTCGCTATTTCCTGTGGTAATTAGTCTTTGGTGTCGATGGCGATCTTATAGGCATCGAACACTGTCCTCGACCGATTCCATTCAAGCGAGACTCACAGTCACTGATGAAGGTCCCTCGTCCGTTGGTGCGCACAATGATGGCGATTATTCTCGTCCTCTCGGCGATTTCCTTATCCGCCGCACGCCGAAGCTTGGTGCCAAGCCCAAAGACAGGCACTCACAACGAAGAAGAGACATTCGTCATTTCGAGAGGGGCAGACGGGAAGGCGGTGTGTCGTCGTGCCAACGCGACTGAACACGAGCGAATTATCAACCGCGATCGCCAGGGACGATTTCGGGTCATCTATGGCGGTGCGCCCAAGCGTTCACTTCTTTCCTTCTCGCCTACGTGGACCGACCTGACCAGCGGGCTAACACTTCAGCCGTCCGCTGGCTTGCGTATTATTCTCCACGGCACAACTCAGCTTGATCAGAACCAACAGGCCAAAAGTGCTTTCATAATTGCTGCGAATCGTTGGGAAGCGATCATTTCAACTCCAATCACCGTTGTGATCGATGTTGACTTCGGTACTACCTTTTTTGGCACGGCTTTCGGCGACTCCGAGATTCTCGGGCAGACCTCTAGTCAGGCTCTGATTACTCCTTACTCCTCGGTTCGGCAGCGATTGGTTGCAACAGCGTCATCCGCGATCGAGCAGCAGCTCTACGACGCGCTTCCACCAACAACTGTTCCGGTAGATGTGAATGGCGTGACGTCGGACATCAGCAGTGTGAGAGCGACACTGGCAAATGCCCGCGCCTTAGGACTGGTTGGTGATATCACGGACCCAAATTCAGTACAGCTTGGTCAGGGCGATTCAAGTATTGGTTTCAATTCCGCTTTCGCCTTTGATTTCAATCCCGACGATGGCATCTCTGCCCATCAAACAGACTTTGATTCTGTCGCCACACACGAAATTGGACATGCACTTGGCTTTTCGTCGCGCGCCGGGCAAGCCACGATTACACAAGTCTCAGTTTGGGATCTCTTTCGTTTGGGCCGGTTTACAGCAAACCTTGCTTCGTTTCCAACTGCGCCGCGCTTGATGTCAATAGGTGGTGAAGAGTTTTTCTTCCCAAACCAGCAAACTACATTTGGCACAACTTTTCTCGAGCTCTCCAATGGCGGGCCCAACCCTGGACCTAATGATGGTGATGGACGGCAGTCGAGCCACTGGAAGGATGACGAACTTCTTTCGACTGCTCCTTATATCGGCGTTATGGATCCCACGCTGGATCCGGGCTTGCGCCGAACAATCAGTGAAAACGACATCCACGCCATCGACCTCTTTGGATACTCCATAGGTCTGCCGCCGCCAGTTCGTCCAGCAAACGATAACTTCGCCAATGCAACCACACTTCAAGGCGACTCGGGATCGTTGACTGGCACAAACGTAAACGCTACTCGCGAACCTGGTGAGCCGATTCACGTTGGATACTTCGGCGATAAGTCTGTCTGGTACAGCTGGACCGCCACTTTGAATGGCCAAGTCACCATCGACACTATTGGAAGTAATTTCGACACTACGTTGAACGTCTATCTGGGATCCGCGGTTAACCAACTCAGTAATGTCGCTCAGAATGATGACATCGTGGCAGGTGTGAATCGCGTAAGTCGCGTTCAATTCAACACAACAGCCGGAACTACGTATCGAATTGTGGTTGATGGTTGGAATGGCGAGTATGGCAATATCACGTTGAACTGGAATGCTACCAGCGTTACTCCGACGCCAACCCCGACGCCGACGCCGACACCTACACCAACGCCGACTCCCACTCCCACCCCGACACCCACACCCGTAGCTGATCTTGCTATTGAGTCGTTCACGACGTCTGCCAATCCGGCTATTCGAACTCAAACGCTGACTTTCACTACAATCGCGCGTAACTTTGGTCCTAGTAGCGCATCCGCCGGCCTCTGGATTTCGATTCCGCAAGGATCAAGTTTCGTTTCGTGTAGTCCAGCGTGCGGCGCTCAGTTTTCCCCAAGCGTGTTCGGTTTTGTCTCGAATATTGATCCTGGCGCCAGTGTCAGCTTTAACGTGACGGTTCAGGTAAACGCACCGGGCGGATCTGTACTTACATCACTTGCGTTCATCGTTTCAGGCATTGATCCAATCCAGGGTAATAACAATGCAAGTCTGGCAATCGATGTAGTTGACCCTTTACCGTTTGCTGGAGCGCAGGCGATCTCGATGGATGGGCAGGGCAACCACGTGTTGGTATTGCGGGGCGGTACTGTGTGGGCGTGGGGAAATAACTCCTTAGGTCAGCTGGGAGACGGCACGGCAACAAGTCGGACATATCCAGGTCAAGTCGATGACCTAATGACAGTGACTCAGATCTCTGCAGGTAGTAATTTCTCAGTTGCTTTGAAGTCAGACGGTACGGTATGGACATGGGGCTCGAACACATCTGGAGAATTGGGAACTGGTAGCCTTATTCCAACAAGGAGCAGCCGGCCAGTTCGGGTTGCAGGACTCAATTCAATAACTGCAATTTCGGCAGGATCGAGCCATGTTCTCGCCTTGAAATCGGATGGAACGGTTTGGGCTTGGGGTAACAATGCGTCAGGTCAATTGGGATCCGGTGCTGCGTCGGCACCGCAGCCATCACCGACAATGTTGCCTAACTTCTCCGGTGTAAAAGCTATCTTCGCGGGCAACGCTCGCTCCTGGATTGTTGATGGTAATAACGACACGCGGGCTTTTGGCTTCAACTTTGGAGCGTTGGGTGATGGAACGCAGGGAGTGACTACACCAACCCCAACAATCATCTCAAGCTTGAATGGCTTGAAAAGAGTTGGTTCGGGTCCTGCCTTTACGGTTGTTGCCAAGAACGACAACAGCTCTTTCTCGTTTGGTACGAATACTGCGGGAGTGCTGGGACTTGGATTAATCGACTTTGGTGTTCATCCAGCGCCCGCTCAAATTCTCAATGTCACCGCTTCACTAGTGTCAGCTGGTGCCTTACACGCCATCGTTACTGCGCCTGATGGTACAAGCAAAATGTTCGGCAGCAACAGCAATGGTCAGCTTGGGCTTGGAATAATAGATTCAAATGCACACACCACACCGGTTTCAGTCCCCGGTCTATCTTCTGTGTTTGCAACCGCTGCAGGTGGGAACTCAACCTTTGCAATAGTTGGCGACCCTGCAAATGGCGGCGCAATCAAGTCCTGGGGCAACACCTTAGGAACTGATGCTAATTTTTCCGGCAGCAGTCCTCAAACCGTGATGGAGCCTGCTTTTGTTGCTAGGCCGATCCTCAGTGTTCCGGGCGGTGGAATCAGTTCTACGATCCAGGTTTTTGCTGCTTGCGGAACACCCGATGCGCTTATTCACTTCACCACAAACGGGCAAGACCCAACAGAATCCGATCCAATCGCACAGCCAAACGTCGCGATATCTGTGGATCACACATTGACACTTAAAGCTCGAGCATTTCGTACAGGATTAGCGAGCAGTCCCGTTAAGACGGCAAACTACATCTTCAGCAATGCCGTTAACCAATTAGACGATCCTCGATTGTTTGTTCGTCAACACTACCTTGATTTTCTTGGTCGCGAACCTGATTTGAGCGGCTTGGATTTTTGGACCAACGAGATCACTTCTTGCGGTTCCAATCAGAGTTGTATTGAGGTTAAAAGAATCAACGTGTCCGCTGCGTTCTTTCTTTCGATTGAATTTCAACAAACAGGGTTCTTAGTCGAACGCACTTGGGATGCGGCATTTGGAGGGTTTACTGGTAATTCATCATTTGGAGGAAACCACCAAATCCTGATACCGATAGTCCTCTACCAGGATTTCTTTGCGGAGAAGGAGTTGTTGGCCAAAGAAGTGATCGTTGGTGAACCAGACTGGCAAACAAGGCTCGAGAACAATACCAAAGCCTACTTTGACGCTTTTGTACAAAAAGGACGCTTCAAAGACGCTTTTCCTGCCTCAATGAGCCCGGCGCAGTTTGTCGACTTGTTAAAGGCAAATACTGGCAACGCGCTTTCGACGGCGGAGAGAAACCAGTTGGTGCAAGACATGGAGACTGGGATAAAGAATCGAGCCCAGGTTCTGCGGGCGGTCGCTGAAGATCCAGACCTAGCTTCGGCTGAACTCAACCGAGCCTTTGTATTGATGCAATACTTCGGTTACTTGCGACGCGATCCAAATACCTTGTCTGATACCGATTTCACCGGATACGACTTCTGGCTGACGAAGCTTAATCAATTCAATGGCAACTTCATCAATGCGGAGATGGTGAAGGCGTTTATCTCGTCGAATGAATATAGGCAGAGATTTGGACCGCCGTGATATTTCAAATTGAAGATTTTCAGATCTCAGATTTGTTACGGACGCAAAGTCTCCCTCTACATCCGAAACAGATCAGTAGACGAAAGTCTTCAACCTGAAATAGTTCTTCACTTCCCTACGACCGGCTTCTTAAATAATGAATCCGGAAGCGCAACATCCCACTTCAAATCTGCGACGCGCAGAACGATATCGCCATTCGCGATATTGTTGGAAGTCATCTTAAATGGAACCATCACTCCGTCGACCATTCGGTAATCGCTGAATGATTGTGTCACTGGTAGTTCGACCCCAGTAGTGTCGCTAACAACAACACTGTCGCGTTTCACCGTGAGAAAGGTCTTAGCTGAAACGTAATCAATAACGGGCGTTCCTCGTTCTCCTCGCTTCTCGACAACATAGACGTCTTCGTCGCCAACCTTGCCCATGCGTTTAACTTCGATCGTTTTGTAATTCTTTTTCCAATTGAGCACGTCATAGAAGTCGGCGCCCAGACGGATGTCCTCCAAGCGCCGCCCTGTGTAAGTCTCTTCCGGACCGAAGCTAACTAATTCGCCTCCAGCGGCTCCATCGAAGTAACTAACAATCGTGCCGATCTGTTTTCCCAGGGCTTTCAATGTCATATCGCTGGCGGTCGAGTTTGGAGCACGCGCGCTTATCTCACCTTCCGCCTGAACACCCTGACTCTCCATGTCGATTTCCACCTTCGTTAACGACGAGGTGTGCTTCCGCATGTTTTGTTCACCACCATAAGCGGTGATCATTTTGGCGATAAGATCGTCAGTGCTGATTAACCCCGTTTTTGAAAGTCGGCGAAAGGAGAAACGACCTTCGGGCTGATTGAGAACGATTCCAGCTACGTTCCCGGCGCCATCGCGTGAGACATCAATCCAGTAGGCTTCCGGTAGCCCGGGACTTCTCAGTTTATTCTTCTCGTTCTCCGTCAATGGATATGGTGGTTGACCTGGAACAACCAAACAAACTTTTCCCTCTCTCACACCTATCTCGATCACCTGTTTACTAGACTCGCTTTCGTACGAACCTACAAACGGTGTGAGTGGACCAGCATCAACGGTGGCACCAGACGCGGTTGACTCGGTTTGGGTGCTTGTCTGTTTCGGCAACACCAGGTTGCCCTGCGGCTGTTCAAGGAAGAGTTCCGTTTCCGATTCCTTTCCCTTGATTGGTCGAAACGTCGCATAGAAACCAGCCGGCGCAGGGTCGCTCAGCTTGTAACGACGACCGCCAAGATTCTGCAAAGCGTAAGGCGGTTGACCAGGAACAGTGAGCATCAACTTGTCGTCTTTCATGGCCACTTCGAAGTTGATACCCGCTGAAAGAAGTTGATACTTACCTACCTCCAATTTGGGGTCAGTCGCTGGGCCGGATGCTTTCTGATCCTGACTCTCAGTTGGGTCACCAACCAGGTTCTTCCAGATCGTGTTCATTGCAAAGCTGCCGAGCGAAGACGCGGTGACATTCGTCAGCAACACAAAACCAAGCTTCTGATCAGGCATAAAAGCCACCTGAGAATTGAAGCCATCGATATTGCC
>Ga0097621_100001309_pt1 | contig 17131 bp, 16 predicted proteins | sample KBSMisM72_FD_73165 | JGI IMG/M metagenome (GOLD analysis project Ga0097621, IMG submission 73165) | Miscanthus rhizosphere microbial communities from Kellogg Biological Station, Michigan, USA - KBS Miscanthus M7-2 (version 2) (version 2) | ecosystem: Host-associated > Plants > Roots >... | reverse complement strand
TCGCTGTCCGGAAAATCAGACTGCATGCGCCAGGCCATTTGCGCCGCGCCGACCGGGTCCTTCAGCTCGTGAGCCGCGCGCCAGCCGAGCAGCAGGATGTCCGGGCTGGTGGGATTGGTCTTGAGGTAATCGCTGGTGCGTCTGTAGGCATCGGCGGGCTGATGATCGGCCAGGTCCAGATCCGCCAGCTGCACGATTGCCTCGGCGAAGTTGGGATTGACCTGGCTGGCGCGCAGGAACAGCGAGCGGGCATCGGCGTCGCGCTTGGCGCTGCGCAGGCAGACCCCGGCATTGGTGTAGGCAGCCCACGGCGTGCGGTACAGGGGATTCTTGGCCGCCTCCTCGAAGCGGCTCACGCCCTCATCGGCGCGCCCCACACTGCACAGGAATATCGCGTAATTGTTGAGCTGCTCCGGATCCCCGGGCGCGAGCTCCAGCGCGGTGCGATATTCCTTCTCAGCGAGCTTGTCATCGCCGATCCGGTGATACAGGAGTCCGAGCATGCCGTGGACCTGCGGATTCTTGGGCGTCTGCTTGGCCGCCTTCTCGAGCTTGTCCTTGGCGACCGGCAAATTGCCCTGCTGCAGATAGGCGACGCCCAGCGACAAGTTGGCCTCGCCCGCGGCCTGCGGTGATTGCCCCACCTGCTTATCGCCCGTGGTCACGCAGCCAGCCAGCAGCACACTCGCCAGCAGCCCGGCGGCGGCCGGGACGCGCACGTTCATGCGCGCACCCGCGCGCCGAGGCGCGCCGTGGTGCGGTCCTGCACGCGGCCGACGAGCTGGCCACAGGCCGCATCGATGTCTTCGCCTCGGGTTCGTCGCACCGTTGCCATCACTCCATTCTTGAGCAGTTGATCGCGAAAATGCCAGATAGCCTCATCGCTCGAGCGGCGAAAGCTCGAGCCCGGGAACGGATTGAAAGGTATCAGATTCACCTTGGCAGGCCGGCCTCGCAGCAGGCGCGCCAGTGCGCGCGCCTGCGCGGGGGAATCATTGACGCCATCGAGCATCACATATTCAAAGGTGACGCTGCGCCCGTTCTGCTCGTCAATATAGTGCCAGCAGGCCTCGAGGAGCTCGGCGATCGGGTGCACCCGGTTGATCGGCACCAGAGTGTTGCGCAGCTCATCATCGGCCGCGTGGAGCGACACGGCGAGGGCCACGTTGCTCACCTCGGCCAGCTTGTAGATCTGCGGCACCAGGCCTGCAGTGGACAACGTCACGCGCCGGCGCGACAAGTCGAAGCAGGAGTCATCCAGCATGATCTGGGTGGCCGGAACGACGTTCCGGAAATTGGCGAGCGGCTCGCCCATGCCCATGAACACCACGTTGGTGACCAACCGCTCACCGCCGGGGGCAAAGCCCAGCTCGCGGTTGGCGAGCCACAGCTGGCCGACGATCTCGGCGGTGGTCAGGTTGCGGTTGAAGCCCTGCTGCGCCGTGGAGCAGAACGCGCAATCGAGGATGCAGCCGACCTGCGAGGAAATGCACAAGGTGCCGCGCTCGGCCTCGGGAATGAACACCATCTCGAAGGCCTGCGAGGCATCCGCTCGCAGCAGCCACTTGCGGGTGCCATCAACGGACTGCTGCGCCAGCACGATCTCGGGCAATTTGATCTCGGCGAGTTCCGAAAGGCGGGCCCGGAAGTCCTTGGCCAGGTCGGTCATCTGGTCGAATTGCGCCACTCCGCGCTTGTACAGCCAGTGCCGCAACTGGCGTGCGCGGTAGGGCCGCGAACCGCAGCCTTCGACCCAGGCGGTCAACTCCGCCGGGGGCAACCCCAGCAGATTGACGCGCGCTCCCAACGATGTGGCCGGTGTGGACAAGTCAGCTTCTGGGGCAAAGATCCGTGCCGCGGAAGAAGAAGGCAATCTCGCGTGCGGCGGTCTCGGGTGCATCCGATCCGTGCACTACGTTCGCTTCGATGCTCTGGGCGAGGTCCGCGCGGATGGTGCCCTTGGCCGCCTTCTTGGGGTCGGTCGCTCCCATGATGTCGCGGTTGCGAGCGATGGCATTGTCTCCCTCGAGCACCTGGACCACCACGGGCCCGGAGCTCATGTAGCGCACCAGATCCTTGTAGAACGGGCGCTCACGGTGCACCTCATAGAAGGCCTCAGCTTGCGAGGTGGTCAGGTGCATCATGCGAGAGGCCACGATGCGCAGGCCCCCCTGTTCAAAGCGGCGGTAGACGTCGCCGATCAGGTTACGGGCCACGCCGTCGGGTTTGACAATGGACAAGGTGCGCTCGAGCGCCATCAGCGGATACTCCTAAAGAATAAAAACGAAGGAATGGAGAGACACGGGCGATGGGAAAAGGGCGGGGAGTTTAGCCGTTCCGTGCCTCTGTCAGCAATCACGCTGCCCCACGGAAGTGCCGGAAGCTAAAGGTTTTTCAGACCGTGAAACTCTCGCCGCAACCGCACTCCGCCTTGGCATTGGGATTGCGGAACTGGAACGACTCGTTGAGTCCCTGGCGCACGAAATCGACCTCGGTGCCATCGAGGGTGGGGAAGCTTTCGGGGTCGATGAAAACTTTGACCCCCTGGTCCTCGAAAACCAGATCGTCCGGCCGAGCGCTATCGGCATAGTCGATCACGTAGCTATACCCCGAACAGCCGGTCGTCTTGATACCCAGCCGCAGCCCCAGACCGTGACCACGCCTCGCTAAGTGCGTGCGCACGCGTTCGGCCGCCGATGGGGTCAGGGAAATACTCATGGCATTAGTCTCTTAGCAGCCATTGTACCCCCGCCCTCCGCCTGCCGCTGGGCCGCGGCCAGGGCCGCCCTGAGGGCGTCCTCCACCACCAGCAGGCGCGTCAGCTTATCCAGCGGAATGCCCAGTTTCCGGGCCCAGTCCTCAGGGCCGCCCACCTGTGGACGGCGCCAGCCGCGTCCCTTGAGCTCTCCGACCAGCCAGTCGCAGGCCTGCTGGGTCGCCGGGCACCCGTAGAGTTGGTGCGATGCAGCATCGATGCGCTCCCCGGCCAGATGCAACATAAAACGGACCCAGGTGCCCTGCTCCTTGCTGCCCGCCTCGCCCGCCACGGCCTCGCACTCTTCCCTGCTGTTGGCTGCGGTCTGCAGCCGCGACACCTCGCGCCGCACGGCCTCCGCAGCCCGGTCAATATCGGCCGCGGTCGTTCCACGGCCCAGGCTGAAACGGAGCGAGCTCTGCGCCGTCTGCCGGTCGCGCCCGAGAGCGCGCAACACGTACGAGGGCTCATCGCTGTCGGAATTGCAGGCCGACCCGCTCGCCAGGGCGAGCTCGGTGAGCCCGAACAGCAAATTCTCCCCTTCGATGCCGCTGAAGGAGACGTTCAGGATGCCGGCCACGCACTGCTCGGCGGGGCTGTTAAGCAGCGTGCCGGGCAAGTCTTTGACGGCCGTCCAAAGGCGGGCGCGCAGTTCGGCCTGGCGCGCGGATTCTGTCGCCATCAGCTTGCCGGCCAGTTCGCAGGCGGCCCCGAACCCGACGATCTGGTGCACCGGCAGCGTGCCCGAGCGCAAACCGCGCTCATGTCCGCCGCCGTACATCAGCGGCTGCAGCGCCACACGGCGCGAGGCGTGCACGAACAGCGCACCGACCCCCTTGGGTCCGTAAAGCTTGTGCGCAGTAAAGGAAAGCAGATCGATGCCCATCGACACCACATCGATCGGCAGCTTGCCGGCACTCTGCGCCGCATCCACGTGGAGCGCAGCGCCGTGTGCGCGGCAGATCTTTCCAAACTCGGCCACGTCCTGGATCGCGCCGGTCTCATTGTTCGCATGCATGAGCGAGACCAGCACGGTCTCGGGCCGCAACGCTTCGGCAAGCTGCTCGGGCTGCACCCGGCCCTCCTCGCGCGGAGTGAGGTAGGTCACGGCCACGCCCTCGCGCTCAAGCTGGCGGCAAGGATCGAGCACGGCCTTGTGCTCGGTCCGAGCGGTGATTACGTGCGGCACCGCCGCACCGCGCTGCGCACGCGCGCCGCGCACGGTTCCTAAGATCGCCAGGTTGTCGGCCTCGGTGGCGCCCGAGGTGAAGATGATCTCGGGGGCGCGGGCGCCGATGAGCGCGGCCACCTGGGCACGCGCCGCCTCGACGCGCGAGCGCGCCTTGCGCCCATAGGCGTGCGTGGAGGCTGGATTTCCGAAGGTGCTCTCGGCACACAGGCATTCGAGCATCTGCGCGGCGACTTTGGGATCGACCGGCGTGGTGGCCGCGTAATCGAGGTAAACCGGATCTTCAGCGCTCACGCCTGTTGCGCTCCGCCGCCGGCGCGCCGCCGCCGTTGCTGCACAGCGGTCAGCATGCCGCGCAGGATATTGACCTCGTTCCCATCGAGCTCGGCCCGCTGCAGCAGCCGCCGGAACCGGTTCATCAGGTGCGTGCCATTCTGCGTGCGGTCGCGAAAGTCGATCTCGATGAGCACTTGGTCCAGATGAGCGTACAGACGCTCCATGGCGAGAGGGTCCGCGAGCGGCTGCTCGCGCGGGGCGCTGGGAACGGGACTGCCGCGGGCACGGAAGATTTCGTAGGCCACCACTTGCACGGCCATGGCGAGGTTGAGTGAAGCGTATGCCTTGCCGGTCGGAATACGCAATAGCGCGTGTGCCGGGGCCAGGTCCTCGTTATTCAGGCCGCTGTGCTCGCCGCCGAACACAACGCCTACCGGCGAGCTCGCACTTTCGGCGATGACGCGCTCAGCGGCCTCGCGAACATCCAGCACGCGGTAGTAGTGATCACGATCACGCGAGGTGCAGGCGAGCACGAAGCCGCAACCTGCGAGGGCTTCGGGCAGGCTCGCATAGACGCGCGCGCGCTCGAGCACATCGTCGGCTCCGGAGGCGCGCGCACTGGCCGCCGGATGCGGGAACTGGCGCGGGCGCACCAGCGCGAGATCTTCCAGCTCCATATTCTTCATGGCACGCGCGGCCGCCCCGATATTTCCAGGGTGCGAGGTGTCGACGAGTACCAGGCGAATCGGCGGTGCGCTCATAAGGCTGCTATTCTAGTTGACTATGCATCCGTTGCTGAATATCGCGATTCGCGCCGCGCGCCGGGGCGGCGAGGTGATCGCGCGCAGCATTCCGCGGCTGGAAAGCATCGAAATCCATGCCAAGGCGCGCCACGATTATGTGACCGAGGTGGACCGCTCGGCCGAGAACGAAATCATCGGCGTTATCCGTCACCATTATCCGGACCACGCGGTACTGGCCGAGGAAAGCGGCGCCAGCGGCGAGAACGACACGCGCTGGATCATCGATCCTCTGGATGGCACCACCAATTTCTTGCACGGATTCCCGGTCTACGCCGTGTCCATCGCGGCTGAGGTGCGTGGCCGGCTGGAAGTGGCGACCATCTATGACGTGCTGCGGCAAGAACTGTTCACGGCTACCCGCGGTGCCGGCGCTCAGCTGGACAGCCGCAAAATCCGTGTCAGCCAGCGCCGCGGCCTCGAAGGCGCGCTGTTGGCCACAGGGTTCCCGTTTCGCGCCAATGAGGACCTCGACAAATACCTTGAGATGCTGCGCATCGTGATGCCCGAGGTGGCCGGCGTGCGTCGCGCGGGCTCCGCGGCGCTTGATCTGGCGTACGTGGCAGCTGGCCGCGTCGACGGCTTTTGGGAGCTGGGTCTCAAGCCCTGGGACACGGCCGCCGGCGTGCTGATGATCACTGAGGCCGGGGGCCATGTCAGCAGAATCGACGGCGATGAATATGCGTACGGCGCCGACATCTGCGCTGGCACACCCAAAATCCACGCCGCCCTGGTCGCCGCCTTCACGCCGCTCGTCGCCGGCCTTGCGGACAGTGTAGAGTCTGCACGCACACTGAAGTTGCGCACCCCGGGGGGAGCACGCGAATGATCAGGCCGGTCGAGCCTAAGCAGGACTTGCTGCAGTGAAGTACTCGCCGTGCCGCCGGTTGATGATGCGACCGGCCCTCGGCCTCCTTCCCGCCTTTAGCACCAGATTCCAGCGGCCCGCCTTCGCTCGGGCTGCCTGCAAGTAACGGCACGAACTCACAGGGAGAACGCATGAGCCTGTTCCGCACCAAACCGACCGATGTCAACGCCAACACGGGCCTGAAGCGCTGTCTGGGCGCTTTTGACCTGACCATGCTGGGCATCGGCTGCATCATCGGCACCGGAATTTTCGTCCTCACCGGTGTGGTTGCCGCACAGCATGCAGGCCCTGCCATTGTCCTATCGTTCATCCTTTCCGGCATCGCCTGCGCCTTTGCTGCGCTGTGCTACGCCGAGCTTGCAGGCGCCATCGGCGGCGCCGGCAGCGCCTACGGCTATGCCTACTCCGGGATCGGCGAGCTGATCGCTTGGATCATCGGTTGGGATCTGATCCTGGAGTACGCGGTCGCCACCTCAACGGTGGCCATCGGCTGGTCCGGGTATTTCGGCAAGATCCTCGAATTGCTCGGCGTGCATTTGCCTCAGGCATTGACCAATGCCCCGCTCGATGGCGGCATCGCCAATGTGCCAGCCATGGTCATCGTGCTGTTGTTGTCGGTGCTGTTGTCCATCGGCGTCAGCGAATCGGCCCGTTTCAATACGGTCATGGTGTTCGTCAAGCTGGCCGCGGTACTCATTTTCATCGTGGTCGCCGCACCGCATATCAACCCGGCCAATTGGCACCCGATGATCCCGCCGCAAGTCACCGATGCTGCCGGCCAGTCCCATTTCGGCATGAGCGGCATCCTGACCGGCGCGGCCCTCATCTTTTTCGCCTACATAGGGTTCGATGCGGTGTCCACCGCGGCCGAGGAAACGATCAATCCACAGCGCAATCTGCCGATCGGTATCATCGCATCGCTCGTGATTTGCACGGTCCTGTACATCGTGGTGTCCGGCATCCTCACCGGCGTCGTGCATTACGATCAGATCGACGTTAAGGCGCCCATTGCGGATGCGCTCAAACAACTCGGGATCGGCTGGGCGGAGGCCCTGATCTCGATCGGGGCCTTGGCCGGGATCACTACGGTCATGCTGGTTCTTTATTTCGGCCTGACCCGTGTCGTGCTGGCGATGTCGCGCGATGGACTGCTGCCTACGCCGATGGCCCGGGTCAACCCCAAGACGCAAACGCCGGTGCGCCTGATCATTGGATCCGGCGTCGCCATTGCCCTGATCGCGGGCCTCTCCCCGATCGGCAAGGTGGCGCAGTTGGTCAACCTGGGCACCCTCTCGGCCTTCTTCCTGGTGTGCGCCAGCGTCATCGTGCTGCGCAAGACCCGCCCGGAACTCAAGCGTCCGTTCCGCACGCCGTGGGTCCCGGTGGTGCCGCTGCTCGGCATGGGCTTCTGCGCTTTCCTCATGGCTGGACTCCCAATGATCACGTGGCAGGCCTTTTTCATCTGGTCCGCCGTCGGGCTCGCCATCTATTTCTCTTACTCCTATCGGCACAGCAGCCTCGCCCGACAAAACTGAGCTAAATCTCAGGGCTTCCCGGTCGCGGCCGGGACCGCGAGACCGACTGCAGGCCTGGGCTGTGCGTCGGCTCGCTCCTACGCTCGGGTCCTCGTTTTCCCGGCATTGCGAGGTGCCGCGCAGGTCCTACGCTGTCCTGAAATGGCGGCGCCGGATGAGCTCGATGCCGATGTCCCTGCTGCTGGCGGCTGGGCTTCGCTTGCGTCGGTAACCGGGACGCTGTTTCACAACGAAGCGGCCGTCGCGGGGGCCGCCGCACTGCGCGTCCAAAACAAGCCCGGTGGTTTCATGTGCGTGAGCTGCGCCTGGGCCAAGCCCGCGCACCCGCACGCGGCCGAGTTCTGCGAAAACGGTGCCAAGGCGACCGCCTGGGAACTCACCAAAAAGCGGCTCACAGCGGAGTTCTTTCTGGAGCACACGCTCACGGAACTCGAGAGCTGGTCGGATCACGATCTGGAGGATGGCGGCCGCCTTACCGTGCCGCTGCGCTGGAACGCCGTCACCGACAAGTACGAGCCGATAGAATGGAGTGAGGCATATCAGGAAATCGGGGCGCAGCTGCGGACACTCGATCCGCAGTCAGCCGTCTTCTACACCTCCGGCCGGGCCTCACTCGAGGCCTCGTATCTGTACCAGTTGTTTGCGCGCCTTTACGGTCACAACAATCTGCCGGACAGCTCGAACATGTGCCATGAAAGCACTTCGGTGGCGCTGCCTAAGACCATCGGCAGTCCGATTGGCACGGTTTGGCTGGAAGACTTCAAGCACTGCGACTGCATTTTGTTCTTTGGCCAGAACGTCGGGGTAAGCAGTCCGCGCCTGCTGCACGACCTGCAGGATGCCCGCAAGCGCGGCGTGCCAATCATCACCTTCAATCCGTTACTGGAAAGCGGGCTTGTCGCCTTCGACAACCCGCAATCGCCGCGCGACATGCTCTTGCCGGGCCATACACAGATCAGCACGCAGTATTGCCAGCTGCGCCCCGGCGGGGACATCGCCGCGCTGGCGGGACTGTGCAAGTGCCTGCTCGATGCGGACGACATCGCCCGCCTGTCCAAGGGCGGGCGCGTGCTCGATGCGGAGTTCATCACCGAACACACGCACGGCTTCGAAGCCTTCGAGCGCGCGATTCGCGAGTTAACGTGGTGCGAAATCGAGGAGCGGTCAGGACTGAAGCGCAGCGAACTTGAGCAGGCGGCGCAAACCTACGGGGCGGCCGGCGCTGCGATCGCGGTCTATGGCATGGGACTCACGCAGCATCGCGAAGGCGTGCTCAACATCCAGATGCTCAGCAATCTGCTGCTGTTGCGTGGGAATATCGGCAAGCCCGGTGCCGGCATCTGCCCGGTGCGCGGGCACTCCAACGTGCAAGGACAGCGCACCGTTGGCATCACAGAAAAGCCTGAGCTCGCGCCGCTCGAAAAACTTAAGGAACTCTACGGCTTCGAGCCACCGCGAACGCCGGGCCTTGCGACGGTGGACTGCTGCGAAGGCATCATGAACGGGTCAGTCCATGCGTTTATCGGACTGGGGGGCAACTTCGTGCGCGCCGCTCCGGAGACGCGGAAGCTCGAGGCCGCCTGGCGCAAGCTGCGACTGACGGTGCAGATCGCAACCAAGCTCAATCGCAGTCATGTGATCCATGGCGAAGCGGCCTATCTGCTGCCGTGCCTGGGGCGTATCGAGATAGACCTCCAGGCGACCGGCCCGCAGACCGTCTCGACCGAGGACTCCACCGGCCATGTACATGCTTCGCACGCCGTGGCGGACCCGGCTTCCCCGGCGCTCAAGTCCGAGATCGCGATCATCGCCGGCATGGCGCAGGCGACCGTGCCTGCCAATGACAAGGTGAAATGGAACGAGTGGGTGGACGACTACGCGCTGATTCGCGATCAGATCGCGCGGACGATTCCTGAAGTGTTCCATGACTTCAATGCGCGCTTCGAGACCCCCGGCGGCTTCTCTCGCCCCGTCGCGGCACGTGATCGAATCTGGAAGACAGAAAACAAGAAGGCCAACTTCATTGCACCGCCGACGACGATTGCAGACCCCGACGCGCCCAGCGATGCCCCAGGTGTGTTGCGCCTGATGACGTTGCGGAGCGACGATCAATTCAATACGACAATCTACAGCTTGAACGACCGGTTCCGGCGCGTGCACGGCACTCGCATGATTTTGCTGGTCAATGCCGAGGACCTGATGCAGCTGGGGATGGCCGAAGGCACAGTCGTCACCGCAAGCACCGCAGTTGATGACGGCGTGATTCGGCAGGTGCGCGGATTGACACTACGCACATACGCGATACCCCGAGGCGCGGCTGGCGGCTATTACCCGGAGCTTAATCCGCTCATCCCCTTGTGGCATCACGCCAAGGAGAGCAAGGTGCCGGCCGCGAAATCCATTCCGATTCGACTAAGTATCGAGCCCATTTCGGACCGCTAGGATTGTCGAGGCCAACTTGTCTTCGCGCGCTTTTAGCGTCCCGAGTGCATCAAAAATTTAATTAGAATCAAAAGGATAGGAAATCCCCATTGTCTTTGGCTGACTACTGTATAAATATACAGTTATGCCCTTGGACACCGCCGATTTGATCGACGCGACAATCGTGCAGCTGCAGACGCTGCAGGGTGTTCTCGCCGAGGATTTTCATCTGTGCCGACGCACCGGTCTGTCGAGCGACGCGGTCAAGTGCGGAGCTGCGCTGGAAGCGATATCCGTACTGCTGCCACGACTGCAGATTGCGCGCACCACGCAGGATCTCGACATTGCCCGCTATAGCGGCGGCCGCTGTCGACATTGCGATTGACGCGACTTTTGGCGCAGAGCTGCCTTTAAGTTTCAGCCGCGCCGTGCGGCCTCAATTTTCGCAACGTCGATCTTCTGCATCGTCATCATCGCCTCAAAGGCGCGCTTGGCGGCTTGCTTATCTGCACCCGTCATCGCCTCCATCAACACGCGTGGCGTGATCTGCCAGGACAGTCCCCAGCGGTCCTTGCACCAACCACACTCGCTCTCAGTACCGCCGTTTTTGACGATAGCGTTCCAATAGCGGTCGGTCTCCGCCTGATCTTCTGTGATGATCTGAAATGAGAACGCTTCGCTGTGCTTGAACATCGGCCCGCCGTTCAGTCCCAGGCACGGCACTCCGACCACTGTGAATTCCACCGTAAGCACTTGGCCCTGCTTGCCGCTCGGGAAGTCACCCGGCGCACGATGAATTCCGGTGACCGCGCTGTTCGGAAAGGTCTTGGCGTAAAAACTGGCGGCTTCCTCGGCGGCACCGTCATACCAAAGACAGATCACGTTTTTGGCCATGTTCGCTCCATATTGAGGATTTACTGGAATAACCGGGAACGCCTCACCGTTTCAGGTGGGTCCAGTATTTTCTACCGCAACGCTGCCCGGGGGTCTGTCAGTGAGAGCGCCGATTGCGAGCATCGAGGAGTTTACGCAGCCGGATATTGATCATCTCGACCAGCACCGAGAAGGCCATCGCAAAATACAGGTAGCCCTTCGGAATGTGGAAATCCAGCCCTTCGCCGACAAGCGCCATGCCCACCAGGATCAGGAACGACAGGGCCAACATCTTCACGGTCGGGTGGGTGTCGATGAAATCCGAGATCGGCCTGGACAGCCACATCATCACAATGATCGACATCACAATCGCGGCAGCCATGATCGGTACCTGGTCGGGCCGGGCCAAGCCCACTGCGGTAAACACGGAATCCAGCGAGAACACGATATCGATCACCGCGATCTGGATCACGATGTACATGAAGTTCGCTGATGCCTGCGCGCGGCGCTCCGCTGCGGCACCCTCAAGCGTGCCATGGATTTCCAGCACACTCTTGACTAACAGGAACAGGCCACCGGCACCCAGCACCAGATCGCGCCCCGATATGTGCTGTCCGAACACTGTAAACCAGGGCTTGGTCAGGCGGGTCAGCCAGACGATCGAGAACAGCAGCGCGAGGCGTGTGAGCATCGCCAGCGAAAGCCCGACGATGCGTGCGCGCGGCTGGCGCTCGGGCGGCAGGCGGCTGACCAATATCGCCAGGAAAATGATGTTATCGACGCCGAGCACGATCTCGAGGATCGAAAGCGTGGCAAACGCCGCCCAGGTAGCCGGTTCGGCTAGCATTTGCAGAAGGGGCACGCTCATGCCGGCTTATACCCGCTTTTGCCCGTCGTCTATGGCAGCGCGTCGATCGGCTTTTTTACCGACGTCGGCAACAGATGCTCAGCCTTAAGTCCGCAATCCAGCGCGATGGCGCTCGAAATATAAATAGACGAGTAAGTGCCTGCCAGGATGCCGATGATCAGCGCCTCTGAGAATCCTTTCAGAGCCTGTCCGCCCAGCACGTAGAGCGCGACCACCACGATCAGCGTCACCACCTTGGTCATGATGGTTCGCGAGAGCGTCTGGTTAATGGACTGGTCGAGTACCGCGACCGGCTCGAGCCTGCGGCTTCCCTCGAAGCGCTCGCGGATGCGGTCGAACACCACGACCGTGTCGTTCAGCGAATAGCCGATCACCGCCAGCATCGCCGAGACCACCGGCAGGTCGAACGAGGTATGCCACAGGGAAAACGCGCCGAGCACCAGGATCGGGTCGTGGAGCACTGCCAGAATGGCGCCAAAAGAAAGCCGCCAGGTATGAAAGCGCAGCGCAATGTAGATGAAGATCAGTGCCAGGGTAGCAATCACCGCCTTGATCGCGCCGCTCTTGAGCTCATCGCCCACCTGCGATCCGACCACATCGAGACTGGTCACCTCGGCGCGCGGATCGAGCGCGTGCAGCACCCCATCGACGCGGCCGCGGATCACATCGCCGGTCTGGCCGTTCTGCGGCGGCAACCGAATGGCCGCCTGACGCGAGGATCCGAGATACTGGACTTGCGCTTCGCGAAACCCGGCGTGCTCCAAGCCGGTGCGCAAGGCGTCAATATTGACGGCATTGCTGAAGGTCGCCTGCACCTGCACGCCACCGGTGAAGTCCACCGCCAGATTCAAGCCGCGCACGAAGAACGAGGCGATCGAGACCACCACCAGCGCCACGGACAGCCCGTACCAGAGCTTGCGCGTGGACATGAAAGGAAAGTTGGTGGCTGTCTTGAAAAATTCCACTGTTCCCGCTCCTCAACCGATCGACACGTGGTCGATCTTGCGCCGCCCGCCGTACATCAGGGTGATCAGTGCGCGGCTTCCCAGCAACGAAGTGAACATTGAAGTGGCGATGCCGAGCGTCAGCACCACGGCAAAGCCACGGATCGCGCCGCGCCCGATAACCCACAGCACCAGGCCAGCGATCAGCGCCGTGACGTTGGAATCGAAAATGGCCGAATAGGCCTTGTCGAAGCCGGCGCGAATGGCCGCCTGAGGGGTGACGCGATTGCGCAGCTCCTCGCGTATGCGTTCGTAGATCAGCACGTTGGCGTCAACCGCGATACCGACAGTGAGAATGATGCCGGCGATGCCCGGGAGCGAGAGCGTCGCGCGCAACATCGACAGGAGCGCCGTGAGCAGCACCACGTTGGCGAGCAGCACCAGGTTCGCGACCCACCCAAAGCGCTGGTAGTAGAGCGCCATGAACACGAACACCGCCAACATGCCGATGCCAAGGGCGCGCACGCCCATTCGGATGTTCTCAGCGCCCAGGCTCGGGCCGATGGTGCGCTCCTCGACGGCGAAGATGGGCGCGGACAGGGAGCCCGAACGCATCAGCAGCGCCAGCTCGCGCGCCTCGACCGCCGTGAGGCCGGTGATGCGGAACTGGTTGGACAACACAGCGCGAATGGTCGCCAGGCTGATGATCTTCTCGGTGGTCACATCGCGCGTCGACTTCTGATCACCGACCGTGCGGGTCTCGCGGCTCTTCTCGATGTAGACCACCGCCATGCGCCGATTGACGTTGAGGCGCGTGTTGCGCAGCATCGAATCGCCGCCCTGACCATTGAGCGTCACGTTGACCTCAGGCCCCTCGTTGCCGGCGCTGGAAGTGGCGTTGGTCAGCTGATCGCCCGTGGCGATGAGCTCGCGCTTGAGCAACACTGGCCGGCCGCTCATGTCGTAAAGCTTTGAGCCGAGCGGAGCGCGTCCGCGCTGCTTGGCCTCGGCGGCATTGTTCTGGGAGTCCTCCAGCCGGAACTCCAGCGTCGCCACCTTGCCGAGGATGTCCTTGACCTCGGCTGAGTTCTGTACGCCCGGCAGCTGTACGTTGATGCGATCGATGCCCTGCTGGGCGACGATCGGCTCGGAGACGCCCAGCTCGTTGACGCGGTTGCGGAGCGTGGTGATGTTCTTCTGCAGCGCGTAGTCCTGGCGCGCCTTGACCTGGGTGGGGGTCATTTCCATCAGCAGGGTCGGCCCGCTATCGCCGCTGCCAATGCTGAAGGTCAGATCGTTGTTGCTTTTCTTCAACGCATCGCGCACCGCGTTCACGTCCGCACCCGCCGGCAGCGAAATGCGCAGCGCATTTGGAATGGCGCTCTTGCTGCCCGTGTAGGTCGTGATATCGGTGAAAGGCAGATTGGCGCTCGCCAGCGTGCGGCGGAACCCCTGGTCGTAGCTTTCCAAGAGCTGGGCCACCGCGCCGTTCACGTCCACCTGGTAGAGCAGGTACAAGCCGCCGCGCAGATCAAGACCCAGCGGCATCGGCCGAAGCCCGATCCGGCGCAGCGCCTCGGGTGCCCGCGAGGCCGTCGTCAGGGCCGAGATGTAATCGGCCGCCATGGAGTCGTTGACGACATCGCGCGCCTTGAGCTGGTCGGCGACACTGGCAAAGCGCAGGATCATTTTGCCATCGTCGAGGTAGGAGCCGCGGAACGCCACGGCGCGCCCGCTCAAAGTCTGGCCGACGGCCTGCCGGGCAAACTCGTCCATCGGCAAGCGGTTCTTGCGAGCCACCTGCAGAGCCGGGTCGGTGCCGAAGAAATTCGGCAACGCGAACATGAGCGCCAGCAGCATGACCAGCGCGACCAGCACATATTTCCAGCGCGGAAACTCGAGCATGGACTAAGCCTCAGGCGCCCTTGTAGGTGCCCTTGGGCATGAGCTGGCTGATCTGCGCGCGCTGCACCTGCACCCGCACGCCCTGCGCCACCTCAATCGTCACGAACAGCTCACCAACCTCGGTGAGGCGACCGAGTATGCCGCCGCTGGTCACAACCTCATCGCCCGTGGCCAGCTTTGCCAGCATGGCCTGCTGCGCCTTCATGCGCTTCTGCTGCGGACGGATCAGCATCAGATAGAAGATCGCAACAAACACCACCAGGATCACGATCTGGCTGATCCCGCCACCCGCGGCGCCTGCGGCTTGTGCGTAGGCCGGTGAAATTAGAAAGTTCATGGCAACACCCTTGGGTAATCTTTGATAACCGGGCACCGGAAGGCGACAAGGCCCGGGTGCCAAAAAGGGCGGCATTATGCCACAGGCGGGGGTATACGCCGCGGAATCGCCATTATCCGGGCGGCCAGCGCCGCGAGCGTCCCCTCTGCAATGGCCGCCCGGATCTGGCGCATCAGTTCGAGATAGAAATGCAGGTTGTGAATCGTGGCCAGGCGCACGCCGAGAATCTCGCCGCACCGGTCCAGATGTCGAAGGTAGGCGCGCGAGAAGCGCTGGCAGGTGCTGCAGCCGCAGGCCGGATCCACCGGTTCAGTATCGCGCTGGTAACAGGCGTTGCGGATATTGAGGATCCCGGCCGAAGTAAACAGGTGCCCGTTGCGGGCATGACGCGTCGGCATCACGCAATCGAACAGGTCGACGCCGCGCATGACGGCCGCCACGATGTCCTGCGGGTAACCCACGCCCATCAGGTAACGCGGGCGCTCGGAGGGCATCAGCGGCAGCAGGTGATCGAGCACCCGCAAGCGTTCCTCTTCGGGCTCACCGACCGCAAGCCCGCCGATGGCCAGCCCCGCCCAGCTGCGTCGTTGCAGGGCCTCGAGCGAAGCACTGCGGAGCGAGCTGTACATGCCGCCCTGCACGATGCCGAACAGCTCACCGGCGGGCTCGTCGCGATAATAATGGGCGTGGCCGCGCTCGGCCCAGCGCATCGAGCGTTCCATGGAACTGCGCGCCGCAGCCTCGCTGACCGGATAAGCCGTGCAGTCGTCGAAGGCCATGGCAATGTCCGAGTGCAGCGCGCGCTGCACATCCATGGAATCCTCCGGGCTCATGTGCACCTCGGCCCCATCGACCGGGGATCGGAACCGCACGCCCTCCTCGGTGATCTTGCGCATGCTCGCCAGGCTGAACACCTGGAAGCCGCCGGAGTCGGTAAGGATGGGCTTGCGCCAACCCATGAACCCGTGCAGCCCTTGCTCGTGGAGCCGGATGATCTCGGCGCCGGGACGCAGGGCAAGATGAAAAGTGTTGCCAAGCACGATCTGCGCACCGAGCGCCTCGAGCTCCTCGGGAGCCATGCCCTTGACCGTGCCGTAGGTGCCCACCGGCATGAACGCCGGTGTTTCGACGCAGCCGTGCGCCAGATGGAGTCGGGCACTGCGCGCGGCCCCGTCAGAGTGCAGAATTTCAAAGCGCAGCTTCACGCGCGCCGCCCTAAGCCGGCCAGATCAGCATGGCATCACCATAACTGAAAAAGCGGTAGCGCTGCTCCACGGCGTGCCGATAGGCAGCAAGCACCGGCTCAAGACCGGCGAAGGCGGCCACCAGCATCAGCAGCGTCGAGCCCGGCAAATGAAAATTGGTCACCAGCCCGTCGATCACGCGAAACGGGAACCCCGGCCGTATGAACAGTGTCGTATCGCCGCTGCACGCGCTCAGGCCCTGTGCGCCGGCTGCTTCAAGTGTGCGCGCCACTGTCGTGCCGACCGCGATGACCCGTGCGCCCGCAGCGCGCGCACGATGGATGGCCGCAACCGTCGCCTCGGGGATCGCATACCACTCCGCATGCATCACGTGATCATCGAGCGACTCGCTCCGCAGCGGCTGGAAGGTGCCCGCACCGACGTGCAAGGTAACGGTAGCGCGCAGGATCCCACGAGCTTCCAAGGTCGCGAGCAGCGCCGCGTCAAAATGCAAACTGGCGGTGGGCGCCGCCACGGCGCCGGGCACGCGCGCCAGCAAACTCTGGTAGCGCTCCTTATCGCGCGCGCATGGGCTGCGCGTTATATACGGCGGCAAGGGTACCTCGCCGCAACGCTCGAAAAAATCCACGGCCGATTGCGGCAGCTCGACTTCCCACAGGTCGGCGTGGCGCGCCAGCAGCCGCACGGAACCTCCGGCGCTGCCAAGCTCCTCGCCCGCCCGCAGTGGATTGCTGGCGCGCATCTGCACGAGTGCGCGCTGCGAAGGCAACGGTCGCTCGAGCAGCAGCTCCACGCGCCCGCCCGAGGCGCGACGCGCCGCCAGGCGCGCGGGCAACACCCGCGTATCGTTGAAGACTAAGAGGTCTCCGGGCCGTAGCAGCTCGGGCAGTTCGATGAACCGATGATCGGTGAAGCGACCCTTAGCGCCATCCAGCTGCAGCAGCCGGCTCGCGGAGCGTTCGGCCAACGGAGCCTGCGCGATAAGCTCGGCGGGCAGTGAATACTCGAAGTCGCTGCGCCGCATGCTTGCCAAACCGAGCGGTGGTGGCCTCGCTCGGAGTCGAACCGAGATGGGCAAGCCCGGTCGATTTTGAGTCGACTGCGTCTACCAGTTCCGCCACGAGGCCGTGGGTAATGCGAGTACGATACCTCAAA
>Ga0097621_100001307_pt1 | contig 17153 bp, 13 predicted proteins | sample KBSMisM72_FD_73165 | JGI IMG/M metagenome (GOLD analysis project Ga0097621, IMG submission 73165) | Miscanthus rhizosphere microbial communities from Kellogg Biological Station, Michigan, USA - KBS Miscanthus M7-2 (version 2) (version 2) | ecosystem: Host-associated > Plants > Roots >... | reverse complement strand
AATGCGTCCAGACCGTCCCAATCGCCGTTGGGATAGGTGAAAGTCTTGGCGCCCGACAGACGGGCGCCGGTGATGATGCTGTTATGGGCGCCGGAGTCGTAGATCACCGCATCGGGACGGGCCAGCAGGTGCGAGATAACGCTCACATTGGTGAGATAGCCGCTGATGAAGATCAGGGCATCGTCGGTTCCCAGGAATTCCGCCAGGCGGCGTTCCAGCTCGCCATGCAATTCGATCTGGCCCGCGACGATGCGGCTGGCCGAGGCGCTGGTGCCGTACTTGTCGATGGCATTCTTGGCGGCGGCGGTGACGGCGGGATGGCCGTTGAGGCCGAGATAATTGTAGCCGGAAAAACTGACCAGGCTTTTTTCGTTGCGCCGGATGACACTGTGGCTGACGCCGTCGCGCGGCTGGAAGAAGGGATTGTCCAGCCCCGCGCCTTCCATGTCATCGACCCGGCGGCGCAATGCACGATAGCCCGCAAAATCGTCGACGACGCTTTTGCGCTCGGGCTGGTCGGTTTCGGCCAAAATGGCCTTTTGTTCGGCGGCCGCGGAATGGGTCGTCATTGCCCCTCGGTGGATATCTAGAACTTGTAACTTAAGCTAGCCCCGCGGCCCGAACGGCCGCTGTTGCGAAGCATAACCGGAAACCGTTATGCCACAACCTTCGCCATCACGGTAAGTCCCTATATTTGGCCCCAAAAACCGCACAATTCCCCGCCCCGGTTACGGGGAAATTCAGGGACTAGGAACCCGAAAGGCCCATATTTCCCCATTTCGCGGGACTCGTGCGCGTAACAATCGGTAGTATTTCTTCAAACGCTGCAAGCATCCGGGCCGCGCCTGTACAGGCCAAAACCTGCGTCATAGTATCCTCGAACACGGCCAAATGCGCCGCTACGGGCTGATTCGGTACCGCGGCAAAACCGGCGCGACATCTCAGAGATTCGAAGAGCAAGCATGCTTTGTGCACAGCATCTGGTGAAATCTTTCGCCGGGCGCCGGGTGATCGAAGACGTCACATTGCAGCTGGAACGCGGCGAAGTCGTGGGCTTGCTGGGTCCCAATGGCGCGGGCAAGACCACCACATTTCAGATGCTCACCGGTATGCTGGTGCCCGATGCGGGAACCATCACGCTCGACGACCACAATGTCACTGCCATGCCCTTCTACGACCGGGCGCGCTTTGGCATTGCCTATCTGCCCCAGGCGCCCTTTGTGCCGCGCGGCCTGACGGTGGAGCAAAATCTCACCTTGGTTCTGGAAGCGCGTCATGGCGGCGCGGGCGCGCGCAAGGCTAAAATGGCCGAGCTGATAGAGGAGTTTCGCTTGGAGGAGCTTCGCGGCAAACGCGTGGGCAATCTGTCGGGCGGCCAACGCCGCCGCTGCGAGATCGCCATCACGCTGGCTTGCGAGCCCAGCTACGCCATGCTGGACGAACCCTTCGCCGGCGTGGATCCCCATGCCACCGACGAAATCGGCCAGATGATCAACCATCTGGCCGAGCGCGATATCGGTGTGTTGATCACCGATCACAAGGCGCGGGAATTGCTGGCTATCGTCGATCGCGCCTATGTGATCGAAAGCGGCCGGGTGCTGGCACAAGGCGATGTCGAACAGATTGTCGCCGACCAGGATGTGCGCCGCGTGTATCTGGGCGAGGAATTCCGGCTTTGAGCACGCCTGGCCTGGAAGCGGCGCCCACCAGCCTGCGCGTGACGTTACGCAATTTCCTGCACGGGGATTATGCGCGGGGTTTCTTTGTCCGCATCGCCTCCCAGGCGGCGGCGGTGATCGTCCTGATCGAGGCGATTTTCCTGGCGGAACATTTCACCTGGGTCTTCCGCGACGCGGTGCGCCATGAAGCCGACCTGTCGGGCATCGGGCTGATCCTGGCCTGCACCTCGACCGAGATTTTCGACCTCGCTTTGGCGGTGGCGATCCTGATGGCAGGCTATCTGACCCTGCTGCGGATGCGCGAAAGCCGCGAATTGCTGGTGCTGTTCGGGTCGGGACTGGGTCCCTATCAATTGGGCGCGCTGATTGCGATCCTGTCTCTGGCCGGGCTTGCCATCGGTCTGCTGGGCTCCGGCGTGGCCGATCCCTTGTCGCGCTACGCCCAGCGTTCCATTCTGTTCAGCTCCGAGCTGCGGTCCTTGAAAAAAGGCGTCGCCAAGAACGAGTTCTACTATTTCCCGTCTTATGTCGCCTATGCCATGGACCATGTGGAAGGCGGCGCGCCGCCGCCGCGCGCTCCGGGCGCGGTGCCGGTGATCGACGCCGGCGCCAAGCCGAAACATGACCGCACCTTGTTCGTCTATCAGCAGACCGGCCCGGCCACCTCGCGTGTGGTGACGGCCGCCCAGGCGCGGCTGGATGGTCCCGACCGCGGCGGCAAGATCATATTGAACCTCAATGATTTTACCTCGCACACCTTCGACGATCCCCATCCCGCTGCGAGCGAAAATGGCGAGGCGCATGCGGTACCGTGCGCCAACTGCACACAGATTCTGAAAGAGGCGGCGCCTTCGGACCTGCCGCCGGTCAGCATGAAAGTGCGCGACATGAGCCAATTGATGATGGTGGACCAGCTGCTGCCCTTCACCGCCCGCAGCAGCAATGTCGTGGAGCAGACCATATTCGAGCAGCTCTTCGCGCCGCCGGCCGGGATGGACCGCGCCGCCCAAATGAGGCTGCTGGCGGAACGTTTGTCCCGCAGCCTGTTGTCCTTTCTGGCGCCCTTGATGGCGTTGTTGGGCGTCGCGATGACCAACCGGCTGACCAACTGGTTCGCGCTGCCGCTGTCGTGCCTGCTGCTGATGGCGGTGAATCTGTTTTGCGAATGGGTGATCACCAGCACCGCCCCGCTCAGCGTGGCGGGCGCGCTTCTGCCGCCTTTGCTGCTCTATGGCGCAATCGCCTATGCCGTTTTCACCTTGATCGTGTGGCGCCACAATGACTTTGTGCGGCCGCAATTGGCGCGCGCATGAGCTCGAGCACAAGTGGCGCCCGCGCCATCCATCTCACGCCCTGGGGACTTTATTCGCGCTACATGCTGGGCGCCTATCTGCGCCACACCATGATGGTGTCGGCGGCCCTTATGACCATCGCCTTGACCATCGATTTGTGGCCGCAGGTTCCTCTGTTCCACGGCGAGGCGTTGCAGGTGGTGACCGGCATTGCCAAGCTGGCGCTGCTGCGGATTCCCGATCTGCTGCCGCCTTTTCTTCCCTTTGCCACCTTTCTGGGCGTGGTGTGGAGCGAGAGCGCCTTCACCGAATCGCGTGAGCGGTTGCTGATTTGGAACAGCGGCCGCTCGCCGCTCTTTTGCCTGATGCCCGCGCTGTTCGCGGGCCTGGTGATGGGCGCGGCTTTGTTCGTGATGGATGCGTGGCTCAGGCCTGCCGCCATACATGTACAGATCGACGAAAAATTGGGCCGTGAAGGCATCCGCCTGGATCGCAGCCAAAGCGGCGGCAATCACTGGATTGCCTTGCCGGATGGGCTGCTGCGCGCCGAGATCGCCTACGGCCCGCCCGTGCGTTTGCGCAATGTGACCGTCTACAAATTGGACGCGGAAGGCCATCTGGCCGAGGTTGACACGGCGTCGGTGGCGCGGCCGCTGGCCAAGGACCGCTGGTTGCTGGAAAACGGAAATTCCTGGCACGCCGAATTTTCCGAATCCGCCAATGTGCTGAGCACCAACGCCAGTCAGGTTGAGACCCAGACCGCCTTCAGCCAAAAACCGGTGGCGATGAAACTGGACGATTTGTGGCTGCGCAGTCTGGGCCTGTCGCCGCAATATCTCGGGCTGGGCGATCTGCGCCGCCTGGCGCGCGCCGAGATCATGTCGCGCGACTTGAGCGCCTACAAAACGCGCCTGGTGGTGATTTACGCAGAGGCGGCTTTCACCTGCATCATGGCGCTGTTGGGCGCGGCGCTGTCGATGCTCTATTTCGCCTATGAGACCCGCTGGGTGGCGCTGGTGACGGTTTTGCTGGCGGGCTATCTCGCCCATTTCGCCTCCAAGGCTTTCATCCTGATGGGCGAGTTCGCCTATATGGTGCCGTTTTTCGCGGGATGGCTGGCGCCGATATTGCTGACTTTGGCGTTACTTTGGACTCTGCATATAATCCAGAGAAAACGCGGCCTGGGCGTGGAGCTAGCAGATACGCCCCATTATTCCAATTAACCCCTCCGGCCTTCGCAACTTTGCCGTGGTGCTCGGCTAGCGCCTGCGCGCCACGGCGTTGCTACGGCCACCTCCCCTTCCTGCGTGCTACCGCACGCGAAGGGGAGCCAGGCCTGCGCTACTTTTGGATAAGGTGTTCGTGGACCGCCTTGCCGTTGGCGATGTCGGTGCCGACGATATCGAGTGACGGCACGTCGGGCGTCAGGCCGCTCTCCTCGACTTGCAAATAGACATAGGCCAATTTCACCGTGCGATTGCCGACCGCCAAGGTCGCTTGGGGGTGGTGATGTTCATCCCAACCCAGGGTCAGCTTGCGCTGCGGCAACGCGGCGATGGTGAAGGTGACTGGCTGGCCGGCTTTGCCGGTTGCCACACGAACCCCATAGGCCATCATCCGTTCGATGAAATTGAGGTTCTTCTTGCCGCCGTCGATATTGAATTTGCGCCAGAAGGCTTCCACGGGATTGCGAGAGTCGATATTGCCCTTGGCGTCCAGCCGCGCGACGTAGACCACGGTATTGGCATTGGGCGAGCGTTGCACATAAAAAAGCTGGTTGGGCTCATCCGGCACTTTGAATTCGGGCCGAAGACGCACAATTTCGTTGCCCTCGCTGATGCTGCTGGAAAAGTCGCGCGCATCGACCGGCAAGGTCACCGGCGGCAGTGCCGCCACAAGGGCGATCAGTACAAGGGGAAGTTTCATCTCAGGTCAGCTCGCGCAACGCATCCGCGACCAGGCTTTCCGCCTTGGCGGTATCCTCCACCACCCCGCCCAAGGTGAAGAAGGGATGGATCATCCCCGCAAAGCACACATGCTTGGTCTTGACGCCGGCTTGCTTCAGGCGCGCGGCAAAAGCTTCATTGTCATCGACCAAGGGATCGAATTCCGCGCTGATCACCAGCGCTTCGGGCAGGCCTTTGAGGCTTTCGCGCAGCATGGGCGAGGCCATCCAATGTTTGCGGTCCTCAGGATCGGGAAGGTAATTGTCCATGAACCAATGCAGCGCCGCCCGGGTCAGCATGTAGCCGCTGGCATTGCGCTGATAGGAGGGATATTCGCGGCTGTGATCGGTGATGGGATAGATCAAAGCCTGCAGCGCCACCGAGAATTCCTTGGAGTCCTGGGCCATCTGCGCCACCACCGCCGCCAGATTGCCGCCAGCACTGTCGCCGCCCACCGCGATCTTCGACGCATCGATATTCAGCAATTTGGCATGATCGCTGGCCCAGCGCGTCGCGGCATAGGCGTCCAGCACGGCGCCGGGAAACTGGGTCTCCGGCGCCAAGCGATAGTCCACCGACAGCACGGCGCATCCGCTTTGGGCGGCGAGCCGGCGGCAGGTGGTGTCGTAAAGCGCCAAGGTGCCCAACATGAAACCGCCGCCATGAAAATAGACCAGGAGCGGGCAGGGCTTCTTGTCTTTGCTGGCGCGGTAATAGCGCGCCGGAATGGGGCCGTAATCGCTGGGAATGGAAAGCTGATAGGTCACCGCGACGGCCGGCTTTGGCGGCAGCAAAGTCATCCGGTTGCGCTCATAGGCAACGCGCAATTCGGCGGGCGTCAGGTCGGTGGGTAGATCGCCGGCGCGCTGGATGGCCAGAGCGGCCTGGGGGTGCAGGGGCATGGGTTCAGCGTAGATCAAGCTTCGCCGATACGGCAATGTCCCTTTGGGCGTAATTTTGCTAGCGTCAGCCGTCATCGGGCCAGATAAAGAGCACCGGCAAAGGGAGAGAGCATGAATTCCGCGACAGAGATTATGACGGATTCCGCGCCGCTGCGTCGCGGCCGCCTTTTTGTTGTCGCCTTGCTGGCGCTGTTCACGGGCGGCGCGGCTTTCTCCGTCCGCGCCGGCACCGCCGTGCATATGCGCGCCGAGTATCTTGATCCGCTAAACCAGGGCAATGCCGGGGAGATGCTGGGCGCGGCCTTGGGTGCGGCCTTTGCCGGATTTGCCATCACCTTGCTGCTGGCAAGCGCGGTACTGGCCAAGATCGGTTTCCGCAATGCCTTGATCGCCGCCGCCGCTTTGCTGATCGTGAGTCTTGTGCTGGTGGCCCATGCGGGCTCGCTGGGTGTCTCGTCCTATACCGGTCTTTATGCCGGCATGGTGATACAGGGGCTGGGCTGGGGCCTGATCGAAACCGTGATCAATCCCTTGACCAGCGCGGTCTATGCCAAGGACCGTGTCTCGCGCTTGTCGATCCTGCACGCCTGGTATCCGGCGGGCTTGGTGGCGGGCGCCTTGATGGGCCTTGCGATCGACCGATTGGCCCTGTCATGGCGCTGGGAACTGGCGGTTTTGGGCGTGCTAGCTTTGGCATTCGCTTGCCTTGCCGCTGTCGAAACCTTTCCGCCCGTCAGCGCTTCGACCGATGCGCCGGTGACGCCGGGCGAGATGATCAAGGCGACGATTCAAAACCCGACCATCTTCATCTGGGTCGGATTGATGATGTTCACGGCTTCCACCGAATTCGCGCCCGGCCAATGGGTGGATGTGGCGCTCAGCCAGATTGTGGGCATGCGGGGCGTGTTGTTGCTGGCCTATGTCGCCGGGCTGATGTTTGTGATGCGCCATTTCGCAGGCCCCTTGGTCAAGCGGCTGTCGAATGTGGGCTTGCTGATCTTTTCGGCAATTTTCGCCACCATCGGTCTTTATGCCTTGAGCGTCGCGCATGATCCGGTGAGCGCTTTGCTGGCGGCCACGGCCTGGGGTTTCGGTGTTTGTTATTTCTGGCCCACCATGCTGGCCACCGTCGCGGAGCGTTATCCCCGCAGCGGCACGCTTGTCTTCGGACTGATGGGTTCGGCGGGCGCGGCTTGCACCTATGTGGTGCTGCCCCATCTGGGGGCGATATCGGATCGCGCCAAACTGGCGGCGGCAGGCGGCGACGCCAATCTGGCGGCGAATGCCCAAGGCCAGCAATTGCACGACATTCTTGCCGCCGCGGCAGCGGCTTCGTTCCAGGCCATCATGGTGATTCCGCTTTGCCTGGTGGTGATCTTCAGCCTCATCGCCGTGGTCGACCGGATACGAAAAGCAAGATAATTCAATATTTTCAATAAGTTATTGAAAGCGCGCGGTTTGCCTTCGGCGCGCGTTGGGCGCTGCGGTCTGCACAGGTAATCTTGCGAAAAGACGAATCAGGCGACCGCAGACGCTGGGGAAGAATTTGAACAAGAGCCTGGCAGCCGCATTGCTTCTGGCGCTGCCGCTGGTTGGCTGCGTGCAGACGCCTTCGACCACGCCCAGCCAGAGCGAGATCGCGCCAGGATCGCTGGGGCTTGGCGAGCTACCTGCGCCGCAGCTGCAAGCCGATTGGTGGAAAGCGTTTCACGATCCGCAGCTCGACCGGCTGGTGGATCAGATGCTGGCGAAAAATCCCACTTTGCAAAGCGCGCTGGCCCGCATCCGCGCCGCGGAAGCCGAAGTGTCGTCGGCGCGGGCCCTGCAATATCCCAATATCAATATCGACGGTACGGACACACTGCAGCTGGTGAGCAAGGAGTTTGTCTATCCGCTGCGCTATGGCGGCACCTGGCAGTGGGTGGGTGATGTCGAGGCGCGGTTGCGCTGGTCGCTGGACTTTTGGGGCAAGCAGGCGGCGCTGATCGATCGCGCCCGCAATGTGCGGCAAGCCGCTTCCTTGGACGCCGGCGCGGCCCGGCTGGCGCTGGCGGGCCAGTTTGCCCAATCCTATATCGCCTTGCTGCTGGCCTGGCAGAATATCGACATTGCGCGCCAGACCTTGGATGAGCGCCAAGTCATCCTGGACTTGACCCAAAGCCGCGTTTCTTCGGGCCTGGAAAATGAAGCCTCCCTGGAACAGGCCAAGGCGCTGCTCGCCATGTCCCGCATGGAGTTGCGCCGCGCCGAAGCCCAGCGCGACATCGGCGTGCATGCCATTGCCGCCTTGATCGGCCGTGGCGCCGATGTCTATTCCTCAATCACAAGGCCGGCCGCGTCGGTGGAAAATGCCTTGCCCTTGCCCGAGCATTTGCCGGTCGATCTTCTCTCCCGGCGGCCGGACGTCCTGGCGGCGCAGATGCGGATCAAGGCCGCCGTCTTTGGGCGGGAGGCGGCCCATGCCGATTTCTATCCCAATATCGATCTCACCGCCGCGCTGGGCTTCCTGGCGATCGGGTTCAGCAATCTGCTCAGCGCCGATGCGCTGACCGCCGGCGTGGGCCCCGCGATCCACCTTCCGGTTTTCGATGCCGGCAGGATCCGCGCCCAATATGCGCATGCCACCGCCGATCTGGATGCCGCGGTGGCCGATTATAACGGCACGGTGGTGAATGCGGTGCGCCAGACCGCCGATGCCTTGACCCAGGTCGCCAGCCTGTCGGACCAGCGCACACAACAGAAGCTGGCGCTGGACAGCGCCGAGCGCGCCTTCGACCTGGCCAGGGAACGCTATCGCCTGGGCCTGTCGGGACAGATTCCCATGCTGACGGCCGAGGCGACCCTGCTGGAGGCCCGCCGGCAGATGGCGGGCCTGGTGACCCAGGCGACCAACCAGCGCGTCACGCTGCTGCTGGCCATTGGCGGCGGTTATACTCCCGACCGGCCGGCGGCCAATCCCAACCCCAGACAGGATGATAAGCCATGAGCGATATCACCGATGCCCGCGCGCAAATGGCGGAACGCCGTCGTACGGGTTTCCTGCTGTTCGGCGCCGTCATCGTTGTTGGCGCGCTGGTGTATGGAATCTGGTGGCTGCTGTCGGGCCGCTATAGCGAGACCACCGACGACGCCTATGTCGCGGGCAATATCGTGGCGGTGACCAGCCGCGAGAACGCCACCGTGACGGCGCTCTATGCCGACAATACCCAGGCCGTGCATCACGGCCAGTTGCTGATCGAAATGGACCCCGCCGTGGCCGAAGTGACGATGCGGGCGGCGGAAGCCAATCTGGCGCGTGCGGCCCGCTCGGTGCGGGGCACTTTCGCCAACGCCGATTCCTATTCCGCGCAATTGAAGCAGGCCGAGGTCGTCCTGGCCCAGGCGCAAAGCGACTATCAGCGCCGCCAGGCGGCTTTGGCGGGTGCCGTCTCGGGCGAAGAACTGGGCCATGCCCGCGACGCGGTGGCTGCCGCCGAGGCGGCGGTGAATGCCGCGCGCGGCGGCCTGGCCCAGGCCCAGTCCGGCATCGCCGGCATGGATGTGGCGCATAATCCCGATGTCCTGGCGGCCGAGGCGCAGTTGCGCGCCGCGGCCATCGCGCTGTCCCATATGAAGATCGTCGCGCCGGTGGACGGGGTGATCGCCCAGCGCACGGTGCAGGTCGGTCAGCGGGTCAATGCCGGTGCGCCGCTGATGGCGGTGGTGCCGCTGTCGAATGTGTGGGTGGACGCCAATTTCAAGGAAGTGCAACTGGCGCGCATGCGGATCGGCCAGCCGGTCAAGATCACCACAGATATCTATGGCAGCAAGGTCGCCTATCACGGCAAAATCGCCGGATTGGGCGCCGGTTCGGGCAGCGCCTTCGCCGTGCTGCCGCCGCAGAATGCCAGCGGCAACTGGATCAAGATCGTGCAACGCGTTCCGGTGCGGATCGCGCTCGATCCCGCCGAGCTGGACAAGAATCCCCTGCGGCTCGGACTCAGTGTCGGCGCCGAAGTCGATGTCCGCGACCAGTCGGGCCCGCGCGTCGCCGGCACGACTGCCACCGGGGTGATGCGTGCCAATACCGGTGAGGATGTCAGCAAGAAAGTCGATGCGCTGATCAAGAAAATCCTGGCCGCAAACGCCGCGCCGGCGCAGTGAGCGCGAAGGGCGAACCACAGGCGCCACTCACGGGCCTCGCCTTGGCCGTGACCGCTTTCGCGCTGGCGATGGGTACCTTCACCCAGGTGCTGGACACCACCATCGCCAATGTCTCCCTGCCCACCATCGCCGGCAATCTCGGCGCCTCCACCGACCAGTCAACCTGGATCATCACCTCATTCGTGGTCGCCAACGGCATCTGCGTGCCCATCACCGGCTGGCTGATGAACCGCTATGGCGTGGTGAAGGTGTTCCTGTTGTCGATGCTGGGCTTCACCCTTGCCTCGCTGCTCTGCGGGCTGGCTTGGAGCCTGGAGTCGCTGGTGTTTTTCCGCACCCTGCAGGGCGCCTTGTCGGGTCCCATCTTTCCCGGAACGCAGGCCTTGCTGCTGTCGATTTTTCCACGCCAAAAGCGCACCACCGCCCTGGCGATATTGTCCATCACCACATTGGTGGCGCCGATCTGCGGACCCATTCTGGGCGGCTATATTTCGGATTCCTGGCATTGGGGCTGGATATTCCTGATCAATGTCCCGGTGGGGTTGATGGTGACGTTCCTGTGCTGGGGCGGCCTCCAGGGCCGGGAAACCGCCACCAGCAAACTGCCCATCGACATGGTGGGACTGGGATTGCTGATGATCTGGGCGGGCGCGCTGCAGGTGATGCTGGACACCGGCAAGAATGCCGACTGGTTTGAATCCACGCGGATCGTCGTGCTGGCACTGATATCGCTGATCGGATTTATCGCCTTCCTGCTGTGGGAGCTGACCGAGGAGCATCCCATTGTCGATCTTTCCCTGTTCCGCAGCCGCAACTTCACCCTGGGCACCATCGTCTTCTGCCTGGGCAATGGCGTCTTCCTGGCCAATATGCTGCTGATCCCGCTCTGGCTGCAGACCCAGCTGGGCTATACCGCGACCTGGGCGGGGCTGGTATCGGCACCCACCGGCGCCATCGCGGTCCTGGTAACGCCGCTGGCCGCGCGCCTGATGGCGCGCTATGACGCCAGGTGGATCGCGACCATCGCTTTCGCGGCGTCGGCACTCTCCTATTTCATGCGCGCCAGCCTGACCGCCGATGCCAGCTTCATGGCCATCGCCTGGCCGTTGATGGTGCAGGGGATTTCGTCGGGTTGCTTCTTCATTGCCACGCTCAGCATTCTGCTGGACGGCGTGCCGGCCCAGCGCATTCCGTCGGCTTCAGGCCTGTCGAATTTCGCGCGCATCATTGCCGCTGGATTTTCGGTGTCGCTGGTTACCACCTTCTGGGACCGCAGGGAGGCCGTCCATCAAAGCCATATGGCGGACCTGATGTCGGGCTACATGCCGGCGCTCAACAATCTGCTCTTGTCCATGCGCGACATGGGTCTGTCGGAATTGTCGGCCAAGGCGGCGGTGGCCCGCGGCATGGTCGGGCAGGCCTATCTGCTGGCATCGGTGGACATCTTCACCGTCTCGGCCTGGCTGTGCCTGGCGGCCATCGTCATCGTATGGCTGTGCCACAAGGCGCAGCCGCACGATCCCTCGCCACTTGTCGACTAGCCGGACTTGAAGATTAGTTGACGGGGGTCGCTTGCAGATAGCGGGCGCCGATCGCCTTGCGGTCGATCTTCATATTGGGCCGGAGCATGCCGTTTTCCGTGGTGAAGGGCTGGTCGGAGAAGATCACTTCCACGAATTGGGTCGCCTTTCTTGCCGACGGCAGGCTGTTGGCGAATTTGGTGGCCCGCGCGCGTGCCTCCTCGCCGCCGGGCGCCACCAGGTCGATCACGCAGGTCAGGTGCGCGGCATTGGGCCTCAGGAAGAAGACCGAATGCGCCACGTCCGGGCAATTGTTCAATTCCTGCTCAAGGACCTCCGGATGCACTTTCAGTCCGCTGCCGGTAACCAGCAATTCCTTCTTGCGGCCCAACAGATAAAGGTTGCCGGCCGCGTCCAGCTTGCCCAGGTCGCCCGTGGCGATGCGCCCAGGTCCCACGAATGTGCGTTCGTTTTCGCCCTCGGCGCACTGGAAATAACGCAGGGTCAGAGGATTGTCGCGGCTGACGATGATTTCGCCATCGGGCTCGAAGGATACATTCACGCCATTCAGCAATTTCCCCACCGAACCAAATTCCTTGGAACCCGGCGGCCGATAGGTCAGTGAACCGGTTTCCACCATGCCGTAAGACTCCGACAATGGCAGTTGCAACCGGTCGAAAAACCGTCCCAGGGTGCGCCGGATCGGCGCCATGCCCGTCACCAGCAAGCGGATGTTATTGCCGAATTGTTTGTAAAAATCCCGGAACAGGACGCGCGCCACCTCTTGCCGCAGCGAAGCGGAAGGCAGCAGGGACAAAAGCGAGCTCTCCACCGACCACAGCGATTTCTTCCAGCTGGGATACTTTTCATACTCGGCATGCAGCATTTGGTAGAGCACCGGCGGCGCGATCAATATGGTGGGATTGAGCACCGGCATTGCCGCGAAAAGCTGGGTATAGTCGGTAATGATCAGGTCATGATCGTACCAAAGCGCGCTGTAGCACATGTTGCGCTGCTGGAAATTCGACATCGGCAGGAACAGCATCAGCCGGTCTGTGCCATCGGCCCCGAGGGCGTTGAAAACAGGCGGCAAGGTGACTTCCACGCCGCGGCGGCTGATCACCAGGCCCTTGAGGCCGCCCGCCGAGCCCGAGGAAAAGGCCAGGCTGTGCTGGTCAGCCAGGTCCGCGTCGTCCGAAGGCGGACGTTCCAAGGCGCGGATATTGTCGTTATCCGCATCGATGAAGGCGACATGCGCCGGCTTTTGCGGGAACAGGCGGGCGTCTTTTTTGGCGATCAGCAGCAAGGCGATGTCATAGCGGTCCAGCAAAGCCTGATTGACCTTGCCGGCGAAATCGTCGGTGAAAGGCACCGAGACCGCATTCAGTTCGATCAGCGCCAGATCAAAGACCAGCCAATGATAGGAATTGGGGGCGTAAATGGCGACGCGCGTGCCGGCGCCCACGCCCCAGGCGCGCAAATTTTCGCATGCGCGGATCACATCACCGTGCAAGACCGCATAGGAATAGCGGGCGGTCTGGCCGCGTTGGTAGGTGTGGACCGCGCCTTTTTTCCCGGGCAGGGACGCGACCAGACTGTGAAACTCCATTCCACTCCTCAGCGCGAAATCGTCGTAACACCGCAACGCGGGACTGCCCAAAAACGCTCAACCCGGGAATGCGGTAAGCTACTTGGGCAGATGCCCTCTAGCAACTACAGGTCGTGGACGCTAGTTCTTATGCTTACTAAAAAGTGACGAATTATCGCTTCTGAACGACCGAAGGGCTGGTGACGGCGCGAGAGGCTGACTTTTCCAATATCCCCGGCTTGTGCCAGCGGCCTTCCGGCCGGATGATGACATAGGGATCGCAGCCGATCCGAACCGCGTCGGCGTCTGGTTCAATGTCGGCGACGATTTCAACATAGTCGAAATCCGAAAACACGAATGGCTTGCGGTCTTCCATCACGCGAAAGCCAAAGCGGCTCCAGAAATTAACCAACCGAGTCTGGGAATGGCCATAGACGCGGCGGTAACCCTTTGCTTGGCAAAGCTTGAATCCGGCGCGAACCACATGAAAGGCCGCACGGGTCTTGCGGAATTCCTTGCGGACTACCAGGCGTTCGATCTTGGCGAATTCGGCAAAGAAGCGCACCCGCAGGCAGCCGGCAGGCTCGTCGCCGACATACACTAGCAGATGGGTAGCGGCGAGATCGTTGCCGTCATACTCTTCGTCGTAGGGGCATTCCTGCTCGCCGATATAGACGGCGCTGCGCATGGCGATCACGCGGCCGAGGTCTTCGAAGTTGCGCGCGATTGTTACCCCAATTTCACCCGATGCGGCGCCCGGCACATAGCTGTCATACAAAGGCGTTTGCGGCGAGCGAGGAAACATCCAGACATGTGGGGCTTGTATACCGTCTATCGTAACGCCTTCCGTCGCTCCCAGGACTTCATTGTACTTACGCCCGGCTTCCGTGTTTGGCCGGGAATAGAGATTGATGCCGGCATATTGCGGCGATGACATTTTTTCCATGAACAACGCCATGCCGGCCGCCAAGGGGCCGGGGGCAAAGACCGCCCACATGTAGAGGCCCGCAGGCCGCTCGTCCGGCTTGGCCAACAGCCGCAGATCGGGGCTGCTGCCGTTGAACGAGCCCAGCGCCAGAATGCGCAATCCCAGTGCGTTTAGAGGAAGGACGCCGATGAACCCTTCCGCCACCTGCTCCTCAGGGTTGAATTTAGACTTTCTGCACAACCCAAGGATGCATACGGGGTTAAAGCGCACGACTTTGAGAACTTCTTCTGTTTCGGCAATCGCAGGGATACTGAGCCGGGCCAAGGCCAGAACATCTGCCACGCCCTGTTCGGTCGGTTGGAACATAACCAGGTGTTTGCCGACGCGGGCAGGATCCATCTGGTCCAGTCGGTGCTTACCGGCTCGAGCCTCCTCCTCGAAAGTCAACTTTTTCCGGGACTGGGGCATGCTCGTATGCAACGTCTTTAACATATCGGAAACCATAGGTGCTTCGGGCCCGGAGATAAACGACATTTGCGGAGGAATCGATTCGGTCGGCGGAAGAATCGATTCGTAAGGTGAACGCTCGAGCGGGTTCATCAGGCGGCCCTCCAGGTTCTTGGCCGCATTTACGTAGAATTTACTGTTTACCAACGCTATACGCAGAATCACGGAGCGTTTCGGAAGGCAGCTGGCGGTTGTTGGAAAAAGACCCTGATTCGCGGTTGTTGGGAAAAGATCCTGATTCAACAGCAGATTGCAGCTTGCGCCGCCCTAAGCGGGTTCACCACAAATGAACAATGCTTTACCGGCTGTTTATGATTTTTAGCCAACATCCGGGCATGGATGTTCTAGCTGCAGCCCAAGCGCTCAACCGTAAGGCCGCGGAGCAAAAGTGGCATCACTTTTGCGATCCCACACTCGCATTCAGCGATCCGGTTTATAAGGAATTTTTGACGCTCTGGCACACCAAGGCGGGAGCACGTTCGATGCCGGCCCGGTCAGAATTGACGCCGCGAGACCTCAAGGACTTTCTGCGCAACATCGTCATATTCCAGCGAGACGGTGCCAAGCCTTCTCACTATAGTTGGCGTCTGATCGGCACTGGTCTGACGGAAGTTTTGGGGCACAATACCGGCAAGCCCTTGGAAGAAAGTGTACCGACCGAATTTCTACCCCGCTGGATCGAGTGCGGCGACCTGGTCTTGGATGGCGGCCAACCGCTGCGCTTTCTGGGACGAGTCCATATCAACGGCCGCGAATATCTCGACGCCGAGCATCTGTATGTGCCACTGGCCAACGATAACAGCGAACCGTCTTTTATAATGGGTCTGTGCCGCTATACGCCGCGCCGTACTCAGGACGAGGCAAGTTGGGAAAGTCAAATCGCCGCTATTCCCGGCGCCCTGCTTTAACCGGTTCCACCCCTCCTGCGGTAGTGGCATAACTCCCCTGAGATTCCGGGCGATTCTGCCATGCGCGGTTCATCCATGCTCCTCGACATATCTCGCGCGATTGCCGTGGGCAGATGGTATCAAGGCACATGACCATCGCTATGCTGTTAGCGGCGTTGGAAAGCCGGGGGATTATCCTGTCCCTGGCCAACGACGAGATTCGCTATCGCTCGCCCAAGGATGCGCTGACCGAAGCCGACAAGGCGCAATTGCGTGCCCGTCGCGCCGATATCGTGGATCATCTGCGGACCCGCAATGCCGCCAAGGCGTTGCGCGGCGCCCCGGCCCTGACAGGGAAGCTGACCCCGTCGGTAGCACAGGAGATGTGGCGGGCTTTTGCCGGCGGCGCGCAGGAAGGCCATCCGGTCGCGCTGAATATCCCCATGATGGACAAATTCGGCCAGGACGCGCCGTCTGTCACTGCCGCCATCCGCCAGGTGATCGCCCGCTACGATGCGTTGCGCGTTCGGTTTGAGGCACAGGGCGCCGCCTTGCAGGCCTTCCTGAACCCCGCCGATTCCTTTGTCATCGAACAGGAGGATTTGCGCCACCTTGGCCCGGAAGGCGCGGTCCAAACCGCATTCCAGCGCGCGCAGGAATTCTGCGCCCAGGTGAATTTGATCGAAGGTGAATGGCTGACCCGCGCCAAGGTGTTCGCCCTTCCGGGCGGAGAAAGCGTCGGCGCCGTGTCGTCGGCGCACATGATCGCCGATGCCGGGACCCGCAATATCGTGATCGACGAAATCCACGATATCCTGGAATTTGGCGCGCCGCGCGCCGTCTCGGCATCGTCTTACAATGATTATTCCCTGGCGGAACGGGCCTGTCTCGCCGGTCCGCAAGGCGAGCAACTGATCGGGCATTGGCGGCGCTGGTATCATGACCAGCCTCTAATCAAGGCGCCTTCCGATGGCGCGCCCCTGCTATGGGGCAACGGCATCCGCATGGTGCGCAACTTCACCATTCCCAGCCGGGTGGTCGACAAGGTTCGCCTGCGCGCCGAGGAATGGAAGGTGACGCCCTTCCTGATCTATCTGACTATTTTCGCCATCGCCATGGCGCGTTGGTCGGGGCTCGAGCGTTTCCCCATTCGTGTGTTGGGAGACAAGCGAACCTCGCTGGAATTGTCCAACATGGTCGGCCTGATGTTCTGCGCCGATGCGGTGGAGATCGCCGCGCCCGCGGGCGCGGATTTCGAAACTGTGATGCGCGGTATCCTGGCGGAATATGATACGGCGCTTGCCTTGCGCATTCCCACCTTGCATTTCTGGGCGCCGCATTGCGTGCGGCCGGGCATAGAGGCGCCTGATTATCCCAACAAGATTCCCGCCGTGTTCAACTATTATTCCATGGGCACGGCGCGCGAGCGGGCAGAAAAGAAGGCGGGCCCCGATGCCACCGCCGCGCTGCCCTGGCCGCCCGAAGTGGTGACTTTACCGCCCCAGCAATGGCCGCGCCGCTCCTCGCCCTTGTTCCTGCATGTGATGGACAAGGGCAACGAAGCCTTTGTGTCCTTGCATTTTTATCAAGGCGCCGTCAGTCCGCCGGACCAGGACAGTTTCACCGCCGGGCTGTTTCAGGTCTTTGCGGAAACGGTTCCGGCCTGATGGATCTGATATCCCGCATCCTTGCGCCGGGTCTTTTCGGGGCACAGATGGTGGATGCCGATCAGCCGGTTTTTCTCGCAGCCCAGGAAGAAGC
>Ga0097621_100001302_pt1 | contig 17183 bp, 17 predicted proteins | sample KBSMisM72_FD_73165 | JGI IMG/M metagenome (GOLD analysis project Ga0097621, IMG submission 73165) | Miscanthus rhizosphere microbial communities from Kellogg Biological Station, Michigan, USA - KBS Miscanthus M7-2 (version 2) (version 2) | ecosystem: Host-associated > Plants > Roots >... | reverse complement strand
GGAGCGCGCGGCCACGGTGACGACGCACCTGGAGCTGCGCCATGGCGGCGCGATGCTGTCGTTGGCGGAGGTGCTGACCACGATGCGATGCAGGGCAACGCCGGCTTCCAGCAGCTTTTCCTTGGCGTGCTCCGCGGCGTCGGGGTTTTCGAAGATGCCGGCGATTTTTCGGATGGCCATGCGGCCGCTCCGCAGCAACCTCCGTACCAGCGTTTTCAGGATTTAGTCAGTTGCCGGTGGTAAGTTGGCGGCATGGATTCGGGATTGATCCGCATCCGCGCCCTTTGGCGGGCCGCCCAGATCCTCGGCGGCAGCCGGGCGCTGCGCGCCTACCTGAATGTTTCGGCGCTGGTGCTGGCGGGATGGATGTCCGGCACCGCACCGCCGCCGAGAGACGTATTCCTGAAGGTGGTCGACCTGATCGTCGAGAAAGACCTGCAGGACCTCAACCGGCACTGAATCGCCGGCTACGATCGGGTGATGTCGAGCAAGCGGGTGCTTGGCAAAGAGAACGCGGCGCCACTGGCTTCGACGATATCCATGATCCGCAGCAGAAGCTCTTCCTGAATTTCGAGGAAGACACCTTCGTCGCGAGTTGGCACATACGCCAGGGCCTGCAGCTCGAGGAAGGCGTCGCCAAAGCGGACGAACCGGGTCGTGACGGTTGCAGGCTCGAGCTTGGCGTGTTCCAGCATCATTTTCCCCATCTCCACGAGGACATGGCGGAGCTGGTCGGCCGTGGTCTCATATCCCAACCGAATGCTATGACGGAAGAGAAATTTGTCGCGCCGGGCCAGATTGCCAAAGCTCGTCGCGGCAAGCTGCCCGTTTGGAACGCTGACCAGAGCTCGATCAGGGGTGCGAAGCAGCGTGGATCGCAGACCAATGCTTTCGACGCGGCCCTCAATGCCCCCTATCTGGCAGGTGTCACCGACCTGAATGGCTTCATCGGCAACGACAGTCACCGTGCCGAACAGGTTTTCGATCGTCTTCTGGGCGGCGAACGCAAACGCGATCCCGCCAATGCCGAGCCCGGCAACGACGGCCGTAAGGTCGAAGCCCATACTGCGCAGGACCAGGAACAGACCAGCGGTGAACCACACAGCCACAAGCAGCCAGGCGGCCAGCTCGACCGCCGCGATCTTGCCCGGCAACCCGATCTGTCGCAGGTGCTGGGTCTTCAATCCAGCCACAAGCTTGGTCAACCGAACCAATATCCAGGCGGCAGCCAGGACGATGAACACGTTGGCGACCGAGGTGACGAAAATGCGCCCCTCCGCCGTGGCAGCTTGCGTGGCGACGATACGCGCCAGGACGGACAAGATCAGTAGGAACAGCAGCCACTTGATCTGGGCCAGCAGGCCTCCCCCGTGCCGCAGGTCCAAAGGGTGAAGAGCTCTGAGAAGGCCCCGCGTGAGGGGCCAGGCAATCCCCACCAGGAGCGGGATGCCGGCGAGCAGGTTGAGCCACGTGAAAAGCGGGTAAGACAGGAAGCGGATGTCTCTGAACGATTCCGGCCAGATCGCCTCGGTCCAGGGCAGATCAAGCTGGTTAGCCGCCGCAGTTACGCCAAGCAGTGTTTCCTTGGAGAAGAGCCAGATCGGCTGCGTGTCGGATGTCTTCGTCAGGCGAAGCACGATGTCCAGGCTTTCACCCGCAAAGGTTGCCGTGCCCACATTTTCCAGGTTCGCGGCGAGACCGTCGTCCAGGTTTCCCGCAGGTGCCTTGCTTAAATCGTCCGCGCCGGTTTTTACGCCCCGGTTCAAGACCACATGGAGACTGCGTGCGAGCTCTTCTTTTCTCCTCGCGGATTGCTTGCCCTCCAGAAACCTGGCGGCAAGCTCATATTCGCCCTTGTTCGCCGCCTGCACAAATCCGATCACCGCGCCGTAGGGCGTGCTCCGGCCCAGCGGATCTTCCGGCAACGGTTTTGGCTCCGCCGCGGGCGCCTTTTGCGCCACCGCCGGGAACGAGAAGGCAACGAACGTCAGGGTGCAGCAAAGGAGCAGAACGACCGAACGGCGATATCCAGAGATTTTCATAGCGCAGGTACTCCGCTGGTGGCGCGGTTGAACCTCGAGGAAACGCAAGTGCTTTCATCCAGTCATGCGGCCTTCGTGCCGTGCAGGCCGTGCGATGCGTCCTTGCAGGTGAAGAACACGCAGTCCGACTTGCCGTCGTTGCGCGCCTTGTGGACTTTGCCTGCGGGAACGTAGAAAACGTCGCCCTCCCCGCCTTTGTGCCACTTGCCGTCGAACTCCATCTCGAGCTCGCCCTCGAGGATGAAGATCCACTGCTCGTTGGGATGCGAGTGCGCGTCGGAGGGGTTGCCGGCGGGGTAGCGCATCAGGGCGACGATCATGCGCTCGCCTTCGACGCACCCGCCGAACACCGGCGAATACGCCGGGCCGCCCATGATCTGGTTCACCTTGTGGAGATCGAAGACGTGCTCGCCCGGCCCGGCGCGCTTCGCCCCCGGCGTGCGCGCTTCAGAACTCATAGGCGTCGTGCGCTTCGGTCTGGCCGTGCGCGCCGCTCAGCGCGGACTGCGTGTCGCCGCTCACGAAGTGCAGCCGGTTTCCCAGCACCGCGCTCGCCAGCCCGTGGCGGGAAGTGGGCATCGAAGGCAGCGTGGTCCAGGTGTTCGTCGCCGGATCGTAGGCTTCGAAGGAACGGAAGGTCGCCATCATGTTGGCGTCCTGGTATTCGCCGCCGGTGACATAGATCTTGTTGTTGTAGACGCCCGCCGCCATGGCGCTGCGCGCGGTCGGCATGCGCGTCTTCGGGCCGCCCCACGTATCCGCGGCGGGATCGTATTCCTCCACGACCGATGCGTTGCTGCTGCCGCTGGTCACGAACGCGCCGCCGACGCGGCCGCCGATCACGTAGACCTTGCCGTTCACCACGCCCGCGACCGCGTGATTGCGCGGTGTAGGCATCGGCGAGCGGGCCCGCCATGTGTTGGTCGCCGGGTCGTACTCCTCGACTGCCGACACGGATGCGTGCGGCCGCGCAGGATGGACCGCCGCCGCGCCGCCGAGGGTCGTCGCCCCACCCATTACGTAGATCTTGTCGCCGACAGTGACCGCGATGGGTGAGCCGCGCCTGGTAGGCAGCGGCGCGAGCGCCTTCCAGCTGTCGTTCGCCGGGTCGTATTCCCAGGCGTTGTTGACCGGGACCCATGCCGGCGGACCCGACTCGGGCAGCGTGAACCCGCCGAACGCGTAGATCTTGCCCTTGTACTCGGTGAAGGCGACGTGGTGCGAAGGCAGCGCCATCGGCTTCTTCTTGGTCCACTTGTCGCCGGCCGGGTCGTATTCATAGACCAGCGCCTTCGGCTTCCAGCCCGGCGCGAGGCCGCAGAACACATACATCCTGCCGTTCGCCGCCGCGCCCAGGAGCTCCTCGGAGGGCTCCGGGAACGGCGCCAGCTTGACCCATTTGCCTTGCGACAGCGCCGCGCTGGAGAAAACGATCAGGAAAAGGAAGAGCAAACGTTTCATGGCTACTCCTTCAGGGCCTTGTTGACCTTCGGCATGACCTGCTCCGCCATCAGCTGCATGGATTTTTTCGCCAGCGCCGGGTCGACCCAGTCGTGGCACGGGTAGTAGAGCGTGCCGAACGGACCCGTCTTCTCGCGGAAGGCGAGGATCTGGTCCACTACGCTGTTCACGCTGCCCGCGATCACCAGCTTCGGCGTCATGGTGTCGGCGGTGATGGACGCATCGGGCTCGCTCTGGTCGAGCTTGAAGAGGTTGCCGCGGCCGCCGGCGCCGACCAGCTTGCGGATCAGCTGCTTGAAGTAGAAGTGGTACGGGCCTTTCGGCCCGTGGCCGTACTCCTTCGCGGTCTTTTCATCGTCCGCGACGAAGATCGACTTGGCTACGCGCCAGTCTTTTCCATCGGGCTTCTTGTTGATGGCAAGGCAGCCTTCCTGGTACTTCGGCCAGTGCGAGGCCACCCACTCGGGCAGCAGGAAGTTGGCCGAGATCGGATGCCAGCCGCGCTTGGCGGCTTCGGTCACGCCCTTCGAATGGGGCGCGACCGCGGTCACCACGATCGGCGGGTGAGGCTTCTGGTAGGGCTTGATGATGTTGCCCTGCCCGATCTCCGGGATCTTCGTGTTGGCGGTCGTGACCTCGAAGAACTGGCCCTTCAGGTCGTACGGCGCTTCCTTCGCCCAGATCTCGAGCACCATGTTGATCGACTCGAGGAAGATGGCGTTGCGGTCCTTCTTGTAGTTGCCGAACACCTCGGCGTCCGACATCAGGCCGCCGGGACTGATGCCGAAGATGAAGCGGCCCTTCAGCATGTGGTCGAGCATCGCCACCTGCGCGGCGATCGCCGCCGGATGCGAGTTCGGCATGTTCACCGTGCCGCTGCCCAGCACGATGCTCTTCGTCTCGTGCACCAGCGTGGCGAGGAACATGAGGCACGAGGTGACGTTCTCGGCGAGGTCGGTGACGTGCTCGCCCACCAGCGCCTCCGCATAGCCGAGCCTGTCGGCGAGGATGATCGCCTCGCGATCCTCGGCGTAGGTCTGCCACGGCTCTCGCGACGGCGGGTGCAGCGGCATCATGAATGTTCCGAGCTTCATTTCGTTTTCATCCCTCCACGGCTTCTGCGCGGCCGGTCCTGGCCGAAGTGAACACGGCTTCGAGCGCCGAGACGTTGGCGATCATCTGGTCCTGCGGCACCGGGTACTGGGCGACGCCATTGCAGGAATCGGCGAAGGCTTCGAGATTGGCGAGCACCGCCTTCGCCGGCGGATATTGGGTCGTCCTGACTTCGCTTCCCCTCAGGGAAACCTTCAGCTCCCAGCCCTTCGGATCCTCGGGGTGCGCCTTGTCGCGCACTTCGGCCCAGCCCTTGCTCCCGTAGACGGCGAAGCGGCCGTCGAACGGCGTGGCGAGGATCGCGCTGATGAGCGCATTGGCCCCCGACTTGTGGCGAACCATCACGCCCAGCGTGTCGCCGTTGGCGAGCTGGCTGCCGAGCTGGCTGCAGCTCGCCCATACCAGGTCCGCCGGCCCGAGCAGTCCGATCGAGAGATCGAGCAGGTGGATGCCGGTCGCGGTCATCGGCCCCGCAGGCGCTTCCTTCCCCGACAGGCGCCAGTTGTCCGCCGGCAGCGAGAGGAACTTGTCCTGGCTGAAGTTGGCTTCGATCTGCAGCAGGGCGCCGAGCTCGCCGGCCTTCGCCATGCGGAAGATCTCGACGATCGGCGGCTCGAAGCGCTTCTCGTGGCCGACGGCGAGCTTCACGCCGTTTCGGTTGCATTCCTGCACCGCGCGCAGCACCGCGGCGCGCGAGAGCGACAGCGGCTTTTCGCAGAAGACGTGCTTCATCTTCGAGGCCGCCTGCACGATCTGCTCGGTGTGCTGCGTGTGCGGCGTGCACAGGATGACGGCATCGACGGCGCGCGACTCGAGCGCCTCCTGGTAGTCCTTCACCACGCGCACGCCCGGAATGTCGACTGCTTGCACGTCGATGCCCATCTCGAGCCGGAATTTCTTGTTCCCCTGCAGCAGCGACACGATGGTGCGGCCCCACCAGCCGAGCCCCACCACCGCCACGCCGAGCGGCGGAACTTCAATCGGCCGTAGCATTCGACTCCTTCGCGATGCGGGCCCAGCGCCTGGTTTCCGCGGCGACGTACTCGCCGAAGGCGCCGGAATTCGGGCTCGTCACCGCGAACGCGCCGCCGGTCGCCAGGCGAGAGACCACCTCCGGCACCACCATTGTCTTCACAGCGGCGTCGTACAGCTTGTCGATGGCTTCCTTCGGCGTCCCCGCCGGGACGAAGAGCCCCTGCCACGAGCTTGCCGTCAGGTCCGGATAGCCCTCCTCCTTCACCGTCGGCACATCGGGGAGCTGGTCGAGGCGCTTCTCGCCGGTGACGGCAAGGGCTTTCAGGCGGCCGGCACGAATGCCCGGCAGCGACGAGGCGGCGGTGGCCGACATCAGGTTGGTCTCGCCGCCCATCAGCCCGGCGACCGCGGGACCGGCGCCGCCCTTATAAGGCACATGCACCATTTCCAGCCCGCCGACTTTGCGCAGGATCTCGATCACCAGGCGATCGACGCTGCCGCTGCCGGGCGAGCCGTAGTTCAGCTTGCCGGGATTCGCCTTCGCGTAGGCGATCAGCTCCCTGAGGCTCGACACGGGCAGAGACGGGTGCGCAATGATGATGCTGGGCACGTCCACTACCTGGGTGATCGCCACCAGGTCCCGCGTCGGCACCGACGACTGCGCGGGCAGCACCGCCGGATTGATCGCGATCGAGCCGATGTTGCCGAGGAAAACCGTATAGCCGTCGGGCGCGGACTTCGCGACGAAATCCATGCCGATCGAGCCCGCGGCGCCCGGCTTGTTCTCCACCACGATCGGCTGGCCGAGCAGCTCCTGCATCTTGGGCTGCATGATGCGGCCGACGAAGTCCGACGCGCCGCCGGGCGCGAACGGAATGATCATGCGGATCGGCTTGTTGGGGTAATTGCCCTGCGCATTTGCGAACAGGGGCGCGGCCAGCAGTAACCAGAACCAATTCCTCATGCTTCCTCCGAGTCGATGGGCAGTGAGACTGCCTTCTTGCGTTTGGCCGAAAGATCAAAAGCCTTCGTCAGCATCAACCGGTTGTGCGCCTCGGCGGCGGTCGCATGCTGCGTCGTGAGCCCCATGGAGACGCGGTTGAGCCACTGCTCGGTCTCCTCGCGCATCGGGCCGCGCAGCTCGCCGAGCGCCATGTCGCCGGGCGGATAGCTGCCGAGGAAATCCACCCGCCGCTGCGCATCCGGCGAGTAGCCCTCCGACTGGTTCTTGGTGGTAGCCAGGACGATGTCGCGATGCGTGTCGTCGATGGTGAGCACGCCCTCGGTCCCGGTAATGCCGACCTCGAGGCTGTAGACCGCGCCCGGCCAGACGGTGGGCAGCGCCCACGAGATGGCGGAATGGTAAAGGCTGCCGTCGGCGAACGTGATGACGCCCGCGGTCGCGTCGATTCCCTTGCACAGGGGACCGAGTGCCTTGTCGACCGAGCGCGCGTAGATCTCGGCCGGCTGCTTCGCCTCCATCATCCACATGACGACGTCGAGCGCGTGGGTCCCCGAGATGACCATCGGCGAGATCTTCGACGGGTCGCTGGTGCGCTTGTAGTTGTCAAGCGCGACGAGGCGGTTCATGAAAGCGCGCGAGGTCACGAGCGTCACATCGCCCAGCGCGCCGGTGCGCACCTTCTCCTTCGCGGCGAGCCAGCGCCGGCGGAAGCGCTGCGTGTAGCCGACGACCGCATCGATTTTCGCTTTTTGAATCGCATTCAGTACCCGCTGGGACTCCTTGAGCTCGGTCGCCAGCGGCTTCTCGATCAGCAGCGAAATCCCGCGCTCGCACGCCGCGAGGATCGGCTCGACGTGCAGGTGCTCGTCGGTCGAGATGATGGCCGCGGTAATTTCCGGCCGCTTCAGCAGCTCGCGGAAATCGGTCGTGGCGAAATCGGCGCGCGTCTTGCCCTGCACCAGCTCGAGGCGGTCCTCCTTGAGGTCCGCCAGGCCGATGAAGTCCACCATCGGGTGGCGCGCCGCCACTTCGCCGCGGAACAGGCCTACGCGCCCGGCCCCGACGATGGCGAGGCCGATGCGCTTAGGCTGCTTTCTCAAGCGACTTGCCCTTCAGAGGCAGATCGACCGGCTGGTTCTTCTCGGCCGAAAGATCGGCGGCGATGTAGACCTCCATCACCATGCGCGCGTGCTCGGGCGTGACCAGCACCGGCTTGTCGAGCGCGACCGCTTCCAGGAAGTGCACCGTCTCCGGCGCCATCGCACCCGCGTAAGTGTGGTCGACCGCCTCGCCCGGCATGGTCGACATCGGCAGCTGCATGCCGCTCTTCATGGTGTTGACGATGACGTCGCGGTGCGAATCGTCCACCATCACCGCGCCCTCGGTGCCGATCATCTCGATCCAGGTGGTGGAGAAGTTCGGATAGCCCGGCGGCAGGCTCCAGCCGCCGCCGACCACGAACGACATGCCGCTGTCCATGGTGACCGTGATCCATTGCTGGTCGGGAACGTGCTGCGCGCCCGCTTCGCGCATCGCGCCGTAGTTCACCTGCGAGTACACCCGGACCGGCTTGGCCGGCTCGAGGCACCACAGGATGAAGTCGAGGTCGTGGGTGGACTCCATCGCCGCGGGCGAGAGCTTGATGCGGCCGCTGATCTTCTTGCCCAGGCCGCGCGTGATATGCCGGCTCACCAGCGCGCTCACCGGCTTGCCGATCGTGCCGTCGCGGATGCAGCGGCGCACATAGGCGTACTTCGCGTTGAAGCGCTGCGAGTAGCCGATCGTGAATTTGACCTTTTTCTGTCTGGATAGCTTGATCAGCTCGTCGGCCTCGGCGAGCGTCACCGCGATGGGCTTCTCGAGGAACACATGCTTGCCGGCCTCGAGGAACTCCTTCGCCATGGGAAAGTGCAGGTTCTCCGGCGTGGCCGAGATGTAGACCGCGTCGATCCCCTTGCGCTCGAGCAGCTTCCTGTAGTCGGTGGTCGCCGAGGTCGGGCTGGTCTTCGCTTCCATCTCCTCGAGGCGGTCTTCCCGGATCTCGGCGAGGTGCAGCTCCTTCACGAGCGGATGGACGGCGAGCGTCTCCGCCCGGATGCCGCCGCACCAGCCCACGCCGACGACTGCGGTCCCGACCTGCTTCATGGATTCACCTTTATGTTGGCTTCCTTGATCAGCTTGGCGTACTTGTCCATCTCGGACTTGATGAAGGCGCTGAACTGCGCCGGCGAGCTGCTCACCGCCTCGACGCCGAGGTCGGCGAACCGCTTCTTCACGTCCGGGTCGGCGAGGGCCTTCACCGTGTCGCGGTGCAGCTTGTCGACGATGGCTTTCGGCGTTCCGGCGGGGTACAGCACCCCCCACCAGTTGACCGCCACCAGCCCCGGCGCCGCCTCCTGGCAGGTCGGCGGCTCCGGCACCAGCTCGTACTTCTGCGTCCCGGTGACGCACAGGGCGCGCAGCTTGCCCGCCCGGAGGTGCGCCATCGCCGGCAGCGAGTCGGAGAAGATGAAGTCGATCTGGCCGCCGAGCAGGTCCTGCACCGCCAGCACGCCGCCCTTGTAGGCGACCTCGACCGCCTGCACCTTCTGGTTGTTCTTCAGCATCTCGCTCGACAGGTGCGAGACGCTGCCCGGTCCGCTGGTGCCGTAGTTGAGCTTGCCGGGATTGACGCGCGCATAGGCGATGATCGAGGTAAGCGACTTGAACGGCGAATCGGTGCGCACCACCAGCACGTTCGGGCCGGCGGAGATCTGCGACACGGCGACGAAGTCCTTCTGGATGTCGTACGGCACCCTGGAGAGCAGCGGATTCACGGCGACCGGCCCGAGGTTGCCGACCACGAAGGTGTAGCCGTCGTTGGGCTGCTTCGCCGCGTAGTCCATGCCGATCGAGCCGGCGGCGCCGGGCTTGGACTCGATCACCACCTGCTGGCCCCAAAGCTCGGCCAGCTTCGCGCCGTAGACGCGCGACATCAGGTCGGAGCTGCCGCCCGGCGGATAAGTGACGATCAGCCGGACCGGCTTGTTGGGATAAGTCGACTGCGCGAGCGCGACCTGGCTGGCAAAGCACAGCAGCAGCAAAAACCGGTTCATCCGTCCTCCCTCGGCGTTCAGCAGTCTACTCGGCCTTGATGTTGGCCTTCTTGATCAGCGCCGCGTTCTCGTCGAGCTCGCGCGCGATCAGGTCCTCGAACTCCTTCACCGTCATCGGGAGCGGGTCGCAGCCGAGCTTGCGGATGTGATCGCCGATCTCGGGTCCGCGCACCAGCTCCGTGATGTCCGCGTTCAGCTTCTCGACGATGGCGCGCGGCGTCTTCGACGGCACCATGGCGCCGACCCAGAAGTTGTAGTCCGAGTTCGGATAGCCAAGCTCGAGCGTGGTGGGCACGCCGGGCATCAGGCTGCTGCGCTTGGGCGAGCCGGTCGCGAGCGCGGCGACCTTGCCGCCCTCCACCATCTTCTTCGCCTGGAAGACCAGGGCGAAGTAGCAGTCGGCGCGGCCGCTGATGACCTCGGTGAGCGCTTCGGAGACGCCTTTGGTGTGGACGTTGATGACCTCGATGCCGGCGGAAAAGCGGAAGCGCTCGAAGTTCATGTGGGTCGCGCTGCCGATGCCGGCATCGGAGCAGACCAGCTTCCCGGGTTGCGCCTTCGCGGCCGCCACCAGGTCCTTCACGTCCTTGTACTTGCCGGGGTGCGTGACGAGGATGGTCGGGATGGTCGCGACCATGGCGACGGGCTGCAGGTCCTGCGGGTGGAGCACCTCGGGGCTGAGCAGCGTCGAGACGGTGAAGGCCGAGGCGTACATCATGATCGTCGTGCCGTCGGGCTCGGCCTGCGAGACGTACTTCGCGCCGACCAGGCCGCCCGCGCCGAGGCGGTTTTCGACGATCACGGGCTGGCCCCACTTCGCCTGCAGCTTGTCGGCAAGCAGGCGCGCCATGGTGTCCGAGGCGCTGCCCGGCGTGACTCCGGACACGAAGCGCACGGTCTTGGTCGGGAACTGCTGGGCGAACGCGCTGCCGCACAGGGCGGCGCAAAGCAATGCGAAAAAGACTTTCCTCATTTGCATCCTCCTATCTCCTATTGTCTGGGAAGCCCGAACTGGCCCGCGAGCCAGTCGGCGGTCCGGCTTCTATAGCGATACGGCCGGTTGTTGGCATTGTGGCCGCCGTCCTCCACCATCAGCAACTCCACCGGGCCCGACGCGGCCTTCGCGAGCATCTCGGCGTGCGACGCCGGGACCAGGCGGTCCTGCCGCCCGGCCACGATGAACAAGGGGCAAGCGATGTTCTTGGCGGCTTCGCGCAACGTGAGCTGCGCCGCGCTCGCCTTCGCCGCCGCGGCGCTCTTCGAATGGCTTCTCGCCTGGAACGTTTCCCGCGTGAGGTCGGGCAAGGCGTCCCAGATCAGCGCCCAGTCGAACGGCCCCGACAGGGCGATGCAGGCCTTGAAGCGCTTCTCGTACGCGGCCGCCCGCGGAGCGTAATAGCCGCCGAGGCTCACGCCCCAGATCGCGATCCGTTCCTTGTCCAGGTCCTTTCTTTGCTCGATCCAGTCGGCGACGGCGCTGCCCGCGCGCTCGTAGTCGCCGCAAATAGGAATGTCGTATTCCGCCTCGCCCTGGCCGGGTCCGTCTATCGCCAGGACCGCCATGCCGCGCGCGAGGAACGGCTCCTCGTAGGCGTGGATCTCTTCCTTGGTCGAGTCCAGGCCGGGAGCCATTACCACCACCGGTTGCGGATTTGGGCTTGTCTTTCTCAGGATTCCGATCAACTTCTGTTTGCCGAAGGGAATCTCGACCCTTTCGCCCGCGGGCCGCATCATCGGCAGCGCGTCCGTATAGCAGCGCACCGCATGCATGTGCGCCTCGCGCATTTGCTTCTGATCCTGCACGAATACGAATTTGGCGAAGTGGTAGTAGATCGCCGCGCGCACGAGGTGCTCGCCTGCGGTCAGCCGGTAGCCGTCCTTGAGGGAATCCCTGCCCAGCTTCTCGTGCATGGCGGCGCGTTTCGACCAGGCGGCGCACCAGTCCTCCCACCGGTCGAGCGAGGCGGTCACCTCCTCGAAATCGGCGAGCAATACGCCATTGGAGACGAAGCGCGGCGCCCAGTGGGAAATCGCCGATGAGACCTTCGAATCTTTTGCCATCAGACTTTCTTCAGTGCCTTGAGGATTCTTTGCGGGGTGAAGGGCATCGCGGTGACGCGCGCGCCGAACGGCGCGAGCGCGTCGTTGACGGCATTCATCACCGCCGCGGGCGCTCCGGCCGTGCCGGCTTCGCCGATGCCTTTGGCGCCGAGCTGAGACTGCAGCGTCGGCGTCTCGACGTGCGCGCACACGATGTCGGGCATCTCTCCGCTCATCGGCACAAGGTAGTCCGCCATGTTGCCATTGAGGAGCTGCCCGTCGGGGCTGTAGAGGCATTCCTCGTACAACGCCGCGCCAATGCCCTGGACCACGCCGCCGCGCAGCTGCTCGTCGGCGAGCATCGGGTTGATCACCGTTCCGGAATCCTCCACGCACCAGTGCTTGAGCAGCCTGACGAAGCCGGTGTCCGGGTCGACTTCGACGAGCGAGCCCTGGATGCCGTTGGTAAACGTGAAGCCGTACTGGCGCGGCGTGTAGTGGCGCGTGACGGTGAGCTCCGACTGGAAATCCATCGGCAGCGTATCCGGGCGGAAGTACGCGATGCGGCCAAGCTCTTCCAGCGCCATCTTGGGTTCTTGCGTCAGCCGGTTGACGACCTGGTTGCCGGACAAGTCCAGTTCCTGCTTGTCCATCTTCAGGATCGCAGCGGCAACGTCGAGGATGTTGGAGCGCAAGGCGCGGCCCGCCTGCAGCACGGCCTCGCCGCCGATGCCGGCGCCGCGCGACGCCCAGGTGCCGCCGCCATAGGGCGTGGTGCCGGTATCGCCGGTGATGATCCTCGTTTTCTCGAGGGAAACCCCGACCGCGCTGGCGGCGATCTGCGCAAAGATCGCCTCGGTCCCCTGCCCCTGCTCCGTCACGCTGCACATTACGGTGACCATGCCGGTAGGCTCGAGGCGCAGCGTCGCGCCGTCCTGCGCAGAGATGCGCGCGCCGCCCACCCCATAGAAAGCCGGCGAGGGATTCGTCACCTCGATCATCGCCGCGAGCCCGATGCCGCGATAGACCTTCTTCGCCCTGAGGCTTTTCTGTTCTTCCCGGAGCGACTTGTACTTCATGACATCCAGGAGCTTGTCGAGCGTCTTGTGGTGCGAAAGCTTTTCGAACTTGATCCCCGAAGGGAACGTATAGGGGTAGGCGTCGTCGGCAATCAGGTTCTTGCGGCGAAACTCCGCCGGGTCCATGCCGAGCTTCTGCGCCGCCAGATCGACGATTCCCTCGGTCAGCGCAACCGCGATCGGATGGCCGACCGCGCGGTACTGGCAGGTGACGTTCTTGTTGGTGAAGACCACGTTCAGCCTGCCGCGGTATTTCTGGTGCTTGTAAGGCCCGCCGGTCAGGTTGACGACCTGGTTGCCTTCGATGCCGCTGGTGCGCGGATACACCGAGTAAGGCCCGATCGCGGTCAGATCGTCCATGTCGAAGGCCAGGATCTCGCCTTGCTTCGTCGCGGCCAGCCTGACTTTTACCCGGTGCTCGCGCGCATGGATGTCGGACAGGAACGACTCGAGCCGGTCGGCGACGAACTTGACTGGCCGGCGCATGATCACCGAGATCGCCGCGGTCGCCATCTCGTCGGGGTAGACATGGACCTTGATCCCGAAGGAGCCGCCGACGTCCTTCGTGATCACGCGCACGCTCGCTTCCGGGATGCCGAGGTGGCGCGAGAAGATGTCCTGCATCATGTGCGGCGCCTGGGTCGCCTGATAGACCGTGAGCGAATGCTCGGCGGCGTTGTAGTCGGCGAGGATCGCGCGCCCCTCGAGGCAGACGCCGGTGTGCCGGCCGAAGTGGAAGGTGTCTTCCACCACGACATCGGCTTTCGCGAACGCGTCGTCGACCCCGCCCGTGTCGTGCTCGCGGGTGAAGCAGATGTTGTCCTGCAGGTCCTTGTGGATGACCGTCTTGCCCGAAAGGGACTCCTCCATGTCGACTACGACCGGAAGCTCCTCCCATTCGGCCTCGATCAATTGCGCGGCGTCCTCGGCCTGGCTGCGCGATTCGGCAACCACGGCGGCGACGGCCTCGCCCTGCCAGCAGGCCCGATCGATCGCGATGGCGTGCTGCGGGGGCGACTTGATGCCCTTCAGGTGCGCGAGCACCGCCACCCATGGCTTGCAATACTCGGCGACGGTGGGGCCGTCGAAGACCGCGAGCACGCCTTTCTGCTTCGCCGCCTTGGAAAAATCCAGCTTCTTGATCCGGGCATGCGCGTAGGGACTTCTGAAGAACGCCACATGCGCGAGGCGCGGAAAGCGCAGGTCGTCGATGAACGCGCCCCTGCCCTGCAGCAGCCGCGCGGCGTTCGGCCGCGGCACGCTCTGGCCGATGTAGCCCCGGTCCACCTGCGTGCCCGGCGCGTGGAGAGGAAGCTCGGCCTTACCCATTGACCACCTCGTCGATGGCGTCGACGATGGCCTGGTAGCCGGTGCAGCGGCAATAGTTGCCCGAAATGTGCTCGCGGATCTCCTCGCGCGTGCACTTTCTTTTCTGCCTGACCAGGTCCTGCGCGGCCATGAGCATGCCCGGCGTGCAGAAGCCGCACTGCAGCGCATTTTTTTCGTGAAAGCTTTTCTGCAGGCGAGCGAGCTCCTTCGAGTCGCTCAATCCCTCGACGGTCTCGACCTTGCACCCATCGGCCTGCACGGCGAGCATCAGGCAGCCGCGCACGATGTCGCCGTCCACGCGGACCGTGCACGCGCCGCACACGCCGTGCTCGCAACCGATGTGGGAGCCGGTCAGGCCGAGCTCGTCGCGCAGGAAATCGACGAGATGCGTGCGCGGCGCGACGCGCCGGCCCACTTCCACCCCGTTCACCGTCAATGTGATGTCGAGAGCGTGTTCCACGCGCGCTCCAGCAGGACGCCGGCGAGGTGCAGCTTGGTGGCGGAGGTGTTGTACAGGTCGGCGGGAGGATCCAGCTCTTTCATCAATGCCGCTTTTGCCTTTTCCAGGGATTTCTCTTTTGATGCATTGACCGCAAACACCGGCGTCGCGCCGGCGTTGAAGAAGACGAAGCGCGATTCGTGGACCGCGAGCCCGATGATCGCGTAGTCGCCGTGGCGGCGCGTCAGCTCGAGGAAGGCGGATTTTCCGCCCGACGGAAATTCCGCGGCCGTGAGGATCTCGCCCGCCTTCAGGTCGGTCTCGAACAGCCCTTTGAAGAATTCCGTCGCCTTGACGCGGCGCTCGCCGCGGCCGGATGCGATGGTGAAGACGGCATCCAGGGCGACCGCGCATGCGGGGTACTCCGCGGCCGGATCGGCGAGCGCCAGGCTGCCGCCCAGCGTCCCGCGGTTGCGAATGGCGGCGTGGGCGATGTGCGCGACGGCCTGCGCGAGAAGCGGAACGTGCCGCCTGATGTCGGCCGATTTTTCGATCTGCGCGTGGGTGACGAGGGCGCCGACCTTCACCGACTTTCCCGTCACTTCTATCTTTCCCAGCCCGGGCAGGCCGGTAATGTCGACGAGGATCTCCGGGGCTGAAAGCCGCATGTTGAGCGAAGGCACGAGGCTCTGCCCGCCCGCGAGAATGCGCGCGCCCTCGCCGTGCCGCGCGAGCAGCTCGAGCGCCTCGGCGAGCGTGCGCGGTTTCGCATAGGCAAACGACGGCGCCTTCAACTGCGGTTTCCTCCTCGACGAGACGCTATCATAGGCTTGGAGGAGGTCGATATGCATCTGCCACGCTGGTTCGCTGTGCTGCTCGTCGCGCTCGCCTGCCCGGTCTCGGCGCAGAACTATCCGAGCCAGCCGATCCGCATGATCGCGCCGTTCCCGCCGGGGGGCAGCGTCGACATCACGGCGCGGCTCATCGCCGATCCGCTCTCCGCGCAGCTCGGCCAGCGCATCATCATCGACAACCGCAGCGGGGCCTCGGGCAACATCGGCATGGAGGCGGCGGCGCGCGCCGCTCCCGACGGCTACACCATCGTCCTGAACACGATTCCGCTGGTCACCAACCAGGCGATGTTCCCCAACCTCACCTGGGACCCGATCCGCGATTTCGTGGCGATCGGCATGGTGGCCACCTCTCCGCACATCGTAGTGGTGCCCGCCAAGTCGCCGATCATGAGCATCGAGCAGCTCGTGAAGACGGCGCATTCGGCGCCGGGCAGGCTGACGTACGCGTCGGCCGGCGTCGGCACCACCTTCCACCTGTGCGCCGAGCTCTTCAAGGACCAGACCAAGACCTTCATCCTGCACGTTCCGTATCGCGGCGGCGGCCCGGCGCTGCTCGACACGCTGGCGGGACAGGTCGACCTTAGCTTCCCGACGCTCGCCGCGGCGGCGCCGCACGTCAAGGCGGGGCAGCTGCGCGCCCTCGCCGTGACCTCCATCGAGCGCTCCCCGCTTCTTCCCGAGGTGCCGACGCTGCGCGAAGCCGGCCTGAAGGATTTCCAGTTCTCGCAGTGGCAGGCGCTGCTCGCGCCCGCCAAGACGCCGCCCGCCATCGTCGCGCGGCTCAACGCGGCGCTGCGCGAGGTGCTCAAGTCGAAGGAGCTGATCGAGAAGTTCCAGGGCCAGGCGTTCGACCCCTTCATCACCACGCCGGAGCAGGCCAGCGCGTTCATCGCGCAGGAGGCGCAGCGCCTGACCCGGGTCATCAAGTCGAAAGGCATCACGGCGGACTGACATGGATCTCGGACTGAAGGGCAAGAAGGTGCTGATCACCGGCGGCAGCAAGGGCATCGGCCTCGCGTGCGCGCAGGCCTTCATCGCCGAGGGCGCGCGCGTCGCCATCGTCTCGCGCTCGCAGGCGAACCTGGATGCCGCAAAGGCTCAATTGAAGGACTGCTATTGCATTCCGGCGGACCTCAGCAGCGCTTCGGCCGCGGCGTCGATGGTCGAGCGCGTCGAGAAGGAATTCGGCCCGATCGACGTCCTCGTCAATTCGGCCGGCGCAGCGCGGCGCACCAACGCGGACGAGCTCACGCCGGAAGCCTGGCGCGCGGCAATGGACGCGAAGTACTTCACCTACATCAACGTCATCGATCCGCTGGTGAAGCGCATGGCCGGGCGCGGCGACGGCGTCATCGTCAACATCATCGGTTCCGGCGGGAAAATCGCCTCGCCGATCCACCTGGCGGGCGGCGCGGCCAATGCCGCGCTGATGCTCGCCACGGCGGGCCTGGCGAACGCCTATGCGGCGAAGGGTGTGCGCGTGGTCGGCATTAATCCTGGGCTCACCAGCACGGGACGGGTGTCCGAGGGGCTGAAGGCCGACGCGAAGCGCGAGGGCATTTCCGAAGACGAAGCGCTGGCGCGCGCGAAAAAGAAGCTGCCGCTCGGCCGCCTTGCGGAGCCGGCGGAAATCGCCGACATCGCCGTGTTCGCCGCTTCCGCGCGCGGACGATTTTTAACAGGCGCCAATATCAGCGCCGACGGGGTATCCACACCGACCGTCGTCTAGTTCCTTGACGGCGCGGCGAAGGTTTGAAAGGGTGACGGGATGCCATCCGCGCGATTCCGACTG
>Ga0097621_100001300_pt1 | contig 17185 bp, 17 predicted proteins | sample KBSMisM72_FD_73165 | JGI IMG/M metagenome (GOLD analysis project Ga0097621, IMG submission 73165) | Miscanthus rhizosphere microbial communities from Kellogg Biological Station, Michigan, USA - KBS Miscanthus M7-2 (version 2) (version 2) | ecosystem: Host-associated > Plants > Roots >... | reverse complement strand
GGCGGGCGCTGCGAGGCCTGCCAGGGCGAGGGGCAGCGTCGGATCGAGATGAATTTTCTGCCAGATGTCTACGTGCTGTGCGAGGTTTGCGGCGGGCGGCGCTACAACCAGGAGACGCTGGCGGTTAAGTACAACGGATACTCCATTGCCGACCTGCTGGAAACTCCGGTGGCGGACGCACTGCCGGTGCTGGAGAATATCCCCCAAGTCCGGCAGAAGCTCCAGACGCTAGTCGATGTGGGACTGGGATATATCCATTTGGGCCAGTCGGCAGTAACCCTTTCCGGCGGCGAGGCGCAACGCATCAAGCTGGCGCGCGAGTTGAGCAAGCGCCAGACCGGCAAGACTCTGTACTTGCTGGACGAGCCCACCACCGGGCTGCACTTTGATGATGTCAGAAAATTGCTGGACGTCCTGCACCGTCTGGCCGACTTGGGAAACACAATCATCATCATCGAGCACAACCTTGATGTCATCCGCAACGCGGACTGGATCATTGATCTCGGGCCTGAGGGTGGCGAAGAAGGCGGTCGCATTATGGCCCAGGGGACGCCGGAGCAAACGTCGCGCAGCAAGAAGTCCTATACCGGACAAGCCTTGGCTCATTATTTCAACGGCAAACACAGGGTTCTAGCAGGATGACGTAGGGCAGACACTCTTGTCCGCGGGGAAACGAAAAATGATCTTCCCACGAGTTGCGTTTTGCCGCTACATGGCAGGCATGAGTGCCCGTCCCACATTTTTTCGTGTAGATTTCTAATGGGTTTTTATCTTGTCATCGCCGTCGTCCAATCCGCAGTTTGAATTTGACCCGCTGGCGTCGCCTCCATCACTGATCCCGGCCGAGCCGCCACGAGATGAAGATCCACCCTGGACGGGATGGGATGTGCTTCTGATCGCCATCTTCGCCGTAATGTCGATCTTTGCGCTGCTGCTCGCTACTACTTTTGCAGCTCACAAATTTCTATATCCGTGGGCTCCGACAGTTGATGTGGCGCAATATCCGCTGGTCACCATTGCAGCGCAGTTGCTCGGTTACGGGGCAATCCTGCTATTCATGGTTTTCCTGGTCACACGGCGCGGGCTTCCTTTCTGGCGTTCGGTCCGGTGGAACTGGCCGTCGAACTTGTTTCCATATTTGTTGGGCGGAGTCGCTCTTTCCCTGTCCCTGCAGGCAGTCGCCCATTGGCTTCCTATGCCCAAGGAGTTGCCGATGGACAGGTTCTTTCAGACCACCCGCCAGGCCTGGGTTTTGGCCATTTTCGGCACTACCCTAGCTCCCTTGATGGAAGAACTTTTCTTCCGCGGGTTTCTGTATCCGGTGCTGGCGCGGAGAATCGGGATAGGAATCTCCGTCTTCGTTACAGCACTGGCCTTCAGTCTCATTCATGCTCCGCAGCTGGGACGGGCCTGGGGGCCGGTGTTGGTGATCTTTATAGTAGGGCTGACGCTCACCATCACCCGGGTTGTCAGCAAATCGGTGGCTGCTGGCGTGGTGATGCACATGGCGTACAACGGAACTCTCTCAGTGCTTATGTTTATCGCGACCGACCGGTTCCATCATCTGGAGCGGCTGAATCAGTAAGAACATAATTTTTTGGTTGGCACTCCTACTCGCGGGGTGCAAGACTTAGACGAACCAACTCCCTCGGAAGGTATTTGTCATGCAGGAAACTCCACAGCAGTACATTCAACGCATGCTCGGTTTAGTGGAAGGTAAGGAGCCGGTACAGGTGCAGAAGACGACGGCGGAAAAACTGACAAAATTGCTCCAAGGTTTGGACCAACAGAAGTTCACGCGTCGACCGGGCACCGACAAGTGGTCGATTGCGGAAATTCTGGCCCACCTGGCGGATGCAGAAGTGGTCGCCGCTTGGAGGCTACGCCTGGTCATGGGCCAAAATGGCGCCACCATCCAGTCTTTCGATCAGAATGCGTGGGCAGATACGTTCAACTACCAGCAGCGGGACGCGCGGGCGTCGCTGGAAACTTTTCGCGTACTGCGCGCCAGCAATTTAGCGCTGCTGGAGTCGATACCGGAAAAGCTGTGGGACAACTACGGCACTCACCAGGAACGCGGCAAGGAAACTGTGACGCATATTGTCAGCATGTACGCCGGGCATGATTTGAACCATCTGCGGCAGGTGGAAGCGATCGTTAAGGGTACGTAGAGTTTTCAGTAATACAGATTTGCTCGGATTTGCTACAGCCAACTCCATAATAGATTTCCCTGTCATCCCGGGCGAAGCCGAGGGATCATCCACGTTTTTCGGACGACCTCAATAGTCGTCAAACGTTCTCTCTCGGCGGTTTGGGAGCACGAGTTCCTTCGGCTTCGCCGGGATGAGTTTTGGGGAGACTGGAAAAAGTCACAATCTCGCGAGCGCGGGGTCCCGCAATAAAGCCACGCCTCGAATCTAAGGCTGAGCAGGAATGCTTAAGGCTTCTTCTGCAGAAGCTTTGCTCGACTTGCGGCGTGCGTAGCTTCTTCGGACTTGCCTAATCCCCGATAGCATTGAGCCATCAGATCAAAAACCTCGGCATTGCTGGGCTGGGACTTCGATAGCGGTTGCAACTGCTGTAAAGCGTCCGAGAACTTCCCTTCCTGAATCTGCGCCTTCGCGATTCCGATCTGCCCTTCTAGGCTGTTTGGTTGCAATAGGAGCGAGGCCTCGAATTGATCTTCTGCCGCTTTCGCGTCGCTTAAAGCCAGATAAACATCTCCCAGCAACAGCCGCGCCGGCAATTGAGCCGGTTGTTGCTTCAAGCTGGCCTCAAGCGCGTCGCGAGCACCGGCCAGGTCCCCGGTCTTCTGTAAAGCTTTCCCCTGATTGAGTGAGACCGTTGCGTCATCCGGCCAGAGCTGGCGGGCGCGTGTCAGAAAGTCAGCGGCTTTCGCGTAGTTTGCCGCATTCAATTCCAGCTCTCCAATCTGGCGTAGTGCTGTCGAGGACTTCGCATCTTTCTGCAATACTTTTTCCAGAGCCTCGCGGGCTTCTGGAATGCGGTTATCGTCGGCAGCCATCATCGCGGTGTGCAGGAGATTTTGCTCTTCAATTTTGTCTTTAGGATCAGGCAGCGATGTCTGTCCTGTGCCTGCGGCGGATGCGGCGTAGCCCAGTCCCTTCAGCCCACTCGCCGCGTTCTGGCTAACTTCTTCTGCCGGTTGTGCCCGATCCGGCGGCCGCAGATCGGAAAGCATGCCGCGCATCTCGGCGACCTGTTTGTTATCGGGCTGATAAGTATTCTGCAACTCGCCGGCGTCGGCGTGAAGATCATAAAGCTCAGGTCTCGGCGCTTCGATGAATTTGAATCCCTCATCGCGGACCGAACGCAAGGGCGACCAGCCGAAGCGCAACGGATAGTCCGTCTCCCCAAATGCTGTCCAGCCCTTGGTTTCGGTGCCGGCGAGGCAGCTTTTGAGTGACTCACCATCAAGGTTCTTCGGTGGCGTGATCTTGAGCTGGTCGAGAACGGTGGGCAGAATATCGGTTGTGCGCACTTGCGCCTCCACAACTTTCGTAGACACGCTTGGGACGGGCAATTTGACGATCAGCGGAACATGGATGGTCGAATCGTAAAGAAATATTCCGTGGGTATTTTCGTGGTGTTCTCCCAGACCCTCGCCGTGGTCGCCGACGACGATGACAATGGAATTCTGATACCATCCTCGCCGTTTTAGATAACCGATGAAGTGCCCCAACGCAGAATCGGCATAGGCAATCTCGCCATCGTAAGGACGATCTTTGTACGTTTCCGCAAACGGCGACGGCGGCTCGTAGGGGTCGTGGGGATCATAAAGGTGCAGCCAGACAAAATGTGGGCCCGCGGGATGGACTGTGAGCCAATTCTCAGCGTGCTGAGTCACGTCCATGGCGCGGCGTTCCAGTCGTCCAAAGCGTGATTTGCTCGCAGGGTGCTCAGGAAAATTGTCGTAAAAATCGAACCCATGATCGAGGCCGGGCGCCAGCGTCTTGCTATCAAGGATGACTGCGCCGATGAAAGCTGCGGTGCGATACCCGTTGTCCTGAAGCAGCTCCGCCAACGTTGTATGGTTGGCGTCCAGAGGCACGGCGAAATCGGTGACGCCATGGTGGCTTGGGAGAAGCGCGGTCATAATCGAGGTGTGCGAGCTGTTCGTAATGGGGCTTGGCGTAAATGCATGAGCAAAGCGCGTGCCGTCTTTCGCCAAGGCGTCCATTGCAGGAGTCTGGATCTGCTGGTAGCCGTAGCAACCCACATGGTCGGCACGCAGTGTGTCGATGGTGATTAAGAACACGTTGGGACGAGTATTCCTGCCTGGAGTTTGCGCTAAAAGCGTGGACGAGACTAATAGAGCGGGCAGAACCCAGAAGACCTTCATTCTCTTCCAGCGTAGCACTTTCAGGAGCTTAAAGCGGCCAGCTAAATGGCGAGCCAAGCATGAACCAATTCTAATTTGGTTGAGGGTAAAGTTCGCCCTCCATTTGCCGTTAGATCACTTTGAAGGGCTTCGAAAGAGAATTATAACTAACCCAATTGCGGCTACCGCCTCGCAGGCGCACCAATCCGCTCAAGTCGACGCACAAAGACAAAAACAGAATCAGCAGGCTGCTAAAGCTTCGCCAAACCAGGCAGACGGAATCGCCGGCAAAAGCAGCGCTGCCGCCAATCAGAAAACCGCTAACAATATTCAAGATGTCCACAAGGGTACAAGAGCAACCGGGCCGGTTCAAGCTCAGACACAGGAGCGGCGCGAGAAACCGATTCATCCACTTCCTATCCTTCCATCGATGTAAGAGCCTGACTTTAACTGGCCGAACACGGATCTCCCCTGCAGCGTCCCGCTGTGGGGATTTTCGTTCGAGCAGTTGCAGTTTCCTGCTCTTTCCCCTTAAAGTTGCCTCATCCTTGGCATGAGCGCAATCGAACACTTTGAGCGGCTGTTTTCCTACGACGAGTGGGCAAACCGCGAAGTCCTTCGCGTATTGCCTTTGGCTCCTACGCGTTCCAGAGAATTGCTGGCGCACGTTCTCTCCGCGGAAAGGCTGTGGTGGGAGCGAATCCACCAACAAACCCAAAGCCTCCCGGTGTGGCCGAATTTCACCTTGGATGAATGCGAGCGGCAGGTCAAGGAGGTCTCCGATCTTTGGCGAGAATATTTCGCCAAGCTTCCTGAGAGAGGCCTTAGCCAAATTATTCTGTACAAAAACACCGTCGGTGAGAGCTGGAGTAACACAGCAGAAGATATCTTGATGCACGTGTATACGCACTCGGCGTACCATCGCGGGCAGATCGCGACAAACATGCGCGAAGCCGGTGGCACACCCGCCTATACCGACTTCATACACAGCATCAGGCAAGGATTTGTGGAATGAGCGACCGCAACTTTTACGGATTTCTTGCGGGGCAAATGGCGCTCACAGCAGGGCTGCTGTGCTTTTCGATCTTGTGGAAAGGACCCTGGAATTCTGCACGCTATTCGGGCTTAGCCATACTGGTGACCGGAATTGTTTTCTTCTTCACCGCTAGGTTCCAGTTGGGAAAATCTTTTTCAGTGACGCCCCAGGCGCGGAAGTTGGTGACGCATGGACTTTACTCCAAGATTCGCAATCCCATCTATGTCTTCAGCAGCATGATGGTATTAGGAGTCTTGCTGGTAATCCAAAAGCCCCTCCTGTTCCTCTTCTTAGCGGTGCTCTTGGTCGTCCAGACATGGAGAGCACACAAAGAAGCACAGGTGCTGGAAGCTAAATTTGGTGATGGGTACCGGCAGTACCGCCGTCAGACATGGTTCTAATGTTGGTGCCGATGCTTCCGCTTACCCGAGCCAGTTTTCCATTCTTTGATAGGCGTGGTACTTTGAGTGCCGGCATGGTCAATCGCAAAATTTTCATCTTTCCTATTCTGCTGGCCTTCCTAGCCGCGTCTGTTTTGGCTGCGGAGGGACCTGAGTTCGATCCCCTTCCAGCCCCGCTTTCCAATAATGCGGTGGCCACAATAAAGAGCCGTGGCGAATGGCTGTTGTACTCGTTCATGGGAATCGGCGCGAAGAAGACATGGGATTCGGTTTCAAACGACGCTTATGTGGTAAATGAGAGCGGAAAGTGGGCACAGGCGCGCTCGGTGCCGGGCTCCGCGGGACGTCTGGCAGCGGGGGCCGTCGGTGGCCGCGACCACATCTTTCTGTTCGGTGGCTACGTCATCGATGGCCAGGGCGGAGAAATCACCCTCCCTGACGTGAACGTCTACGATCCGCTCAGTGATCGCTGGTTCCGCGGAGCGGATATTCCGGTTCCGGTCGATGATTTCGTTCTCGGTATGTATCACGACCGCTTCATTTATCTGGTCAGTGGCTGGTCGAAGGACAAGACCGTGCAGGATGTGCAGATGTACGACGCCGAAAAGAATGTATGGGCGAGCGCGACTCCGATTTCCGGAGCTGCAGTGTTTGGTCACTCCGGCGCGCTGCTGAACGACACCATCGTATATGTCGATGGCGCCTACCGGAACCCGGCAGGAAGCAGTCCCAAGTTCGTCGCCTCCGACGAGTGTTGGATGGGAAAGATCGACCGCAAAGATCCAGCAAAAATTCAGTGGAGCAAGTTGCCCAACCATCCGGGAGCTGCGCGGTATCGCATCGCAGCGGGCGGCTCTCCGAAAGATGACAAAATCTATTTCTCGGGCGGTACAGACAATCCCTACAACTACAACGGAATGGGCTACAACGGAAAACCTTCGGCGCCTTCGCCGGTGACCTTCGCCTTTAATCTCAAAACCAGCAAGTGGGAAACTATCAACGAAAACACCGCAAAACCTACGATGGATCATCGCGGGCTGGTGGTGAAAGGCTGGGAGCTGATTATCGTAGGCGGAATGGAATCCGATCAGAAGGTGACTGCCCGGGTCACGGTCTTGCCGATCAAGAAATAGGTTAGCGGGCGCGCGCCAGCACGATGGTGACGTCGTCGGGTTGTTCGTTGGCGCCAATCCAATCATCGACTGCGGCGGTCACTAGTTCGCTGATTCGGGCAAGCGGCAGGTCGCGATTCGCCCACACCAGCTCTATCAACCTCTGCTCGCCGAACTCACCATAGTCGTTTTCCGGTTCAGTGACTCCGTCGCTATAGGCCAGGAAGATCTCGCCATCTTGAAGTTCAACGCAACCCTCTTCGTAGCTCATGTGGTCGAACAGACCGACCACGGTCCCTCCTTGTTCCAGGCGGCGAATCGCGCCATCCCGGCTCAGAATAATCGGCGGCAAGTGCCCGCCATTTGAGTAGGTCAGGCTGCGATCGCGTCCGTCGTAGAAGCCCAGGAACAGCGTCGCGTATTTCTCCGGGGGCGTGCTGATGTAAAGTTGATGGTTCAGCAACGCCAGCAGGGTGCCGGTTGAGACCTCGGCGCCTTGCATTCCCATGGGCCACATTGCCCCTGAACCCCTTGTGACGCCTGCTGCCACGGTTTCCCGAAGAATGGGCATCCCTTCCAGAGTGTAGGCACGCACCGCGGAATTGATGGTGGCCATCAATAGTGCGGCGGAAATTCCCTTTCCGCTGACATCGCCAACCGCCAGCACTAGCTTGTTGGAATCAATCGGCAGAAAGTCGTAATAGTCGCCGCTAACGGTACGGGCGGGACGGCAAAAACCATGTAACTCAAGCGTCGGCAGCTGACTGATCTGACGGGGAAAAAGCTGGGCCTGTACTTCCTGGGCGATGACTAGTTCGTTTTCCAGGCGCTGCTTCTGCTTTTGCTCTTCGATGAGCTTCTGTAGCGACTCCGCCATCGAATTGAAAGAGTTGCCCAGGGTCGAAAGCTGATCCTGAGAACGGACTGGCACCCGGTGACCGAAGTCGCCACGATTAATGTGGCGAGTGGCGTCATAGAGATGGGCCACCGCACCGGTAACGGTTTGCGTCAGATGAGTACCGACCCATAGGGCTAGGATCTCGATAATGGCAAAGCCGATGAGAACAAGAAACAAAAGGTAGCGCACACTGCGCGCAAAATCGGGAAAAACAAACAGCCGCGAATACAAAGCGGAAGGCCGGGTTTGAACCCGGATGAGAGCACCGGAGCGCGTCTCTTCCCCAGTTGCCCAAGCGACAACGGGCTGCGGCGCGCCGAACGTGATAACGCGATCGATCCATCCGCCCGAGGGAGGAGTTACTCCCGCAATCAGAGTTGGATGTAGCGCACCTTCAGAACCGCTTTCGAGTCCTGAGGCGTACAAGGTAACTTCGCCAAGATCGGAGGCCAGCTTTTCCAGGAGAGTGCGGTCCAAAGGATCGCTCGAAATCACTACGACCGTTGACGAACCGGCTTTAAAGCTGGTGGCCGCCCGAAGGTAGAGTTGATCCTTATCGCGGACAATTCCTGTAAACGGCGTCTGTAAAAACCCAGGCAACGAAAATGAAACTGGTTGACTTTCGCTCTTGCCGAACGAAACTGGCTTTCCATCTTTCCAGACTGCTATCCGCTGGGGAGCCCATCCCGCCGGGCCGGAGGGCAGATCAACCTCGGGAGTCTCCCCTCGCTGCAGGCGTGCACCGAGTGCGTTGCCAACGGCGGCATTTACCGACTCCAGACTCCGCAACCGTGCCCGCAATTCCGAAGCGACCACAAAATTTGCGAATTGGCCGGCAAAAAGGTAGGTGGTGATGAACGACATAGTGATCAGCAGCAAAGCCGGGATCACGCCAATAAATACATAAGTGACAATCAGTCGGTTGCGAAGCCTCCATAGCAGCTTCAACTTCAGCCATCGATAGGCAAGGATTACAAGAAGCGCAGTGGCGGCCCCGCTGAGCAGGTCGATCCAAAGGCTCAGCCCGTCCCCATAGGAGGAATGAAAAGCCCCTAAGACTGCCTGCAAGCCGAACAGCAGGATGTCGATCCCCAGCAGCAAACAAGCGAGACGCGCTAATCGGCTGGTGGGGAACAACCCAGCTTGCCGGAGGCGTAGGCGCAAATAACGAAAAGGCGCGTCCATTCGAAACCGATTATAGAGGCAAGTCGGGCGGGGGAGGAGGCAGTTGCCTGAGCCGGTTCTAAGCCTCGGCCCGTTGACCAGAAGCATCCCTAAGCAGAGATGGCTCCATTTGAATGTTATGCAACTGATAAAATGCGCTGTGCTCCGATACTCCACAGCCGTGATTACTTGCCTGTTTGTCAGCCTATCTGCAGGGGCGCAGCAGCCGCCTGAGCAGCCCAAAGTCAAAGTAAACATGCTGAATGTTTGCTCCCCTTCTGTCGACGACCAAAAGGAAATCGCGGCCGCGTTGGCAAAAGTGCCCAAACAGCCGCTTTTCGGAACCGATTTTGAAGTCGACCGAGGACAGACAAGTCTGGACGAACCCGCAGGCTTTCTTCAGCCCGCCCCGAACACTCAAGTAGCCCCTGACCGCGACACGGCCGCGTGGGTGCGTATCCGGCATGAATTCTCGGTGCAGGCCCTGTTTTCCACTGCCCAATATTCGTTCAGCAAGGACGCCCGCAACATGGTGGAAACTCTGATGTTCCGAGTGCGGGAGCCGAAAGATCTGCTGCAGCTTACGATCGAGGACAGCGCCTCCTCGGTGACCAACCCCGAAGCCATGCTTTCCAGCAACACGCCAGTAGCACGGGTGAAGCTGGAACGTTTCGGCAAGTCGTCGATTGTGCTGGCGCGATGCTCTGCTTCGGAAGGAAACCCGGCACCGGACCAGAGTGCCTATGAACCGCTGTTCCAGAGCGCATCCAGCGTAATTTCAAATTATCGCCGTCTGCTCGCAGCCCAGCAGGTAGTCCCAGAGGAATTAGCCAAAGTTACGGTGACTGGCGAACGCCATAAAGCCGCGAAAGCTGCCAGCAAATTGCCGCCCAAGAGGAAATAGTGAAGTTCATACCCTTGCATCCAAATCGATATTCCACAATCTAAACCTCTATCTTTATGGAAAATATTCGCAATGTAGTCATTATCGGGTCGGGATGCGCCGGACATACTGCCGCGCTCTACACCGCCCGCGCCAACCTAAAGCCACTGGTCCTCGAAGGCCATGAACCCGGAGGCCAGTTGGCCCTAACCACGCTGGTGGAAAATTTCCCCGGCTTTCCCAACGGAATTCAAGGTCCTGAGCTCATCGAGAACATGCGCCAACAGGCCTCCCGTTTCGGGGCTCAATATCAACTGGGACACGTAGTCAGCGCCGATCTGAGCAAACGGCCTCTGGAAATCAAAGTTGAGAAAGAAACCATTCACACCCGGACGCTGATCATCGCCAGCGGTGCCTCGGCACGCTGGTTGGGACTGCCCAGCGAGCAGGCTTTGATCGGACATGGCGTCTCATCCTGCGCGACATGCGACGGTTTTTTCTTTTCCGGGAAAGACATTGCAGTAATCGGCGGCGGGGATTCGGCTATGGAAGAGGCATTATTTCTGACGCGGTTTGCCACCAAAGTTTCGCTGATCCATCGCCGCGATCAATTCCGTGCTTCGAAGATCATGTTGGAGCGTGCCCAGAAGCACGACAAGATCGAGTTCCTGCCCAATACCATTGTCGAAGATGTACTGGACCCGGCCAAGAAAGAAGTCACGGGTCTTAAGCTACGAAATGTTGCAAATGACAGGGTGTGGGAGCTCCCGACAAGCGCGATGTTTCTCGGCATTGGGCACATACCGAATGCCCGCATGTTCGAAGGGCAACTCGACACCGATAATGAGGGGTATATCCAGACCACGAAAAATGTGTTCACACGGGTGCCGGGGGTATTTGCCTGCGGTGACGTACAGGACCGTCGCTACCGCCAGGCGATTACCGCCGCAGGTTCCGGTTGCATGGCGGCGCTGGAAGTGGAAAAATTTCTGGAAGCCGAGGGTATTGAGGGTTCAAGCTAACCTCGAACCGGAAAATACCGTCCAACAAGTTGAGCCTATCACTGAAGGAGGTCTCCGTGAATCGCAGACAGTTCATCACGCGCAGTGCTTACGGTCTGGGCGCGGCATGGTTGGGAACCAGTACCCTCGACGCCGCCACCATGGCGCTTCCTCCCCTGCCGCAAAAGTTCGCCGCCTCCGACACGGTGACGCTGGGAAAGACCGGAATCACGACCAGCCGTCTGGCGATGGGAACTGGAACCGTGGGCAGCGGCCACCACTCGCATCAGACGAGTCTCGGTGTAAAAGGTCTCTCCGAGCTGTTGCTCAACGGCCACGATCAGGGATTGCGCTTTTTCGATTCCGCCGACTCCTACGGAAGTCATCCTCACGTCGCCGAAGCGCTCAAGCACGTCCCGCGCGATAAGGTCACTGTGCTCACCAAGACTTGGTCTCGCGATCCCCAAGGCGCTCGCGCTGACCTTGACCGCTTCCGAAAGGAATTGGGCACCGATTATCTCGACGTCTGCCTGATGCACTGCGTGACCGAAGCCGATTGGACCGACCGCTACCGCGGCGTGATGGATGTGCTCTCCGAAGCGAAAGAAAAAGGAATCATCCGCGCCCATGGATGCTCATGCCACAGCATCGAGGCTCTGCGGGCCGCGGCGAAATCTCCTTGGGTAGAAGTTGATTTGGTTCGCATCAACCCCATCGGATCCCACATGGATGCGGATCCCGACACCGTGATCGGCGTGATGCGTGAAATGCGGGCGGCTGGTAAGGGTCTAATCGGCATGAAGATTCTCGGCCAAGGCGACCTGCGTGACCGTCAGGACGAAGCTATCAAATATGCTCTATCGCTCGGGCTACTGGACGCGTTTACGATCGGAGCGGAGAGCAAAAGCGAGCAACAGGATTTGATTCGGCGCATAGCCGCGGCCGCCTAGAAAACTACACAAAGAGACAGGCCGAAGTTGCAGGCGGCAACGAAATGAGAGGCCCGGTCTTTAAGACGCGGACCGCCCCCCGGATCAGTTCGATCGGACGCTATTTGCGTTGCTGGAGCCTGGATGAGTTGCCTCACCTTTGGAACGTATTCCGCGGTGATATCAGTTTGGTCGAGCCAAGACCACCTCTTCCCGTCGAAGTGGGTCAGTACCAGAGTTGGCGTCATCGCCGCCTCAGTGTTCATCCCGGCCTTACCTGCCTTTCGCAGGTGAGTGGACGGAACCGCATCGACTTCGACGACTGGATGAAGCTTGACCTGGAATACGCCGACCACTGGTCGTGGTGGCTGGATGTGAAGATCTTGTTTCGCACCTGCCTGCGATGCTGCGCGGCCTATAGGCCCCGCCCTCATAATAGCCATCACAGGGGCTGACTAGTTTTTGCCCGAAGACTGGAATGGCATCAGGAACGTAATCTTGCCTGCGCGGTAGATCGCTCGGCCACCCTCTTGCGGCTCTGCAACAATCGTCCCTGCCCGGACTGCTTCAATTGCCTTAACCAGCTGAGGCAAAATTGATGGCTGTGCCACCGGAACGTTGTGCGCCCCGAGCACGAGTCTAAGCCGCGGTGCGAGTCCGGCAAGGCGCTTCACAGATGACACATAAGCATCGAGGTTAGTTTCTGGCCGGTAGAGCCAGATTGGCGCCGGATAGTAAGTGTCTCCGGTGAAAAGCAGCCCGTTCGCACGATCCAGCAGCGTTATTGCATCCGGAGTATGGCCCGGAGTCGACAATACCTCAAGACTGCGACCACCCAAGTCAATAATCTCGCCATCGTGCAATAAACGCGTGATCTTCCACGGCTTGGTTTCATAGGCTCTTGCATCGAAGCCCTTGGGTAGTTGGCCGCAAATCATTCCAGGAGCAATCTCCGCTTGCGCATCGGCACGCGAACCTCTGGCATTGGCACGGGTAAACTCCGTATCCATGCCATAGACAGTTTCGAACTGCCAGTTGCCGCCGACGTGATCGTCATGGGTATGGGAGTTGAGGACAATGGTGGGTAGCTTGGTTAATCCATTGACGACCTTACGGATGTCGCTGATCCCCATACCGGTATCGAACAGCAACGCTTTTCGGGTGCCTAGGATTAGGTATGCAATGGTCTCCTCCGCCTGATGCGGCTCGTAAATCGCGAACACGCTTGGGACGATCCGATAGACCTCAAACCATGGATCACTGACTGACACCTTTTGCAGTCGCTTATATTCCGGACGTGGAAGTTCCTGACACCACTGCGGTCTGATTTGCCCAGAAAGTAAGCTTGAGGACAAAGCCAGCAGAGCAAAGAGCCCTGCTGGCCTTTTGTGTTTAAGACGCCCCATGGCCGCTATAGCTTCACCGTCTTACCCGAACGCGCCGCCTCATAAATAGCCATCATGATTTTTATGTCGCGCAGGCCTTCTTCCCCTGGAGTCTGGGGCTCTTTGTTTTCCATTACGCATTGCGACATGTGGTCCACCTCGAGAGCAAAATGGTCGCGTACCGGTAGCACCCGCTCTTCTGTAATGTTGTCGTGATGAACAAATAATTTTGATCCGTCATACCATGAGGCAGGATTCAATTCGAATTCCCCTTTGGTTCCAATGACGCGGAAGCGGCTGGTAGGAAAGTAACCGTAACTGGAGGTGCAATTCGCCAGCACGCCGCTGGCAAAGCGCAGTTGGAAGTTGATAGTTTCTTCTACTTCCTTAAAGCGTACATCTCCCGGAGTGGTGTAGCTGACGGCATTCAATTCTGTCGGCTCTTCGCCGGAGAGATAACGCGACGCCTGGAGAGCGTAGATGCCGATATCCATCAAAGACCCACCCCCGGCCATCGCTTTCTTCAGCCGCCACTGAGTAGGGTCGCCAATGGGAAACCCAGCGTCGGCAACAATTACTTTTGTAGGTCCGAATTCCTGCGAACGCGCGATGCGTATCATTTCCCGGTTGTAAGGCTCGTACTGGCAGCGATAGGCGACCATTAGTTTTCGGTTGGCTTTCTTCCCGGCGTCGATCATCTGCTGGCACTCGCCCGGGTTGATCGCCATCGGCTTTTCACTGAGCACATGTTTCCCCGCCTGTAGTCCACGGACGGTGTATTCGGCGTGCATGCTGTTAGGCAGCACGATGTAAATGATGTCAACCTCGGGATTGTCTTTGATCGAGTCGTAGTTGTCGTAGTTGTAGATATTGTTCCGGTTCACGTCGTAACGAGCCGCCAGTTTGTCGGCTTTGTCGCGATGGCCGCTGACCAAGGCGACGACTTTCGACTTGTCACACTTCGAGAACGCGGGCAGGATCTGGTTGATCGCGAGACTGCCCAACCCGACCACTGCCCAGCCCATCTTTTTGCCCGGAGGATCGGGTACCTTCAGCTGCGCCGCCGCGCGCCCCAGAAAGGCTCCGGAAACATTTGCTGCAATAACGCCACCGCCGACGCGGGTCAGAAATCCCCTGCGGGTAATCTCGTTCTTGATCGCATTCGACATTTAAAGAAACCTTTCCTGTCGCAGGTTTGACTAAGAGATCCGAAATCGAGAACTCGGCTTGCGCGCTATTCTACGCCATGAAAATGCTGCAGTTGCTTGATTCACTCGTTGGCTAGGCACGGGTGGCACGTACATCGAGATATTCAGCCTCAACGCTGGTCGTGCCGTCTGTCGCCGTATTGTGCAAGGACCAAAGCTCTTCCAGGCGGCGCGCAAACTCGGCTTGGCCGGATGCATCCAGGCGCGAGAATGCAAGCTTCGTAGGTCCGAAATATTCGCGAAAGAATGCAATCACTTCTTTCGGAGTAAACGGAAAACTCATCTGCGCCTTTTGCGCGGTCGTGGTTAGCTTCGCAATTCCATTGGAAAAGCGTTGGCGCACGGTTTGCTCATCGCCCCAGAGCACGGGCGCGGGAATTCCCGGCGGCGGAGGCGCTAGTTCCGCGGTTACTCGAAATGATTTTCCAACAAAGCCATCGGGAGTCCAGTTCGCCATTGCTATCAGCCCTCCCGGCTTGCAGACGCGCGTGAGCTCCGCGGCCACACACTCAGGACGAGGCGCAAACATTGCTCCGAACATGGATACGACAAGATCGAACTCACCATCCTCGTAGGGAAGGTCTTCCGCATCTCCCTCTTCAAAAAGAATTTCCAAACCCTCAGCAGAAGCTCTCTTTCGAGCTTGCTCCAGCAGGTTCGTGGCAATATCCGCACCCGTCACCGAAGCGCCCTTCCGGGCTTCCGGAATCGCGGTATTGCCTGTCCCACAAGCAACATCGAGGACACGTGCCCCGGGCTTTATATCGATTCGAGAAATAAATTCTTCGGCAGCCTTGGCTGAGTAATTGGCAATCTGCCCAAAATCCCCGGCCATCCAACCCGCCTTCATCTTTGATTTCAATTGCGCAAGATCAGGGGACATCGAATACATGAGATCACCTCAAAGTCGTTGAATTGTTGCACGTCATTGTAGCCGGGATTCGAGGACTAAACGCTCTTCGGAAGCCCCAAGGATGACAAAGAACACTGATATAAATTAGAGTAAAGCTTTAGCATTGATCTTCGCCGGGATGGCGGAACTGGCAGACGCAGCGGACTCAAAATCCTTTTTCGAGGATCTGCACCACAATGCATGATTCTGCATTGCACTCGTAAAGCCCCGCCAGTCGGGTCGTGGGCTTTGTTGCAGGACGCATTGAGACGCACCACATCGCACCAAATCCCAAACCGAACTGACACCAGAACTGACACCGGTAAAGGGGGTAGGGGAGGGCCGAAACCACCCCGGGGTGTTTTTAATACGGGAACGTGTGTGGATCGCGCGGGGGGAAAAAATTGAGGAAACGGGTGGGCGTCGTCTGGCACGAGAGTGACGAAATTCGAGTCGGCTGGACCAAGGAACAAGCAGAGGACTACCGTTACTCACAAATGAGCGTTGCGGTACCCGTGACTTTGGCCGACGTGTTCTGCACTCCGTTATTGACAGTGAACTGCAGATTTTGAGGAGCGCTGGCAGTGATGGTGATAGTGCCTGGCGCAGAACAGGTAACCTCCCCTGTCGAGCCGATAGTCGCAGCGACGCTTCCTGTTGCTGTGGGCGACGTCTTCCACGAAAGACCATCCACTTGCGACAGTTCCCGGCTCTTTCCGTTTTGGAAGTTTCCCATTGCACTGTAGCCCACTTGACCCTGGGGGCTGCTGGTGGCAGTAGCCGACTGTGGACTAACGGTAATACTCGTGAGATCGCTGTGACCGGCACCGCAACCCATCAAGAATGCTACTGCCAAGGAGATAAGGAGCGCCTGCTTCATAAATGCCTCTACGAAGTGAGATGCGGAAAGGTGTCACTTTAAGCGGCTATTTTCTTGGAGGACTAGGTACGGAATGTTACGAAGCTTCGTGACAAACCTGTACGGTATCGCCGGTGTAGGGCGCAAACAACCGATGACGGGCAACTTGAATTGGAAGACCTTTGGACGATGAGAATCTGGCTTCAGCTACTCTAGCCACCCGCAGAACCCGCTCGCCGTCAAATTATCCATCGCCATACTGCCTAACCCATGGTTTTCCTCATCTCAACTGCACGGATTCGCTGAAAGGAGATCTATGAAACTAAATTTGCTTTTATGTATGGTTCTTGGTTTTTGTACGTTCGGATTTGCGAAGGATAAAGGGGACGTGCGGGATGTTACCGGGTGCCTGTCGAAGGGCGAGAGTGCAAAGGAGTTTCTGCTCACCGGGACTGATGGCAGCACCTGGGAGATAAAGAACAGTGGAGTAGCCCTTGCTGATCACGTTGGACATACCATTACCGCGACTGGCGTGGTTTCCAACGCAAAAATGCACAACATGAAGGAAGACACGCAAGAAGCCGTGAAGGACAGCGGCATGACGGACAAGAACAAAGAGCACGGACATCTAAAGGTTACGAATGTGAAAATGGTCAGCGATTCCTGTAAGTAGTTTGTACAGCATGTACGCGATTTGAGGCTGAGAGATTTCGGGCAAAATCCCTTCTCTACACCTCCAAAAACTGACCTCAGGGGAAGGGAAACCTCTGGGGTCTTTATTTTTAGGTCCTTTAGGGGCGGAGGGTGCTTTGGCTAGCAGAAGACGTCGCTCCAGACCGCAAAGTGGGATCTCCCGAACTTCCTTCCAAGCCAGTTGACGCTCAGCTTGATGGCAGTTTATACAGCAACTACCTGATTTCGCGCTTGTCGCGGGGTCGCACATAATTACAGGCAATCAATATACCGACTTCTTCTCCAAAGTGTGTCGGTTAAAGATATGGACCTCAGAGTCGAGGGGATTCTGGGGTCTTCCTTTTTGGTAGGTCCTGCCTTCGTAAGCAGAGGTTCTATCGCC
>Ga0097621_100001296_pt1 | contig 17199 bp, 13 predicted proteins | sample KBSMisM72_FD_73165 | JGI IMG/M metagenome (GOLD analysis project Ga0097621, IMG submission 73165) | Miscanthus rhizosphere microbial communities from Kellogg Biological Station, Michigan, USA - KBS Miscanthus M7-2 (version 2) (version 2) | ecosystem: Host-associated > Plants > Roots >... | reverse complement strand
CGCGCCGCGTGGCGCCCGCGGATGATGGCTTCTCCGCCCGCCTCGACGCCGATGAGCCGCACGCCAGTGTCGCCGACGAAGGCGTCGAAGATGCCCATGGCGTTGCTGCCGCCGCCCACGCACGCGACGATGGCATCGGGAAGCCGGCCGGCGAGCTCGCGGATCTGCTCGCGCGCTTCGCGGCCGATGATCGCCTGGAATTCCCTGACCATCAGCGGATACGGATGCGGGCCAAGGACCGACCCGAGCAGGTAGTACGTATCCGTGACGTTGGTCACCCAGTCGCGCATGGCTTCGTTGATGGCGTCCTTCAGCGTCCGGCTCCCGGAGTCCACGCGGCACACCTCGGCGCCCAGCAACCGCATGCGGAACACGTTCAGTTCCTGCCGGACCATGTCTTCGGAGCCCATGTAGACGTGGCACTCGAGCCCCAGGAGGGCGCAGGCCGTTGCTGTCGCCACGCCGTGCTGCCCGGCGCCGGTTTCGGCGACGATGCGGCGCTTGCCCATGCGGGCCGCGAGCAGCGCCTGGCCGAGCGCGTTGTTGATCTTGTGCGCGCCGGTGTGTGTCAGGTCCTCGCGCTTGAGGAAGATTCGCGCGCCGCCGTACTCCTGCGTCAGACGCTTCGCCTCGTAGACGGGCGTCGGCCTCCCGACGTAGTGCTTGAGCAGGCGCCGGAGCTCCTCGGCGAACGCGGGATCCTCGCGGACCGCGAAGTACGCGCGCTCGAGCTCCTCGACCGGCTCCACCAGCGTTTCCGGCACGAACCGGCCGCCGAAATCCCCAAAGTAGCCGCGAGCGTCAGGATCGCGCCGTGAGAGTGCTTCCATGAACCGCCTCAAAGAGCGCCTTGATGCGCCCGTGATCCTTGATGCCCGGAGCCGCCTCGACTCCGGACGAAACATCGATGCCGAAGGGCTGAACGCGCGCGATCGCCTCGCCGACGTTCTCGGCGGTCAGCCCGCCGGCCAGGACAACCCGGCGGCGCCGGGCCACCTCGGCCGCGACCGACCAGTCCACAATGCGTCCTGTGCCCCCTCGCCGAACCGGATCGTGCACGTCCAGCAGCACGAGCACTCGCGACGGCCAGGCCTCGACGGCGCCGGCGGCCGGCGCAAGGCCGTTCCGCAAGGCGACGGCCTTCACCACAGGCCGGTGGATGGCGGCGACGTAGTCGCCGGACTCCTCGCCGTGCAGCTGAACCGCGCTCAAGTGCACGAGGCTCGCCACGCCGTTCACGTAGTCCGCCGGCTGGTCGACGAACACGCCGACCGCGGACACAAACGGCGGCAGCGACGACACGATCGCGCGCGCACGATACGGGTCGATCGCTCGCGGACTTTTCGGCCAGAACACGAAGCCCAGCGCCGCCGCCCCGGCCTCGACGGCGGCTTCGGCGTCTTCGGGCCTGGTAATCCCGCAGACCTTCACGAACACGGCACACCCGCCAGCAACTCGCGCAGCGCCTGTCCGGGGTCCGGCACGGTCATCAGGCGCTCGCCGATGAGAAACGCCCGGTACCCGCGCTCGCGCAGGCGGGCCAGATCGTCGGCCGTCCGCAGCCCGCTCTCGCTGACTGCGATCACGTCGGGCGGCATCTGCTCGATGACGGCCTCGGAGGCCTTCACGTCCACCTCGAGGGTCCGCAGATTCCTGTTGTTGACGCCGACAATCCGCGCGCCCGCGTCGATGGCGACGCGCAGTTCCCCGGCGTCGTGTACCTCGACCAGCGCGTCCAGCCCGAAGTCGGCCGCACATCCGGCAAGCGCCCGTAGTTCCACCGGGTCCAGCGCCGCCACGATCAGCAGCACGGCATCAGCGCCCGCCGCCTTCGCCTCGAGGATCTGATATTCGGAGACGATGAAGTCTTTGCGAAGCACCGGGACGGCGACCGCTGCGCGCACGGCTTGAAGGTGGTCGAGGGAGCCATCGAAGAACGTCGGCTCGGTCAAAACCGAGATCGCCGCCGCCCCCGACTCCGCGTACGCCCGGGCGATCGCCACGGGATCGTACTCCGGCCGGAGCACGCCGCGCGACGGCGAGCGGCGCTTGCACTCGGCGATCACGTTCACCCGGTCGGGCCGCGCGAGGGCCTGATGAAACCGTCCCGCGCCCGCACCGGAACCGAGGCGTGACACTCGATCCCGGAGGACCGGCAACGGCTCGACTTGCTCACGCACCTCGACGATCCGGCGCGTGGCCGCGACGATCGTGCCGAGCAGGTCCGCGCTCACTCGACGACCCCTTCCGAGAACTCTTCTGCCGTCGAGACGGCGATCAGCGTGTCCAGCGTGCGCCGGGCGTCCCCGCGATCGATCGCCCGCGAGGCCCGGACCAGGCCTTCGTCGACCGACGCCACTTCGCCTGCAATCAGGAGCGCCGCGCCGGCGTTCAGCAGCACCACGTCGCGGGGCGCGCCGCGTTCACCCGCGAGGATGCGTTCGATGATGCGGGCGTTCTCGTGCGCGTCGCCGCCCTTGAGCCCGGCCGGGTTGGATTTGGGCAGGCCGACGTCGCCCGGGTGCAGGTAGAACGTGTTGACCGATCCGTTCCGCGCTTCGGACACCTTGGTGTAGCCGCCCGACGAGATCTCGTCGATGCCGTCCGCGCCATGGACGACCCAGGCTCGCTCGGAGCCGAGCAGCATGAGCGACCGGGCCATCAGCTCCGTCAGCTCGGGCCTCGGGACGCCGACCAGCTGGCGCGTCGCGCCGGCGGGGTTGGTCAGCGGGCCGAGGAGGTTGAACGCCGTCCGCACGCCGAGGTCGCGCCGCGTCGGCTGCGCGTGCCGCATGGCCGGATGAAACGTCGGCGCGAAGAAGAAACCGATGCCCGCTTCCGCGAGGCAGCGTTCGACGACCGCCGGTGACGCCGTCACGCGGACGCCGAGCGCCTCGAACACATCGGCGCTTCCGGAGAGGCTCGAGACGGATCGGTTCCCGTGCTTGGCGACCTTGACGCCGCACGCCGCGGTCACCAGCGCCGCGCACGACGAGATGTTGAACGTGCCGGAGCGGTCGCCGCCGGTGCCGCAGGTATCGAACACGCGGTCGTACCGGCGCGAGACCTGCACCGCATGGGATCGCATCGCGCGGGCGAGCCCGACGATTTCCGTCGGGCGCTCGCCTTTCATGGCCAGGCCGATCAGCAGGCCGGCGACCTGCGCGGGCGCCGCGCGGCCCTCCATGACCTCGGTCATGGCCGCGGCCGCCTCCTCGCTCGAGAGGTCCTCGTGCCGCGTCAGCTTTTCAATGAGTGCGGGAAACATGACTAGTCGAGCTTTCCCTCCAGAAAATTGCGCAGCAACTTGTGACCCTCGCCGGTCAGGATGGATTCGGGATGGAACTGGACGCCGTGCACGGGCCACCGCCGGTGGCGCAGGCCCATGATGATGCGATCGTCGCGTGTCCGCGCCGTCACTTCGAGATCGTCCGGCAGCCCCTCCTCCGCGACGACGAGCGAGTGATACCGGGAGGCCGCGAAGGATTCGCTGATGCCGCTGAACACGCCGCGGCCGTTGTGCTCGATGAGCGAGGTCTTGCCGTGCATCGGCACGCCGGCCCGCACCACCTGGCCGCCGAAGACGGCGCCGATGGCCTGATGGCCGAGACAGACGCCGAGAATCGGCGTCCGCTCGCCCAGCTGGCGCACGACGCCCATCGTGATGCCGGCGTCCTCGGGCCGTCCGGGCCCGGGCGAAATCACGATCCGCTCAGGCTTGCTGGCGGCCACCTCGTCCACCGTTGCCGCGTCGTTGCGCACGACCTGGACCTCGGCGCCGAGCTCGCCCAGGTACTGCACGAGGTTGTAGGTGAACGAATCGTAGTTGTCGATGACGCAAATCATATGCACGCCACGTTAGAGGCCCTGCTGCGCGAGCTCGAGCGCCTTCAGCAGCGCCCGCGCCTTGTCGCGAGTTTCTTCGTACTCGGCCGTCGGGTTCGAGTCCATCACGATGCCGGCGCCGGCCTGCGCGTACGCCTTGCCATTCGACATGATGATCGTGCGAATCGCAATGCAGAAGTCCAGGTTGCCGGCGAAGTCCACGTAGCCGACGGCGCCGGCGTACAGGCCGCGCGGGATGGGCTCGAGCTCCCGGATGATCTGCATCGCCCGCATCTTGGGCGCGCCCGAGACGGTGCCCGCCGGGAAGCACGATACCAGGGCATCGAGTCTGTCGCGATCATCGGCCAGCCGGCCCTCCACGATCGACGTCAGGTGCATGACGTGCGAAAACCGTTCGAGGCCCATGAACTGCGGCACGCGGACGCTGCCGTATTTGCAGACGCGGCCGACGTCGTTGCGTCCGAGATCGACGAGCATGACGTGTTCGGCGCGTTCCTTTTCGTTGCGCTTCAATTCCTCGCCGAGCCGCATGTCTTCTTCTTCGCTGCGGCCGCGCGGCCGCGTTCCCGCGATGGGGTGTGTCTCGACACGCGAACCCTCGACGCGGACCAGCATCTCGGGAGACGATCCCACGACGGACACGCCGGCCATCCGGATGAAGTACATGTAGGGCGATGGGTTCACGTGCCGCAGCGCGCGGTAGACCGTGAACGGCTCGACGGTGACGTCGGCCTCGAACCGCTGCGACAGCACGACCTGGTAGATGTCGCCCGCGGCGATGTGTTCCTTGGCCGCCCTGACGTGATTTTCGAAGCCTTCCTTCGTATAGCTCGATCGGACTTCGACCGCCGCACCGCCCGCCGCCCGCTCGTGCGAAAGCCCGCGCTCGAGCTCGCGTTCGAGAAAATCGATTTTCGCGCACGCGAACTGGTACAACGACTCCAGGTCGTCGTCCGCGGTGATGCGCGCGTTCGCGATGATGAGAATCCGGTGCCGGACGTGGTCGAAGGCGAGGACGGTGTCGAACACCATGAACCCGGCCTGGCTGGCGCCGTCATCGGACTTGCCGAGATCGCCCAGCACCGGTTCGAACCAGGACGAGGCGCCGTAGCCGAAGTAGCCGACCGCCCCGCCCGTGAACCGCGGGAGATCGGCGACAAACGGCGACCGGTAATCGGCCATCAGGCTGCGCAGCGTGTCGATGAACGGCCGCTGGCTCTCCGACGTCTGGCCGGCGCGATCGATGATCGTCTTGCCGTCGCGCGCGGTCAGGATCAGAAAGGGATCCTTGCCGAGGAACGAGTAGCGGCCGACGTGCTCGCCGCCCTCGACGCTCTCGAGCAGAAACGCGTAGTCCGCGTGCTCGGCAATCTTCAGAAACGCCGACACGGGCGTCAGGAGATCGGCGACCATCTCCTTGCAGACGGGCACGAACGTGCCGCGGCGCGCCAGTTCCTTGAATTCCTCGAAGGACGTGATTTTCATGAAAGCCTGAACTCCGCGAGCCGCCTGGAGGCGGCCTGCCGCATGACGTCGGCCGGCGCCTGCACGCCGGTCCACCATTCGAACTGTTCGACCGCCTGTCCGACGAGCATCTCGAGGCCGCCGATCGTTGCGCATCCCGCGCCGGCGGCCGCGCACAGCAGCTTCGTGTTCGCGGGGTTGTAGACGAGGTCGTACACGAGACGGCCCGGGGGGCCGGACAGGGCGGCTTCGTCGAGCGGCGACGCATCGGTGCCCGGGTACATCCCGACGGGTGTGCAGTTGACCAGCACGTCCCAGCTACCGGCGACAGGCGGCAGCGGCCCCACCGCCGCGCCAACCGGCGTCGCGATTTCCCGGGCTCGAGCCTGATTGCGCGCGTGAACCGAGACTGTTGCGCCGCTCTCAGACAGCGCGGCCAGCACCGCGCGCGCCGACCCTCCTGCGCCCAGCACCGCCACTCGGGCGTCTGTGAGCGCCACGCGCTCACGCAGCGGCCGAAGAAATGCGGCCGCGTCCGTGTTTCGCCCGGCCCACCGCCCGCCCGTCGCGCGAACCGTGTTCACGGCGCCAATGCGGGACGCGACCGCGTCGACGTCGACATCATCCAGCAGATCGCGCATCGCGACTTTATAGGGAATGGTGACGCTGGCCCCGCGAATGTTGAACGCGCGCGCGAAGGTCATGAAGTCGGCGGCGTCCGCGGCGGGCAACGGCAGGTAGACGGCGTCGAGCCCCGTGGAACCGAATGCGGCGTTGTGCATCGCCGGTGAAACGGAGTGGGAAACAGGCAATCCCACGAGGCCGTACACGTCGGTCGCCGGCGTGACCGATTTGAACCGGTACAGCTCCAGCAGTTCCGCCGGTGTTGTCTGTCCGACGTGGCGTTCGAGGCCGGCATACGTCCAGCGCGATCCGAATTTCCCTGGCAGGACACGCGTGGCAAGGCCGCACTCGCCCATCCCGATCAGCACCAGGTCTCCGTGCCCGTCCTGCCTGCCTTGCCCGGCTCGCCCGCCCCCGCCCGTTCCAAGATTGAGGAGGGGCAGGCAGTCGCAGAGGCGCGTCGTCTTGACGGCCAGCTTCACGACTTCCGCGCCGGTCGCGCGCATGGCCGCGGCGCGCCCGGCCAGGTCGGACGGCACGCCGTCAAAGTCGTGATTCGAGAGGACAACGCGGCGGCCGGCTGTGGACGCGATGAGATCGTCGAAGTTCGCGCGCCATTCGATATCGACGTACTCGGCGCCAAGAGCAAGCGCCTCGCGAAGGATCGCGCGCCGCTGCTCTTCGGGGCCGCGGAAGTGTCCGCCTTCCCACTCCGGCCGGCAGGTGACGATCGCCGGGAGCCGCCGGCCTTCGAGTGCGCCGGCCACGTCCGGGTCGCTGACCGCGTCGACGCGCAGTTCGACCATGTCGGCGCCGGCAACTTCGTCGCGTCTGCGGCGAAGTTCGGCGGTGGTCGGCGCGGTCACGGTGACGCAAAGCACTGTATGGCCCAGAAATAAAAAAGCCTCTTCAACCGTCAGGCTGAAGAGGCTCAGGTTTCAATCCGTCGCGCAGTGGCAGGTCAGGCCAAGGCGAATGCCCCTTCAGAAGCGCTCCAATACCGCCACCCGTACACCGACACGGCGGCGACACTGGTCGCCGGTCTAAACGGGAACGCGCGGAGACTCTGAGGCACTCGGCTCATGAACAGACCGGGCGACGATAGCAGACGGCGTCTTTCGTTGTCAAGAATGCTCACCGCCGCAATGCCCATTTCTCCTTGACCGATAAGCACTTCTCCCGTATAACCAGAGAGAAACCCCATGTCATTGCGCCGGGTCACGATTGCGTCCCTGCTGGTCGTGCTGTCGCTCGTCCGGGTGCCAGCCGCGACCCTGCAGATGGGCATCTCCGAGATTCGGCCGGGCATGGTGGGCATCGGCCGGACGGTCTTCGACGGCACGCACGTCGAAGAGTTCAGGGCCAACATCCTCGGCGTCCTCGAAAACGCCATCGGCACCCGCCGCAACCTCATCCTGGCCCGGCTCGAAGGCGGACCTCTGGCAAACACCGGGGTCATCGCCGGCATGAGCGGCAGCCCGGTGTACGTGGACGGCAAACTGATCGGCGCGGTGTCCTACTCGCTCGGTCAGTTCTCAAAAGAACCCATCGCCGGCATCACGCCCATCGCGGAGATGACCGACGCGACGTCCTTCACCGATGCCCGTCCGGCAGGCGCGCGCGTTCGCGTCGAGTTTCCGCTCACGCGCGAAAATCTCACGGCCGCGTTCCGCAAAGCGCTCAACTGGAATCGCCCGTTCGCCGAGCGTCCGGAGGACGCGCGGTATTTCGGCATGGGCGGCGACGGACCCGTTGCGAGTGGCGCGCTTGGCACGCTGCTGCGTCCGATTGCGACGCCCCTCGTCATGTCCGGATTCGAGCCGGACCTCGGGGACATGCTCAGTTCGGCCTTTCGCGAGCAGGGGTTCGCGCCGGCCGGCGGCGGCGCAGCGGGCTTGCGGCCGGGCGAAAAACCCTTCGAAGGACCGCTCAAACCGGGCGATGCGGTCGGCGTGATGCTCGTCGGCGGCGATCTCCAGCTTGGCGCGACCGGCACCGTCACCCACATCGATGACGATCGCGTCTATGCGTTCGGCCACCCGCTCTACAACCTCGGACCGACCGCGTTTCCGATGACGCGCGCTTACGTCTACACGGTGATCCCGAGCCTCGCCGCGTCCATGAAACTGTCGACGACCGGTGAAGTCATCGGCGCGTTCACGCAGGACCGCGCGGTCGCCATCGCCGGCCGCCTGGGTCCCGGTCCGAAGATGATTCCGGTCACGCTCGCGCTCGACGCCGACCGCGCACCGAGGCGCACGTTCCGTTTCGAGCTGGCCAACGATCAGATGTTCACGCCGCTGATGGCCGCCGCGGCCATCTCGAACACGCTGGCCTCGTACGAGCGCCAGTACGGAACGTCCACCTTCTACGTCCGCGGCACGGCGAAGGTGACCGGCCACGAGCCCATTGCCTTCGACAATGTCTTCGCGGGCGAACAACCTTCGATCAACGCGTCCACATTCATCGCCGCGCCGCTCGCGGCCCTGCTCGGCAACGACTACGAGAAGGTCACCATCGAGGGCATCGAACTGACGATTGGATCGACCGAGGAATCGAAGACCGCCACGCTCGAACGCGTCTGGCTCGACGACCAGCGCCCGCGCGCCGGACGAACGGTGCCGCTGAAAGTGCTCATGCGCACGCGGCGCGGCGAGGAACTGCTTCGCACCGTGCCGATCGAGATTCCCTCGAACGCCAGCGGGACCCTGTCGGTGCTCGTGGCGGATGGCAACCGGTTGACCCAGATCGAGCAGCGGGAGGCGCGCTCGCCCCAGCCGCGCAACGTGGACCAGATGATCCGGATGTTGAACAAGAGCCGGCGCGGCAGCACGCTGTACATCAAGCTCCTCGGGTCCGATCCGGGCGCGGTCGTCAGCGGCGAATCCCTGGCTGCCCTGCCGCCGTCGGTGCTGGGCGTCTTCGAGGCGGACCGGAGCAGCGGCAGTTTCAGCCCGCTCAGCAACGCGACGCTCGGCGAATGGGAGCTCGCCACCGAGCACGCGGTCAACGGGTCCCGCACCATTTCCATTGCCGTCTCGCCCAACTAGCGTGACCGTCAAATCTTTCCGCCTGGTTTGCGTTGCTGCCGCAGCGCTCGCTGCCGCAACGCTCGACGCGTCCTCGTCCAAGTTCTTCCAGACCGCGACGCAGGCCGACTTCCTGAAGGGCGAGGTCGACAGCCTGTCCGTCGACGCTCGCGGCCAGCTGACGCTGGGGCCGGCGGTGGATCTGGTCTACGAATCGGCGGCGCCGTTTGTCTGGGCCGTCGTCGCCGGAAGCGACGGGTCGTTCTTTATCGGCACGGGAAACGAAGGCAAGGTGTACCGCGTCGATTCCTCGGGCAAAGGCGCCGTGTTCTTCGACAGCGCCGAGCTCGAGATTCACGCCATGGCGCCGGCGCCCGGCGGCGGTCTCTATGTCGGCACCTCGCCCGACGGCAAGATCTACAAAGTCGATCGGAATGGCGCCGCGACGACGTTCTTCGACCCGGAGGACAGATACATCTGGGCGATGACGGTCGACGCCCGCGGAAACGTGTACGCGGGCACCGGCGACAAAGGCGTCATCTACAAGATCGCCCCGGACGGGAAAGGCACGGCGTTTTTCCGGACCAAGTCCACGCACGCCACCGCGCTCGCCATGGACCGCGCGGGCAACCTCCTGGTCGGCACCGAGTCGCCCGGGAAGGTCATCCGTGTTGATTCGGACGGCAAGGGCTTCGTGCTGCTCGACACGCCCTACCAGGAAATTCGCGGGCTGCGATTCGACGACAAGGGCCAACTGTATGCGGCAGCGCTGAACGGCCGGCCGGGTGGCGGTTCGTCTCCGTCCCCGAGCATGGGAACGGATCCGCCGGCCGAGACGGGTCGTGCCCCGGTGGCGTCGGTGTCGGTCTCCACGGAAATCACCGCGATTGCCGTCGTCGACGGCTCAGAGTCTTCCAGCACGCGCAGTTCGGGCCGCGAGGACCGGCGCGCTTCGAAAGGCGCGGTGTATCGCATCATGCCCGACGGTTTGTGGGACATGATCTGGGACTCCCGCGACGACCTGCCGTACGACGTCGTGCTCGACCGCACGGGCGCGCCCATCATCGCCACCGGCAACAAGGGCAAGCTGTACCGCCTCGAAGGCGACCCGCTCCGGCCGACGCTGCTCACGCGGGCCAGCGCGCAGCAGGTGACGGCGTTCTACACCGATCCGCGCGGCCAGCTCTACTTCGCGACCGCCAATCCCGGAAAACTGTTCCGGGTTTCGGCCGAACATGCCCCGCGCGGCACCTACGAGTCCGAGCCCGGTGACGCACAGATGCTGGCCACCTGGGGCGCGCTGAGCTGGCACGGGACCGTTCCCAGCGGCAGCAAAATCGAGCTCGCGACGCGCAGCGGCAACACTGCGACACCGGACGACACCTGGAGCGCCTGGTCCACCAATGCGGTTCCGTCCGATGGCGCCCCCATCGCGAGCCCCAAGGCGCGGTATCTGCAGTGGCGCGCCGTCCTCACGGGGCGCGGCGACGGCCCGGTCCTCACGTCCGTCACCGCGGCGTATCTGCAGCGGAACCTGCGGCCGATCGTCCGATCGATCACCGTCCATCCTCCGGGCATCGTGTTTCAGAAGCCGTTCACGACCGGTGAGCCCGATCTTGCCGGTTTCGGCGATCAGACGACGCCCGACCGGAAGCTGACGACCGCGGCGCAGTCCACCCCGGGCGGCTCGTCGCCCGCGCTCGGCCGCCGGACGTATCAGAAGGGGCTCCAGACGCTCGCGTGGCGGGCTGACGACGAGAACGACGACGACCTCGTGTACACGGTGCTGTACAGGCGCGAAGGCGAGACGGAATGGACGCCCCTTCGGCGAGGCCTCGACGAGCCCATTCTCGTGTGGGACACGACGCTCGTGCCCAACGGCACCTACTTCGTTCGCATCGTCGCTTCGGACTCGCCGTCAAACCCCGCCAGCGTGGCGCTCTCGGGCGAGCGCGACAGCACGGCGTTCCAGGTCGATCACACGCCGCCGGCGATCGTGGTCGGCTCGACGCGCACGGAAGGCGGCCGCACGACGCTGGTGTTCGACGTCACCGATGCGGATTCCCCGGTGTCGCGGGTCGAGTACTCGCGCGACGGCGGCGTGCGATGGACGGCGGTGTTTCCGAAAGACGGGATTGCGGACTCGAAGAGCGAGCGCTACGAGGTCACGATCGACGGTGAGATCAGCGACCTCGGCCTCACGATTCGCGCGTCGGACTCGATGAACAACACCGACACGACGCACGTGGCCCCGCCGCGGCCCCGCCGGTAGCGACTCCGCTCCCCTACGTCTTGCTCAGGCCGCGCAGCGGCGGGTGCTTCCCGCGCACGGTGGTGTGCGCGACGAGCCAGACCATGTTGACGGCAACAGGCATCCCCTTGCGGGTCGCCGGCTCGAATCGGGCGCGCGACACGGCGTCGCGGAGTTCTTCCACCCGCGCATCTGTCGTCTCCGGCGCGCCGGCCGTGGCATCGTGGCCGTCGAGAATCTCGAGGTTGGACACCGTGCCTTCGCGCGTCACGGTGGCGGACAGCGTCACCACGGCGTCGCTGGCCGATCGGGTACCGCCTGCCGCGTCTTCAGCGACCAGCAGCAGCTCGCCGCTCGAAAACGGCGCGTCGAGCGCCCGGGGCATCATCACGCGCGCATCGACGACGAAGGGGTTCTCGTTGGTCCCCTGCGTCGCGAGGAAGTTCAGGATGCCGGCCAGCGAATCCGCACGCTCGATCGTGGCGAACCGCATCATGCCGAGGATCAGCATCAGGCACATCGTTGTCGCCAGCGACGCGCCGACGCCCGCGTAGACCATCCGGACATCCTCGAGGACGTCGTGCATCCACGCCCCGAAGGAGGCGTCGTGCTCGACTTTCACGCGATTGACGACCGTGGACGTGAACGCGTCGGCCTCGTCGCACGGCAGGGGCGCGCGGCCCGGAGCCGTGGCCCGAAGCAGCGACCCGAGGCCGTCGATTTCGGCCAGCGCCGCGGCGCACCGGCTGCAGTGGTCCACGTGGGAGGACACGGCAATCTGGGCGGAGACCTGGAGCTCGCCGTCGTGAAACGCCTGCAACGAGCGGAGCGCCGCCGCGCAAGTGAGCACCGTCATGGGGTCCTGTCCTCTCGCAGTTCGAGCCGGAGCGCCTGTCGGGCGCGCGTCAACCGCGATTTCACCGTGCCGATCGCCAGGCCGAGCGAGAACGCGATCTCCTCGTAGCTCAGGCCGTCAATCTCGCGAAGCACAATCGCCGTCCGCTGGTCGAACGGCAGGTTGTTCAGGGCCCGCTGCAGCCGCGCGCCGAGTTCCTTCTGTGCCAGCGCCCGCTCGGGCGTCGACTGGGGGTTCGAGGGCAGCTCGCCATGCGCTGACTGGTGCTCGTCGAGCGACACCTGGTCGGCCCGCCGGCGCCGCCGCCAGAACCGGTGGCGGTTCCGGGCCTGATTGACCGCGATCCGGTAGATCCAGGTCCGCAGGCTCGATTGCCCCCGGAAACGATGAATCGTTCGAAAAACGCGGAGGAAGACTTCCTGGGAGACGTCGAGGGCGTCGTCGCGGTCGCCCAGCAGGTTGACCGCGAGCTGGATGACCATCCGCTGGTGCTCGCCGACCAGTTCGGCGCAGGCCAGCTCGTCCTTCAGTGCGCAGCGCTGCACAAGCGTTGCTTCGCGCGCGCCGATATCCGACCAACTGGCAACCCGTTCCTGTTTCACGTCGCTGCTCGATCCTCCCCCAGACTACAGCAATTTAGACACCAGGGGGGCCCGGAAGTTCCGATACGATAAGCGAGGCGTCCAGCCGCACATGCGCCGGTTTTTTCGCGGCTTTTTCCCCGTTCTCGTCGTCCTGGCCGTCGCCGCGCTGGCCGCGATCGTCGCGTACCAGGCCGTGGCCCGGGACCGGGAATACCAACGCCTCCTGGCGCGCGGAGACGCGGCCCTGTCGGAGGACCAGACGTTTGGCGCCATCGAGGCCTACAGCGGCGCCATCGCGCTTCGGCCCGACTCCATGCTCGCCCACCTGAGGCGCGGCGAGACCTATCAGCGCCGGGGAGACCTCGACGCCGCGGCCCACGACTTCCGCGCGGCGGCCTCGCTCGATCCGACCTCCCCGCGGTCGCTCGAAGGCCTTGGAAACGTCCGCTACCAGATGCAGCGCTACGCGCTCGCCGCGGACGCCTACGAGAGCGCGCTGGCACTCGACGATCGCACGGCCCGGCTCGCTTACAAACTCGCCCTGTCGCACTACCGCGCCGGCGAGCTCGAGGCGGCCATCGCCGCTGCGCAGAGAACCACGCAACTGAGCAACAGCCCGGCGGAGGCCTATTACCTGCTGGGCGTCTGTCTTCGCGACCGCCGGAAGACGGCCGAGGCCCAGCGCGCTTTCGAACGCGCCGTCTCGTTGTCGCCGGGCTTCATCGCCGCGCGCGAGGAATTGTCGGACCTCTACGCCGGCCAGAGCCGCCGCTCGGACGAGCTCGACCAGCTGCAGATCATGGCCGGCCTCGACCGTGAGCACGTCGAGCGGCAGATCGCGGTCGGCCTGGCACAGGCGCGCGCCGGTCACCCGGAACCTGCGGTCCTCGCGCTCGGCACGGCGCTCGAACGCACGCCGGACCAGCCACTCGTCTACGAGGCCCTCGGCCGCGTGTGGCTGGATGACGCCGAAGCCCGCGACGATCGGACGGCGCTCAACAAGGCCCTCGAAGCGCTCGAGCGCGCCTGTTCGAATCCGGGCTCCACCAGCACAGCCCTCACCTTGTTTGGCCGGGCGCTGCTGCGCGACGGCCAGCTCCAGCGCGCCGAGCAGACCCTGCTACAGGCGACGACGCGATTTCCCGTCGAGCCGGCGGCGTTCCTCTTCTACGCCACGGCGGCCGAGCGGCAGAACCACCTGGACGCTGCCCGCCGCGCCCTGGTCGACTACAGTTCGCTCGCCGCCGACGATGCGCAGTTCGCCACGCGGGCGGAGCGAATCGCATCGCTGTCCCTGCGGCTCGACGACGCCGCCACAGCAGCCCGGTGGCTCGGCCGGGCGGTGGAAGCCAGCCCGTCGGACATCCGTCTTCTCGTGTTGCTCGGCGAAGCGCAGCTCAAGTCAGGCGACCGCGACGGCGCGCGCGCGACGGCCGATCGCGGCCTGGCGATCGACCCCGAACACGCCGCCCTCCGGGCCCTGGCCCACCGCGTCAGCTAGCCGGGCGCAGCTGTTTCTTCGGATCGAGCAGGTCGCGCAGGCCGTCGCCGAGAAAATTGAATCCCAGCACGAGCATCGCCATCGCGATACCTGGAAAGAGGGTCAGGTGCGGTGCGTCGAGCAGGTGCGCACGCCCCCCGCTCAGCATCGTTCCCCAACTGGGCGTCGGCGGCTGCACGCCGAGTCCGAGAAAACTCAGGGCCGCTTCGCCGATGACCGCGCCCGCCATCCCGAGCGTTGCCTGCACGACGACGGCGGGAATGGCCGCGGGCGCGACGTGTCGGAACAACACGCGCGGTGTCGCGGCTCCCAGGGCCCTCGCCGCCTGCACGTAGTCGAGCTCGCGCGCGCGGAGGACCTGGCCCCGTACCAGGCGGGCGTATCCGACCCAGCCGATGATCGTCAGGGCGAAGAGCACGTTTGCGAGACTTGGTCCCATCACGGCGACGAGCGCAATCGCCAGCAGCAGGCCCGGAAACGCCATCAGCGTGTCGATGATCCGGCTGATGAGATCGTCGATGAGTCCGCCGAAGTACCCCGCCATCGCCCCCATCAGCGTGCCAACAGCCGCCGATACCGCTACGACCGTCACGCCGACCAGGAACGAAATCCGCGCGCCGGCCAGCACGCGCGCGAGGACGTCGCGTCCCAGTTCGTCGAGGCCGAACAGATGGCCGCCGCCCGGGCCCGCGAGCCGGAGCGGCAGATCCTGCGCCGCGGGATCGAACGGCGTCACGACCGGACCCACGATCGCCGCGAGCGCCGCGACCAGCACGATGCCGGCGCCGATCTTCAGGCGCATTCGCGTCCCACGGTCAGTCGTCTCCCACACGGATGCGTGGATCAAGATACGCGTACGTCATGTCTGTCAGCAGGTTCACCGTCACGTAGGTCATTGCGATAAACAGGACGCAGCCCTGCACGACCGGGTAATCGCGAAACCCGATCGACTGGATAAGCAGACGGCCCACGCCAGGCCAGGCGAAGATCGTCTCCGTGATCACGGCCCCCGTCAGCACCCCGCCGACCTGGAGCCCCAGCACCGTGACGATAGGGATCAGGCTGTTACGGAACGCGTGCTTCATCACGACACGCGCGGCCGGTAGTCCCCGGGCGCGTGCCGCCGTGACGTAGAGCTCGCGCAGTTCGTCGATCAGGCTGGCGCGCGTCATGCGCGCGAGCACGGCGGCCAGCGGCGCGCCCAGGGTGATCGCGGGCAGGACCAGGTGCGCCAGGGTTCCGCGGCCCGACACGGGAAACCATCCCAGCCCCACGGAGAAGACAATGGCGAGGAGCGGGCCCAGCCAGAAGTTCGGCATCGAGAGGCCCACGAGCGCCAATGTCGTCGCCGCATGGTCGACGCCGGTGCCGGCGTTGACGGCGGCCACCACGCCTGCCGGAATCGCGATGACCAGCGCCACGAGGATGGCGGCAAGCGCAAGCTCGACGGTCGCGGGTAACCTCGCCGCAATGGCCGCCGTGACGCGTTCATTCGTCCGCAGCGACACGCCCAGATCGCCGTGCGCGGCGCCCGCGACAAAGGCGGCGTATTGAAGATGCAGGGGCCGGTCGAGGCCGAGCCGGCCCCGCAGCTCGGCGACGCTTTGAGGCGACGCGGCATCGCCGAGCATCGCCTGCACGGGGTCGCCGGGAACAAGATGAAGCAGCGCGAAGACCAGCGTCGCGACGCCAAGCAGTACCGGAATCGCGAGCAGCAGCCGGCGAGCGAGAAACCGCAACACGACCGCTCATGATAGCCCGCCATCCTTCACGTGCCTGTGGGGATTCCCAGCCGCAGCATCAGCTTCCCGAGCCCCTGCCGGGAGATCCCCAGTTCGCCCGCCGCCTGCGCTCGAACACCGCCGGTTCGCACCAGCGCGGCCCGCACGAACCGTTCGTCGAATGCCCTCCGCGCGGCGTCCAGCCGGCAGGCTGTACCCGACGCCGATGCCACGAATTGCGGCGGCAGCGCCGCCGGCCCGACCACTCCCCTGCGGCCGGCGCGCACGGCGAGAGCGGCCAGGACGTTCTGCAACTCGCGGATGTTGCCCGGCCAGTCGTAACGCGAGAGCACCGACACGATCGCCGGACCGAGCGTGGCGCGGCTCGAGACGCGATCCGTGGCCTCGCGCCAGAAATGGTCCACGAGCAGCGGGATGTCCTCGCGGCGCTCGCGAAGCGGCGGCACGGCGATCCGCACGACGTCGAGCCGATACAAGAGGTCCAGACGAAACCGGCCCGCCGCCGTCTCGGCGCGAAGATCCCTGTTGGTCGCCGCGACGATCCGCACGTCGATCCGGCGCGACAGGTTCTCTCCTATCCTGCGCAGCTCGCCTTCCTGAATCACGCGCAGCAACTTCGCCTGCGCCCGCGGCGACAGCTCGCCGACCTCGTCGAGGAGCAACGTTCCCGAGTTCGCTTCCTCGAACACGCCGACGCGTTCGGCCACCGCGCCGGTGAAGGCTCCGCGCGCGTGACCGAAGAGTTCCGATTCCACGAGATCGTCGGGCAGGGCCGCGCAGTTGAGTGTTCTGAACGGGCGATCGCGGCGCGCGCCGCCGCGATGAACGGCCCGGGCCACCAGTTCCTTGCCGCTGCCGCTTTCGCCTTCAATCAGCACCGCAAACGGCGCCGCCGCCGCGCGCTCCGCGGCACGCCGGATGTCGTTCATGGCGGCGCTCACGCCGAGCAGGCCGTGTGAGGCCGGCACGGCCGCCCGGGCCCGGGCAGCCAGCATCGACTGCACCAGCGGCGCGGCCGCCGTCGCGGCCATTGTCAGGACCGACACGGCGCGCGAGCCGTCGGGAAACCGGCCGATCGTCCACCGGGCCGCGAGCGCGCCCACGACAAGACCTCCGCAGCGGATCGGCACCGCGCACTCGACGCGATCGTCCATCCGGTGCGGCGAGATCGGAATTCCCGCCACCAGCGCCCGATCCGCCACGGCAGCATCGAGTTTCGAGCCGCAACCAGCAAGGCGCACCGGCAGCCGGCCGTCGATCCCGAAGAACGCAACGGCAGCAGCCTCGAGACGCCGCTGCGCG
>Ga0097621_100001292_pt1 | contig 17222 bp, 16 predicted proteins | sample KBSMisM72_FD_73165 | JGI IMG/M metagenome (GOLD analysis project Ga0097621, IMG submission 73165) | Miscanthus rhizosphere microbial communities from Kellogg Biological Station, Michigan, USA - KBS Miscanthus M7-2 (version 2) (version 2) | ecosystem: Host-associated > Plants > Roots >... | reverse complement strand
GGTTCCAAAAGAGTTGGGTAATCTGCTGGGTCATACTCCAGATCGGCGTCCTGGACGATCAGGAAGTCTCCTGTGGCCTCCTGAATGCCGCGTCGCAACGCTGCCCCTTTTCCCAAATTTCGAGGTTGCTGAAGCAGCCGGATTTGTGGATATTCCGCCTGCATTTCTTGCAGAAGACGCCCGGAACCGTCCGTTGAGCCGTCGTCAATGCAGAGTACCTCCAATTCCAGAGGTACACGAACTACCCTCTCGACGGCCTGCCGTAGAGTAGGAAGTTCGTTATATACCGGCATGACAACTGAGATCTTCATAACCTGCGCAAACGATTGCACAAGAGTATAGACGAGCAAACCAGCGTTGCTATTGGCTCTCGGGGCCCACCAAATCGGGTGTCAGCCAAAAGAGGACTTCTGAGGACTTAAGCTGCAACGATTTTCACATTGAGACCTGATCAGGATATGCGCTGGAATCGCTTTTTGTTCGCCCACCCGCATGGTCGTTCGGTATTAGAACTACTGAGAGGACCCGGTCTTCCTAGATTGGTATCAAAGTGTAATTAGTTCCAAACTGGGACAGCAAACAGGGAATTTTGTCCTAGGGTTTTCACCTTAACTTTCCAGAGGCTCCACATGTGGAAAGTTATTAAATCCAATGGGTTGTAGACAAGAACCACCCGAAGAAATTCGGCCCACACTGGATCCGGTAGTGACAATTGGAGCAGGGCTCGAATAGCTCCCCGCAGCGGTTACTTTGGTGCTTTGTTTTGTTGCCGTTGCGAGCCTCCGCAATTTAACTGTTTTGCGAAACCGGACCGAAAAAGAGCAGCCGACGTGCAGCTCGGAATTTGGCCTGTGCCTTGCTCTATCCACAACATCACCCTCTCCCTTGTGGAAATCTGACTCCGAATTCCCCCACGCAAATGGTCATAGCATGGCACGGTGAATGCTATGAAAAGTAGTAAGATCCCAGCAATTTGGTTTTGCGAGACGCTTTGAGTACCTCCACCACTCACAAAACAGGATCGCCCAACTTTGCTGGAGCAGTTAATTATTCAATTGGGGGTTGTAATGAACGACAAGCCGATTCGACTCGGACCTAGAGAGCAGCAAATTGCGGAACTGCTGCTCCAGGGCTGTGACAATGCGGAGATCGCGAAACAGCTCAAAATGGCGCGTAGAACGGTCAAGGCCCACTTCAATCGCCTCTTCTTACGTTTTGGCATTACCGGTGGAATCAAGCGGGTGAAATTAGCCACACTTTTATATCGGAGGCAGTTATGTTCGCAGACGAACGGTACGGAAAGCGCATCCCTAGTGAACGAGAACAGCGAGTTATTGAACTCGTCGCCCAAGGACTCAAGAACAGCGAAGTCGCTGATGCCATTGGAACCACGGAGCACGTTATTAAGAACTATCTCCGAGTCATCTATGACAAGCTCGGACTCTGGAACCGAGTCGAGTTGGCCCTCTGGTACGAAGCACGACGCCACGAAGAGCCAGTCCACGCCTGATCTCCTGGAGAGCTGGGAGCACAGTATTCTGGATCTGGAACACCAGGCCAGTCACTAAGAACTTCGCACCAAACTGAAAAGGCCCCGCATTTTGCGGGGCCTTTTGGTTTTCTTCCCAGTTGTTATTGGCATTCACCAGCATCGAAGCTTTGCAAACGGCTCGCCGCCTCAGCCTGGCCTTTTCGTGCTGCCACAGTCAGAAGAAGGCGAGCCTGATCACAACTCTTGGGCACGCCATCCCCTTTTGCATAAAGATCGGAGAGCAATAACACTGCCTTAGGATTCTCTTTGCTGACCGATTTCCACAGCCATCTCGCAGCCTCGGCGCTATTGCGCGATGCCGGAGAGAGATAACGCTGAGCCTGCGCCAGCTCCGCTCCTCCGCCCACCGGCCCACCCTCTACGGCGTTCGGCGCGGGAGTCACGGTGTCCCGGGAACGCTGGGTAGCAGAAGTCACCGCTCCGGCCGCCTCGGATCGCAATGCCACAGTCGTTCTTGGCTTGGTGGCTAATGTCTCGGACTTGGTGACCTTCGGGGTTGCAGCCTCTGGTGTGTTAGCCACATCTGACGCCGCAGGCTGAGGCGATTGCTCAGTCGTTGGCTGCTCGCTCGGTGACGTCGACGCCGAAGGCGAGAGACCGGGCATAATGCTCCAACCGTTGTACAGTCGATATCCGACAAAACCTGCCACGGCGAGGATCACCACTGCAACTGGAATTTTCCAGGTATTGCTCGGTTGCGATGCTCCTTGTGTCTTGTAACGCAGAAATTCAAGATCGCTCTCGTCCCTTTCAGGGGAATCTTCCCTGGGTTCAGCCATCAAGGAAGCAAAGGCGGTTTGCGATCTTTCAACCGGCTTTGGCTCAGCAAACTCCGGTTGCTGTCGCGCGCTTACTGCCACCTCAGGAAATGCAGGCGGTTCCGGAGGTTGCACTGGCTGCGGCGGCGTGGCAGGTGGCGGTTCGTTCAGGCTGGCAGTATCCGGTCGGGGAAGCTCCCTCGCCTGCAGCGGCGAACCGCAATGTCCGCAAAACCTTTGATCTGCGGCATTCAAATAGTGGCAAGCATTGCAGGTGACTTCCGGATCCCACTGCGCCCATTTGGTGGGTTTTTGCGCACGCCTCTCAAACACCGGTGTTGGGCCATTGTCGGTTTCCGTTTCCAGCTTTTTCAGTAGGTCCAGGACGTGCAGTTCGTTTTCTTCCGCGGGCAAATCGGTATCGCCCCACAAGTCGGCGCGCTCGATGCCGGAATTCGACGAAGCGCGTTGCGCGCGTCGGCGTTCAGGATCCGGGGGATTATCCCAAATGTTTGGCATGTGCTCTCCAGAGCAGTTTTTTAACCTGATAATTCCACTCTACATGAAATTAGATGTCAAACGGGAATGCTGTGAATGCCCGAAGGGCGCAGGAAACGGCTTAGTCGCAGGCTCTGCGGGCAGAAGGTTGAAACTGGTCCAGCTGGGCATCACGCTGCTTGGTGAATCGGCCCCCCTTGGTGTGTCCGAAGAGGTCCGCCCCTTCGCAGTAGTACAGCGCGGTATGAACGTCCACCCACACCTTAGCGTCAGGATTGCCGAGGTGGACAGGGGGCGCAGGAGCTTCAGCCAAACCCAGATTGACCAACATCTTGTCGACCATGCTGAGTTCGGTTTTGGGAGGCGCTTGCGGGTCCGCAGGTGCCGTTGCAGCCACAGGCTGTGGCGGCGCAGGCGGCTGCATGGCCCAGCCCACGATGACGGCAGCCAATAGGCCTACCGCCGCCGCCAGATAAAACATAGCCCGCTGTTCTCGCCACAAGTCGGAAATCCGTTTGCCAATCCCGGGGCCAACGTCAATCTCTTCCGCGTCCGCGGTCGCAGGAGCTGTAGTGGGTCCATCGGCAGCCGCAGTTAATTCAAGCCGATCGGCCCGCTCCCGCAGGTGAGCGGAGAAGTGAGCGTAAGGAGTTTCTTCAAACTCCGATTCTGGTTCGTCGGAGAGGCGCGACACCTCGTCCTCAACGTTGGACTCAACCCTACCGGTAAGCTGATATCGGTTGGAAGGTGCCTTTACATCTTCGTGAAGTGCCGGTTCAGATGACTCCTGCATGTCCCACAAAGACGGCCAAGACGAGGCCGGTGGACTGGCGGCCACTGGAGACTCCTCGTCCCGCATGGCGCCACAGAGACCGCAAAATGCTTCGTCCTGAACAAATTCGTGCCCGCAACTTCCGCACGTGGATTGAAAATATTGGCGTTTTGCAGGGGTCTTGGGAGGTAGATCCACCGCTGGGTATGTGAAGGGCCGCGGTTCGGTTAAATCGACACTGTGGGTCTTATGGGTAAGGCTGGATACGGCTCGATCGAACTCCTCATCATTATCATTATCATTCTCTTCGAAACGGTCAAGTTCCGGCTGCATCTGATCGAGCACAGAGCCAATCGCGTCTTCCTCGCTGCTGGCAAGGGCTTGCTTCCATCCCTGCTTTACCTTCCTCGCGAGAACTTCGCCGATAAGGCCTGACATCAACTGACAGGTGCGGAGATCATAGCTTTGAAAGGCATTCGGGCGTTTGAACCTGAGTTCGAGAACTCCGGCTATCTTGCCTTCCTGGCGGATGGGAATTGCCAGCAGTGATTCGACTCCCAGACCTTGCCGCAATGTCTGGTCAATTCGACCGTCGTTACGGGTTTCCGCCGACTGCAAAGCCTTGCCAGTGCGGAAGCACTCAGCCGCCAGAGAGTCAGTAATCAGAACTGGAAAGTTGGACTGCGATGCGGTTTCGCCAGTATCTGTCCGGTAGACCAGCTTGCCATTTTCCAGCACTCCAACCGCAACTCCATCGGCGCGGGTGATGGTGTGGGTGCGTTCGGCAATGAGCTCCACCGCCGTTTGCGAGTCGATGCGCTGGTCCTGAATCAGTCGCTCGGTTTCGACAATTTCAGCGAGCGTGCGAGTATAAGCCGCGTCGGGATCGTTATTCGACTGCAGCTTGTCATTGTGCTCCTGCACAATGAATGCCGCTGCCAGCAGCTGCTGAAAAGAAGGCTGACTAGGCGCGGCTGGGTCCTGCACGATAGTGGCGTGGTCCTTCACAAAAAACACTTATCCCAAGAGTCGATCTACTAACATCCTGGGCACATTGTAATCCAATTAGAAAATCAAGAATGTGGCACGAAAGTGGAGGGTCAAAAGGCCTAAAGTCACGGCATTCAAAGGATTTTAACAATTTCCACGTTTTCCGCAGCCGGCAAGAACCAAACCCTTTTTCACTGCTTGCCGGCGGCTCCAAATACTGTAGCTTCCAACTGATCTGTGACCTGTGGATCCAGACTTTCAGTGACTAACACGGTGTCGCCGGCCACCTCGATCACGATCGGTCCTTCTTCCGTCAGAAACGTGTGAGTCCCGGAAAAACGCTCGATTTTATCGAGGTCTAACGGCTTGGCTCCGTCAACCGCCGCTTCCCGCACCCGCCGGTATCGTTTGGGAAGCGACTGCGCGTATATCGCGGCAAATTCCGAGGCCCACTCCGCGCTCGACCATCGCGAGGCATAGAACAGTCCTAAGGGAGCAGTTTCGTTGTCTTTGTTCTTTGCCGCGTAATAGTACCCGCCGCGCCAGTGCGGATAGATCCGACGCGAGCTCTCGACCCCGGCATACTGATCAACCAGAATGGCGACGTCGAACTCTCCCATGGCACCGATATCAAAACGCTCATAGTTCTTGAAGATAGTTTTGAAGTCGGGCAACTTCATCGGCTCGATCCGCTCGCCGGACAGGTATGTCTCCGGCTCCATGATCTGGCGAGTACTGCGCGGAGGGTCCTTGAACACATCGACAAAAGCCTTCTGCTTGCCTTGTTTCAACAGGGCGGCTTCGAAGTCCAGACCGTAACGATAGGGGAACGTCAGCGCCTCTTTCAGGAAAATAGGAGCATTGTGAAACTCGATGGAATCGGCCGTGCCAACCAGCATTCCCTGCTTAAGGGCTTCTGCGACCTCTGGAGAATTCAACAATGACTTGTTCATCGGGGCCAGAGTGTAGTCAATTAACGTCACCATCGCTTGCCCTTCGACCACCGCCTGCCTGGCGGTGCTGATCTCGTCCTCTTCGATGTCGGTGGCGGTCGGATCCTTCTTGCTGGTAATGTCCTGATCTTTCATCCATTTTTCGAGGCCGAAGGACTGGTCTTGTAGGGCGTGGGTCAATTCGTGTGCCAATACTGGCTTCTGCTGCTCAACATCGACCCAATCCAGCAGATTCACGGTCCTGCTTTTCGGTTCGTAGAAACCGGCGACCTGTTCGCGAAGCAGTGCCACGAGAAACTTCTGCAGATCGAACTCCCTGGGCAGCAAGCCGAATTTCTTCAAAACCAACTCCGATCGACGCAGTCGCTGTGCGTCTTCGTCTTCCGACATATGTTTGGTGAGATAAGCTACAACCTCATCGCGGCTGATCAGCTTTCGTTTCACCTTCCGCTTAATGGGCAGGCCGGTATCGTCGCTGGAAAACTTGAGGATCTCATCGATCGAGTGGAAAAGTTCTCTCGCCTCCTGCGGAGTTACCCGGTGCTCTTCGGTAACACTGGCCGGGGGCTCGGTTCCGGGCGGAGGGGGCGCAGTCTGCGCGGCAGCGGCAGGCCGGTCTGCAGAGCTCTGCGCCTGAACCAACACGATCCCTGCCAACAGACAACTCAGTGCAATGCACAGCAGCCAGGTTTTACGGTCCGTTATCAATGGGCCCTCGGATGTGAGTTTATACTTTGTCGGATGACCGTGAATTTGTGGGATTCGGCCGAGCATGCCCTTGGTTACCTGCAACGGGCCGATTCCATTCCTCATCGAGTTGACGGAGAAAGAGCTCTGCTCGAATTCATTGCTCCAACCGCGAAACGCATTCTCGATCTCGGAACCGGCGATGGCCGCCTGCTGGCGCTGGTCAAACTAAACCGTCCACAGGCAGAAGCAGTTGCGGTTGACTTCTCACCCACGATGATCGAGGCCGCTCGCGAACGTTTCAAAGCAGACCGCTCCGTAAGAGTTGTGCAGCACAATCTCGATCATCCATTGCCGCGACTTGGCAACTTCGATGCGGTGATCTCAAGTTTTGCCATTCATCATCTCATCCACGACCGCAAGCGGGCTCTTTATGAGGAGATTCTTGAGCTTCTTATTCCCGGTGGGGTGTTCTGCAATCTGGAGCACGTCGCTTCGCCAACCGCCCAACTACATCAAGATTTTCTGCAAACGCTTGGTGTTACACCCGAAACAGAAGATCCATCCAACAAGCTGCTGGATGTAGAAACCCAATTGACTTGGATGCGCGAGATCGGCTTTATTGACGTCGATTGCCACTGGAAGTGGCGTGAACTGGCGCTACTGGCGGGACGACGCGCCTAAGGCTCCGTGTGGCAGAATAACTCTCTCTAATGGCAACCAGAACCTCGCGAAGACCCGCTTCGTACGAATTTCGCAAAGCGCTGGAACACCTCAATTTGTCTGATCCGGTACTCGCCGCAGTGATTGCCAAGGTGGGCCCCTGCGGCATGGAGTTTGGGCCACCGGAGTTCCACAGCCTGGCGGAAGCCATCGTGTACCAGCAACTGAATGGCAAAGCCGCGGTGACAATTTTCAAACGCTTTGCCGCGCTCGCCGGCGACCCCCTAACTCCGGAAGGAATCTTAAAGCTCACCGATCAGCAAATGCGCTCGGCAGGACTTTCCAAACAAAAGACGTCATACCTGCAAGATATGTCAGAAAGGGCCCGCCGAGGAGACTTGGACTTCTCCCGCCTGCACGAATTTACCGACGAGGAGGTGATTGCCCACCTCACCCAGGTAAAAGGCGTCGGGGTGTGGACCGCCCACATGTTTCTGATGTTCACGCTGAAGCGCCCAAACGTGCTGCCCACCGGCGACTTCGGAATCCGCATGGCCATGAAAAAACTTTACCGGAAACGCAAGATGCCCACGCCGGAACAGATGGCAAAGATAGCCAAGGCCTGGGAACCGCACCGCAGTGTCGCCTGCTGGTATCTCTGGAGAAGCCTGGAAGCAAAACCGTGAGCCTCGGTAACTTCCGGGTTTCGCTTCTTCCTCCCTCGGTGTGATTAAATGAAGCCGTGACCGATGACGCCAAAATTCGGGTTTTGGTGGCGAAGCCAGGTTTGGACGGACACGACCGCGGCGCCAAGGTGATCGCCCGCGCGTTGCGGGATGCCGGTATGGAAGTGATTTACACGGGACTGCGGCAGACCCCGGAGATGATCGTCTCGGCTGCGCTGCAAGAAGATGTCCACGTTGTCGGCTTGTCGATTCTCTCCGGTGCCCACAACGCGATCGTTCCCCGCGTCATGGATTTGCTCAAGCAAAACAAAATGGACGATGTGCTGGTGGTAGTCGGTGGAATTATTCCGGATCAAGACATAGCGGCACTCAAGAAGGCCGGGGTTGGCGCCATTTTTCAGCCCGGAACCTCCATGGATGAAATAGTGAGCTACATCCGCGACAACGTTAAGCGCCACGATGTACCGGCCAGTAGTTAACTCCCAAGTTCCTTCCATGGAAAAACCCAATATTTCAAATTTGCGGCAACAGCTGCAGCGTACCGTCGGTCCCACGCCCTGGTATTGGAAGACGTTTTCCCCGTTCGTCTCCGAGGCCGGACAACGATTTGCCTGGACCCATCAAGGAAACGAAGGGCCGCTCGCCTACCTGATTTCGCTCGTCCTCGAGCAGGAACCGGACAAACCACGGCTGGCGCTGAATACCTACTGCCGGGCGTTTCCAGTTGCGACGGCCGATTTGGGGATCTGGTGCCCGGAGGGTCGTAGCATCCGTGTGATGTGCTTCGATCCCGACCAGCTCAAAGCCTTCGATTTTGCAGAAATCGCCGGATGGTTCAAGCCGTCCGCCGAGCGGGTTTACGCGGCGACCCCGCCGATGGCTGAATTCGAAATTCCCACCCACCTTCCAGAAGGTACGCACAAGATCGAAGTTCCACCTGAATTTCAATCGGTGCAGGAACTGATCGTGCCCACCAGTTACAAAACTGAAGGCGTCAATGATCCGGCATTCGCGCTTTATGTGGTTTATCCCCACGCTGGTCTGGTTGAGGTGCTGCCACAGCATTGGTTCACGGCGGCACAGTATGAAGTAGGACGGCAGTGGATTCCCCGGGCGGCGCGGGATCCCGAGTCCCACCGAATCTTTGGGGAATGCTTCGGGGTTGGCAGTTTCCTGCTGCAGGAAGATGGGAGACGTCTGGATGACTGGATGGAGAGAACCAATCCTTAAAGCGGTCGAGAAGCCCCAGCTACATAATATGATTGGAGGACTGCTCAATTCCCTGCGTCAGCACTGCCCGGGCGGACGATAGTTCGGCCTGCAAGCTATGGGCTTCCTTCTCGGAGAGTCGCAATAGGACGTGACTCTGACAGACCAAATAGTAAAAGCCATCGGAAGCCCGGCAAGCTGAAAAGGCGCTTTCGCCGGCAGAAGCCCCGGACGCATTTCCCTTCAAGACATCGCGCAGGCACTCCAGAGCGCAGCTGACCTCTCCCTGATCGAAGTGCAGTAGAAGAGCCCGGCTCCAACGCAGGCAGACATGCCCACAGGGACAAAAGGAACAGCGAATCGCGGTAGAATCTTGCGCCGAAAGAGAGTGGGGGTGGTCTGATTTATGCATTGCCTTACTTTCTTGTTGCAACCCGGTCGCAACAGGATAGAATTTAATCTACGTTGGCCTACCCTCTCTGTCAACGCGCCAGTTGAGATTCCGTCGCAACACGTTTGCGATTAGTTGCAACAGGAGAGCTTTTAATGCCCCTTCCCCAGACTGAAATCCCCGGCCGGCTGCAAGCCCAGCTTGCGCAAAGAGGTATCCGCATGACGCAGCAGCGCCGCGCCATTTTGTCGGTAATTGAGACCGCGCGCAAGCACCTCGACGCCAGCCAGATTTTGCGCAAGGCCCAGACCATCGACTCGTCGGTCGATCGCAGCACCGTCTACCGCACCCTGCACTTGCTGAAGCGCCAAGGCATGATCGACGAGTTGGATTTGATGCACATCAACGGCGAGGGTCATTACTACGAGCGCAAGTTGGGCCGCGACCACATCCACATGGCCTGTCTGCGCTGCGGCAAGATCACCGAATTTGTCAGCGAGATCTTTGAGTCGCTGAAAGAACAGATGGAACGCGACTGCCGCTTTCACATCGTGGTGGCCCGGCTGGAGATCGGCGGCTACTGCAACAACTGCCGCCACTAACAAGCGGCGTTGCACCTTTCTGCTTGAGTGGTATACGGTAAAACGGTTCCCAGCGCCTATTCTCCATCTATGTCAGACCGCAACGATCCGACGCCGCCGACTCCCTCTCCTGTTGTGGCAAGTCATGTCGACCCCACGAGCGCGCGCTTTGAGGCGAACATGCGGTTCCTGGCGGACATGGTTTCCCAGTTGCGAAATGAGGAGGAACACATTCGTGAGGGTGGCGGACCCAAAGCCATAGAGAACCAGCATTCCAAAAACCGGCTTACCGCCCGGGAAAGGATCGGTCTTTTGGTTGATCCCGGCACGTTTTTTGAGCTTGGTGCCTATGCCGCTTTCGGCATGTACGAAGAATGGGGAGGCGCGCCCTCTGCCGGCGTGATTACCGGTGTCGCCAGGGTGCATACCCGGCTGGTCATGATCATCGCCAACGACGCCACTGTGAAGGCAGGCGCGTTCTTTCCGATGACTTCCAAAAAAGTGATCCGGGCGCAGAACATCGCCTTAGAGAACCGGATACCAACGATCTACCTGGTGGATTCAGCCGGAGTATTCCTGCCCTTGCAGGAAGATGTCTTCCCTGACACCGACGATTTCGGGCGCGTGTTCCGCAACAACGCGGTGATGTCGGCCACGGGGATCCCACAGATCGCGGCCATCATGGGGATGTGCGTCGCGGGAGGAGGCTATCTTCCGGTGATGTGTGATCACGTGTTGATGACCGATGGCAGCGGTCTGTTCCTGGCGGGTCCCGCACTGGTGCAGGCGGCGATCGGACAGAAGGTTTCCGCGGAAGAACTCGGCGGGGCGGCCATGCACTCGGCCATCAGTGGCACCGTCGACTTTCGTGAACCCAACGACGAAGCCTGCCTTAACCACATTCGCGGCATCGTGGAGAAATGGGGATACCGCCGCCAGTCTCCCTGGGACCGCCGCAAGCCGGTCGACCCAGCCCTTGCCGCCGAAGAGATTTACGGCATCTACGATTCCTCTCCCGGCAAGCCCTATGACATGAGGGAGATCATCGCCCGCGTGGTCGACGGCAGCCGCTTCGACGAATACAAGCCGGAATATGGCAAGACAATTCTTTGCGGCTACGCGCGCATCGGCGGTTTCGCCGTAGGCATTGTGGCCAACCAGAAGCTGCACGCACAGCAGATTGATCACGAAGGGCACAAGAAGCTGGAGTTTGGCGGTGTGATCTACACCGAATCCGCAGAAAAGGCCGCCCGCTTCATTATGGACTGTAACCAGAACCTGATTCCGCTGGTCTTCCTGCATGACGTGAACGGATTCATGGTCGGGCGCGATGCCGAGTGGAGCGGGATTATCAAAGCCGGTGCCAAGATGGTGAATGCAGTTTCTAATTCCGTAGTGCCGAAGATCACAGTAATCATCGGTGGCTCCTTTGGCGCCGGACACTATGCCATGTGTGGCAAGGCTTATGATCCCAGATTCGTCTTTGCCTGGCCTACTGCCCGCTATGCGGTGATGAGCGGCGACTCGGCAGCTTCCACCTTGGTGGAAATCAAGATCAAACAGTTGGAGCGGAGCGGAAAGATCCTTACCGACGAGGACAAGAAGGAGTTGTTCGAGTCCGTAAAGCGGACCTACGACGAACAAACCGATCCCCGCTATGGCGCTGCGCGCCTGTGGATCGACAAGATAATTGATCCGGTTGAGACCAGAGAAGCAATTACCATGGCGCTAGAGGCTGCCGCCTTGAATCCGGATGTGGCCGACTTTAAGGTTGGTGTATTGCAGACGTAAGCTAAAGATGCCGAGCCCGGTAAAACTCGTAGAGTGTCCGCGCGATGCCTGGCAAGGCCTTAAAGGTCATATCCCCGCCTATCTGAAAACCGACTACCTGAAAGCCTTGATCAGCGCTGGTTTCAAACACATTGATGCGGTGTCATTCGTCTCGCCCAGCGCCGTCCCTCAGATGGCAGACTCGGAAGAAGTGCTAAAAGAACTGGATCCACCCGAAGACGTAGACATCATCGGAATCGTGGTGAACGAGAAAGGTGCAGAGCGGGCGATCAACACCAACGCAGTCCGTACCCTCGGGTTCCCGTATTCGGTTTCGCCAACCTTCCTGCGCAACAACCAGCGGCAGACACTGGAAGAGGCCATCGACGAACTCGATAAGATCACCAACAAAGGTGACGAAGCTGGGCTGGAAACTGCCGTCTACATTTCCATGGCATTCGGCAATCCATATGGCGATCCCTGGAATATCGACGAGGTGGTTGACGCCGTCGACCTGCTGGAATCATCCGGCATAAAGACGATCTCGCTCGCCGATACCATTGGAATCGCCACCCCGGATTTGATCCAACGAGTACTGGCAGCGGTTCTAGCCAAGTACGGCTATCTGGAGATTGGGGTTCATCTCCACAGCCGTCCTGAGCAAGCCGAAGAAAAAGTCTCAGCGGCTTACGACGCGGGCTGCCGGCGATTTGATTCCGCTTTGGGGGGACTGGGCGGCTGTCCCTTTGCCCAGGATGCGCTGGTAGGAAATATCGCCACCGAAATTGTGATCGAGGCTTTGAAATCCCCCGGCGGACAATTGCCACCATTGCGTTCGTTAGACGCGCTTCTACGGGCTTCGGCTGAAATCGGCGCGCGATATTCCGCTACCCAGGCTGCTGACTGAATCCATGGAATACCAGACAATCCAACTGACCCGAGATGCCGGAATCGCAACCATCACCCTCAATCGGCCGGAGAAGCGCAACGCTATTAGCTTCCAGCTAGTGGCCGAATTGCTCTCGGCCTTAGATGAGATCGAACAATCGTCCGACAGCCAGGTCGCAATTCTCACTGGAACGGGTAAGGCATTCTGTGCCGGACTCGATCTTGAGGAACTGAAGTCGCTTCTGGGCAAAACGCACCAGCAGAATCTCGAAGACTCTGCGCGCATGGCGCACCTTTTCCGCCGCCTGTATGACTTCCCCAAGCCGACCATTGCAGCCGTTAACGGTGCTGCGGTCGCCGGGGGTACGGGACTGGCCACCATGTGTGACTTCACCTTCGCCATCCCTGATGCGAAATTTGGCTACACTGAGGTCAGGATCGGGTTCGTGCCCGCTATTGTGTCCTCCATGCTGGTCTGGCAGGTCGGCCACAAGGTCGCGCGCGATCTGTTAATGAGCGGGCGCATGTTTACTGCTTCGGAGGCGCACCGCTACGGACTGGTCAATGAAATGGTCGAACCGGAAAGACTGATGGAGCACGCGCGACAGGTGGCGGCAGAACTTTTGCAGAACAGTCCTTCATCGGTGCGTCTCACCAAGAAATTGATTAATGGTTTTCTTGCGCCGTATTTGGACTCCCAGATCAGCCAAGCCATCGAAGACAACGCGCGCATCCGTACCACCGAAGATTTTCGCGAAGGAGTTTCGTCATTTTTGGAGAAACGCAAGCCGCGCTGGAGCGGCAAATGAGCACCGAGGCTGTGCGCGAACCGGTAATCTGCGAGAGCAGATTGCGAGTGCGCTACGCTGAAACCGATCAGATGGGCGTGGTTTACCATGCCAACCACTTCATCTGGTTTGAAATTGGACGGGTCGAACTGTTGCGCCAGCTGGGGTTTTCTTATCGCGACATGGAAGAGCATGACGGATGCTTCATTGCCGTAGTCGATGCCCGCTGCCGCTACAAATTGCCGGCCCGTTACGATGATGAGATTATCGTTCGCACGCATCTGAAAAATGTCCGCGAGTCGGTGGTGCATTTCGGTTACGAACTGTTGCGGGCAGATGGCGCGTTCCTGGCGGAAGGCGAAACCACGCACGTCGTCACCAATTCGGAGATGAAAATGACTCCACTTCCAGCAAGATATCTGGATGCATTCCGCGCAGCAATGGGTAGGTAACCTGGATTGAAAGCACTACACATCAACGGACATGATCTGACGCTGGAAGCAGTCCGCGAAGTCGGGCTCAATCGCCAGACAGTGCTGCTCGCGGCAGACGCCAGAGAAGGAGTGCAGCGCGCCCGAGCTGTGGTCAACAAATTGGTGGAGAACAATACGCTCTCCTACGCCATCACTACCGGCGTCGGCAAGCTCAGCGACGTTCGCATTGCCGGCGATCAGATTCGCGAATTGCAGGTCAACCTGGTCCGATCACATTCAGTTGGCGTCGGCCAGGCACTTTCTGTTCCCGACACCCGCGCCATGATGTTGCTGCGCGCGAATTCTTTAAGCAAAGGCTTTTCCGGAGTCCGCGACGTCGTCATCGATACCCTCTGCGAAATGCTGAATCGTGGCGTCACTCCCATGGTGCCTTCGCAGGGCAGCGTCGGCGCCAGTGGCGACCTCGCGCCTCTGGCCCACCTGGCTTTGGCACTGATTGGAGAAGGCGAATGCCTGGATGAAAAAGGCAGCCGCATTCTAAGTTCTGACGCGCTACGCCGCGCTGAAATCAAACCGCTCACTCTGGAAGCCAAAGAGTCGATCTCTCTCATCAACGGTACCCAGGCCATGCTGGCCGTGGGCACGCTGGCCCTGCTGGCGGCGGAAAATTTGGTGAACACCGCGGACGTGATAGGCGGCCTAACCCTCGACGCCCTTCGTGGGACCGATGTCGCCTTCGACGAGCGTATCCACAAAGCCCGGCCCCACCGCGGTCAAATCACTACCGCCGCGAACCTGCGCAAGATGATCGAGGGTAGCGAGATTCGCCGTTCCCATGCCGATTGCGGCCGCGTACAAGACGCTTATTCGCTGCGCTGCATCCCCCAGGTCCATGGCGCAGTACGCGACACGCTCGAGCACTGCCGCAAAGTCTTAGAGATCGAAATCAACTCCGCCGTCGACAATCCGTTGGTCTTCGTCAAGAATCCTAGAGCGACCGATGGCGAGGGAGATGTGCTTTCAGGCGGCAACTTCCACGGCGAACCGCTGGCATTTGCTCTCGATTTTCTGGCCATCGCGTTAGCTGCCCTGGCAGGAATTTCAGAACGCCGCATCGAGCGATTGGTAAATCCGTCGCTGAACGAAGGTTTGCCGCCATTCCTGGCCTCGGGCGCGGGTTTGAACTCCGGCTTCATGATGCCGCAGGTGACGGCCGCCGCCTTGGTCAGCGAAAACAAAGTGCTCGCTCATCCCGCGTCGGTCGATTCGATCACAACCTCCGGCAACAAAGAAGACTATGTTTCCATGGGTATGACGGCTGCCATTAAGCTAAAACGCATCGTCGAAAATACTCTACAAGTGATGTCGATCGAAGCCATGGCATCTGCCCAGGCAATTGATTTTCTGGCTCCGTTGAAGACCTCCCCCCGTGGACAGGCCGCCCACTCCGCTATTCGAGAAGTCTGTCCCACAATGAACAAAGATCGCGTTATGTACCCAGACTTCGCCCGCATCGCGAAGCTAATCGAGAGCGGCAAGATATCAGCCGCGCTCGACTAAATCGTACTCATCCCCACTCCGCTCCGAGCGGAATTTGCGCGCGCGCAGCGCGAGCAAATGCAGTCGAGGGACCTTGCGCTCTCCCCGAGTACCTTATAATGATGACTCCGGCAACCACCTGCGGACACCGTCTAATGAGCACCCGGCTTGACCAAATCGTTGCGGCTACTCGCCGCCGTGTCTCCGCAGCCAAATCAACGGCAAAGCTGTGCGAACTCGAAAAGAGTGCTGAAAGTCACGTTCCACGTGGGTTTCGCAAGGCGCTTGCATCTCAATCCGGCATCGCGGTGATTGCAGAGTTGAAAAAAGCCTCTCCGTCAAAAGGACTGATTCGAGCTAACTTCGACGTCGAAGCTTTAGCCAAACAATTGGAAGCAGCAGGCGCAACTGCTTTATCAGTTCTAACCGACAAAGAATTTTTCCAAGGCTCCCTGGAAAATCTTGAGCGTGCCTCCTCGGTGACAAGACTTCCCTGTTTGCGTAAAGATTTCATCGTCGACGAATTCCAGATTGTCGAAGCAAGAGCCTTTAAAGCGGACGCCATCCTCCTAATCGTGGCGGCACTCACTCAGCCTCAACTGATCACACTGGCAAACACTAGCCGCAGCCACGGACTGGACATCCTCTGCGAAGTTCATGACGAGGAAGAACTCGGGCGCGCCCTTGATGCTGGTTGCGACCTGATCGGAGTAAACAGCCGCGACCTTCGCACTTTCGACGTTAACCTGGGCACAGCTTTGGACCTGGCCAAGCGAATGCCGAAAGAAGTGGTCAGCGTTGCCGAGAGCGGCATTCACTCCAGCAATGATATTGCGAAGCTAAGAGCCGCCGGTTACCAGGCTTTTCTGATCGGCGAATCTCTGATGCGCGCCGCATCTCCCGGGGAGGCTTTACGCGCCTTGACGGAGACGGTTACGGTCCACTGACATGACCTGGGTAAAGATTTGCGGGATTACAAACCTGGAAGACGCGCGCATTGCGATTGACGCAGGAGCCAACGCCCTTGGCTTTGTCTTCCACCCGGCCAGCCCGAGGAATGTCAGCGCGGCGACGGTTAAGGGCATAACGGCGAGCCTTCCTGCACAAATTGAAAAGGTCGGCGTGTTCGTGAGTCCATCTACGAATATTGAAGATACGGTAGCAAGCGCGGGTCTCACCGCGATTCAACTACATTTTACTGACGCTCCCGACGGGCCGGAGAACTTTTCTCGATCGACATTCAAGAAATTCCTCGCTCTGAATGCCGGGCAAACATCCGCCGCAACTAATGTCGCAACTTACCTCCCCGGTCCCATCGATGCTCTCTTCCTCGACTCTGGAACCCCGGACAGGCCGGGTGGAACCGGCAAGGTTTTTGACTGGAAGGCGGCCTCCGGCGTGATCAGCTCTTTAGGCCGCAAACACAGAATAGTAGTTGCGGGCGGCCTGACGCCCGAGAACGTGGTGGACGCAATCCACACCTTGAAGCCTTGGGGGGTCGACGTCTCTTCCGGAGTAGAAGCTCGGCCCGGCAAGAAAGATCCCGAGAAAGTTCGGGCTTTCATTCAAGCCGTGCGGCATATCGAAGTGAGCGTGTAAAGAATGGCGACAGCAACCATATCTCGGCAAAAAACTCCTAAACCTGTAGCGGGCCGATTCGGCGTCTACGGCGGACGCTATGTCCCCGAAACGCTCATGGCGGCTCTCGAAGAACTGGAGCAAGCCTACGAAAAGGCTAAGCGCGATCGTAGATTCCAGCAGCGCCTTGACCACTTGCTTCGCAGCTATGCCGGACGACCAACACCTCTATTCTTCGCGGAACGATTCACGAACAAATTGGGCGGAGCAAAAATCTATTTGAAGCGTGAAGACCTGCTGCATACCGGCGCGCACAAGATCAACAACTGCATCGGCCAGGGACTTCTAGTCGAGCGCATGGGCAAAAAGCGGGTGATCGCGGAAACCGGTGCGGGACAGCACGGCGTGGCGACTGCCACTGTTTGTGCCCTACTTGGGTTTGAGTGTGTCGTCTACATGGGCACTGAGGACATGCGACGCCAGGA
>Ga0097621_100001288_pt1 | contig 17255 bp, 18 predicted proteins | sample KBSMisM72_FD_73165 | JGI IMG/M metagenome (GOLD analysis project Ga0097621, IMG submission 73165) | Miscanthus rhizosphere microbial communities from Kellogg Biological Station, Michigan, USA - KBS Miscanthus M7-2 (version 2) (version 2) | ecosystem: Host-associated > Plants > Roots >... | reverse complement strand
ATACGTTCGTCAGGCCGCCGGGAACGGGCGCCACGCCAATGTAGTGATCGCCGCGCACGTGCATCTCGCCGAGCGTCGGCGTCGAGGCGCCCGCCGGCTCCTCGAAGTACGCGCCCATCGCCCATCGCCGCGGCCGCGCCGGGTGCTCCGCGAGACGAAGTCCGAACGCGAGCGATGAACGCCGGCCGTCGGCCGCGATGGTGACCGCCGCACGGAGCTCGCAGCCTCGATCGAGCACGACGCCTTTCACCTCGCCGCCCTCGACGATCGCGCGCCGCACCGGCACGCCCGGCTCCAACTGCGCGCCGGCGGACATCGCGTCCTGCAGCAACATCCAATCGAGGTGACGTCGCAGAACGGCTCGACCCACAGCGCCCGCCGGATACCGTCCCTCGACCACGAGGCCGTTGTGACCCGACACGCGCATGCCCGCAATCGGCAGACTGCACCTGTCGAGCGACGCGGCAAGCTGCAGGCGCTTCAGGATGGCGACGGTGCCGGGATTGATCGTGTCGCCGCACAGCTTGTCGCGCGGAAAGATCGCGCGGTCGAGAAGGCGGACGCGGGCGCCGGCTCGCGCGAGGATGGTCGCGGCCACCGCGCCGGCAGGCCCGGCGCCGACAATCAGGACGTCGACATCAGGCACGGCCAATCACGACGGCGCTGTTTTTCGATCCGAAGCCCAGGCAATTGCACAGCGCGGCGTCGACGTCGGCGCGCCGCCCGGCGTTGGCGATGAAGTCCAGATCGCACTGCGGATCCTGATCGCGCAGGTTGATCGTCGGCGGCAGGAAGCCGCGCGAAATCGCGAGCGCTGCGGCGACGACGCCGGACGCACCGCTCGCGCCCTGCGGGTGGCCGATCATCGACTTCACCGACGAGCCGGCGAGTCGATCGGCGGCCGCGCCAAACACCTGACGAACGCAGCGCGACTCGACGGCGTCGTTGAGGACGGTCGACGTCCCGTGATAGCTCACGTAGCCAATCGATTCGACCGGCCGCCCCGAGCGTTCGATCGCGGTCGCAATCGCGCGCACGATTTCTCCGCCGTCCGGCGCCATCTGCACACGGTGGTACGCGTCGCACGTGGAGGCGTAGCCGTCAATCGAGGCATAAACCGTGGCGCCGCGCGCGCGCGCGCGGTCCTCGCGCTCGAGCACGAGCATCCACGCGCCTTCGCCGAGCACGAACCCGTCGCGTCCCCGGTCGAACGGACGCGACGCGACCGACGGCGTGTCGTTGTACGCCATCGACACGACCTTCATGCGCGAAAAGCCGAACATCATCCCCGGCGTCACGCACGCGTCGGTGCCGCCCGACAGCAGCACGTCGGCCTCGCCCGATCGAATCAACGCCGCGGCATAGCCGATCGCGTCCGTCGAACTCGTGCAGCCGCACGACAGCACGTGGCTGATGCCGTGCAGACGCAGGGAGATGGAGATCTCGCTCGACACCATGCCCACGATGGAGATCGGAATGGCGTACGGCGTGACCTTCTTGCCGCGCTCGACGAAGAAGTCGAAGTACTGCCGTTCGCCGACGTCGATGCCGCCGCCGCCGCTGCCGACGATGACGCCGGCGTCTTTTTCGCCGACACGCAGCCCCGCGTCCCGCCAGGCTTCCCGCGCGGCGATGACGCCAATGAGCGCCGTGCGCGAGTAGCGCTTGGGATCGGCGCGGTACTCAGGATCCCAGAGGTCGTCGCCCTCGATCGGCGGCACGTCGTCGATGGTCACGCCGGTCACCGGCGCGGCGACCCGGCAGCCGAACGACGACGCGTCGAAGTCGGCAATCGCCCGCGTGCCGCTGCAACCCGCCGAGATGCTTTGCCAGTACCGCTCGCGGCCGACGCCAAAGGGCGAGACGGCGCCGATGCCGGTGATGACGACACGAGGCGTGCCGGAGTGGCGCATACGCAGTCCTACAATATGTGAAGTGGGGCGCGGACTGTTCGTCTGGCTGGGCGGCGCGATGTTCGTGAGCGCCCTGGCCTATTGCGCGTACTCATATGCGTTCCCATGGGGCCGAACCCTGCCGTTCACCCCGACAGCCATCGCGGCCGACGCCGCGCTCTTCACTGTTTTCGCACTCCACCACAGCCTCTTCGCGCGCGACGCCGTCAAGCGGCTGACGGCGCGCGTCGTGCCCGACGCGCTCGTGCGGTCGCTGTATGTCTGGCTCGCCAGCCTCCTGCTCGTTGCCGTCTGCGCCGTATGGCGCCCTGTCGGCGGCGACATCTACCGCCACGCCGGCGCCCTCGCCGTCATGCACGCCGTCCTGCAGCTGGCGGGCGTGACAATCATCGTTCAAACGGTCCGTCTAATCGACCCCCTCGAACTGGCGGGCATTCGGCTGCATCCGGACACGGAAGCGTTGCAAATCGTCGGCCCATATCGCTGGGTGCGGCACCCGATTTATGCCGGCTGGCTGCTGCTGACGTTCGGCGCGGCGCACATGACCGGCGACCGGCTGTCATTCGCCACCATTTCGACGCTGTACCTGTTGATCGCGATGCCGTTCGAGGAGCGTTCGCTTCGGAAGAGCTTTGGGAAGCAGTACGACGAGTACTGCAGGCTGGTGCGCTACCGGCTCGTGCCTTACGTGTACTGAAAAGGCTTACGGGAAACTCGCCACCACAGAGGACGCAGAGGAGCACAGAGGAAGAGGATCATCGAAAACCTCTGTGTCCACTGTGTCCTCTGTGGTGGCGAGTTCTCAGCGTCCTCCGCTTGCTACCGATTGAAGCGCGCGTCCTCATCCGCATCGTTCGCCGGTGCGGCGGCGGCCGCGCCGCCCTGTTGCAGGAACACCATCGAGTGCTGCGACGGGATGTCGAACTTCGTCTTGCACGACTTGCACACGACGGAGTCGTCGATGCGAATCATGTAGTCGCGCAGCTTCGCGAAGAGCGCGCGATCGCGCTCGTCGGCGCCGGGCGGCAGCCGATCCTTCTTCGTGCGGACCACCCAGCGCATCTGATAGTCGTTCTGGCGGCGACAACGCGGGCAGGTCAACGTGTCGTTGCGTGTTTCGTTCCGGTTGTTGAAGAAGTCCCGCTCGTCGAGAGCCATGGGGGAATCATAGCATCTGGTAATTTGGGAATTGGGGAATCGAGTAATTGCGAGTAACCGGGTAATTGCGCGCAACCGAGTGACGGCCGACCTGGACCGTTGCAGCTTAAAATAATGTGTGCCGCTACGCGTCACGGTTGCGTCGACACTTGCGATCGCCGCCCTGTTGTTTGCATCGGCGCGGCACGCCACGCTCGCACAGGTTCCCCAGCCCGGCAGCATCAGCGGACACATCAAGCTCACGACGCGCATCCGCGCGCCGCTTCCGGCCAACGCCTATCCGTCGCGTTCGATTGCCAAGCACGACGCGCCGTCGACGCCTGAAATCCGCAACGTCGTCGTCTACGTGAAGGACGCGCAGTTCCGCGGAGTGCTGCCGGTGTCGCGCGTCGAACTGCACCAGCAGAACGAGACGTTCGCGCCGCACGTGCTCGCCATCACGAAGGGATCGACCGTCGAATTTCCAAACGACGACCCCTTCTTCCACAACGTGTTCTCGTTTTCGTCGGCGGCGTCGTTCAACCTGGGGCGCTACCCGCGCGGCCAGAGCAAACCGCAGAAGTTCACCAAAGCCGGGCTCGTCAAAGTCTTCTGCGACATCCATTCGCACATGAGCGCGTCGATCCTCGTGCTCGATCATCCCTACTTCGACATTCCGTCGCTCGAGGGCGTGTACGAGATCGCGAACGTACCGCCCGGCCAGTACACAATCGTCGGCTGGCACGAACGAGTGGGAGAACGCACGGCCATCGTGCAGGTGCAACCAGGACGGGCGGCGTCGGTCGACCTCACCGTGCCGGTGGAGGACGCTTCGTGACGGCGAAGCGGCCGCCTCGTCTTCTGGTCAAGACGCTCTCCGTCACGTTCGTCTCCGTCGCGATGCTCCTCGCCGGCGTGTTCGTCGTCGTCGTCCTGAGCGTTCGCGATCAAGTTCGGCAGACGGTGACCGTGAGCCTCGAATCGGGCCAGCGGATCTTCGCCGCCATCGAAAGCCGGCGCGAACGTGAACTGCGGGCGCAGGCGGCGACGCTCGCCGAGAACCCGACGCTCAAAGCGACCATCGACACGTACGCGGCCGAAGTCCGCACCAGCGACGAGTCGCGGCGTTCGCTGCTGCTGAATACGATGGCCAACGAGCTCGACAAGGTCGCGGCGCGCGTGGAAGCCGACGCGCTGATCCTCGCCGACGAGCACCAGATCACGCTCGCGGCGTCGGGCCGCCTGGCCGATCGCTGGCCGCGAGGCCGTCCTGTCGCGACGGCAGGAGCCAAGCCGGTCGAGATCGCCGATGGAGTGATTCGCGCCGGCGGTTTGCCGTTCCGCGTGGTCTCCGTCCCGCTGCAGCTGAACGACGTGTCGATTGCCACGCTGTACTTGGCCACGCATCTGGACCAGCGCTACGCCGACGACCTGGAGAAGCTTGCGAACGCGCGGACCGCAATCATCAGCGACGGCCTGATCGTGGCGAGCACGCTGCCCTCGAGCGCCGCGCGCAGTGAATTCGAAGCGGCCGCCGAGAGCCGGCAGCCGCGCGGCGTCGTCACGCTGGACGGGCAGTCGTACGCGTTCAGGCGGCTCGTGCGAATCGGCACCACGAGCTTCTACGCCCTCGGATCCATCGACGAGTTGTCGCGCGCCGCCACGTCGAAGGCGATTCAGGAGCTCGGGGCGATTGCGACGGTCGCCGTCGTGCTGGCGCTCGTCGCCAGCTTCTGGCTCGCGCGGATGATCACCGAACCGATCGGACGGCTCTCCGCGTCGCTCGCGCACGCCGGCAACGTCCACGACGCACGGGTCGCGCTGGCCCTCACAGGATCGAGCCGTGAGCTCGACGCGCTGACCGAGACGTTCAACGCGCTCATGGCGTCGGTCGCCACGGCCGAAGAGCAAATGCAGGCGGCCTATACCGGGTCGATTCGCGCTCTGGCGGCGGCACTCGATGCGCGCGATCCATATACGGCGGGCCACTCCGAACGCGTCAGCGTGCTGTCGGTGGCCATCGCGCGCGCGCTTGGCCTCGCGCCGGACGCCATCGAAGTCATTCGCCTCGGCGCCCTGCTGCATGACATCGGAAAGATCGGCGTGCCCGACGAAGTCCTGCTGAAGCCCGGACAGCTCACGCCGGCGGAGTTCGACATCATCAAGCAGCACCCAGTGGCGGGCGCACGCATCCTGCGCTCGGTGCCGTTTCTCATCTCTCACATCCCGATCGTCGAGCTGCATCACGAGCGGCCGGACGGCCGCGGCTATCCGTACGGACTGCGCGGCGACGACATCCCGATGGCCGCACGCATCGTGCACGTCGCCGACGCGTACGACGCCATCACCAGCAGGCGTGCGTACCGCGCGGCGCGGCCGGCCTCCGACGCGTTGCGCGAGCTGTGGCGCTGTGCCGGCACCGAGTTCCACGCCGAAGTCGTCGGGGCGCTGGCGACGGCACTGCCGGGAGTCACCTCCGAGCGCGGCGAGCTGATCACCGAGCACGTGCATGCGTAGCGTGGCGCTCTCGCTGCTGCTGAGCGCCGCCGCACCTGTCGTCTCCGCGGCCGCACAGTCGCCTTACGAGCGCTTCAGCCTGAACACGACCGCCGCCATCGACGTCTTCGGCGGCGACAACGTCTCGAACCGTCCCCAGGCCGTCATCGACATCGTCGCGACCGCGAGGCTTGGCAACGGATGGCAGGTGTTCTTCCGGCCGTGGTTTCGCCAAGCGCGGCCGGCGCCAGGCTTCGAAGCGCCGCCATGGGACGTGCAGATCTATCAGGCCAGCGTGCGCTACGAGCGCAGCGGCCCCGTGTCCACGCGCGTCGACGTCGGATTCATGCCCTCGCCCGTCGGCCTCGGCATCTTCGACGTGAATCCGAAACAAAACCCGACGATCGCCGGCCATTCCAGCTACTTCGGACCGATGCTGCCGTTCGACACCGGCAGCGCTCGCGTTCCGGCGATCGCGTCCACCTACCCGCTCGCTGCCGTCATCACCGCTGCGACGCCCATATGGGACGCCCGCGTCGCGCTGACGAATTCTTCGGCCGTTCGAATTTCGATTCCCGGCGTGACGGCCAATCCCGATTCGACGCCGGTCTTCGAAGCCGGCGCGGGCGTTACGCCGATTATCGGATTGCGCGTCGGCGTGTCGTTCTCCCATGGCGCATACCTCACGGCGAGCGAATTCGCGCCGACGCTGCCTCAGGCCGACCGGCGCATGACCCTTGTCGGATTCGAAGGTGAATACGCGTTCCGCTACACCAAGATGACCGGCGAAGTCGTTCACGACACGTTCGGCACGATCAGCAGCGGCGACGTCCGTGCCACGACATGGTTCATCGAGGGAACGCAGACGCTCACGCCGCGCTGGTACGTCGCAGGGCGCCACGAAGGCACGTCGTCACCGATCGTCGCCACGGGCGCGTTCTTCGGCACACAACCGACGATGCTCGCCAACGAGCTGACCGCGGGATTCCGGGTCAATCGCGACATCCTTCTCAAAGCGAGCTACTACACGCGGCGTCCGTACGGCCGCGTCGGCGATTGGGATCATCAGGGTGGCGTTCAGATCGTGTGGGACCATCGGTGGTGGTAACGGCCGCTTGATCGTCTATTACATATCCGGCCATGGGTTTGGCCATGCGTCCCGCAGCATCGAGCTGATTCGCGCGCTCGTTGACAAACAGCCAGAGCTACAGATCGCCGTCAAGACAGCAGCGCCGGCGTGGTTGTTTGAGGGCGTGCCCGGCGCGGCGTACGAGCGGTTCGACGCCGACGTCGGCCTCATCCAGACAGACAGCGTGACGATCGACGTCGCCGGAACCGCTGCCCGAGCCGCACTCTTCTATCGCGACTTCGATCGCCGCGCCGACTTGGAGGCCTCGTGGCTCCAAACCGCGAGGGCACGGCTGGTGATCGGCGACATTCCTCCCCTCGCGCATGCCGCCGCGGCACGCGCGGGCGTTGCGTCAGTCGCTGTCGGCAACTTCACGTGGGACTGGATCTACGAGGCGTACGCCACGTTCGAGCGCGACGCACCCGGCGTCATCGAGACGATCCGAGATGCGTATCGGCAGTGCACGCACGCGCTGCGGCTGCCGCTGCACGGCGGCTTCGCGACGGTTCCTCGCATCACGGACATCCCGCTGATCGCGAGGCGTTCGACGCGCAACCGCGCCGACACCCGCCGGCTGTTGAGCATTCCGGACGATCGTCCATCGGTGCTCGCGTCGTTCGGCGCATACGGTCTCGACCTGCCGTTTGACGACATCGCGCGGCGCGAAGGGCTCACGGTGATCTCGTCGCCGACGGCTCCGCCCGCCGCGCTCGCATACGAGGATCTGGTGGCGGCCGCGGATGTCGTCGTCAGCAAACCGGGATACGGGATCGTGTCAGAGTGCGTGGCCAACGGCACGCCGCTGCTCTACACGTCGCGCGGTCAATTCATCGAGTACGACGTGTTTGTCGCGGAGATGCCGCGCCTCCTCCGCTGCCGCTTCATGCCGCAGGACGATCTGAGGTCGGGGCGGTGGCGAACGCACGTCGACGCGCTCCTTGCGCAGGCCTCGCCACCCGACCGGGCGCGCGTCGACGGGGCTGACGTTGCCGCGAAGCTGATCCTGAATCTGATATGAACGACGGCATATCACGAAGACACGAGAATCTACGTTTCGTGGTCTTCGTGAACTCTTCGTGCCTTCGTGATTCGCCGTCGATCGAAGTATCAGTCTTTGACGCAGGTGACGAGCGACCAGATTTTGGGGAAGTTGACCTTCTCGATCGAGACGGGATTCAGGCCGGCTTGCGCGAGGAACGCGGGCAGATCGAGGTCGGACTTGAAGCCGACGTGCACCGCGAAGGGCGCGATGGCGCGCTCGAGACGCGCGAGCACCGCGTTCTCGCTCCTGAAGTGATTCAGGAACACGACGCGGCCGCCCGGGCGGCACACGCGATTCATCTCGTGGACGACCGCAATCGGATCGGGGACGACGCTGATCACGTACGGCGCATACACGATGTCGAAGGAATCGTCCGCAAACTTCAGGGCCGCGGCGTCCATCTCGTGCAGCCGCACGTTGTGGATGCCCTTGCGGGCGAACCGCTCGCGCGCCTTGTCGAGCATCGGCTCCGAGAGGTCGATGCCCGTGACGATGCAGTCGCGCGGATAGAGGCACGCGTTGATGCCAGTGCCGACGCCTACCTCGAGCACGCGGTCGCCAGGCGCGATGGCCATCCGCTGAATGGCCTGCACGCGGCCCGGATGCAGGGTCGGACCGAACACCAGGTCGTAAGCCCAGGCGATGTTCTCGTAGACCTTCGCGACGAAATCCGTTTCGACGACCGCGACTGAAAGAGCTCGGGTAGAAATGTCGGAGATTTCTGAGATGTCGCTGAGGTCGGACGGCGGGTCGAAGAGGCCCATGAATGCCTTGAGGACTATACAACAGAGAGAGCGGAATCGGTTAATTAGGTGATCGGGTGATTTGGCGAGTTCCTTGTCTCCAATCACCCATCAGATCACCTATCAGATCACCCAATCAGATCACCAAATCACCAGATGCGCTAGGTGTCCAGCCGTTCGCACCGGAACGTCTCCGCATGGATCAGCAGGTACGATTTGCTGACGATGTCGAGGCCGATCGACCTGATCCCGTGTCGTTGAGAGTCGGTGAACTCGTGGTGATGCCCGAACAGATGGAGTCGCGGACGCATCGCCGTCAGCACGTCGTTAATCGCAGTTTTTCCTGCGTCGATTCGTCGGCCCGCCGGAAAAAACGGACGCGGTGCCTCGTGCGTCAGGAACACGTCAATGCCGCTCAGCGCCTTGCACGCGAGCACTTCTTCTTTCACGAAATGCCGCCGCTTGTCGTCGCGGCTCTTGCCCAACTTGATCGACGTGGCCGTCGCGGGCAGACGCCGTCCTTTCGACGCCGGAAGTGCGGCAGCCGGCGTGTGATACCAACTCGGTGCAAACGTGCCGCCGAGCGCGGCGACGCGCCAGGGCCCCACGTGATACAGCCGTCCGTTGCGCAGATAATGCAGATTCGGCGCGGGCGGATGTCCCTCGATCGCCGCGGCGATCACGTCGAAGTCTTCGTTGTTGCCTTTGATCCAGTAGAGCGGCGCAGGAGGAGAAAAATATTCGCCGTCGTTGGTGGCGATGTCGCCCACCTGCAGCCACAGCGGGACGTCGGGATGCCGGCCCATGAGGTCGCGAACCGTGTCGAACTCGCCGTGGATGTCGCCGAGAGCGCCGACTAGCATGGGCAGGATGGGCGGGATGGGCTGGACAGGCGGGAAAGGATCACTGAATCATCCTGCCTCTCCTGCCCTTCCTGCCTTTCCTGCCTCACGTTCGCGAGGCCGATGGCGGCACCAGCAAGTCGGCTTTGTCCCAGACGAAGTCGTCTTTGCTGTAGACCGCGAGCTCATAGTCTTTGCCCATGAACACCGCGCCGACCGGACACGCCTCCTCGCAGTAGCCGCAGAAGATGCAGCGTGTCTTGTGAATCTGATACACGGAGGCGTAGCGCGGCCCCGCTTGCACGCTTCCGTCGTTTTCGGCCGCCTCGAGGTAGATGGCGTCGGCCGGACAGGCGACCGAGCAGAGGCCGCACGCGACGCACTTTTCCAGATCGTTTTCGTCGCGCATCAGCACCTGTTTGCCGCGCCATTTGGGAAACATCGGGAACTTCTGTTCCGGATAGTTCACCGTGATGGGTTTCTTGAACAGGTGCTTGAGCGTGGTGGCAAAGCCAACGAGCAGGGGACGGATAACGGCCATTGCCCTCAGTTTACCCGGCCATTAAGATCGATGTAAATCGTGATGCCCGGCCCGATGCCCCTTCGATCCCTGTCAGCGGACCAGGTTCTCCTCACGATGCTGCTCGTGAAGCTGGCCGTCATGGCGGCGTCGGCGACGATTCTCGTGCGTTTTCGCCGATTCCGGCAGTTTCTAATCTTCGAGCAGCGTCCGCGGCCCGACCGTCTGACGTTCGCCTTGAGCCTTGGCTTTCTGCTCGTCCTCGGCGTCGTCGCGCGTCTCCTCCTGCAATACGACGCCGCCGATCTCACGCTGGAGGGCGCCTTTATCGCGGGCCTCATCGACGGCCCGTACGCGGGCGTCATCGTCGGCGCGATGGTCGGCTTGCCCGCGTTCGTGGCCGGCGAGTACGCCGCTCCGTTCTTCGCCATCGGGTGCGGCTTTACCGGCGGCGGCCTTCGCGAGCTGTGTCCCAAGGACGTCCTGTGGCAGTTCTCGCCGTTCGTCTTCACCAGCCTGCCGCGCCGCGTGTGGCAGATGATTCGTTCGGTCAAGGTCGATTGGCAGATCGTCCTGCTGCTCGTGCCGATCGGCCTCGAATCGATTCGCCAGTTCATCGGCGCGACGGTCGGGAACCATCATCGTCTGTTCTATCTCTCGCCGGGACCGACGTACTCGCTGTTCTGGCTCGCCGTGATCGTGCTCGGGACAGTGCTGGCGGTCGCCACGCCGATCAAGATCTGGAACAACGCGCGCATCGAGCATCGGCTGCAGGAGCAGGAAAAGCTGCTGCTCGCGGCGAGGCTCGAAGCGCTGGCGAATCAGATCAACCCGCATTTCCTGTTCAACACGCTCGCGTCGATTTCGTCGCTGATCCGCACGCAGCCCGAGACGGCGCGCATGCTCATCACGAAGCTCTCCGGCCTGCTGCGGCGGCTGCTCCGATCGACGGATCACTTCGTCACGCTGCGCGACGAGATCGACGCCATCGACGAGTACCTGCATATCGAGAGCGTGCGGTTCGGCCCGCAGCTGCGGGTCGAGAAACGCATCCATCCGGACACGCTCGACGTCATCGTCCCAAGCCTGATCCTGCAGCCGCTCGTCGAGAACTCGATCAAGCACGGCCTCTCGCCGAAAGTCGGCGGCGGACGCATTACGATCACGAGCCTGCTGCACAAAGGCCACGCCGTCATCGAAGTCGTGGACGACGGGCTCGGGATGACCGCGGAGCAGTTGGGACGCGCCCTCGGTGAGGGCATCGGCCTCAGCAACGTGAACGAACGGCTGCGGACGATTTATGGCGCGAACTACGCGCTTCGCATGTCGAGCGTGCAAGGAGAGGGGACGTCGGTCAGCATCGACATCCCCGAGATGGCCATCCCGGAGCGTGTGACGGCATGACGGGGTTGAAGGCCGTCCTCGTGGACGACGAAGCGCTGGCTCGCGACGAGCTCGCCTTCCTGCTGGGCCAGGTCGGCGGCGTCGACGTCGTCGGCACGGCGGACAACGGCATCGAGGCGGTCGACGCGATCACGCGTTTGCGTCCCGACGTCGTGTTCCTCGACATTCAGATGCCGGGCTTGACGGGCTTCGAAGTCGCGCGCAGATTAATCGACGACGAGACGCCGTCGCACATCATCTTCGTGACGGCGTACGATCGGCACGCGATCGAGGCCTTCGAAGTGAATGCCGTCGACTACCTGCTGAAGCCGGTCGACCCGGCGCGGCTCGAGGTCGCCATCCAGCGCGCGCGCCGGCTGATCGCGTTCGAAAGGCCGGCTGAGACGTCGGGCGGCGTCACGCCAGAGCAGCTCGAGAAAATTGTCGAGATCGTCGCGGAGCGCCGGCACCGGCGAGATCGGCTCGCGCTGAAAGTGGGCGAGCGGTTCCTGCTGGTGCAGGCCGACGAAGTGATTTACGCGTCTTTGGCGAACGACGTGATCACGGTCGTGGCCGGCAAGTACGTCGGGACGTCCAGCTGCAGGACGCTCGACGAGCTGCAGGAACAGCTCGACCCCGGCATCTTCTGGCGCGTGCATCGTTCGCATCTAGTGAATATCAACAAGGTCAAGGAGATCGTCCCTTGGTTCAACAGGAACTACCTGCTGAGGATGAAAGACGAGAAGATGACGGAAATCCCGGTCAGCCGCAACCACACCAGGCGGTTGAGGGAATACCTCAAGCTGTAGAACAACCGCTTCCGCCGCCGCCGTTCGAACCGCGAGTGACGAACCCGAGCGTCCGGCTGCAGCAGGTGAAGGACGAGCTGGTCGCCTGGGCGAAGACGCTGTTCTCGGCCGCCGTCTATGCGGTGCTGATCGTCACGTTCGGCTTCCAGGTGGCGCGCGTGGAGGGGATGAGCATGGCGCCGACGCTCGAGGATCAGGATCGGCTGATCGTCAACAAGGCGATCTATCGCATTTTCGAGCCGCGGCGCGGCGACATCGTCATGCTCTACTACCCGCTCAACCCGGAGAAGTCGTTCGTCAAGCGCGTCATCGCGGAAGAGAGCGACACGGTGCGCATCATCGACGGCCGGGTGTTCGTCAACGACATCCCGCTGCAGGACGATTACGTGAAGCCCGATTTCCGCAGCCACGACGACTGGGGTCCGCAGGTAATTCCCGACGGCTACGACTTCGTGATGGGCGACAACCGCAGCAACAGCTCCGACAGCCGCAGCTGGGGCATGGTGCCGAAGAAGTACATCATCGGCAAAGTCCAGGTCCGGTGGTGGCCGGTTCCGACGGCGCGAATTTTTTAGGTTCGAAAGGTTCGCGAGGTTCGAAGGGTTCGTGAGGTTCTGAGGTTCTGCGCGATGAGTTCAAACGACCGTGTCGAAGCGTTCACGCTTGTGGATCGCGCGATTCGGATTCAGCTTTCTGACAACGGCGAATTGAGCGAAGCGGAGGCGTGTCTACGACGAGCACTTGAACTCGACCCGAAGAGCATCGAGGTGCTACAAGAGGCCGCGCATTTCTTCGACGCAGTCATGGGCGACGCGGATCGCGCCCGAGAGTACGCCGCTGCTTGCCGGATGAAAGCGTTGAGCATCGTCGGAGAGATGGACGAGATCCTTCGCGACGCAGTGAACCTCTAGAACCACGAACCCAAGAACCTTTCGAACATTACGAACCTTTCGAACCCGTCCGATTCAGCGTTTGGCCCGTCCGATTCGCCGTTTGGCCCGTCCGATTCACCGTTTGGCCCGTCCGACTCGCCCTTCGGCTCGTACGACTCGCCCTTGAGCGCGTACGATAGGCCCTTGAGCCAGTACGAGTCATCCTCGAGCCGGCTAGTGGGTCACTCGCAGCCGACCCGTGACGCGTTCCCATCGAATGAGAACCCAACGAACCCTTCGAACCTCTCGAACCATTCAACGCGTCAGCGTAATCTCAAAAAGCTTCGGCCAATTCTTGCCCGTCACGAACAGCCGGTCGTGCTCCGCGTCGTATGCGATGCCGTTGGGCACGGTGTTGCCGTCGTTCTGATGCGGCAGCATCCCGCGAACGTCAATCCATCCCGTGACGCGTCCGCTTGTCGGATCGATTCGGGCGATGTAGTCGGTTGTGTAGACGTTCGCGAAGACCTCACCCTTCACCCACTCGAGCTCGTTCAGATACTTGATCGGCACTCCGGCGTCGGTCACGGTCAGCCGCTTTCGTTCGTTGAACGTCGCTGGATCCAGGAATCGCAGCTGCGTGCTGCCATCGCTCATGATCAGGCTGTCGGCGTTGTGAGTGAGCGCCCATCCCTCGCCCTTGTAGTTGAATGACCGCTTCGACGCGAGCGTCTTGGCGTCGTAGACGAACCCGATCTGCGTAATCCACGTCAGCTGGAACAGGTCGTCCTTCCAGAACGTGATGCCTTCGCCGAAATAGTCGCGGCTCAGGTTCTTCTGCTGCACGACCTCGCCGCTCTCGATCTTCACTTTTCGGATCGACGACTTGCCATTCAGCCCCGTGCTCTCGTAGAGAAAGCCGTCGCGATACTCGAGGCCTTCGGTGAACGCGTCCGAGTCGTGCGGATAGCTGCGGACGATCGTGTAGTGGTAGAGCGGTGCGCGCGAAGCCGCGGGAGGAATGCTGGGAGTCTGAGCGGAGACGACGGCGAGCAGGACGGGCAGGAAAGGCAGGAGGGGCAGGACAGGCGGGATGGGGAGGACACGAAGTGCTCTGAGGAATCCGATCTTTTCCGTCCTGCCCTTCCCGCCCATCCTGCCTATCCTGCCTTCTGTCCCCGTCGATACGTTCCCGACTTCCCGCCAGCTTTATATTCAAGGCGGACGTCCCCAATCACCATCGTCTTGTCCACCGCCTTCACCATGTCGTACATCGTCAGCGCGGCGACGGCGACGGCGGTGAGCGCTTCCATCTCGACGCCGGTTTGGGCCGATGTCTTCACGCGCGCCTCGATGTCGTAGCCGCGCGCCGTCGGCGTGAGGTCGACGGTCACGCTCGTCAACGGGAGCGGGTGGCAGAGCGGAATCAGCGTCGAGGTCTGCTTGGCCGCCATGATGCCGGCGACTCGCGCGGCTTGGAGCGGATCGCCTTTCTTCACTTTTCCACTGCGGACGAGCCGCAGCGCCTCGCGCGACATCGCAATCGACCCTCGCGCGATCGCCTCGCGCTCGGTGACCGGCTTCGCGCCCACGTCGACCATGTGCACGCGTCCCCGCGCGTCGATATGAGAGAGCTTGCGACCGCCCGCCCTACTTTTCTTCATCGCCATGCGCGAGAAAGAACGAGAGGCTTTCGAGCGACACCGTCAGATCCACGCTCTTCAACTTTACGCCCGGCGGTACTTGCAGCGTGCCCGGCGAGAAGTTCAGGACCGCCTTGATGCCGGCGCCGACGACGAGGTCCACCACGTCGGCAGCCGCCGACGCCGGCACGGCGAGCACGGCGATGCTGATGCCTTCCCGCTTCACAATTTTTTTCAGATCCCGGATGTCGTGGATCGGAACGCCGCCGCGCGAGTGCTCTCCGACTTTCGACGCCAGCGCGTCGAACAGCGCGGCGATCTCGAAGCCTTCCTGCTGAAAACCCGGGTAGTCCGCAAGCGCGAGGCCGAGGTTGCCGGCCCCGATGATCGCGACGCGCAGCTTGCGATCGAGCCCGAGGATCTGACGCAGATGGCGTTTGAGATCCCGCACGTAATAGCCGACGCCGCGCACGCCGAATTCGCCGAAGTACGCGAGGTCCTTCCGGATCTGCGCGGCGTTGAGATGAAACTGCTCCGCCAGCGCCTGCGACGAAATGGTCTTCACGCCGGCATCTTCCAGCGTGTTCAGGCACCGTAAGTACACCGACAGGCGGTTCGTCGTGAGTTCGGAAACCTGGGCCTTATTGGGGTCGGGGGCTTTGTTCGAGCTTTTCACAAACCAGTCAGGAATTGTAGCAAAAGATGAACTACACTCCGCCCCTATGGCATCGTCTGCACCTCGATCCGCCGCGGCGCCAGAGCAGCCGCGCACGTTCCAGCCGTACGTGCCTCCCACGCAGTCGCCGGCGGAATTCACGCTCAAGGCCATCGTCATCGGCTCGTTGTTCGGGCTGCTCTTCGGCGCGTCGACGGTGTATCTCGGACTTCGCGCCGGCCTCACCGTCAGCGCCTCGATTCCGATCGCCGTGCTTGCGATCTCGGTGCTGAAACGGCTCGGCGGGTCGACGATTCTCGAAAACAACATCGTGCAGACGATCGGATCGGCCGGCGAATCCATCGCCGGCGGCGTCGTCTTTACGATTCCTGCGCTCATCTTCCTGACGCCGAACGGCCCGAGCTACTTCAACTACTACCAGATCGCGATGCTGGCGTTCGCGGGCGGCATTCTCGGCACGCTGATGATGGTGCCGCTGCGCCGCGCGCTCATCGTGAAGGAACACGGCGTGCTGCCGTACCCGGAAGGGACGGCCTGCGCGGACGTCCTCGTCGCAGGCGAACGCGGGGGCAAGCTGGCGGCGATGGTTTTCGGAGGCCTCGGCGTTGGCGCGTTGTGGAAATCGCTGTCGTGGATCTTCAACTTGTTCGTGCAGGAACTCGACTACTCGACGCCGCGCGGCGGCCAGTTTCCGAACGCGACGCTCAACGTCGACATCTCGCCCGAGTACATGGGCGTCGGCTACGTGATCGGTCCTCGCATCGCGGGCATCATGTTCGCCGGCGGCGTCCTGTCGTGGCTGATGCTGCTGCCGCTCCTCACGATCTTCGGCGAATACATCACCGTCCCGTTTCCGCCGATTCATCCGAATTACGCACTGAACCCGGCGACCGGCATGCCGTTCCTGATTAAAGAGATGGGCCCGGGCCAGATCTGGAGCGCCTACATCCGCTACATCGGCGCGGGCGCGGTGCTCGCCGCGGGCCTCATCACGCTCGGGCGCACGCTGCCAACCATCATCTCGTCGGCACGGGAAGGCCTGAAGGATTTCGGCGCGGGCGCCGGCGCCACCGCACGGCTGCGGACAGAGCGCGACATCCCGATGATCTTCGTGCTCGTCGGCTCGCTGCTGCTGGCGGTTTTTCTGGCCGTCGCGCCGAAGATGCCGATGCAAGGCAATTTCCTCGCCGCGATCCTCGTCATCGTGTTCGGCTTCCTCTTCGTGACCGTCTCGTCGCGCATTACGGGTCTGATCGGCACCTCGTCGAATCCGATCTCGGGCATGACCATCGCGACATTGATTCTTACGTGCCTGCTGTTTGTGGCGCTGGGCTGGACAGGCGACATGTACGGGCCGATCGCGCTGAGCGTCGGCGCCATCGTCTGCATCGCGGCCGCCAACGGCGGAGGGACCTCTCAAGATTTGAAGACCGGCTACCTCGTCGGCGCGACGCCGATTTATCAGCAGTTGGGCCTCATCATCGGGGCCGTCACGTCAGCGCTCGTCATCGGCTGGACGACGCTCTATCTGCATCAGGTGTTCGGGATCGGATCGAAAGACATCGCGGCGCCGCAGGCAACGCTGATGGCCACGATCATCAAGGGACTGCTGAGCCACAACCTGCCGTGGGGCCTCGTGCTCGTCGGCGTGTTCATCTCGGTTGGACTCGAGATTTGCGGCATCCGGTCGCTGCCGCTTGCCGTCGGCTCGTATTTGCCGATTGCCACGACAGCGCCGATTTTCGTCGGCGGGCTGGTTCGCGGTTACGTCGAACGAAGGTCGGGGACGTCGCAGGAGTCCGACGTCAGTTCCGGCACGCTGTTCAGCTCGGGCCTCATCGCAGGTGGCTCACTTTGCGGCATCTTGTACGCGGTTCTCGTCGGGACGAAGCAGATCGGCAGGTTTACAGCGATTGGCAATTACGTCCCGTTCCTGCATGATGGAGTGAGTGGATATATCGCCGGCGCGCTTCTGTTCCTCGCGCTCGCGACGATCCTCGCCAGACGGGCGCAAAAAAAGGTCATGTAGGCCGCACCGCCGGCGACCCTG
>Ga0097621_100001283_pt1 | contig 17273 bp, 18 predicted proteins | sample KBSMisM72_FD_73165 | JGI IMG/M metagenome (GOLD analysis project Ga0097621, IMG submission 73165) | Miscanthus rhizosphere microbial communities from Kellogg Biological Station, Michigan, USA - KBS Miscanthus M7-2 (version 2) (version 2) | ecosystem: Host-associated > Plants > Roots >... | reverse complement strand
AAGCACTTCGCTCTTTTGCGTCGTTGGCGCAGCAATCGTAACGCCATCGCCTGTCGTTATGCGGTTAATTGCGATCGGAGTCGTGCGGCTTCCGAGATTCGCAAACGCGGTGTATGCCGAAGCAATCTGCAGCGGCGTCGCTTCACTCGTTCCCAATGCCATTGCGGGATACGCGCGCGGCGGCTTCGACAGTCCAGCCTTTGCGGCGAGATTCATCACGCGTCCGATCGTCACTTCCATCGCGACTTCAACCGTGACGACGTTGAGACTATGGACCAAGCCATCTCGCAAGGTAACCGGCTCGTGCGAGTAACTCTCGCCAAAGTTGCCAGGTGTGTACTCCTGGTTGTCGTAGGTGAACGTCTTCGGTTCATCCATGTACGTCGTTGCCGGCGTAATCACACGCGGTATGGGATCGAATGCAGTATTCAACGCGGTGGCATAGACGAAGGGCTTGAATACCGAACCCGGTTGACGAAACGCATCAGTCACACGATTCAACTGGCTCTTCGAATAATCACGGCCACCAACCATCGCGACGATCTCACCGGTCTTCGCATTCATCGCGATAAGCGCGGCCTGCAGCGTTCCCGGCTCAAAGCGTTTCGACTGGATCTTGTCGAGCGCCGCCATCTGCTTCGTCACGGCGGCGTACGCCGCGCGCTGAAGATCCATGTCGATCGTCGTGTAAATGCGCAGGTGTTCGGCGCCGCCATTACTAGCAATCATGTCGCCGAGTTGATTCTGCACGTAGTCGGCGAAATAGGGCGCGTCTGATACGTCGATTCGTCCTCGTGACGGCACGACCTGAAGCGGAGTCCCTTTAGCTGTCGTTGCTTCGTCCTGCGTGATGGCACCGGCTTCGGCCATCGAATCCAAAACCTGGTTACGACGCGCGGTCGCTGTTTCGATCTTTGTGTACGGGTTGTAACGATTGGGACTGCGAATCAGTGCCGCAAGAAAAGCCGACTCAGGCAGCGTCAAATTTGTGACGTCCTTGTTAAAGTAAGCGCTGGAAGCCTCGCCAAAACCGTTGATCGAGAATCCCGCCTGCTGGCCCATGTAAACCTGATTACAGTAGAGTTCGAAGATCTTTTCCTTGCTCAGCCGCGTCTCGAGAATGACGGACATGTAAGCTTCGCTCACCTTGCGCCGCCACGTCTGTTCGGGAGAAAGCAGAAGATTCTTGACGAGCTGTTGCGTGATGCTCGAACCACCCTGGCGTGCGATCGGCGAGGTGGGATCCGAATCGTACCGGCGAATAAAAGCGCGGACGATGCCACGAACGTTAACGCCGTAATGCTCGAAGAACGAACGATCCTCAGTAACCGTGATGGCTTTCACGAGGTGTGGCGGCAGATCGCTGTAACCGATCACCTTTCGCTTTGCACGCTCGGTTCCGGTCACTGAGCTTATCAACTCCGGCTCGAGCCAAACACGTTGCAGCGAACCGCGTCCTTCGAGGTCAGTCAACGAACTAATCGCTTTTCCCGAACCTGAAAACTGCACTCGGACGCTCTGAAACTGCTTTGTGCCGTCAACACTCGAACCGCTGCTCGGCTCGATGTCGAGTGCCATTCCGTTTACCGAATAACGCCCGCGAGCAGTATCTGCCTGCTGCGTTTTCTCGACGTAACCCGCACGCTTTAGAAACGCGACGACATCTGCCTGCGAGATCGACTCGTTGACACGAAGCTGTTTAGGCGCTGCATAGATGCCGGCCGTTCGTGTGTAAACTTCGCCGGCGAGTAGATTGTCGATACGTCCTGAAAAGATCGTCCAGTAATAGAGCAACACTCCGAGGACGATCGCAGTCACAAACACGAGCGGAATAATTACCGGCGCGCTAAACAGCCGTCGCAGCACGCGCCGCGGGAAACTGGGTCTCTGCTCGACGTACGACACCACACGGGCTTTGCGGAGATCACGATTGGTTGTACGGGGATATTGCTTGTCGTCTGGTGGATAGCGTACTGGCATAACAAGTCGTGAGTTCTTCTCTGTGCAACCTCCGTGTTCTCTGTGTCTCTGTGGTGATGTTTAGCTTAGACTCGACAACCACAGAGACACAGAGAACTCAAAGGTTGCACAGAGAACTCTAAACACTCACAGTATTACGTAACATTCTGCCAACGGTTCTGTCGATGGTCAGTTTGACAGGGCTGGCCGCATTCGCTAACGTGGCTGCCCTCGCTGGACTTTGATGCCACTCGTCCCGTATGAGTCTAACATCCCTTCCGCGTTTCCTTCTCCCCAGTCGTGCTCGAATCCGCATCGTTTTCCTGGCGGTTCTGAGTGCAATTGGCGTCGGAACGGTCGTGTTTCACCTGCTGGAAGGCTGGTCTATACTTGATAGTCTTTACGTTACTGTCCAGACGCTTACTACTGTCGGCTTTGGCGACTTGACGCCCCGAACGCTTCTGGGACGCACGTTCGCCACCTTGTTCATGATGGTCGGCGTGGGCGTTGTGCTTTATGCTTTGACCAGTACCGTACAGACGATCGTTCACTCAGAACTGTTTGCCCGGTATGGTCATTCACGAAAGATGAGCAAACTGCGAAACCATTTTATCATCTGCGGCGCAGGGCGCGTTGGATCGCACTTAATCCGTAGTTTACGTACGGTTGAAGATATATTTGTTGTGATCGAAAGTGATCAGAAGAGGGCCGAAGCACTCATGGATGCAGGCATGATTGTCCTCTTCAGAGATGCAACGCTCGAGGAGAGTCTGATCGAAGCAGGAGTCGAACACGCGCGCGGTCTTGCTACCTGCCTGCCCGACGATGCTGACAACGTTTACGTCGTCCTGACTGCGCGCGATCTGAACCCCGGCATTCACATCGTTGCTCGCGCCGCAGCCGAACAGGCTGAGAGTAAGTTGATCAGAGCGGGCGCCAATCGCGTTGTCGCACCGACAATCATCGGCGGACATCGTATGGCGATGGCGTTGACAAAGCCGGCGGTGGGCGACTTTCTCGACTCCGTCACCGCGAATCATCTCGAGCTTGGTTTTGAACAGCTCGAAGTCGATGCAGTCTCGTCTTTAGTGCATCGCAAGCTGAGTGAGACAGTAATCAGATCGGAGTTGAACATAGTCGTGGTGAGTATTCGTCGGAATGACGGAGAAATAATCTTCAATCCCAGTGGCGAAACAAGAATTGAAAGTGGCGACATGCTGATAGCTATCGGCAACGCGGAATCATTGGCACGACTAAATACGCTTGCTCGCGGTCGAGTGACGCAGGCACGTGCTATCGAGGCGGAGACAAGATGAAGGTTCTGGTTACTGGTGGCAGCGGTTATCTCGGCACGTTTGTCCGGCAGTATTTCACAGCCGACGATTTCTCCCGGCGTTCCGGATTTGACGTCCGCGACGAACAGGCCGTCGAGCGTGTGAAGGAATACGACGCCGTCATTCACCTGGCCGCGCACTTCGACAAACAACCCGACGGAGCGGCTGAGTGCTTTTGCACGAACGCCACCGGCACTGCGAATGTGATTCGCAACATGAAGCCCGGTGCGGCGTTTGTTTATGCCTCAACTAAAGATGTGTATTTTAGTCACGCCGAAGGCCTTAATGAAGTCGCGGAAGACGTAAGCACAGCCTACTGTGGCCAATCAGCGTTCGAATGGTCCAAGCTGATGGGCGAACAATACGTTGAGTACTATGCAAGGAAGCACAAGGTTCGTGCGTGCATCTTCCGGCTGTCGACCGTCTATGCTCGCCCGTCGCCGGAAAACGCCAATGGCATTGTTACGCATTACGTCGAGTCGATTAAGCATCGGGAGCCGATTCGGCTGCCCATCGGATTCGATCCCGTGCGAGACATTCTTTATGTCGACGACTTCTCCCAGGCATGCCAGTTCTTTATCGGTTCGAAGATTGACTTCGGGCTATATAACCTTGGTGGTGGTCCAGACAATGCGCTGAGCTTGCGCGACATTCTGAAACGCGTCGGAGAAATGATCGATATTGAGCCGGTGATCGAAGAAATAGAGATGCCCGCGCCCGTACCTTTGCGTTATGTTTCGGATATCACGCGGGTTAGTAAGGACCTGAGCTGGCGTCCGAGGACCACAATTGACGACGGACTGAACACGATTCTTTAGATGACAAGGGTGCAGGCTGAAAGTATTAAGCGAGTCGTGGTGCGGGGCACGAACTGGGTCGGCGACTCCGTCATGACCGTTCCCGCGCTGCGCGCACTCAGACGCGTCTTGCCTGCTGCAAAAATCACACTTGTAGTTCGTCCGGGCCCGAAAGAGATATTCTCCGAAGCAGACTACATCGACGACTTGCTCGTCTACGACAGAAAAGGCCCGTTCTCTGTAGTCCCGCAAATTCGCGAATGGAAACGAAGAGAATTTGATCTGGCGATCTTGTTTCAGAATGCTTTTGAAGCGGCTCTGATTCCCTTCCTTGCTGGTGTGCCCCTTCGACTCGGATATGCAACTGAGTCTCGACAGGCGTTGTTGACGCACCCGTTGGCATTACCTGAATGGCGCTCATCGAGACATGAAGTTTTTTATTATTTGTATCTGATCACGGCGCTGGAGCAGATGCTGTTTGGAGAGAGCACGCGTAGTGAGATTGACCCTGACGCGAGCATACAAATTTCGGAGCACAGAAAGAACGGCGCGCGCGATTTGCTTCGCGCTTACGGTGTCACTGAGGACGATTCGGTTGTCGTGATTTGTCCGGGTTCGATAAATAGTCGCGCCAAGCGTTGGCCCGCGGAGTCGTTCGCAGCATTTGCCGATCGTCTGATCGATTCGCGCCGGCAGGTTTTGCTCATTGGATCAAAAGACGAATTAGATGTCACTGAGAGTGTGATGCAGAAAATGCGCAACCAGCCGGTGGTGCTGACAGGTAAGACGAGTCTCGATCAGATTACGGCAGTGCTTGACCGGGCAGATTTGGTTGTCACGAACGATACCGGTCCGGCCCACATCGCTGCCGCACTCGGACGTCCGACCATCGTCATCTTTGGGCCAACAAATCCACTGACGACGCGTCCCTTCGCGCCCCACGCAGAGATCCTGAGACATCCACCAGAGTGCGCACCGTGCATGCTGCGTGATTGCCCGATCGATCATCGATGCATGACGGCCATCACGGTTGATGAAGTGTTTGAGCACTCGAATGCTTTGTTAAAGCGCGGCAGTTTCGCAAAAACAGTAAGGAGCCTGTGCGACTCAGTCGCGTGAACATCGGATGCAGCGACCGGCAGTTTTCATCGATCGTGATGGGACGATTTCCGAGGAGGTTGGTTACGTCAATCATCCTTCGCGGTTTCGTCTATTCCCTTACTCGTCCGAAGCGATTCGAATTCTGAACAATAATGGCTGGCTGGCGATTCTGATTACGAACCAGGCGGGTGTTGCGCGCGGTTATTTTTCCGAAGATGTGATCGTGACGGTCCACGATCAGCTCAAACAAGATCTCGAAAACGCGCAGCTCGACGGAATTTATTACTGCGCGCATCATCCAACCGTGGGTGAGCCGCCGTACCGGGTTGACTGCGATTGTCGCAAGCCGCGGCCGGGATTGATCCATCGCGCTGCGAAAGACTTTGAGATTGATCTGGGAGCAAGCTGGATGGTCGGCGATCGGTATGGAGACGTCGAACTGGCGCGAAACGCCGGACTGCATGCAGCGTTTGTGCTCAGTGGATACGGGCGTGGTGAATGGGAGTATCAGCGACAGGGTTGGAAGCATGAACCCGATATTGTTTGCGAAACGCTTCTCGAAGCAGTAAAGATGATCGTTAATTCCGGCGCTGCAACAACACTGTAGGGGCGGCCCTCCGTGGCCGCCCGGCGTGGGAATCGATCTCTTTGTGAAACGACTGATCGATTGTGTTGCAAAAGATCGAGTTCCACGCCGGGCGGCCACGGAGGGCCGCCCCTACAAAAGATGCAAGAACGGTTGATCCAAATCGTACGGGGGTTTGCCGGGCAAAAGGTCTTGATCGTCGGCGACGCGATCGCAGACAAGTTTGTGCACGGCTCGATCAGCCGAGTTTCACGCGAAGCCCCGGTCTTCATCCTGCGACACGAACAAACTCAAACCCTTCCCGGTGGCGCAGCGAATTGCGCGATGAACCTCGTCGCACTCGGCGCTCAAGTCTCATTGATCTCAGTGACAGGCGACGACGAATCCGGTAGCGACCTGCGCGCAAAACTCCAATCTGCCGGAATCGATACCAAAGGAGTGCTCGTCTCCAGCAAAGTTCAAACTACAACCAAAGTCAGAATACTCGCCGGTCATTCGCACTCCAACAAGCAACAGGTAATCAGAATCGACTACGAAGGAGCGCCACTCGACGACGAAGAAATTCGCGCGGCAATTCTCAAGGAGCTCGAAAAAGCACTCACCGAATCAAAAGCCGTCGTGCTCTCCGACTACAATTACGGCGTGATTGACGCGGGCGCCGCCGAACTGATTCGCAGGAAGACAGACATTCCCGTGCTGGTTGATTCGCGCTTTCGACTCCTCGATTTCACCGGCTTCACTGCCGCGACTCCAAACGAAGAAGAAGTCGAGAACCTCGTCGGCACGCCAATCACGGCAGAAGGATTTGAAAGCGCCGCACGCGAGTTAAAAAAGAAACTGGGCCATCGCGCTTTGCTCGTTACTCGCGGAGCTCAGGGAATGACGTTGCTCGAAGGCGACTCCGCGCCGTTTCATATTCCCGCCGTCGGCGCGCAACAAGCGGTGGACGTGACAGGCGCCGGCGATACCGTCATCGCAACGTTCTCACTCGCGCTGGCAACCGGTGCTTCGTTTATTGAAGCTGCGCACCTGGCGAATTACGCAGGCGGCTTAGTGGTGATGAAGAGAGGGACCGCAACTACAAGCGCCGAGGAACTGGAGCACGCGATTACAGGATTGCATGATTAGCATGATTAACGAGATAAATTCCTGTTCATCTTGAAATCCTGTAATCCTGTCCATTTATGCCTTCAATCCTAAACCGCGACGAACTAATCCACCGTGTGGCATCCGCTCGGGAATCCGGTGCGCGAATTGTTTTTGCGAATGGCTGTTTCGATGTGCTGCATGTTGGCCACGTTCGATATCTCGCGGGCGCGAGAGAGTTGGGCGACGTGCTGGTCGTCGGTGTTAACTCGGACGAACAAGTCGCCATTCAAAAAGGAGCGGGCCGGCCGGTCTTGCCTGCGACGGATCGCGCTGAAATCGTGGCGGCGCTCGAGTCAGTCACTTACGTCACGATTTTCGATGAGCCGACAGTCGAACAGATCTTGCTCGCGCTCAAACCCGATGTTCATGCCAAAGGCACGGATTACACTACCGAAACCGTACCGGAGCGGGACGTGGTACGCTCTTACGGCGGCCAGGTCGCGATTGTCGGAGATCCAAAAGATCACTCGACTTCAGCCATCATCGCTCGCCTTGGAGGTGTGAATGGTTAAGGTGAGAAAAATTTTTGCGGCACTTTTTGTTTTGTCACTCCTCGCATCCGCGACGTTCAGCCAGCGCGCCGCTCGGTTCGATCCTGATGGATCATTTTGGGTTCACGGCGCACCACCAGACGATTTTTCGGAGTTCAGTGGCATTAATTTGAACGCAAAGAAGTCCCGCAATCTTCCCCAACCCGGTCTGGAAACCAACAAAGGCACGCGGTACCGCTTCAAAACTCTCAGCGTCAAACAAGAGAGGTTTATCTTCACCACCATGACAGTCGCTGGCGTTTCTTATAGTTTTTCTGGAAGATTTCTCAAGGGCGGCGTCTATTCGTCAGGAATTCTGGACGATGAGACACCGGTCCTTGAAGGAACTCTGACGAAGTTTCGCAGCGGCACGAAGGTGGCTGAAGCTAAACTGAAATTTGTTTATTTCGGCGGTACATGAGAATTCTCATAGTTAAGCTCAGCAGTATCGGCGACATCGTTCACACGCTGCCGTCCCTCGCCGCTCTCCGTGCAAACATACCCCACGCCGAAATTTCATGGGTCGTCGAACGACGATCTTCTGAAATTTTAAGAGACAACCCACTTCTAGATCGTCTCATCGAAGTCGACACGAAGGCGCTGAGGCGCGGGCTGATGTCTGGGGAGACGCTGCGGGCACCGCGCCAGCAGTTACGTCGGTTACGTGCCTCGGCCTTCGATGTAGCATTAGACTTCCAGGGACTACTCAAATCGGCTTCAATGGCGCGCCTGTCGGGCGCGCGTCGTATTTTTGGCTTCTCTCGCACCGGATTGCGCGAACCGGCCAGCGCACTGTTGCTCTCAAAAACAATCGCGGTTCCGCGTCAGACTCACATCATTCGTAAATCCCTGCTGCTGCTCGAGGGCGCTTTGGGCGTTCCCGTTCCTGAAGAATTGTCGTTTCCGATTCAGGTCAACGCTGAACATGAAGCCGAAGCGCGTGAAGCATCGGCTCATACCGGCGGCAAGTACGCGATCCTGAATCCGGCCGGTGGTTGGCCGACGAAGCTGTGGAGCGTCGAGCGCTTCGGGAAACTGGCCGATCTTTTGTGGTCCAATTACGGTATTCACTCGCTTGTAACCTACGGTCCGGGTGAACTCGAACTGGCCGAAGCTGTTCGCCAATCGTCCGTCTCCGGGCACGCTCAACCAGTTGGACTGTCTTTGAAAGGGTTCTACTCACTGGCTCGTGAAGCGAGGGTCTACGTTGGAGGTGATACCGGTCCGATGCACATCGCCGTGGCTGCCGGTACGCCCATTGTCGGATTATTCGGACCGACGGAGTGGTGGCGCAATGGTAGTCCGCGACCGGAAGACATCTGCGTGGAACGAAATGATATAGATTGTCGTGTGGACTGCCACCGTCGTTCGTGTTCAAAATGGATCTGTATGGACATTGAAGTGGATCGAGTGCTGGCGGCGATTGACAGAAGAATAGGACAAAAGATCGGTTAACTCATTTCGGGTTTTTTGCGTCTATATGGGTGGAAGAGGCGGAACTAGGATACAACGTTGGCGGGTGCCGCTTGGTTTTCTGTGCGGTGCGGCGTTCATCTTCTTCGCGCGACCGACGCCCCGAATGTTGCTCATAGGGGCGTCGGTATCATTACTCGGGTTGGCCGTACGAGCATGGGCCGCTGGACACATCCGAAAAAATGCACAACTCGCCACGTCCGGTCCGTATGCGTTCACCCGCAATCCGCTCTATGTCGGAAGCTTTTTGCTCGGGCTTGGCTTCACGATCGCTTCGGGACGATGGTTGCTCGGGCTCCTGTTTGCCGCACTCTTTCTTGGCATCTATTTGCCGGTGATGCGCGTCGAAGCCTCGCATCTCGCGGAGCTTTTTGGCAAAGAGTTTGAGACGTACCGGCAGGCGGTGCCGCTGTTCTTTCCGCGGCTGACACCGTTCCGACAAAACGAGTCGGCGGTAAACAGGTTCGATGGCAGTCTCTATTTGCGATACCGCGAGTACCGGGCTGCACTCGGGCTCGTGATCGCCTGGGGGCTGTTGTTGATTAAGACTTTTTACTTCTAAGACATTGAAAGTTTTTAAGGCACTCGCTTTTATTTCCCTCGTCGCTGCTCTGGTTTTCAGCACCGCAGCCCCTGTTCAGTTTGTCAACGCGCAGCGTGTTCAGTCGCATGCAGGAACGCGACGCTTTGAGCTCGGTGAAGAGCTTCAATTCGAAGCGGAATTCTCGCGAGCGCTTTTGCGGAAGATCGATGTCGCCGATCTGAAGTTTCGCGCCACACGCACGCCTCTCACCGACACCAGTGATTCGAAAATACCCTACGCTTTGACGTTGAACGCCGACGTCACCAGCAAAGGTTTCTTTGCTCGTCTGTTCAATCTGAGTTTTCGCGAGCGGGTCGAATCAACAGTCGAGCCCACAACGTTCACCGTTCAGAAGTCGAAGATTCTTGACGAGAATGGCAAACGAGTGCGAACGACAGAGACTACGTTCGATCGTTCGAAAGGAGTCATGACCTGGACCTCGCGCGATCCGAACAATCCCAACGCTGAACCGCGGCATGCAGTCGCAGACTTCACCGGACAATTGCAAGACGTTCTGTCAGCGATCTATTTCATTCGCACACAGCCGCTCGAAGTGGGCAAAACGTTCGACGTCTTCATCGGTGACGGCGGACGTGTTTACACAATCCCAGTGAAAGTCGTCGAGAAGAAACGCATGAAGACCGTTCTTGGTCGCGTTGACGTGCTGCACGTGCAACCGGAACTCTTTGGAAAGGATCGTCTCATCGATGATGAGAAGGGTGAGTTTTCGATCTGGATTACGGACGATGCGCGTCACATTCCGGTCGGTGGTCGTGTAAAAACCGACTACGGCACATTTGATATCAAGCTCAAGCGTTTCGTCAATCCCGCCGAACCGGCAACGGCCGGTCAATGAATACGCCTCTGATTATTGGTCATCGAGGTGCGTCTGCAGTCGCGCCTGAAAATACCCTCGCGGCATTTCGTGAAGCTGTCGCAGTTGGAGCGGACGGAATTGAGTTTGACGTTCGGCTCACGCGAGACGGTGTCCCGGTTGTGATTCACGATCGAGATCTGCGACGTACTGGTGGTTTGTCGCAGCGGATTGCAGATATGACCTCGTCGGAGCTCGCGAAGGTCGATGTTGGAAGTTGGTTTTCTCGATCGTTTTCAAACGAGAGTGTTCCCAGACTTGCTGAGTTGTTCGAACTCTTCCGGGGAAATAATTCGACAATGTATCTCGAGATGAAGTGCGACTCGCCGGCGGAGTATGCACCACTCGCTGAAGCTTGCTGTCGTTTGATTGCGGAGCATGGGTTGAAAGAGCGAGTGATGATCGAGTGCTTTCAGTTGCCGGCGCTACGAGTTGTCCGCGAGATCGATTCGGAGATAAGGACCGTGGCGCTGTTTGAGCCGTCGATTTCAGATCCTTCTGTCTTGTCAGACCAACGAGTCATCAATAAAGCGACTGACATTGGAGCCGTCGCAGTAGCACTGCATCACCGTCTCGCTCGTCGAAGTCTCGTCGAAAAAGCAAAAGCTGCCGGCATGCATGTGGCCATCTGGACCGTCGACGATCCTTCATGGATCGAACGCGCCCGCACCCTCGGCATCGACGCCCTAATCACCAACAACCCCTCCAAAATGCTTCAAGCAATTCGGAACGAACTGTAGGGGCGGCCCTCCGTGGCCGCCCGTGGTTTGCGCAACGGGTTCAAGAAGTAACGGTCTCGGATTCGGCGAACGATCAAAACCACGGGCGGCCACGGAGGGCCGCCCCTACAGTACGTCCCGAGGGGTTTGTGGTTTAATCTTAGTTGATGCTTAACCGCTTCTTCGTCTCACCGGAGTTTTCCGTTTATTTCCGCAGCGCAAAACAGCTCGCCTGGCAGAATCAAGCGACTTCAGGTTACTCACTGATCGCGACTCTAAGCGGCAAACTCGATTGCACGATCGACGAGAATAATGCGACGCTCGAACGCTCCGAATCCGTGATGCTCGAGCCAAACGCAACCGTCACCGCAAAGGGCCAGCAAGTCGAACTCCTCTTCCTCACTTTCTCTGCTTCCCTCGTGATTCAACACGCCACGGCCATGCGACTGATCCCACCGAAATCGATCGTCACTTTCTCACGCAAAGCCATGCGCGACGATCAAAAACTGGAAACAATACTCGCCGACTTCGTCTCAGAGCTTACAACCGACAAACCCGGCAAAGAGATCGTGCTCCGAGCACTCGTCGAACAAGCGCTGGTCCACATATTACGAAACTACGCCACTCCAAAACTCTCAGAAGAACTCGAACTCTCTCGCGCCGGCCTCGTCGACAGACGCATTCGTCGCTCCGTTGAGCTGATGCACACGCAACTCGATCAGGATCTCACACTGAAAGCACTCGCAGCAGCGTCTTATCTTTCACCATTTCACTTCGCGCGACTGTTCAAAAAACTCACGGGCCTGTCTCCACACAACTATCTTGCCAGCATTCGCGCCACTCGCGCGCAGTTGTTACTCGCAGAAACAGATCTCTCCATCGCCGACATTGGTACGCGTGTCGGTTATCTGAGCGGCAGCCACTTCACGAAGGCTTTCCGCACTGCAACAGGCACCACCCCACGGGAATTTCGCCAGGGACTCGTCACACGCAACAACGACGGCGCAATGCGTCGCCAATAATGCGCAAGATTCGTCGGGTCAAATCGCGGCAGAACCTTTATCATGCTCCTGTTAAATTTTCACAGGAGCGTGTTAATGCCAGTCGAGAAACAAGCAGAGATCAGTCCAGCAGAAGGTAGGCTCGGAGTTCTACTCGTCGGTCTGGGCGCCGTTAGTACTACATTCATCGCCGGCGTCGAAGCCATCAAGAAAGGTTTTGCGCAACCGATCGGCAGTCTTACGCAAATGGGCACCATTCGACTCGGTAAACGAACCGACAATCGTGTGCCGCTGATCAAAGACTTCGTTCCCCTCGCTCAACTCAAGGATCTGGTATTCGGAGCGTGGGACATCTTTCCGGATTCCGCTTACGACGCCGCATTGAACGCAGGCGTCCTCGAAAAAGAACTCCTGGGCCAACTGAAAGAACCGCTGCGCAAGATCAAACCGATGAAGGCTGTGTTCGATCAGTCGTACGTGAAACGTCTCAGCGGTACGAACGTCAAGACAGGCAAGAACAAGTTTGAGCTCGCCCAGCAATTGATCGACGAGATTGCAGAGTGGAAGAAGAAAAATAAATGTTCACGACTCGTGATGATCTGGGCGGCGTCTACTGAAATTTTCTTGAAGCCGCATGCAGTTCACAAAACGATCGACTCGTTTGAGCGGGCCATGCGCGATAACCACAAGGCGATCGCGCCGTCAATGATCTACGCGTACGCAGCTCTTAAGTCGGGAATTCCCTTCGCGAATGGCGCACCGAATCTCACGGTCGACATTCCCGCGCTCATGACACTCGCCGATAAGAATAAGCTGGGCATCTGCGGTAAGGATTTCAAGACCGGTCAAACCTTGATGAAGACCATCATCGCACCGGGACTCAAGTCGCGCATGCTTGGTCTCCACGGCTGGTACTCGACCAACATTCTCGGCAACCGCGACGGCGAAGTTCTCGACGATCCGGATTCGTTCAAGACAAAAGAAGAGTCGAAGCTGTCAGTGCTCGAATACATTCTTCAGCCCGAGGTTTATCCGACCCTTTATAAAGACTTCTCACATGTGGTGCGAATCAACTACTACCCACCGCGCGGCGACAACAAAGAGGGTTGGGACAACATCGACATTTTTGGCTGGCTCGGCTATCCGATGCAGATCAAGATCGACTTTCTCTGTCGCGACTCGATCCTGGCGGCGCCGATTGTTCTCGACCTCGCGTTGTTCCTGGATCTTGCTCAGCGCACGGGAATGAAAGGCGTGCAGGAGTGGCTCTCTTTCTACTTCAAGTCGCCGCAAACTGCTCCGGGCCTTTATCCCGAGCACGATATCTTCATTCAATTAATGAAACTCAAGAACACACTCCGCCACTTGCGAGGCGAAGATCTGATTACCCACCTCGGTCTCGAATACTACGACTAGCAGAATCCACAGATTACACAGATGAAATGCGCTAATCGGTGTAATCTGTGGATGAAAACGTGCAATTTATTGTCAGCTGAGTCTTGACAGGATTTGTCATTGTATATATAGGTTCGGGTTGCTTGTCGTTTCAGGTCTGAAAATGCGCGTGGGAAACCTTAAAACCTTCCGCGTGCATCAATTCCATATACGGATCGTTCCTTGCAAGTAGCCAACTGGGCTGGCCCCGGATTGGCTGGCAAGGAGAAGAGCCGATGTTAGCTGAGTGTGAAGTGACAAAGACAACGAACATGAACAATACAGGTACAGTTTTTCTTGATCCAGATCAAAAGAGCCCGCGCGCGCAGGACTTCGAGGAGCGCCTGACGTCGCGAATCGTGGGTCAGGAACGCGCTGTGAGACGAATGAGTGGCCTGTATCAGATTTTCCTGGCAGGCATGAATCCCCCAAACCGCCCGATTGGCACCATGCTTTTTCTGGGTCCGACCGGCTCCGGCAAGACTCGCGTTATCGAAGCTGCCGCTGAAGTGCTGTACGGCGATCCGAATGCAGTCGTTAAGATCGACTGCGCGGAGTTTCAGCACTCGCACGAGATTGCCAAACTTATCGGCTCGCCGCCGGGATACCTGGGTCACCGTGAGACTTCGCCGATGCTGACGCAGGAGAATCTCGATCGCATGCACACGGACGACATGAAAGTCTCCCTCGTGCTGTTTGACGAAATTGAAAAGGCTTCTGATAGTTTGTGGCAACTGTTGCTCGGAATTCTCGACAAAGCCACGTTGACGTTGGGTGACAATCGCCGGGTCGACTTCTCGAAGTCGATGGTGATCATGACTTCGAACCTTGGTGCGCGCGAGATGTCGGAACTGATTTCCGGCGGTATCGGATTCGCGCCGGGAAAAGGTTCGAAATCACCGAACGATACTGAAGTGGACCAAAAAATTTATCGCACGGCTGTCGAAGCTGCCCGGCGCAAGTTCTCGCCGGAGTTTATGAATAGAATCGACAAGGTGGTCGTGTTCCGTTCGTTGAAAGAACATCACCTGCGTCAGATTCTGGATCTCGAACTTCAGGCAGTTCAGGATCGCATCATGCAATCAGCCGGCACCAAGTTTGTTTTCCAGTGCTCTGAAACAGCGAAAGACATGCTGATGAAGGAAGGTCTGGATTTCAAATACGGCGCTCGCCACTTGAAGAGAGCAGTTGAGAGATTTCTCGTCTATCCGCTTTCGAACCTCGTGGCCACGGGTCAGATTGGATTGGGAGATCTCGTCCACGTCGATGTTGACGGTATTCGCAACCGGCTGGTTTTCTCGAAGAGCTCGGGCGGTGCGCTCATCCATGAAATGGCGCAAAACCCCGACGGCTCCGAAGATTCAACTGAATCATTATCGGGTGGAGTTGGGTTGCCGATTCCGGCTGCTTCGAAGGCCGCGAAGAAGGGACACGGACGCGGAGAGAAAGCCGAGAATTAGCCGCAGAGTTTTTGCCGCGGATAAACGCGGATTACGCAGATCAGCGTAAATCCGCGTTCATCCGCGGCTTAATTTTTTTAAAGCTTCGTGCGCGATTTGAGAGAGGAAAGGATCCGCCGAAGTGGTTGCAGCCTGCAAAGCCGAAGATGCGGATGGATCGCCGATTAGACCAAGTGACCGGGCTGCCTCGCGGCGCACGTCTGAAGGAAGTTTTTCATTATTCAGGGCGGACACGAGGGCCGCAGTTCCTGCACGACTCCTGATTTGTCCGAGCGCAACTGCCGCCGCTCGAAGCACAAAGACGTTCGCTTCCCGCTTTCGTTTCTTTTTTGCGGGCGCTGAGAGCTCCGGAGCGAGTGTTCCCACGAGGGCAATAACGGCCGCTTCATCCTGGATATGGCCCAGCGCAACTGCTGCGGCGCCTCTTACCCCGTCTTCCTTGTCATTCAACAACCGATCACTCAATGCTGCAGTTGCCGCTCTGCTGTGAGTGAGGCCTAACGCATAAGCGGTCTCGCGACGCACAAATTCGTCTTTATCATTAAGAAGCGAAAGAAGGAGCCCGGCGCTCTCTTCATTACCGATTGAGAGGATCGCTTTTGCTGCGGTTGCACGGATGATTGGTTCGGCGTCCTGCAGCGCCGGCACAACCGCACGCGATGCAGCAGCCAGGCGGAGCGAGCCGAGTCGCATCACCGCGTCGCGTCGTTCTTCGACGTCGCTTGAACTTAAACGTCGCTGTTGTTTTTCGATTTCGAGTTGAACTGGCGTGAGGTTACGACTGTCCTGCGCGGCTACCAGGCCGCAGCAAAACATCAGAAAAGCGAAGAGGGCACAAATGCTTTGGGGTTCAGTGCGCTTCAAACGTAGGTGCCTACTCTTGCTGCGGCTCGTCTTTCTGCTTTGCGTCGCACCGCTTCCCATTCATAAGCCTGACGGGCGCGACGATTTTCCTGTGCATCAGCGAGGCTTGCTAAAAGTTCGTCTTCGGAAAGTGAAGGCAAAGTCCTGGCTCGTTTTTTGGATTCCATTGCGGAGATGTAATCCAAAACCTCGCCGACTTCAGCTTCACTCAAGGCCTCGAGTTTCAAGGCAAGAAACTGGCGTGGGTTCACATTATTGGCCATTTTCGTGCTCCTTTGCCTGTAGACTTGGGGCTATTCGCGGGAGGTCAATATACACGAATTTAGACAGGATTAACATGATTCGCAGGATTTTAATCCCGTAAATCATGGAAATCCTATTAATCCTGTCAACTAATCGATTCGAGAAGCGAGCCCGTGGACCGTATCAACAATCAAGACGGCAATCGGCGGGTAGAAAATCAGATCGAGGACCATGCTCGACTGCACTGAAGCTACACGATGTCTGAACAGCAACGTCAAATCACTAAAAAAGTCCTGTGTATGCCAACCGATGTACAGCCCGATCCCGACGCTGAGCGCATAACCAACAAGCAGAAACGTGTACGCTGAAAAACGCGTAAACGGCTGCTCAGGCGCCGACTCCTGACTGAAAACGGATCCCTGAATCGGCTTGGGCTTATACGTGTAGTGCGTGATGTATTCGCGCAGGCGATTCGCAAGGTGCCAGACGCCAATCACAAACAACGTCAGCACAATAACCCGGCCCATCGTCGAAAACACATGCCATAACTGCGGCCGCATCATTGCAAGAAAGAACGTCGACAGGAATAACGAGACCGTAGTGAAGACCGCGCGCTGACGCTCACGGTTCTCCAGTCGATCTCGTTCCAAAACCTCATCAACCAGACGATCCCACTTGGCCTGCACCGCCAGATTCCTGGCTCGTTTGGCGTGTGGATTATTCGAATCGAGAATGGAATAGCTGCGATTCTTTTGTGCTTTCAACTGATCGTCGTAGTAGGCGCGCTCCTGTGGATCGTTGAGCGTGTGATAGGCCTTGGAGAGTAGTGAGAACTGCTTCCCTGCTTCGGAGTTGGGATTCAGATCGGGATGACTTTTGCGCGCAAGTTTCCGGTAGGCCGATTTGATTTCGGTCTGAGACGCATTCGGCTTCACGCCCAAGATTCTGTAGTAGTCAATCACTGTGCTTGTCTGAACTCCGAAAGCCAGCGATGGATGCGAGGGCTGCCTGAGGACACCGCCTCACTCGCCTGAGAGTATACCACCGTGTGCAAGTAATTTTACGGTCCCTTTCAGTGCTTACTGAGATGTTGGTTTTTGCGTTGGGGGGTGCCAAAGGGGAGCCGGGCAAAATACCTCGAGCGGCATTCGAGGGGGCGAGGACGT
>Ga0097621_100001282_pt1 | contig 17290 bp, 13 predicted proteins | sample KBSMisM72_FD_73165 | JGI IMG/M metagenome (GOLD analysis project Ga0097621, IMG submission 73165) | Miscanthus rhizosphere microbial communities from Kellogg Biological Station, Michigan, USA - KBS Miscanthus M7-2 (version 2) (version 2) | ecosystem: Host-associated > Plants > Roots >... | reverse complement strand
CGGCAAGCCCTTTCGCGAGGACCTGGAGAAGATCCTCCAGCGCGAAGTCCGCATGGAGAACGACGCCAACTGCTTTGCGCTGTCCGAGGCCGTCGACGGCGCAGGCAGCGGCGCTCGCGTGGTCTTCGGCGTGATCATCGGCACGGGAGTCGGCGGCGGCATCGTAGTCGACGGCCGCGTGCTGACTGGACCAAACGCCATCGCCGGCGAATGGGGCCACAACCCGCTTCCGGCGCCCGACGGCGACGACTTTCCGCTGCCGCAATGTTATTGCGGGCGCAAGGGCTGCATCGAGACCTACCTGTCGGGGCCAGGCCTGTCCCGCGACCACGAGAGAGCAACCGGGAAGCGCCTTTCAGCCGAGGACATCGTGGCGCTTGGGGGGGAAACGCTGGCCCGCTATCAAGACAGGTTTGCGCGCTCGCTCGCGTCCGTGATCAATACCCTCGACCCGGACGTCATCGTGCTCGGCGGTGGCATGTCGAACGCCGCGAGTCTTTATGCGCAGGTGCCCCGCCTCTGGGGGCGGCACGTATTCTCAGACCAGGTAACTACGCGTCTCGCGAAGGCCATGCACGGCGATTCGAGCGGCGTAAGAGGAGCGGCCTGGCTGTGGGACCACGCCGGATAAGCTGCGTCAGTCCGATTTCCTGCTCACGACCCGCGCGTAGCGCTCGAAAGTCCAGTACGCCCAGGCCCAGTCGAGGAGTACGACCAGGCGGTTGCGGAAGTTGATCAGGAAATAGACGTGCGCGAGGAGCCAGACGAGCCACGCGGGATAGCCCGACAGCTTGACCCGCCCCAGCTCCGCGACGGCCGCGTTGCGGCCAATCGTGGCGAGCTGGCCGTAGTCTCGATATCGGAACGGCCGGGTACTCAGCTTTTTCAGCAGCAGCGCGATGTTGCGCGCGGCGTGCCTTCCCATTTGCTTGGCCGCCGGCGCGATGCCGGGAACGCCTTGCACGGCGGCGAGATCGCCGACGACGAAAATCCCCGGGTGACCCGGCACCGACAGGTCGGGCTCGACCAGCACGCGACCGGCCCGGTCCACGGGCGCGCCGAGCGCGGCGCCGAGCGGCGAGCTCGCCACTCCCGCCGCCCATAGCACCGTCTTCGCTTCGATCCGCTCCTTGCCCATGAACACGCCGTCGGCGTCGACCGCGGTGATGCGTTTTTGCAGGAACACGGTGACCCCCAGCCGCTCGAGCTGCAGCTTGGCCTTCTCGGAGAGGCTCGGCGGATACGGTGGCAGGACGCGGTCGCTTCCCTCGACAAGCACCACCCGTGCGAGGCGCGGGTCGAAGCGGCGAAATTCGCCGCGCAGCGTATGCCGTGCGATCTCGGCCAGAGTTCCGGCCAGCTCCACGCCGGTTGCCCCGGCGCCGATCACCACGAACGTGAGCCACGCGGAGCGCCGCACGGGGTCGGCCTCGCGCTCGGCATGCTCGAAGGCGAGCAGCACGCGGCTGCGGATCTCGAAGGCGTCCTCGAGCGTCTTCAGGCCGGGCGCGAACGGCGCCCACGCGTCATTTCCGAAATAGCTGTGCATCGCACCGGTGGCGACCACCAGGTAATCGTATGGGATCGAGTCGCCGTCCCGCAGCCTGACCTGCCGTCGCGCGAGGTCGAACCCCGCCGCGTCGCCCAGCAGCACCGTTGCGTTCTTCTGCGCGGCGAGGATGTGGCGGATCGGCGCGGCGATCGACGGCGCCGACAACCCCGCGGTCGCGACCTGGTACAGCAATGGCGTGAACAGGTGGTGGTTGGTGCGATCGACGACGGTGACCTCGACCGGCGCCTTCCGAAGGCCCTGCACGGCCCACAGGCCGCCGAAACCGCAACCGATTACGACGACCTTGCTAGGCGAAGTAGGCGGCAGGGGCTTGGGTCCCCTTGATCTGGCTGCGATGCATGCGGCGAATTGTATTCTTGTCGAATTCGTCGCGGCGATGCATGGTGCTGTAGTTGCTCCAGATCAGGACGTCGCCGACCTGCCACTTGTGCTCGTAGACGTTGCGCGGCTGGATCGCGTGCTTCCACAGCTGGTCGAGCAGCGCTTCGGATTCCGCAAGCTCGAGGCCCATGATGTAGGCGCGCGGGCGCCGGCCGAGGAACAGGGCCGGCTTGCCGGTGCCCGGGTCGGTGATGACCGCCGGGTGCGGATGGCCGGCGGCGATCCTCAGGTCCGGATCGTCCTTGACGCCCTTGCGCAGGTTGCCGGCCGAATCGCGCGTGCCGTCGTGCTTGATCCACAGCTTCTTGGCCCGCTCCTTCAGATCAGGCGGCAGGTTCTCGAAGGCGGCGCACATTCCGACCGCCCAGGTATTGCCGCCCCAATCCGGCAGCTTGATCGACCAGAGCATCGAGGCGATCGGCGGCACGGGCAGGTAGCTCATGTCGGTGTGCCAGACGGCCTCGCTGTAGCCGAGGGCGCCCAGCGGGTCGCCAGACTTGTCGACCTCGTTGGAGACCACATAAAGGTTGGGGAAGTCCGGCACGTTCTTGCGGCCGACGCCCTGGTTGGGGGGAGGGTCGAGCTCGCCGAAGCGCTTGGAAAAAGCCTCGAACTGCGCGTCGGTCATTTTCTGCTGCCCGCGCACCAGGAGGATGCCGTTCGCTTTCCAATGGCCGTGCAGCTCGGCGAACTCGGAATCGCCGAGGCTCGGCAGATCCACGCCCAGGATTTCCACGCCGAAGGCTGGAGTGATGGCCCGCGTCCGCATGGCGCTACTCGCCTTCGATTTTTGCGCGCTTCACCACGTCGCGCCACTCGGAGATCTCGCGGTGCACGATCTTGCCGAGCTCGCCCGGCGTCGAGCTGAGGCCGACCGCGCCCTGCTCGAGGAGCTTCGCCTTGATGTCCGGCCGCGCAGCGGCCTCAGCGATTGCCTTGTGCATCGCCGAGACTGCTTCGTCCGGCGTCTTGGCCGGCGCGAATACCGCGTACCAGGAGTCGACTTCATAGTCCTTCAACCCTGTCGCCTCGGCAACCGTCGGCACGTCGGGAAGAATCGGCGTGCGCTTGCGCGTGCTGACGGCCAGCGGGCGGAGGCGGCCGGAGCGTACCTGCGCCATGGCCGCCGGAATCGAGACGATGAGCAGGGGCACATCGCCAGCCATCGTTGCCGCGACCGCCGGCCCGCCGCCGCGATAAGGAATATGCACCATGTAAGTCGTGGTGCGCATCTTCAGAAGCTCGCCCGCCATGTGGCTGGGCGAGCCGATACCGACCGACGCGTAGTCGACGCGCCCGGGGTTCTTCTTGATGTACGCCATGAGCTCGCCGAATGTCTTGAACGGCGTTCCCGGGTTGACGGCGAAGAGCTGAGGCAGCGAAGCCACCAGCGACACCGGCCGGAAATCCTTCTCGGTATCGAAGGGCAGCTTGTCGTAGATCACCGGGTTGATCGAGTGCGACGACAGGGTGAAGAGCAGCGTATGGCCGTCGGGCGTGGCTCGCGCCGCGACCGCGGTGCCGAGCGAACCGCCGGCACCGCCGCGATTCTCGATCACTACCGGCTGGCCGAGCGCCTTGGAAAGCGGGTCCTGGTAGATGCGCGCAATGATGTCGGTGCCGCCGCCGGGCGGGTACGGCACGATGAAGGTGACAGGCTTGGTCGGCCAGGCTGCGGCGGGCAGCGCTGCGGCGGCGAGGAGGGCGGCGAGTAGGGTACGTAGCACGCCGCTATTCTACGGTTCTATGGAACTCCCCTCAATTAACCCTAGTTAAGGAATTGCCCGTCCTTGTTAACGATGGTCAGGTCTACGAATCGAGACCCGTTGTGGCTCTCGTTCGTATAGTCGATCCAGAAGTCGCCGAGGTCGACTCTCAGGCTCTCCATCGTGCGCGCCAGGCGCTCGCGCGTCGGCTGAGGGCCGGCGCGCCTCAGGCCTTCGCCGAGGGTGCGCGCCGCGATATAGCCCTCGAGGCTGGTGAAGGACAGGAGGGAATTGGGAAACTGCGCGCGATAGTCGCGCTGGTACTCCTTGACGATTCGCATGTTGCGCCTCGTGGGCAGGGGCACCACCTGGGCGAATACCTGGCCCTGCGCGAGGGGGCCCAGCTCCTTCACCATCAGGCTGCTGTCGACGAATGAAACGATCCAGAACGGCGTTGCATTTCCCGCTTTGCGCGCTTCGCGGGTAAGCGCCGTGAGCGGCAAGTTATTGGCAAGCGCGAGCAGTACCTCGGGATTCGCCTCGACGAGGGTCTTCACCTGCTCCTTGACGTCCGCGGAAGTGCGGTCAAGCCCGATCAGCACGGCCGGCTTCAGGCCGTGCGCCGCGAGCAGCTTCTCGACCAAGGGGACGTTTACGGCGCGCGCATCGCTCAAATAGGCGAACCCGATGCGCTTGTGTCCCGTCATCACGAGCTGGTTCACCATGTTGTACAGCTCATCGTCGTAGCTCGCGCGGACGGTGAAGACGTAGGGGTCGTATTTATAGAGCGCCGGGGTGCCGGAAAACGGCCCGACGAAAGGAATCCTCGATTCGCTTGCCACCTTCGCGCCGGCGAGCGAGCTAGGCCGCGAGATGAAGCCAAAAAGCGCGAGCACCTTGTGCTCGGCGATCAGCCGAACGGCGTTTTCCTTCGCCTTGGCTTCGACGCCGCCGTCGTCCAGGGTAATGAGCTCGACCCGCCGGCCGTGGATGCCGCCCTGGCGGTTGAGCTCCTGGAAGTAGGCAAGACCGCCGTCGCGCATTTCCTTGCCGAAGCCGGCCTGGCTGCCGGTGAGCGCCGCGGACTGCCCGATGAGGATCGGCTGGCTCTGCGCTCCGGCTGCGGCGGCGAAGAGCGCCGCGATGCCGGTGAACAGTACTGCGAGTGCGATGGATTTCTTGGTCACGACTTGTTCTCCCGTTGCGACCAAGACAGCGAACTGAGCCGGATCCCTCCCCCGGCGCAGCCCGGCTGCCTTGGCGCGTTCGCTTTAGGCCCGTGGCTTTGCGTCCCGGACTTTCGTCCGGTTTGCCATGTCAGGAAATGCAAAAAACGGCCCATACTGATGGCATCGGGGCGGGGTGCGTCAGGTGATTTGTCACATCGCCCGCCAAGTTCGGATACGGGGACAACAAAATCGACATGACACCGCCTTCCACACTTCCTGCCGGGATCTATTCCGGCCTATGCGGTACGGCGGAACTGACCGTTGGAGACGAGCACACCGCTCCGCGCGTCGGCAGCGGGCGGGTTGCCGTGCTCGCAACGCCGGTCATGATCAACCTGATCGAGGCGGCGTCTCTCGCGGCGGTCGAGCACCTGCTCCCGGAGGGCTACCAGAGCCTGGGAACGGTGCTCAACGTTCGCCACATCGCCGCCACCCCCGTAGGAATGAAGGTGCGCGCGCTCGCGGAGGTCGTTAAAGTCGAAGGCAGGACGGTGTTCTTCGCGGTCGAGTGCAAGGACGAGAAGGAACTGATTGGCGACGGCCGGCTGGAGCGCGTCGTCGTCAACGTGGCGAAGTTCGCGCAACGCGTGCAACGCAAACTGGAGGGGACATGAATCGCGCCTTGACCTTGTTCGCCGCGGCGGCATTCTTCGCCGCGGGCTGCCAGCAGGATCCCGTACGTAGCGCCGCGGTGCCGCAGTTCAAGGTCGATCCTTACTGGCCGAAGCCGCTGCCTTCCAACTGGATTCTCGGCCAGGTGTCGGGCATCGCCGTCGACAAGGAGGATCGCATCTGGATCGTGCACCGCCCGTCTACGCTGGTGGACGACGAGAAGGGCGCGATGGCCAATCCGCCGCTGACCAAATGCTGCAGGGCGGCGCCGCCGGTCCTGCAGTTCGATGCGCAGGGCAACCTGCTGAGAAGCTGGGGCGGCAAGGGCAGCGGTTATGACTGGCCCGAGAGCGAGCACGGCATCTTCGTGGACGCCGACGGCACCGTGTGGCTCGCCGGTAATGGGCCGAAGGATCGTCAGATCCTGCAGTTCACGGCCGACGGCAAGTTCATTCGGCAGCTGGGAAGGCCGGGCAATCCGTCGGGCTCCAACGCGACCGATGATGGCCTCGGCCGCCCGGCGCACATGATCATCGACTCGGGCGAGCTTTACGTCGCGGACGGCTACGCCAACCGCCGCATCGTGGTATTCGATGCCAAGACGCTTGCGTACAAGCGCCATTGGGGCGCGTACGGCGAGCGGCCGCACGACGACAAGCTGCCGCCCTACGACCCTCGCGCGGCGCTGACGCGATCGTTCGGCAATCCGGTGCATTGCGTGCGCATCTCGAACGAGGGCCTGGTGCACGTCTGCGATCGAGCGAACGACCGCATCCAGGTTTTCGACAAGGGCGGCAAGTTCGTCCGCGAATACCGCGTCGAGCCCGACACGCTGCAGAACGGCTCGGTGTGGGACCTGGTGCTATCGGAGGATCCGGCGCAACGCTACATCTTCATCGCCGATGGCGCGAACAACCAGATCCTGGTCATCGACCGGAGCTCCGGGCAGACCCTCTCGCGCTTCAGCCGTCCCGGCCGCATGGCGGGAGAGGTGAAGTGGGTGCACAACATGGCGATCGATTCGAAGGGCAACCTCTATACGGCAGAGGTCGGCACCGGCCGGCGCGCGCAGAAGTTCGCGCGCGCCGACTAAAGCGCTCGGTCAGGCGAGCGCCTTGGTCACTATCTCGCCGACGTCCTTCGAAAGACCCTTGGTATCGCGGATGCGCTCAAGCTGCCGACGCGCGTGCGACTTGCGATCCTCGTCGAATCGCTTCCAGCGGTCGAATGCGCGCGCCATTCGCGCGGCCACCTGCGGGTTGAGCGCGTCGAGCGCGATCGTCTGGTCCGCGAGGAACGAATAACCCTCGCCGGTGGCGGCGTGGAACCGTACGTGGTTGGAAGCGAAGGCGCGGATCAGGGCATAGACCCGGTTCGGTACCCGGATGTCGAATGCCGGATGGCCGAGCAGCTCGCGTACCCGCGCGAGCGTCGACGCCAGCCGCGAGGTGGCCTGCACCGATAGCCACTTGTCCACGACCAGGGGCTCGTCCTTCCACCTCGCATAGAAGGCGTCGAGCGCCGGCTGCCGCTCCGGGCAATCCAGGTTGGCGAGCACGCTGAGCGCCGCCATCGAGTCGGTCATGTTGTCGGCGTCCTTGAACTGCCGGGCGGCAAGCGCGGAAAGCCCGATCTCGCCAAGATAGCCGAGGCACAGGTTTCGCAGCGCGCGCTTTCCGGAGGAGACTGCGTCGGGCGAATACGGGCTCTTTGAAGCCAGGCTCTCGTAGCGCGCCAGCAGGTCGTCCCGCAGGGCCGTGGCGATCTCCTTTCGCAGCAGGTTGCGCGACACGTGGAGGCGGTCCGGATCGACCGTCTCCATCTGCTCGGCGAGGAAGGTCTCAGCCGGAAGCGCCAGCGCCTCGGCGGCAAATGCCGCATCCGGATGGGCAAGAAGCGCGCGCGCCGCCTGGAGGAAAGCGGCCGACGGCTTGCCGCCCTTCTGCAGGATCGCCTCGCTGGCGAGGCGCTGGCCGGCCTCCCACCGGTTGAACGGATCGTCGTCCTTCGCCATCAGGTGCAGCAGGTCCGCTTCGCTATACGGATAGTTGAGGATCACCGGCGCCGAGAAGCCGCGCAGCAAGGAGGGGACGGGGTTTGTCTTCTGGTTCTCGAAGACGAACTTCTCCTCCGCGCGCTTCAGCGAAAGCAGCCTTTCCTCGGCGCCGATTTTCACCGCGAAGGGAATGTGGAACGGCGGGCTCATCGACTGCTTCACGGTGAGGGTGTACGTGCTCCCCGAGAAGGCGCCCTGCACGTCGAGCACAGGCGTTCCGGCGACGTCGTACCAGCGACGAAACTGCGAGAGATCGACGCCGGACGCGTCCTGCATGGCCTGCACGAAGTCGTCGCAGGTCACCGCCTGGCCGTCATGCCGCTTGAAGTACAGGCGCATGCCGGCCTGGAATTTTTCCTCGCCGAGCAGCGTGTGCTGCATGCGCACGACCTCGGCGCCTTTTTCGTAGACCGTCATCGTGTAGAAGTTGCGGATCTCCACATAGGATTGCGGGCGGACCGGGTGCGCCATCGGCCCCGCATCCTCCGGGAACTGGCCGGAGCGAAGGCCGCGCACTTCCTGGATCCGCGTCACGGCCCGCGAATAGGTGTCGGCGCCGTATTCCTGGTCGCGGAAAACGGTGAGGCCTTCCTTGAGCGAGAGCTGGAACCAGTCGCGGCAGGTCACGCGGTCGCCGGTCCAGTTGTGGAAGTACTCGTGCGCCACCACGCGGTCGATGGCGAGGTAGTCGTAATCCGTCGCCGTGTCGGCGCGCGCCAGGATGTACTTGCTGTTGAAGATGTTGAGGCCCTTGTTCTCCATGGCGCCGGAGTTGAAATCGCCGACCGCGACGATCTTGTATTGGTCGAGGTCGAGCTCCAGGCCGAAGCGCTTCTCGTCCCATGCGATGGCGCGCTTCAGGCAATCCATCGCCCAGCCGGCCTGGTCGAGCTTGCCCGGCTCCACATAAATGGACAGCTCCCTGCCCTTGTACGTCTCGCGCAGGACTTCGAGGTTGGCCGCGACCGCCGCGAAGAGATACGAGGGCTTGGGGTACGGATCCTCGAACTTGGCCCAGCCCGCGCCCGACTCCACAAGGTTGCCGTTGGAAAGCAGCACGGGAAACTTCTTCGGGTCCGCGCGCACGGTGGTGGTGTAGCGCGCCATGACGTCGGGACGATCGATGAACCAGGTGATGCGGCGAAAGCCCTGCGCCTCGCATTGCGTGACGAACCCGTGCTTGGTCGCGTACAGGCCTTCCAGCTTCGTGTTCTTCTGCGGGCAGATGCGCGTCACTGTTTCGAGCGTGAAGCGATCCGGCGCATCGGGAATGGTCAGGTGCTCGGCGCTGACGGTGTGGCGCGGTTCCTTGCCGTCGAGCAGGACGGAGACCAGCTCGAGCTCGTCGCCGTCGAGCACGAGCGGTCCGGGCGCGTTGCGGCGCAAGGCCAGCTTCGCGCGCACGAGCGCATCGTCGTTGCGGATGTCGACGTCGAGGTCGATCGTCTCGACGCTGAACGCCGGTGGGGTGTAATCCTTGAGGTGAATCGCGTTGGCTTGGGCTTCTCTCATCCCCGTATTTTAGTGGTGCACCGCGGCATGCCGCCGCCCCGACGTAGTGCGCCCGCTGGAATGCTCCCGTTGATTCCAAAGGGGAATCTGCTGGCATGTCCCTTGCGAAACCAGGGTCAGCTGGATACGCACCCTGGTTGTCTTTTCTATTGACGCGCGAATGCATGGGAGAAAACTCTAAATGTCCTACCTGGCCCCCTCGGAGTTCGTCACCAAGATGGTCGACGCCGGAGAGTCGAAGATCTTCATGGCGACGCGCGACACGCTGATCCGCGCCTACATGGCGGGCGCGATCCTCGCGCTCGCTGCCTGGTTCGCAGTCACCGTCAACGTCAGTACCGGACAGCCCCTCCTGGGCGCGGTCCTGTTCCCGGTGGGCTTCTGCATCCTCTACCTGCTCGGCTTCGACCTGCTTACCGGCGTCTTCGTGCTCACGCCGCTCGCGCTGATCGACAAGCGCCCGGGCGTGACGCTCAGGGGGGTGCTGAGGAACTGGAGCCTGGTGTTCTCCGGCAACTTCGCCGGCGCATTCACGGTCGCCGTGTTCATGGCCATCTACGTCACCTACGCCTTCTCGACCGAGCCGAGCGCGGTCGGCAAGGCCATCGGCGTGATCGGCGAGAACCGGACGCTCGGCTATGAGAAGTACGGCCTGGCCGGCATGCTTACGCTGTTCGTGCGCGCCATGCTTTGCAACTGGATGGTCTCCACCGGCGTGGTGGGCGCGATGATCTCCACCAGCGTGACCGGCAAGGTGCTCGCGATGTGGATGCCCATCATGGTGTTCTTCTACATGGTATTCGAGCACTCGATCGTGAACATGTTCCTGTTCCCCTCGGGTCTGATGCTTGGCGCGCACTTCACCTTCATCGATTACCTGCTGTGGAACGAGATCCCTACGGTGCTGGGCAACCTGGTCGGCGGCCTGTCGTTCACCGGCCTGACGCTGTATGCCACGCACGTGAAGACGGCGCCGAAGAGTGTTCTCCGACGCGCTGCCTGAGCCGAAGCTGCGGGTTTCGGTCGCACAGCATTCCGACAGCGGGCGCAAGCCCGTCAACCAGGATTTCTACGGCTTCCGGGTGCCCGCGGAGCCGCAACTGTCGTCCAAGGGGATCGCGGTCGCGCTGGCCGACGGCATCGGCTCGAGCGAGGTGAGCCAGGTGGCGGCCGAGTTCGCCGTGATGGGATTCCTGGACGACTACTACTGCACGCCGGAAAGCTGGTCGGTAAGGCGCTCGGTCGATCGCGTGCTCAGCGCGACGAATTCCTGGCTGAATTCGCGCACGCAGCAAAGCCAGTACCGCTACGAGAAGGACCGCGGCTATGTCTGCACGCTGAGCGGACTCGTGCTCAAGTCAACCTCCGCGCACGTCTTCCATGTCGGCGACACACGCGTCTACCGGCTGCAAGGGAACTCCCTCGAGCAGCTCACCCAGGATCACCGCGTGTGGGTGGCGCGGGACGAGAGCTACCTGAGCCGGGCAGTGGGGTTCAACCCCCAGCTCGAGATCGACTACCAGTCCCTCGAGATACAGCGCGGCGACGTCTTCGTGCTCACGACGGATGGCGTTCACGAGCACCTCGACGCGGCGTTCATCGCGGGCGTCATCCGGGACCGCGATGGCGATCCGGACGCGGCGGCGCGCGTCATCGTTGCAGAGGCATTCCGCCGGGGCAGCGCCGACAACCTCACGGTGCAGATCGTTACGGTCGATGACATCCCCGAGCATGGCGCGTCCGAGGTGCATCGGCAGCTCGCCCGGCTGGCGCCGGCGCCCCTTCTCGATGCGGGCGCGGAGCTCGACGGCTACCTGGTCGTGCGCGAGCTTCATGCGTCGGCGCGCAGCCATGTTTACCTCGCCCGGGACCTCGAGTCGCAAGCGCTGGTCGCGCTGAAGACCCCTTCCACCGACCTGCAGGACGATCGCGAGCACCTGGAGCGCTTCCTGATGGAGGAGTGGATCGCGCGCCGCGTGAACAGCCCGCACGTGCTGAAGCCGTGCCCGCGCACCCGCGAGCGCCGCCTCCTTTATGTAGCCATGGAGTACGTCGAGGGCCGGACGCTGGCGCAGTGGATGGCCGACAACCCGCGGCCGGAGCTGGAGAAGGTGCGCAGCATCGTCGAGCAGATCGCGCGCGGCCTGCAGGCCTTCCACCGGATGGAGATGCTGCACCAGGACCTGCGCCCGGAAAACATCATGATCGACGCGGCCGGGACGGTGAAGATCGTCGACTTCGGCTCCGCGCTGGTCGCCGGAGTGAACGAGCGCGCGGGGCCGCGCGAGCGCGCCGGCATCCTTGGAGCCCTGCAGTACGCCGCCCCGGAATATTTCGTCGGCGATCCGGGCAGCGAGCGCTCGGATCTCTATTCGCTCGGCGTCATCGCCTACCACATGCTGAGCGGGCGCCTGCCCTACGGCGCCGAGGCCGCCCGGGTCCGGTCCCGTGCGGCGCAGCGCAAGCTCCAATACGACACACTCATCGGCGAAGAACGCGAGATACCGGCCTGGGTCGACGCAGCGCTGCGCAAGGCCGTGCATCCCGATCCGCTCGAGCGCTATGCGTCGCTCTCGGAGTTCCTGTACGACCTTCGGCATCCGAACCTGGCGCTGCTGCGCCGGCCGTCGCTGGTCGAGCGAAATCCGGTGCGGTTCTGGAAGGGCGTATCGCTGGCCCTCGGCGTCGCGCTGTTCCTGCTCCTTCTCCTGCACTTCGGAGTGAAGGCGCCCTCCTAGCAAAGATCTTCCCGGTGCACGAAGGCCCCATGCCGCACCGCGGCAGTGCGCCAGAGCCCGGGAAAGCCATGGGAATCCAGCAGAACCCCATGGCATAGCATTTGCGAAGAGGAAACCATCGCGGACAAAGATCGAGGGCGGCATGACGCACGTCGTGGTCATCGGGAACGGCATGGTCGGCCAGCGCTTCCTCGAGCAGCTGGTAAAGCACCGAAGCAAGGCGGCGGGCGATTTCGAGATCACCGCGTTCTGCGAGGAGCCGCGTGCCGCCTACGACCGCGTGCAGCTCACCAGCTTTTTCTCGGGCAAGAGCGCGGCCGACCTGAACCTCGCGGAAAAGGGATTTTTCGAGAAGGCCGGCGTCACGCTGCGGCTGAACGATGTCGTCCTGTCGGTCGACACCGAGAAGAAGGTCGTGCGCTCCGCGCGCTACAAGGAAGTTCCTTACGACAAGCTGGTCTTTGCCACCGGGTCATATCCATTCGTGCCCCCGGTGCCCGGCAAGGATCGGCGAGGCTGCTTCGTCTATCGCACCATCGAGGACCTCGAGGTGATCACGGCGGCCGCCGCGCGCACGAAAGTGGGCACCGTGGTCGGCGGCGGGCTCCTCGGCCTGGAGGCCGCCAAGGCGCTGAAGGATCTGGGCCTCGAGACGCACATCGTGGAGTTCGCGCCGCGCCTGATGGCGGTGCAGCTTGACGACGCCGGCGGGCGGCTCCTGCGCCGCAAGATCGAGGCGCTGGGCGCGGTAGTCCACGTCTCGAAGAACACCAAGGAAATCGTCGCCGGCAAGACGGCGAAAAACTCCCTCGTCTTCACCGACGGGACCAGCCTGGAGACCGACGTCGTCGTCTTCTCCGCCGGCATCCGGCCGCGCGACGAGCTGGCGCGTGCAGCCGGCCTCGCGGTCGGCGAGCGCGGCGGCATCCGCATCAATTCCCACTGCCAGACCACCAATCCGGACATCTACGCGGTTGGGGAGTGCGCGCTCTGGGAAGGGCGCATCTTCGGCCTGGTGGCGCCCGGCTATCAGATGGCGGAGGTCGCGGCCCGCCACCTCGCGGGCGAGGCGCAGGTTCAGTTCCTGGGCGCGGACATGAGCACCAAGCTCAAGCTGATGGGCGTCGACGTCGCCTCGATCGGCGACGCCCACGCGAGCACGCCGCAGGCGCAGACCTACGTCTATACCGATGAAGTCGTATACAAGAAGCTGGTCGTGAGCCCCGACCGCAAGCAGCTCCTGGGCGCGATCCTGCTCGGCGATGCGTCGGCCTACGGCGGGCTGCTGCAGATGGTGCTCAACGGCCTGAAGCTGCCCGAGCACCCGGAAGACCTGATCCTGCCGGCACGCTCCGGCGCGCCGGCGGGCATCGGCGTCGACATGCTGCCCGAGAGCGCGCTCATCTGCTCATGCAACGGCGTGTCGAAAGGCGCCCTGTGCGCCGCAATCGCCGAGGGCTGCGCCTCGCTCGGCGCGCTGAAGAAGAAGACCGGGGCGGCCACCAGCTGCGGCGGCTGCGGCCCGCTCGCCAAGCAGGTCCTCGACGCCGAGATGAAGAAGCGCGGCTACCGGGTGAACAACCACCTTTGCGAGCACTTCGCCTTTTCGAGGCAGGAGCTCTTCCATCTGGTCAAGGTAAATTCCATCAGGACCTTCGACGTGCTCATCGCGCGGCACGGCAGGGGGCGCGGCTGCGACGTCTGCAAGCCGGCGGTCGCTTCGATCCTGGCCTCCTGCTGGAACGAGATGATCCTGCGGCCCGAGCACGCGCCGCTTCAGGACACCAACGACCGCTTCCTCGCCAACCTGCAGAAGGACGGGACCTATTCGATCGTGCCGCGCGTTCCGGGCGGAGAGATCCTGCCCGAGAAGCTGATGGTCCTTGGCGCGGTGGCGAAGAAGTACGGCCTCTACACGAAGATCACCGGCGCGCAGCGCATCGACCTCTTTGGCGCCCGCGTAGAGCAGCTCCCCTTCATCTGGCGCGAGCTGGTCGACGCCGGCTTCGAGTCGGGCCACGCCTACGGCAAGGCGCTGAGGACCGTGAAATCATGCGTCGGCAGCACCTGGTGCCGCTACGGCGTGCAGGACTCGGTGAAGATGGCGATCGACATCGAAAACCGCTACCGCGGGCTGCGCTCGCCGCACAAGCTGAAGATGGCCGTGTCGGGCTGCACGCGCGAGTGCGCCGAGGCGCAAGGCAAGGATGTGGGCATCATCGCTACGGAGAAGGGATGGAACCTTTACGTCTGCGGCAACGGAGGCATGAAGCCGCGCCACGCGGATTTGCTGGCGAAGGATCTGACGGATGAGCAGCTGGTCCGATACATAGACCGGTTCCTGATGTTCTACATCCGCACCGCCGACCGGTTGCAGCGCACCAGCGTCTGGCTCGAGAACCTGGAAGGCGGCGTCGACTATCTGCGGCAGGTGGTGTGCGAGGACAGCCTCCACATCGGCGCCGAGCTCGAGGCGGCGATGCAGCGGCACGTCCGCAGCTACGAGTGCGAATGGAAAAAAGCGATCGAGACGCCCGAGATCCTGCAGCGCTTCCGCCACTTCGTGAACAGCGACCAGCCCGACCGCAATGTGATCTTCATCGCCGAGCGCGGACAGGTCCGGCCGGCGCGCGCCGACGAGCGCGAAGAGCTTGAAACCGCGTGAGGCGATGGCGGTCCGAGTCTGCCGGCTGGACGATATCGTCCCGGACACGGGAGTCTGCGCGCTCGTGGCCGGCGAGCAGGTGGCGGTCTTCCGGATTCAGGAAAGAATCTTCGCGGTAGGCAATCGCGACCCGTTCTCGGGAGCGAATGTCCTGTCGCGCGGCATCGTCGGCGATCTGGGCGGCGAGGTGGTGGTCGCCTCGCCGGTCTATAAGCAGCACTTCAGCCTGCTCACCGGCCGTTGCCTGGAAGATGATGCCGTGCGCATCCCCGTCTACGCAGCCCGCGTGGAGGAGGGCTGCGTCGTGATCGAGCCGCGCGCGGAGGCTGCGACGCCTTAGCGCAGGCCTTCTTCCTTCATCCGCGCGTAGGCTTCCTGCAGCTGCGCTTCCTGTTCCGCCGTCAGGCGATCCTTGGGGCGCGCCGGCTGCTGGCCGTAGCGCTGAGGCTGCTGTCCCTGACGCTGCGGGTGTCCATGAGTCGCGGCGGCGGCCCGGTGCTGAGGCTGTCCGTGCCCGCGATGCTGGGGCTGCTGCGGCGAGCGGCGCTGCGGCTGGCCTTGTCGCTGAGGTTGCCCTTGGCGCTGCGGTTGGCCCTGGCGCTGCGGCTGCCCGCGGCGCTGCTGCTGTTGCGGACGGCGCTGCCGCTGTTCCTGCGGCGCCGGGCGCGAGCTCCTTTGTCCCGGCTCGAAGCCTTCGACGACGCGGCTAGTGACTTCGCGCGCCATCAGCCGCTCGATCGCCGCCATCAGCGGACGGTCTTCGTGGCTGACCAGCGACACGGCCTCGCCCTCGGCGCCCGCGCGGCCGGTGCGGCCGATGCGGTGCACGTAATCCTCGGCGACGTGCGGCAAGTCGAAGTTCACGACGTGCGGCAGGGCCTCGATGTCGATGCCGCGGGCGGCGATGTCGGTCGCCACCAGCACGCGCAGCTCGTTTTCCTTGAAGTTCTTGAGCGCGCGGTTACGCGCGTTCTGGCTCTTATTGCCGTGGATGGCATCGGCCTCGATGCCGCTCTTGCCGAGCTGGTCGGCGAGGCGGTTGGCGCCGTGCTTGGTCTTGCAGAACACCAGCACCTGGCGCCAGTCGTTGGTCTTGACGAGGTGCGCGAGGAGCTCGCGCTTGCGGTCGTGGTCGACCGGATGCTGGACCTGAGCGACCAGCTCGGCGGGCGTGTTGCGCCGCGCGACTTCGACCGTCTGCGGGCTCTTCATGAACGAGCTCGCGAGCTTGCGGATCTCTTCCGGGAAGGTGGCCGAGAACAGCAGGTTCTGCCGCGTCGAGGGCAGCAGCGCCAGGATCTTGCGGATGTCGTGGATGAAGCCCATGTCGAGCATGCGGTCTGCCTCGTCCAGCACCAGGATCTCGACCTGCTTCAGGTCGACGGTGCGTTGCTGCACGTGGTCGAGCAGCCGGCCCGGCGTGGCGACGACGATGTCGACGCCGCGATGCAGCGCCTGGACCTGCGGCTGCATGCCGACGCCGCCGTAGACGGTCGTCGACCTTACCTTGACGTACTTGCCGTAGGTGCGCACGCTTTCCTCGACCTGCAGGCAGAGCTCGCGGGTCGGGGTGACGATGAGGACGCGGACTTTCTTCGCGGTGGAGGGCTTCTGCGTGAGAAGCTGGAGGATCGGCAGCGTGAAGCCGGCGGTCTTGCCGGTGCCGGTCTGCGCGGCGCCGAGAAGGTCCTTGCCGGCGAGAACGACGGGGATGGCTTGCGCCTGGATCGGGGTGGGAACGGTGTAACCCTGCTCGGCGACAGCGCGGAGCAGCTCGGCCGACAGGCCGAGTGAATCAAACGACGTGCTAATGGATTTCTCCTAGATCGGCCTGGGAAGGGCTAGCCTTCGACCGGTTCAGGCAGATGCGTTCTAGGCTTGTTATTCGAGGTCCAGGATGGACCGAGAGCGATAACGGACTGAGACGCTAACCGGATATGCGCAACAGCAACCTGGCGCGCATCATACAGGCTTTTCGCGCATCGTGCTGATTTCATTGAGGACGAGGGCCGCGAGGACTACGGCGCCGCCATAGAGCGTCGCAATTCCCGGCACTTCTCCCGCACCGAGCCACGCCCACAGCGGTCCGAGCACGACCTCGAGCAGGCCGAGCAGGGCGATCTCGGCGGGATGCAGCGTCCGGCTGGCGACGACCAGCAGCATGCACGGCAAGCCGAGCTGGAACACGCCAAGCGAGCCGAGCAGCAGGAGATCTTTCGCCGACGCATTGAAGGGGAGCGCGAACGGCAGGGCAATCAAGCAAGAAAGCGCGCCGCCGAGCATCACCGCAGGGACGAGATCCACGCGCGCCGCGCCGGCGCGCAGCGCGATAAGGTTTGCCGCCGAGGCGAAGGGAATCAGCAGCGCGACCAGCATGCCGGCGAGGTGGCCGCCGACGAGGCCGCTATGGAACATCCAGGCGATGCCGAGCGCGGCGCCGCCTGCCGCCAGCCAGGTCCGCGCGGACACCTTGTCCTTGAGGATGACGAACGACAGGAACGCGGTGAGCAGCGGGGCAACGCTCATGACGACCAGCGTGTTGGCAGTCGTGGTGAGGGACAGGGCGACCACGAACGCGGTGAACATCACCGCCCACATCGCGCCCGAGAACAGCGTCGCGCGGCCGAACTGCGGTTTTTGTTTCGTGAAGAACAAGACAAAGGCAACGAAGAGCGCCGCAAACAGGCTGCGCCAGAACACCTGCTCGAACGGCGCGGCTCGCTCCACATGGCGAGTGACGACGCCCGCGGTGCTCCACAGCACCGGGGCGAGGATCATCAGGGCTACTGCCTTTGCGCGAGAAATTCGGAAAGCGCCT
>Ga0097621_100001280_pt1 | contig 17294 bp, 6 predicted proteins | sample KBSMisM72_FD_73165 | JGI IMG/M metagenome (GOLD analysis project Ga0097621, IMG submission 73165) | Miscanthus rhizosphere microbial communities from Kellogg Biological Station, Michigan, USA - KBS Miscanthus M7-2 (version 2) (version 2) | ecosystem: Host-associated > Plants > Roots >... | reverse complement strand
CATCAGCACGGCACTGACGTTCGGAATCGTATTCTTGATAGCCAGGAACCGCGAGATTTCATCCGTTCCGTCATTAACGAAATTCCTTTGCCAGCGCTCCCGGCCCAGATCGGCGACGTAATCTTGGTAGTTGCTTGCGAGGATATGTCCGTCTTGATCGATTTGCATGCTCTCGCAATAACTGAGCACCACTTCGGGATCGTCAAGACCTCGCAGTACCGTGGACAAGAAGTCAGCATGGCTGAGATCATCCGCCTCCGCGATCCAAACTACATCTCCACGTACTAGCTCAAGACCGCGCTTCCATTGCAGCGATACGGACCCCGAATTTGACGAATTGGTGACGATCCTGTACTCGATGTTTGTCCGAGACAACAAGTCGCGCGCTACGGCCAGGCTATTATCGCGCGACGCATCGTCCAGGACGATCAGTTCATAAATGGGGTAGGTCTGATCTAAGATCGACTCGATTCTGGTCTTAAGGTAGCGTTCGTAATTGTAATTTGGCACGATCACCGAAACTTTGTGAAGATTGATTCCCGCTAGCGCCAACAAATCGAAGACGTAGTGCCGGAATGAGAAGTCCCGAGCGATCAATTCCTGAGCCAGATCGGCGATCCTTTTCCGCGCAACGCTATCTGACAAAAAGCGCTGAATGGACTCGGCAAACGCCGTCGTGTTCCCCATCGCTACGTTTTCGCCTAATCCTCGCGCAATGAGCGCGTTGCTGCCGCCCGAACCGGCGAATGCAACGATGGGGAGTCCAACGTCCATTGCTTCGAGTACCACGCACGGAAACGGGTCCTCGCGTGAGGTAAGCGCGAATACGTCTGCCCCCGCAAAATATAGATCCGTATCATCTCTTCGTCCGATGAAATGTAGGTGACTGAACAGCGTCGGATTCTCCTTCTGGATGGCCTCCAAACGGCGTTGCTCATCCGGATCACTGTGGCCAACCCAGACGAAGTGAGCCTTGGGATTAACGTTCAGCGTTGTGGCAGCGACTTCAACGAATAAATCAACACCCTTCCGCAGATCAGCGTATCCGACCCCTAAAATCACGAATGCATCCGCGGGAAGCGCCAGTTCTTCACGCAGGACACGACGGGCCACATCCAAGCTTCCGTGCACGTGTCTATTTCGTTTTACCAATCCCTGGGGCCTAATGGCCGCTTTGTCCTCGCCCACCGGTGCAAATTCAGAAAATGCCTGTTTCACTTCGAGGGCCGGAAATACGATGCGCTCGGCGTGTTGTGCCAACATGCTTGCATGTTTCTCCAGCTTGTAGCTCAAAATGAGTTCGCGCAATTCATGGACTAATGCGATGCAGCTTAGCCCCGCTTGTTTGAGCGAAGCAAGGAACAAACCGCTGACGGTAGTGTTGACAATCGCGTGCCTAAACCCTCTCTGAAACAGATCGCTTGCCAAGCGCGCGGCGTGAAGTCCTTCTGGGTCGACGCCGGACAAGTCGTGGAATGAACCATATTCAGCAAACTCGGACTTCAGCGGGCCATCGCCGAGACAGACGATGGCCACCTCGAAATGCAAGGAACACACGAGTTCGCGAACGATCGCGAGGGCAATGTACTGTCCGCCGTGCGGATTCGCATCATGCGTTACCACTACGACTCGCCCCCGAACGGGGGTGCCGGAAGAACCAGGGGCTGGCAGCGCAGCCCGTGTTGCTTTCAGCCATGCATAGCCATATCGTCGATCCGGCTCCAAATGCGCACCTTCCGCCCATTCATTCCACGCGTTCACGAAAATCAGACGTTCATCGCCCCGCAGGCGCGCGCGCGTGTCCGCCACCGCGTTCTCGAGCCATTCCTGGTAGCCTTCGGGGCTGGAATGCATAAAGATGGTGCCTCTGCCGCGATGCCGAGATTCGTTGTCCCAAGAAGGACAAATGCCGCGAAATAACTTATAGCCGGGCGTCGAGTACTGACGGCTCCGTTGTACAAAAATGCGCCAGTCATAAACGATGCCGCCAAAATTCGGATTGAGCGCCTCTGCCGAACTCGTGATGATCGGTGGATCGCTGAGATTTGGAGGGAATTCCGTTGCGGCGTCGAAGCCGTACTCCTGCGGATCGCAAGTTTCGAAGGACTGGGGATAAACAAGATAAAGCTCCCCGAGTCCATTTTGGCGGCACCATTCCCGCCAGCGACGGGCCGTGGCTTTTGCATCGGGCAAAAGAGAGGGACGGTACACCAACAATACTGGGCGGCCATTGACACGCAAGTAGCGGCGATCTCGCATATAGTCCGCAATGTGGCTGATGAATGCCAAATCGTCCTCGGGACTATAATTTTGCGAGATGAGAACTTCTTGGTCCAGGCCGTCCCAGCGCCGCGTCCAATTTTCGTTCGCCCAACATAGGCAAAACGGAAGGTCGAGCTTTGCGTCGTTCCGATAATCCTGCACCGGCAACTCAAGCAGCCGTTTTCCATTGAACCAATAGAAATAGAAACAAAAGGCGCCGATGCCGTATTGCTTGGCTAATTCCACCTGGCGTCGTTGAATCTCTCTGGTTCTTAAGTCGTAAAATCCGAGTTCACCAGGAAGGTGGGGTTGGTAGTGGCCGCGGAACTGAGGCTGAGCGGCGCTCACATTTTTCCATTCGGTGAACCCTTTCCCCCACCATTCGTCATTTTCCGGGATTGGGTGGAACTGGGGAAGGTAGAAAGCGACTAGTCTGACGCTTGGGAGGAAGCCCTCCGGAGCCGGCGAGTCTGCGACGAAGTCATTCGTTCCACTGTCATTTGTGCCGTGAAAGGAATTGACTCCGTTCGCAACCCGTGTTGAGTGGGTTAAAGAAACCTCGTTTAAAGTGGGAGCGACCCTCGGTGGCAGCGGACTGACCCGGTGCCTCGATATTCCTGGTACTTTCTTCAAGACATCATAAAGGCTGCGAAGCGGCGCGGTTACTCGCCAACTCACGGACTTCTTTAACGCCGCAACAGCCAGCCGCAGGGCCGCGATCTGCTTCTGGCGGTCAGTCAGGATACTGTTCAGGCTCTCGACCTGCGCAGAACGTTCCGTCTCAGTCTCGCGCAAGCTAGCAATCTGTCTCGCGAGATCGGATGAAAGATTGTTCAGCGCCTCGACTCGAGCGTCCTGTGCCGCTCTGACTTGGGCGAGTGAAGCAATTAGGTTGTTGTGTTCCCAGCAGGCATTGTGAAGCTTAACGATTTCTAAGTCTCGAGAAGACACCGCGTCACTCATTGCTGTAAGGCGTTTGTCGCGCTCGGTCACCGTTTGGTGGAGCGCGCGGATCGATTCGTCGCGGTCGGAAACAATAAGGTTGAGTGATGTGATCCGCTGTTCTTTCTCAGACAAACGCCGCTGCAGCGAAACCTCTTTTTCTTGGAGCTCGACCAATGAGATGTTTAAGTGATGAATCCTTTTATCACTCTCGGCCACGGTGTTGTTGAGAGCGTTCTTCTGGGCCTCTGCGTCGACTGCCGCCCGCTGGAGGGAGGCGACGCGCTCCTCACGCTCGGTCAAACGCCTGTCACGTTCGGCAATAGACAGATAAAGGCCTGTCTTATCGTTCTCCAGGGTTTTCGCATATGAGAATACGGAAGTAAACGTGGTCAGGAGCTCGTTTACTTCATTGAATCTCGCGACAACCTCCGGAGAATCGAGTTCAACTTCGTCAGCAGCGGCGCGCAGTAAAAGTGTAAAGACGTCAACGACCCATTTCGGGATGCGTCCATCGGCTGCAAGTTCCGAAGTTGAAAATTTCGTATGCCGAAGGCCGTGCGAAAGGAAGCTATCTAGATATTCCGCAATAGAAGCATCGCTGGTTGCAGCGCGTCCCAAGCCCATGTGGGACGCCAACCGCTGTATTTGGCGAACCGGCTGATCTATGAGCGCGTCGTAATCGACCACCACACGCGTGGAGCCGGCGCTATCGAGTACCGCGGGAATCATGTGATGAAGCCAGAGCCAAAGACCTTTCTCTATGGGAATCTGGTTCCGTTTTTCCAGCGATAGGGCGACGCTAAGAGGATTCCGCAGCGCAATGACATAGCGCGCTTCACACTTCGAAGCAGCCATGACCGATCGCCAGAAATTCAATAGTCGGGATGTGCGAGGGTCCTTAAAGCCCCACGTGCTTGGATATTCTTGAAGCCGGCTGCGAACCACCTGGACAGCCGAAAGCTTTAGGTCGTCAATGACCGGGTCTGGTTTCCCGAGCAAACTCCAACCAAAGCCAAAAGCATCGTAGGCGGTGCCCAGATGACCTAACAGCCGCTCATTGATTGATAAACAGTCTAGGTCTTCCCAAAAACCAGTCGGGTTGTCGGCACCAGGCGCAAGTAAGTGATTTCCAAGGCTTACGCCAGTTGCGGCCAGTCCCCTTGCGATCGCACTCGTGCCGCCGCGGTGCATCCCCAGCACCATGACCACTTGCCGCTTGGGAGGGCTCATATTTTAAGTGGCCATTGTAACGCGTGTCGCCGGGTTTTGTTAGAGGAAACATCTTGCCGTTGTGGAAGCTATTGATAATAATAACGTGAGCCTGCCTTTGGCGACTCAGCGGAACAGATTGGCCATTCCAGGGACTATGGCATAATGGACAGGCCTCTCGTCCTAGCGGTTACCCCAAAGAGGAAGAGGCGGTACGAGATTTGAGTCTGATGGATCAAATGTGGCACGGCGATCATTGGTTTTTGCTGAAACAATTGGTGATAAAGGACTTCCGTGTTCGCTACCGGAACATGTCCCTGGGCATCATCTGGTCTTTAGCTAACCCTCTGATTATGTTGGTGATGTACACGTTTGTGTTTACTTACGTGTTTACAAACAAAATTCCAAACTTCGCGGTGTTTCTGATGTGCGGAATAGTACCGTTTAATTTCTTCAGTACGGCATGGATGATTGGGACGACCTCGCTGCTAGATAACGCGGGTCTTGTCAAGCGGCTTGCGATTCCACGGGAGATTGTGCCAATTGCGGCAGTCCTATCCAATTGCCTGCATCTGTTTATACAGATCTTGCTGTTGTTGGCGATTACACTGGCATTTGGAGTCCACCCGAACAAGTACTGGTTTTGGCTCCCACTCATCTGGACGCTCGAGATTGTGTTCGCTTGCGGTGTGGTGTTGGCGTCCTCAGCGATGAACGTCTACATTCGCGACATTCGGTACGTCGTCGAATCTTCCTGTGTAATTCTCTTTTGGCTGGTACCGATTTTTTATCCTTTTTCGGCGATCCCGGAACGCTTCAAGAGTCTTTACCAGTACAATCCGGTCGCGGCGTTAGTGATGGCGATGCGCGAGATCATAATAGAAGCTCATGCCCCGTCGAGCGTACTGCTGATCAAACTGGCTGCGGTCGCCTGCGTTTCGCTCGGACTCGGTTTGGCGGTATTTCGCCAACTACAACGCCGTTTCTACGACTATCTATAGTGCGATGGACAATCCGATTATCACCTGTCAAAACGTTTGGAAGAACTTCAGGAAGAATTCGTCGCGACTGCTTCTAAGACAACGCGTAGCCGCGTGGTTCGAGAAAGACAACGCCGAAAATGAATTTCACGCGCTAAAAGGAATCTCTTTCGAAATCGGCCATGGAGAAGGTGTGGCTATTGTGGGTGGTAACGGCGCCGGAAAGAGTACTCTGCTTAGCGTGCTCGCGGGACTTGTGCCGCCAGATCGTGGAAAGCTACAAGTTCGAGGCAGGATCACTGCGTTGATGGACCTAGGCGCCGGATTTCATCCGGATATGACGGGCGCCGAAAACGTGTATGTCAACGCTGCGCTCCTCGGACTAACGGAAGCTCGAACGCGGGATGCGTTCGACTCGATTGTGGCCTTCGCGGGCATCCGGGAATACATCAACGAGCCTCTCCGCGCATACTCGAGCGGTATGAGCCTGCGTCTGGCTTTTTCCGTTGCGGTCAATGTCGATCCGGATATTTTGATCGTTGATGAAGTACTCGCGGTGGGAGACACGGAATTCCAAGCCCAATGCCTCGAAAAAATCCGCGGTTTCCGTCGCCGTGGAAAGACGTTTTTGTGCGTTTCCCATAATAGGCCGACGATTGAACAGCTCTGTGACCGAGCCCTATGGCTGGACCACGGCCAACTGATCATGCAGGGAGATGTGAGAGAAGTACTAGACGCGTACGAGGGCCGAGTTAGGGCCTGAGTGGAATTGGCGCACTCAGCTAATCCGACTTAAATGCCTTAGAACATAATCCTATGCACGATTAAAACCGATCAAAGGGTATACGCTCTCGGGATGTGTGGTTGGAAAAAACGCGCCCTAAGCCCAGCGATGGATCTAATGAACTCGTTTAAATCGTTTCTCACCGTATGCGCGCTGTCCGTTGCCTGCGCCGCAGGACTGCTGGAGTTGTCTGCGCAAAGTTTGAGCGTGTTGTCACGAGACTCTCCCGCGGGCACCCATCTGGCCACTCTTCAGAAATTAGGCCCGACCGAAAACACATCGTTCGTGAACAACGGCAATTTCCTTCTTGAACTGCCTGCAGAACCAAAACAAGCCAATGGGGCGATCGTCACGACGGCCAGCGCCCCTTCCGGCATCGTTTACACATGCGACACAACCGTCAATGCGGTGGCCGGGGTTTGTAGCTACCTCAATTCGACGATAAAGGGCGTCTACGCCGGCAATTTTACTAACGCGAACGCAAGCATCTACATCACCTTTGGTGCGACAGGACTGGGGCAAAGCGTCACATCTCTCGCGGGGATTTCGTACAGTTCGTTCCGGACCGCCCTGATCGCCTCCCAGTCCAGTGCAAATGACGCAATAGCGATTTCGAACAGCGTTCCGGCGACGAATCCCTTCGGGTCGGACCTGATCGCGATAACGAACGCGAACCTGCGTGCCGTCGGCATTACTCCCACCGCCGGATTAACCGCTGCCGGTGGCAGTTGTACTCTTGGCACCACCGGTTGCTACGACAGCATCATCACCATCAGCAGTTCCATGCTGTCTTCCGGAGGCCTTTATTTCCGTAGCGGATCGATAACGTCAAGCCAGTATGATTTTTATACGGTGGTGGAACACGAAACGGACGAAGCGCTTGGGACATCGTCGTTTGGGTTTGGCGGATTGAGCAGCGGCGGCCATACCTACGTGACGCCGGCGGATCTGTTCCGCTATCACAGTAACGGAGCGAGGAGCCTTGTGGCAGGCACGAACAATGCCTGCACCTCCAGCGACCCAACCAACGCGTGTTTCTCTCTAAACGGCGTGAATATGGTGCAACAATATAACAACATCGACAACGGACAGGATGCCGGTGATTGGGTACCGAATTGCGTAACTCCTCGTGTTCAGAACTCCGTTGGCTGCCCCGGTGTGGCGAACTTGGATATCGCGCCGACGGCGGAGGTTCTCGTTCTGGACGTAGTCGGCTACGCGTTACCCCGAATCAGCAGGGTGGGTATCTTCCGGACGACTGCATTCATGACGGCCGAGGACGTAAATGGGAACATCGCATGGGATGTGGGAACGGATAGGGCCTTCGTTTTCGGAAGCCCCGGCGACGTTTTGATCCAAGGCGACTGGGACGGTTCGGGCACGACCAAAATGGGTATTTTCCGACCGAGCGTGGCAATGTTTGCACTGGACATGAACGGGAACGGCGTGTGGGATCCAGGTGTCGATAAGTTTGGATTCTTCGGGCAGGTGGGCGACATACCGATCATAGGAGACTGGACCGGTGACGGGAAAAGTAAGATTGGAATCTACCGGCCGGCGACGCAACTGTTCGCGCTGGACTCCAATAACAACCTGGCTTACGATGCAGGCATTGACAAGACAGGGCACTTCGGTATTTTAGGCGACCAGCCAATCGTCGGCGACTGGACCGGCAACGGCATCACAAAGATTGGGATTTACAGGCCCTCGGTGTCGTTGTTTGCACTGGATGTGAATAATAACCTTACATGGGATTCGGGGACGGATAAAGCCAACGTGTTCGGAGTACCGGGCGACACGCCGATTGTGGGCGACTGGACGGGCGATCATATCTCCAAGGTAGGCATCTACCGCGCCACTTCATCGCTTTGGGCGCTCGACGTCAATAATAATCTGGCGTGGGACGCCGCCACTGACAAGGCCGGCGTGTTCGGCGCGGCCGGGGACAGCCCGGTCGTGGGCGACTGGACCGGCACGGGCGTCACCCGCGTCGGGGTCTTCCGCCCAAGCATAGGGCTGTGGGGGTTGGACGTGAACGGAAACCTTGCCTGGGACGCGGGCATCGATCTTTCCGGCGTCTTCGGAACAACCGGCGACACGCCTTTGATCGGTAAATGGTGACCCAAGCCTGGTCGGTGCCGATAGCAGCCGGTCCTAACCCGCCATGGTAGGTCACCCGTCCCTGGGTATGAACTTCGAATCCACACCGCGGCCGCCCGGATTCATTAATTCCCAACACGGTTGGATGACAAAATCGTCGGTAATGGGTAGTACTAAACTACCCACTACCAAATCGTCGACCCTATTTCCACGGGCGCGCGTGCATGGTATACTCCCTCGATAATTCCCGAATTCGCGTGACTTCAGAATCGCGTGACTCCTGGGTATTGAACTGTTATTCTTTGCAGTACCGAAATTTATAGCCGTTAACAAAAGCGCCGTTTCTGAAAGGGCATATGTGTATGTCGCGTAATTTCAGCCGCCTCTCCGTTCTCTTCGGATGTTTCCTTGCGTTCACCGCCACATCCCATGCAGCCCAGACTGCCGTCAACATCGCTGCCGGCAGCGGCGGGTTCACACTTCAGATCGTTGCAGGTGAAGTTTGGTCCTGGGGGAACAACGGGAGTGGCCAGCTTGGAGACGGTACTTTCGTTAACCACGGCATCGCGGAAAAGGTGCCTGGGCTCAGTTCCGTCGTGGCGGTTGCGGCCGGTGGCAGTCACAGCCTGGCGCTTAAAACCGACGGTACCGTGTGGGCGTGGGGCGGCAACTCTAGTGGCCAGTTGGGGGACGGGACCTTTAATTTTAACCCGATTCCAACGCAGGTGCCTGGGCTAACCGGGATGAATGCCATCGCGGCAGGACAGAATCATAGTCTGGCGCTGAAAAGCGATGGCACGGTGTGGGCCTGGGGGGGCAACTTCAACGGCCAGGTGGGCGACAACACTTCCGGAAACGTTAGGCTCGTTCCGACAGCGGTTTCTACAGCCGGCGGTTTGACCGGCGTCATCGCCATAGCAGCTGGCTTGAATCACAGCCTGGCGATTAAAACCGGTGGAGGAGTGTGGGCTTGGGGACAGAATACGAATGGCCAGGTTGGCGACGGCACTTCAGGCAATAACAAGATCGTTCCCACTTCCATATCGCTGGCGACTTGCACGGCGGGCGCGGCCACCGCGATTGCCGGAGGCAATGCGCACAGCCTTGCTGTGGTTGGTGGAGTCGTATGTGCCTGGGGGCTCAACGGGAGCGGTCAGTTGGGTGACAACTCAATAACGCAACGCACTGCTCCTGTAGCCACCAACACTCTTACGGGTATTACCGCCGTCGCGGGCGGGGGCAACCACAGTTTAGCGGTGAAAGGCGACGGAACCGTGTGGGCGTGGGGGAGCAACTTCAACGGGCAATTGGGGGACACCACTACAACCGATCAACATGTGCCAGTTCAATCATTCGGTATCACGAATGCGATTGAGATAGCGGCGGCCGGCGGCTATAGTGTTGCTCGCCTCTCGTCGCCAGCCGACTCGCTTTTGACTTGGGGCGTCGAGGGAGCGCTGGGCGATGGAATCGTCAACATCCGTGCGGTTCCGATTCAGATTAGCGGTTTTCCCGCCACCGTCACTCAAGCCAGCGCCGGCAACGGCCATACGCTGGCGTTGTTAACTTCCGGCGCGGTGTGGGGACTGGGAAGCAATTCCAACGGACAGCTCGGCGACAACTCGACGACGCGCCGCCTGACTCCGGTGCAGGCGAGTGGGCTCACTGCGAATGTGACGGCGATCGAGGCGGGCAACCTACACAGTCTCGCCCGCAAAAACGATGGAAGTGTGTGGGCTTGGGGGGGCAACAATAACGGCCAACTGGGTAACAATACGACCACGCAGCAGCTGGTGCCCGTTCAGGTCCTTGGGGTGGGTGGTAGTGGTTTCTTGTCGAACATCGTCGGAATTTCAGCCAGCGGCACTAACAATTTCAGCCTTGCCGTGGACAACGCTGGCGCGGTATACGCATGGGGATTTAACGGGACTGGACAACTCGGTGATAACACGAGTACGCAAAGGACGGTTCCGGTTCAGGTCGTGGGCGTGGGGAATGTTGGTTTCTTGACTGCAATCAGCGCGGTGGCGGCTGGGAATAATCACAGTCTGGCGCTCAAAAACGACGGAACCGTATACGCGTGGGGAAACAACGGTAACGGACAACTGGGAATTGGTACCGTCGACACTAACCCCCACTTCAGCCCAGTGCAAGTCCCGGGCTTGACGGGTGTTGTCGCGATCTATGCAGGCAATCAGTCCAGCTTTGCCCTAAAGGGCGACGGCTCTGTTTGGGCGTGGGGCTCGAACAACGCCGATCCCGACTCTTTTCAACAGCCAGCACCAGCACCACAGGGCTTACCGCCCGTACTTTCGCTCGCAGCCGGCAATAGCTACGCTCTCTTCAAGGTTCAAATTGGTGGCATTTCCTGGGTCGGCGGTTGGGGACAAAACAACAGCGGCCAGCTCGGGACCGGAACATTTGATTTCAGCAACGGCGGTGTCCCAGCACTTGGATTCGGCGGTAAAACGGTGAATTCCATAAGCGCGAATAGTCATAGCCTCGCGGTTATGACGGACGGAACGCTTTGGGGATGGGGACTCGACAACAACGGACAACTGGGCGACCAACCAACAATTTTCCAGAAGACCCCCACCGCCCCGGTGTCGCGGACGGCCCCCGACCTCACGATTACGAAATCTCATAGCAGCGAACCTGGCGCCGGATCCCAGTACTCTTACACGATCACCGTTAAGAACGTCGGGGGATCCACGATGAACGGATCCATCGTGGTCAATGACACACTTCCCGCGGGAATGAGCTTCGCTTCCGGAGTCGGCGCCGGCTGGGCTTGCGGCGCGGTGACCGGTGGCGCCAGTTGCACGAATGCGAATGCAGGCGGCCTGGCGGCCGGCGCTTCCTCGGTAATTGCGCTTTCCGCCAATAGCACTGCGTTGATGTTTCCCGACCAGTTCAACTTGGCAACGGTTAGCACCCCGGGCGGCGGCGACGTGCACGCGCTGAACAACGTCACCGGCAACGAAACCGGTCTGTCAACCCTAACGACGGTTTCGCTGACGCCCGCACCCTCGCCGAACCCATCAACGTTTGGGCAGTCGGTTTCGGTAAACGCGACGGTGACGCCTCTGGCCGCGACGGGTACTGTGGTGTTCGTTGATAGCAAGGACAGCGGCGCGCTCTTGGGCACAGCGGCGCTGATCGGCGGGCATGCGCATGTGGACTCGATCATGCTTCCAGCCGGGCCACGGCAGTTGCTGGCCGCTTTTTTGCCGGACTCTAACACCCCCTATAGTTTCAGCTTCGCAGCACCGACACTCCAAGTCGTGAATGCAGTGCCATCGGCTTCGCTCGCGGCGTTCCCGTCGAATCTTGTTCTCGGCGGAAGTAAGACTGGTTACCTGGTTGCCAACGCGGATTTTAACAACGATGGCAAAATGGACATTGCCGTAGTGGATGCAGGATCGCAGAAGGTTATCATCTACCTTGGCAATGGCAACGGCGGCTTCACGCCCTCTGCCGGAGGCCCCTTCTCGACTGGAAGTTCGCCCGTTGCGATCGTCGCGGTGGATCTGAATCGGGACAATAAAACGGATCTCGTGCTTGCCAACCAAGGCGGCGCAAATGCCGTGACTGTGCTGTTGGGAAATGGCGCAGGCGGATTCGCGCCCGCGCCGGGCAGTCCTTTCGGCGTTGGATTTAACCCAACCGCTTTGGCCGTTTCGGACTTGAACGACGACGGTACGCTCCGCGTGGCTGTGGTGGGCCTGACGAGCACACAATTCGCCAAGCTGAAACACGGTACGGTCGGCAGTACAGGCTTCTTCTTCGTCAATACGTTTCCGCTGCCGAGCGGTTCGCGCACGGGTGTCGCGTCCGCGGACTTTAACGGCGACGGCGTTTTCGATCTGGCGGAGTCCGAAACCGCTGGAACGATAGGCGTTGACTTGAAGGATCCGAACGGAGGCTACATTGCACACACGACCTTCCCGTCGAGCCTCCCCCACCCGCAGGGAATCGTGGCGGCCGACGTCGATGGCAACGGCAAGACGGATCTCATCGTATGGGATGCCACGGGTATAGAGATCATGTTTGGCAACGGCAGCGGAGGCTTCACGGAAGCAGGGGGGAGTCCTTTCGTGCCGGGCCCGGGGGCCATCACCGGAATCAACTCCGTGCAAGTCGGAGATTTTAACGGAGACGGAAAGGTTGATTTATTTGTCGTCAGGACGCCAACTTCGACAGGCAAGGGAGAAATGAGAGTCTTGCTGGGCAACGGAGCCGGCGGGTTCGCGAGTGCCAATCCAGCGGGCTACGCCGCCGCGTCATCGAGCCTGGTGAATGCAATTGTTGGCGAATTTAACGGAGATGGCCGGACGGACGTTGCCGTCACCGATCCAGGGAATGACGCAGTCGTCATCCTGCGCGGTGTAGCCCCTCGTGTCGCATCGAAAGTGGGCATCTGGAGGCCGAACCTGTTCAACATGGTGTCGGAGGATGTGGACGGCAATATCGCTTGGGATTCTCCGCCGGATCAGGCGAATTTCTTCGGCGCTACCGGCGACACGGTCATCTTCGGCGATTGGGACGGCTCCGGGAAAACCAAGATGGGTATTTTCCGCATTACCAATGGCGCGGCGATGTTTGCACTGGACTTGAACGGCAACGGCGCGTGGGATCCCGGGATAGACCAGTTCGGATTCTTCGGTCAGCCGGGTGATATCCCGATCGTTGGCGACTGGACCGGGGACGGAAAGAGCAAGATCGGGGTCTATCGACCCACCACTGGCTTGTTCGCACTGGACGTCAACGGCAACCTGAACTTTGATGGAGGGGTCGACAGGACGGGCAAGTTCGGCGCCGGAGGTGACACGCCGATCGTCGGTGACTGGACCGGGAGCGGAGTCTTCAGGGTGGGGACCTTCAAGAACGGATTGTGGTCACTGGACGTCGACAATACCCTGACGATCAGCGGAGGCGACAGCTTCGGGGTCATCGGACAAGCGGGAGACACTCCGTTGGTTGGGGATTGGAACGGAGACGGCAAGACCAAAGTAGGGATCTACCGGACTACCGGAGGCATCTTCGGGTTGGATTACAACGGGAACATGGTGTTCGACGGTGCTGACAAAGGAGGCGTGTTTGGACCCGGAGGGGCAGGGATAATTCCGGTTGTAGGAGACTGGGATGGCACAGGAGTGACTCGAATCGGCATTTTCGACAACACCACCTGGGGAATTTGGTCCCTGGATATCAACGGCAACATCGCGTGGGATGCTGGGACTGACATGTGGGGCGCGTTAGGCGCCGCGGGCGATACACCGATTGTCGGTAAATGGTAAAAGGAGAGGGACGCCAGTCGGACACATTCAGCCGGCGCCCCTCCTCACCCCAGAAGAGTTCGTTTTGCCACCAAGACTCCGATTCTCGATGCGCTAAGCCAAGATACCGTTGTATAATCGAGCAATTGTGCATATGAAGGGTAACGGTGCGGTTTGCACTATCGTTGCAACCAACTACCTCGCGCATGCCCGTTGCTTGATGGACTCGGTGGCGCGATTTCACCCGGAAATCGCACGGTTTGTGATCCTTGTCGACAAAATAGACCAACGTTTCGACGTAGCAAGCGAAGCATTTGAAATCATACAGTCCGACAGGCTGGCTATCCCAAACACCAAGTGGTTTCACTTTAAGTACACTCTCCTTGAATTATGTACAGCGATCAAGCCATACGCGATTGATCATCTGTTTTCCACGCACGGCTTCGATTTCGTCATTTATCTTGATCCGGATATTCTCGTATGCGCTGGCCTCGATGCGTTGCTGGAACGTTTCCAGGATTGCTCGCTCCTCCTCACTCCGCATCTCACGCACCCTCTCGACGAAAATCAACGCCCGACCGAACTGGATATCCTGAGAACCGGCACCTACAATTTGGGATTCATCGGTGTGGCCCGCACAGACGAAGCCTTCGCATTCCTTCGCTGGTGGAGAGAGCGACTGTACGACTTTTGCGTGATTGACCCACCGCGTGGCTTGTTCGTGGACCAGCGCTGGATGGACTTCGCTCCGAGTTTTGTCTCACACATTGGAATCGTGCGTGAACCGCAGTACAATGTGGCGTACTGGAACTTGAGCCAGCGGCAGATCTCATGTTCAGGTCGTTCTTTCATGGTGAACGACCTCCCCTTGTGCTTTTATCACTTCAGCGGTTTCGACCCAGACGATACCGCCACTCTGTCTAAGTATCAAAGCCACTCTCGTCTTGCCCGGGTCGGGCCGCTGAGAGACCTAGTAGAACATTACAGGAAACTTCTTTTCGATTACGGGTACCGCGAATGCCGAAACCGAACCTATGTCTATCAACGCTTCAATAATGGCGTTGAGATTCCCGATGTAGGACGATCGCTACATTGGGAAAGTCCCGGCATCGTCGAGAGGATTGAAGATCCTTTTTCTGACGAAGGGTATCGAGAATTCGTTCGCGTTTGGAACAGACCCTTGCAGATTGCTCGCACGGGAACACCTCCCATCACTCGCATCGCGTATAAAGTATACCGAACCAGCTCGGATGCTCAGGCCGCCATGCCAGATATCTTCAACGGGGATTACTCCGGATTCGTCACATGGTTAAGATCCGTTGGAAGTGCGAAATTCAACCTTCCGGACGTCTTTCTAGCACCATTCAACGAAAGAGCCGACACCGCTTCGACTGAGTTTGATGAGCCCCTGACGCATTACGCGGGTAGAGAAGGGGAACGCCCGGATGGTTCCTGGCGCACGCCACCTCGCTCGAGCCGTCAGGTCCCGAGCGATTCCATCTCGCCAGCCTTACAAACGTCGACTGAAGGAACAGACTTAGGCCTTACGCGCTTGGCGCGTCAAATCTACGACAAACGTCCCGATCTACAGGCATTTTTTCCCGATCCTTGCGGAAGAGACCGCGTGAAATATTTGGTTTGGCTCCTGACCTATGGGAAACGTAGCTATCAACTGACTGGCGTTTCGCTAGTACCGCTCCGACAGCAGTGGGCGGCTGCGGTGGATTCATTGCCAAATTCGTGGGTTCGGCTTCGGTTCCGCGTCTTGCTCTTCTTGTTGTCGCTGTCAGTTTCGGCCGGTCCCACGGTCGGTCGATTCCTCCGGGCACCTATCAGGCAATTCTATGCTCGATATCGCACAAAAACCTGACTCTGGCGTCAACCCTTAATCGCGATAACCACATCTTGTAGCGAGCGAACCAAGTCCTTCCTTCCGGACCAATACCCAAAGGTAATTTCTACAATGCTCAATCCGTTATGCGCGTATAGCTCGCGGATGCGAGACTCGTCGTGGAACACGGTGGTCTCAGGGCTTTTTTGATCAGCTACAAAACAACCTTCGCTCCATTTATATGGTGCCTTGACCACATTCTGCTGGTGCTCGATTCCTTCCAAGCTTTCGCGGTTCAATAAAAAATAGGTAGCAACGCACCGGCCGCCCGTTTTCAACACCCTGGCGATCTCATTGAAATAATGCGCGACGTCCAAAGGAAGCATGTGAGTGAAAACGCTCGACAGCAAGACTAGATCGAAGGACTGGCTCTGGTAGGGGAACACGTATTCGCCCGCCCGCAGTTTCCCGGTCGGATTGTAGTGGACGCTAAAGATATCGGCGGGTTGGAAATTGAACGCGGGCAAACTTGCGTAGGCTCTCTGGCACCATTCCACGGCATCCGCCATAATTTCGAGTCCATCATAGCGGTTCGTCAGATAACGCGAAAGAGGGCGCGCTTTTTGCCCGATCCCGCTGCCTATATCCAATACAGATTCATGCGGCTGGAGCCGCGCGTGATTTATAAGGAAATAATTAACGAAATTTTCCCCGACCGATATATAGTCCTCGATACTCACGGTCCCATCGGAGAGGAGCGGAAGGGGCGGGAGAAGATCGCGGTCGTTCGCATTCATCGTCACAGGATATCAAGATATCACAGCGCACCCGTACAACCGGGCAAAACCATCAAGTATTGGCACATCGGCGTTCGCTACCGTGCCAACGAGACGGGGTGACCACCACTGTGGCCCGCTCAGTGCGCGAGCGGATCGGGACGCATCTGAACCTTGTAGACCTTCGGTCGTGACTCGGTTCCACCTTCGTTGTGGAACACCGTACGCGTGCCCAGCGTCGTCCACAGCCCCCTGCCTTTCCAGCCGGTATTCGGATCGTCGATGCGGCCATCCACGTTCTTGCTGAAGAAACCCAGCGGATAAGGGATATGGAGGTTCACAAACTTGCCGTTCACGAGAGCCAAAAGCGACTCGCTGCCATTCGCCTCTGCGATCGGCACGTTTGGCCCGAGCCCCAAGGTGTTGTACCGATCCACCCAGAGGAAGTAGGCGTGGTCGGCGCTGCCCGGGTCCGTAACGCCCTTGAACTGGGGTCCCGGAAACTGATACAGCGTCCACCCTTCCGGGCAGTGCTTTCCAGTCGCCGCGGCCGGCCCATTGAGCGGTCCTTTGCATTTACGCCGATCGAAGCTCGCAAGATGTCCACTCGACAGCGTGGTCCAAACCACGCCGTTAAGATCCAGGTCGATGCCGCGCGACCCGTAAGCAATATCGGGCGGCAGATAGACCTCCGCCAGTGCAGTTTGTGACGGATTGGAACCTGGCGCCAGCCTGATGATGTAGCCAGGCTGATCGATGCGCGAGAATCCAACGTCCATCGCTTGGCCCCAGATCGAACCGTCAACCGGGCTCGGTTGAACGCCATAGAATGCCGCCATGATGCGCTTGTCCTTCTTGGGGTCCAGAGGCTGATTGGCCTCCACGTATTCGTCCCGCTTTCCATTGCCGTTGGTATCGAGAATGAGGGGCGTCCAGCCTTGCGATTTCACCGCATCGCCGGTCTGCTCGTACATCTTCGTGTTCAACCATCCGACCACGCCACTATCCGGCCCCCCGGCGCTGGTCCACAGTGTGTTGTTGGCGTCCTTCGCAAAATACAGATGTTGCGTCGAAAAGCAGGTATCGATGAGCGACCACTTCTCGGTTTTCGGATCGTACATCGAGAGT
>Ga0097621_100001279_pt1 | contig 17302 bp, 8 predicted proteins | sample KBSMisM72_FD_73165 | JGI IMG/M metagenome (GOLD analysis project Ga0097621, IMG submission 73165) | Miscanthus rhizosphere microbial communities from Kellogg Biological Station, Michigan, USA - KBS Miscanthus M7-2 (version 2) (version 2) | ecosystem: Host-associated > Plants > Roots >... | reverse complement strand
TAGTGGCAAAACATAATTTACCTCCTTATCAAAATCCAGACGGAACTTATCCTGTACCAAACGCAAACAATCCATTAGCTTATCCGCAATTTCCATTTGCCAATCCGCCCTATGCAGCAAGAGCTTATGCTTATGTAGCAGCAGCGCAATATGATGCATTGGTAGCAGCATGGTATTATAAAAAATTATACAACCGTCCTGCACCTTATGTTACAGATGCCACGGTAAATGTATTGGTACCAAAATCCGATCTTCCTTCTTATCCATCCGAAGATGCAGTTGTTGCTGGTGTTGTCGGTGAAATGATGAAATTACTTTTTCCCGGCGACCAGGATTTTATTCAGCAAAAAGTGGAAGAACATAAAAAAGCAAGATTGATCGCAGGCGCCAATGTTCGTAGCGATCTGGATGCAGGCGAAGCATTAGGAAAAGCAGTTGCACAAAAATTTGTTACAAGAGCAAGAGGTGATAGGGCGGGTACTGCTGGAGGTAGTCTTACAATTCAGTCTCTATTTGAACAGGATTGTATTGCAAGAGGCGAGGTACCATGGTATAGCCAGGAAAATCCAAAACGACCAGGCATGCTAATGTTATTTGGAAGAGTAAAAACATGGTTGTTTGATTCAATAACAATGGTAACAACGATTCGTCCTCCAGCTCCACCATCAACTTCATCACAAAAATTCAAAGATGAATTGGAAGAGATTCGTCATTTCAGTACAAGCATTACTCCTGAACAAAGAGCTATTGCTCACTACTGGGCTGATGGCATCAGCACACCCACACCTCCCGGTCATTGGAACGCAATTGCCTCTGAAGATTTTGTAAAACAGAATTTCAGTGAAGTAAGATGGGCAAGAAACATGGCGCTATTGAATATGGCTATGATGGATGCTGCTATTGTTTGCTGGGATGCAAAATATGTTTATTTCAATCCACGTCCCCCTCAAATGGATAATACCATAAAAACAGTAACAGGTTTACCAAACTTTCCATCTTATATATCTGGACATTCAACATTTAGCGGTGCTGCTGCAACTATATTGGGTCATATCATTCCTTCAAATGCCACTAAATACACAGCTATGGCACAAGAAGCGTCTTTGTCACGTATGTATGCAGCTATACACTATCGAAGTGATTGTGAAAAAGGATTGGAAAGCGGGAATAAGGTAGGTGGATATGCCATTGCCAGAGCTATTACAGATGGCGCAGAATAAACATTTCAAAATTTTGTATAGGACATAATATAAGCATATAAAACCCCTTCGTTTCTACGCAGGGGTTTATTTTAATTTTTAGAAAATATTGTTCATTTCATGATTTGTTTTTAATATTTACTCAATTAATAATTTATGCCTTATATCCCACTCGAGGATCATTTACCAGGTATTACCGGTTTATTGGAATACAGAAAAGATACTGCAGCGCCCATTCGTGAGTTAACTCAACTTTTATTGCGGGGACCTTCCACTTTGACGGAAGGTGAAAGGGAATTAATCGCAACAATTGTATCACATCGTAATGAATGCACATTTTGTGTTACTGCTCATACTGCAGCAGCAAATATTTTATTGGAAGAAGAAAACACATCCGCCAGGATAAAAGAGGATATAGCTACAGCGCCAGTAAGTGACAAAATGAAAGCATTATTAACGATCGCGGCACAGGTACAGGAAAGTGGTAAAAGTGTAACAACTGAATCAGTACAAAGTGCAAGAGATGCCGGCGCTACAGATCTAGAAATTCACGATACAGTGTTAATAGCAGCTCTGTTTTGTTTATACAATCGCTACGTAGATGGACTTTCCACTGTTACACCTGCAGATCCTGCATTTTATAAAGGGCTTGGCCAAAGATTAAAAGATCATGGTTATAATCGTTTGCCACAGGGGTATGATCATTTAAGAAAAAGTAATCACTAAAAATCACTCATACACACTATATGAAAAAAATATTTTGGCTTGGCTTGATTGGTTTACTGTTATTTGAAATAGCAAATGTCTATTTCATAATGCCAATGCCTGGAAGTCAGCAAATGAACAGTATCGATCTTGCCTACTTTCTTTATAAATGGCGTTGGATATTCAGGGGTCTATTTGCTGCAATGATCTTCCTCGGGTTGTTTAAATCCCAATGGAAAAGAAAATGGTTATTGTTTTTTCCAATTGCTGTCGTTGCGATTGTCATATACATGGCTAATTTTAAAATGGCGGCCGATGCCATGTTTAAACAGCCTAAACAATTATTACTTGTAAATGCTGCATCTAATAAAGTTGATTCAAACAGGTTAGTACTTGGTGTTTCAATTAATGGAGAAGCAAAAGCTTACCCGATCCGGTTTTTAGGTTATCATCATCATATACAGGACACTGTTGGCGGCAAACCAATAATGGTAACATATTGCACAGTATGCAGAACAGGAAGAGTATTCGAGCCAATAGTGAATGGTAAAAAAGAAAAGTTCAGGCTTGTTGGCATGGATCATTTTAATGCTATGTTGGAAGATGCTACTACAAAAAGTTGGTGGCGACAAGTTACCGGTGAGGCAATAGCTGGTAAATTAAAAGGACTACAGCTGCCGGAAGTATATAGTACACAAACATCATTGGCTGATTGGTTGCAATTAAATCCTAATTCGCTTATTATGCAAGCCGATGAAAATTTTATAAAATCTTATGACAGTACATTTAAATATGAAAGCGGCGCCAGTAAAAGTAAATTAACCGGAACTGATAGTCTTTCATGGAAAGATAAATCATGGGTGATTGGCGTCAAAGCTGGCAAAGAAAGAAAAGCATATGATTGGAATCAATTGAAGAAAGAAAAATTGATACAGGATAAAATTGGCGCAACACCTGTTTTGATCGTTTTATCTAAAAATGAAAAAAGCTTTTTTGCTTTTGAAAGACCTGCCGAGAATTCAATTTTCAATTTAAATGGCGACACCTTGCTGCTGGATAACCATAAATACAGAATTGATGGCAAAGGAATTGATACTTCATTTTCATTGAACCCTTTACCGGCCTCTCAGGAATTCTGGCATAGCTGGCGAACATTTAATCCCGGCACCTTGCATTAGTTTGTCACGACAGTTTTTCTATTGTCCGGAGTGGTTCATGTATCTTTAAAGTGAATTTTACCGGCATGAAAAAAGCTACTCTTATCCTCCTCCTTGTTTTTTCTTTTGGCCTGATGCAGGCTCAAACAAAAGTGCAAACTCCCGACCAGGTTTATGGTGAACTTTTTAAGGATGTACAGATGTCTAAAATTTTTCCTGATGGAAAAACCTTTGTGGATTGTGTGCCCAAAAAAGATCCAAAGGAGATTCTAAAAGATTATCTCGCTATTAAAAAAAATCCGGCAATAAAATTCTCATTGGAGCTTTTTGTAAAAGAAAATTTTGATCTGCCTCCTGCACCGCCGACGATCAATTACATTCAGCAGGAAAAAGATGTGGTGATGCATATCAAAAATCTGTGGGGTGCATTAAGGCGTGAGCCGGATAAAAAGATCGAAGGAAGTTCTTTATTGCCATTACCGTTTCCATATATTGTTCCCGGCGGCCGCTTTCGTGAAATTTATTATTGGGATTCTTATTTCACCATGCTTGGATTAAAAGAAAGTGGTGAAACGGATATGATCGAGAACATGATCAAAAATTTTGCTTACCTCATCGAAACATACGGACATATCCCAAATGGAAATAGGAGCTATTATATTGGTCGTTCGCAGCCACCTTTCTTCGCGGCAATGGTACAATTGCTTGCTTCTATAAAAGGAGACAATGTTTATGTCACTTTCCTACCGGCTTTAGAAAATGAATATAAGTTTTGGATGGATGGAGCTTCAAAATTAAAGGTTGGGCAGTCTTATCGTCGTGTTGTGAAATTGAAAGACGGAACAATTTTAAATCGTTATTGGGATGACAGCAATGGGCCAAGACAGGAAAGTTGGAAGGAAGATTTTGAAACAGCTGCAAGATCAAAGCGAAATATAATTGAAATGTATAAGCACTTACGTGCCGGTGCTGAAAGTGGAATTGATTTCAGCAATCGCTGGTTTGCTGATGGAAAAAATATTACTTCCATTCAAACTACAAATTATATTGCTGTTGATCTGAATGCTCTTCTGATCAATCTTGAATATGCAATTTCAAAAGGATACCAGGTTGGAGGAAAAGATAGTCTCGCAAACGATTACAGAAAAAAAGCTGAGAAAAGAAGAGTCGCTATTGATAAATATTGCTGGAATTCAAAACTGAATTATTACTGTGATTATAATTTTAAAACTCAAAAAATATTAAATGAGGTCACCCCAGCTGGCATGTATCCATTTTGTTTTTTTGAAAGTAAGCCTGATTACCTGAGCCTGCAAGCAAGAAAAGCTTCTGAGGCAATTAAATCAAAACTGCTACAGCCTGGCGGTGTAACTACCACAGAAAAAAATACGAATCAACAATGGGATTCGCCAAATGGTTGGGCGCCTTTGCAATGGATGACCATTTGGGGTCTTGATCGTTGCGGGCAAAAAGAATTGGCAAAGGATATTTCAATGCGTTGGATGAAATTGAATATTGATGTATATAATCGTACTGGCAAGTTGATGGAAAAGTATAATGTTGTCGATACTCACCTGGAAGCCGGTGGTGGTGAATATCCCGGACAAGATGGGTTTGGTTGGACCAATGGAGTGTTGCTTGCATTGATTGCGAAATATGGAAAGCCGGAATAATGGCTAAAAGCTTAAAAGATAAAAGAAGATAACGAGCATATCTCCTTTTATCTTTCTCTCTCTTTTTTCTCTTAGCTAAATATATCGCCGCTTAAATGTTTGAATGCTTCCATTGCACCCATGTACTCACATGTTCTTGCACCTGCTTTATTAGCATTAGCAATTATTTGCTCCCACGCCGGCATTGGCAATGACGCTATCTCTTTTACTGGTCGGTCTGCTAACTGAAATAGCACCGCTCCCACAAATGCATCACCAGCACCGGTTGTATCAATTGGATTTATTTCTATACTGGGAATGATCTTCGTTTCTCCATCAAAGCCCAGCAAAGTTCCATCTTTCCCCAAGGTGATCGCAAATACTGATGTTGTTCTTAACAGAAGATCATTCACCGTGTCTGTTAAGGTTGAACGTCCTGTCAGCATCATCGCTTCTTCATCACTTACTTTAAAGAAGTGACAACAATCTAAAAAATTCCAGCTCTGGTGAATGAAAGATCTTTGATCGTTTTGAAACAATAAGCTTCTGTAGTTTGGATCGAAGCTGATAAAAATTTCCTGCAGCAATGACTTTTGAAGCAGGCTTTGATAAGCAATTTGCAATGGACCAGGCAAAAAAGCAGTGGCTGATCCAAAATGAACTATTGAAAATTTTTCAAGATTGATAGCATCTACTTCATCACGATTCAATTGCCCGTCAGCGCCGCGATTAAAATAAAAATCTCTTTCTCCATCTTCCATCAATGAGACAAAAGCGAATGTGGTAAAATAATTTTCGTCCTGTAACATCCATTTTGTACTTACACCAAATGAATCCATAACATCAATAAGGTGTTGGCCAAATGGATCTTTGCCGATCTTAGCTGCTAATTCCACATCACCCCCCAACGCTGCAATAGCAGCAGCAACATTTGTGGGTGCACCGCCGGGTTTTTTTAAGAAATTCTCTCCCTCAGATAAATGCTTTCCTTTATCAGTGCAGATCATGTCGATCAATGCTTCGCCGATACAAAGAATTTTTTCCATGCTCCTGGCTCCTCCTCAGGCGGAGAATTTTATATTTATTATAAATAAGATTTTCAGTTTGTTCAATGGCCGATCCTTGTATTCATGTCTTCCAAAGCTATTCCTTTTGTTTCCGGCATTAGTTTCCACACAAATAATAATTGAAATACCATCATCACTGCAAAGAATCCGAATATTTTTTCAGGCCCAATTGATGGAGACTCTGCAAAAAATGTAAATGTTTGAGATATCAGTGCGGCAAAAAGCCAATGCGTCAAACTTCCTAATGACATACCTGCTGCCCGTACAGAATTTGGAAAAACTTCTGAAATAAATACCCAGATTACTGCGCCCTGGCCGACTGCATGTGCCGCAATGAACATAAACACAAACCAGGTAATACTTCCATGTGAGTCGCCAGAAAAAGAAAATGCAATCAATGATAATGAAACAATATACCCGATAGAACCAATAAACATTAATGTTCTTCTACCCAGGCGATCGATGAGATACCAACCTACTAACGTGAAAATAAAATTGACAACACCAATACCTACACTGGAAAGAAATGCACTGCTCTTTTCCAACCCGGCCATTTTAAAAACCCGTGGTGCAAAATATATAATGGCATTGATCCCTGAAAGCTGGTTAAAAAATGCAATAAGAAAAGCAAGCAGTATATACCGGTTAAATTTTCCTGAAAAAAGGGACTCTTTTTTTTGTTGTATAGAATTTTTTATTTCATGAATCAATTCATCAGCATTTGCTCCACTTATTGCAAAAATTCTTCTTGCCTCTTCTTCATTGTTTCTGTATAGAATCAGCCACCGGGGACTTTCAGGAGTAAACAACATAAAGATTGAAAACAACAAAGAAGGAATGGCTACCACTCCAAGCATGTAACGCCAATCACTCTCGCCTCCTACACCTTGCAATAAATAATTGGATAAATAGGCAAATAAAATTCCTGCAACAATATTCAATTGAAAAGCGATACCCATACGACCGCGATATTTTGGCGGAGCAATTTCAGAAATATAAATAGGTGCAACAACAGAAGAAGCACCGATAGCAAATCCACCAAAAAAGCGAAACACCATAAATATATAAACATCATTAGCCATCGCCGCACCAATTGATGATACCAGGAAAATAATTCCGATCCACAGCAATGTTTTTTTACGGCCAAATTTATTTGCAGGAAAACTACCAATGATAGCGCCAACAACAGTACCATACAAAGCGATCGCAATGGCAGTGCCATGCATCAGGCCGTTAAGGTTCCATAATTTTTGTATTACTTGTTCGGCACCAGAGATAACAGCAACATCCATCCCGAATAAAAAACCACCGAGTGCAACAGTGATGGACCAGAGGACCAGATTGCGGTTCATAAGCTTTCGTTAATTTGGTAATCGAATTGAAAAATACAATGAAATATCAGATTTATTTTATTTTTTTATCATTCAGCAGCAAATGATTGCAGTAATGATTGTAGACTTCCAGTTACTATTTTTGCGACTCATCTAAATTCATGATATGAAAAAAGTATTGGTCGGACTTGTATTATCTTTTGCATTTCTACTTATCGCAGCCTTGTTTGTTATCCCTCAAAAAATAAAAGTCACCAGCACAGCTACTTATGTTGCCAGCAGTCAGGGAGTATTTAATTTTTTAGCCCACCAGGAAAATTGGAAAAAATGGTGGCCCGGCCAAGCAATTGCTAACAAAAATGATACGATGAGTCTTACTGTTGCAGGTTATGATTTTAATATCTCTAAGATCCTCTATCATGCTTATGAGATAAATTTTAAGAAGAATAGTAATAATTATTCTGCATTACTAAAGATCATTTCATTTAAGGTTGACAGTACTGGCCTGGAATTATCAACCGAAATAAATGCAGGTGTAAATCCAATAAACAGAATTAATAAATATTTCCGCGCAAGAAATATTAAAAAGGTCTTTGATAACATTGTTGATTCTCTTGCACAATACACTCAAAAGGTTAAAAACATATATGGCTTTGATATAAAAAATGAAAAAGTACAAATGCAGTATTTATTATCCGCAAACATGCAACTCACACATTATCCTTCAACCGAAGAGGTGTATTCTTTGATCGGAAAAATAAGATCTTATTTAAAAAAAACTGACGCCAAAGAAGAATTTTCGCCGATGTTGAACATTGAAACCAAAGACAGTTTTCATTACTTCGTACGAATAGGCATGCCTGTAAATAAAAAGTTGCCTGGAACAGACAGTATCTCGGTAAAGCAGATGTTAAAGAATGGCAATATACTTGTGACTGAAGTAACAGGAGGCAAAAACACTATTGAGTATGCACTGAAACAAATTGAAAAATATATTTCAGACTATCAGCGAAGTATTGTTGCTATACCCTTCCAATCATTGGAAACAGACAGGCTGACCGTAACTGACAGCACAAAATGGATAACTAAAATTTATTACCCTGTTATTTAAACCGGATTATAGCAGCGCTATCATTATTCCTTGCAAGCATAATCGCTTTTTGCTTTCCGATAGTAATTTCTTTAATATGCCTTAATTCTCGTATATCATTGTATCCTTTAAGCAAAGAACAACTGAAATTTCCATCACCTTTGTTAATAAGTACTGTTCCGTAATCCGCATCATATTCACCCATCTGGATATTGTTGGGATAAAAATTTCCTGCCAAAAAAATATCGGGTTTGCCGTCTTCATTCACATCCGCTAGAGCTGCATCACGATAAGGTGTGAGCTGTGCTTCCCAAGGCAATTCTTTTAGTGTAAAATTCCAATTACCATTATTGATCAAAATGGAATTCGAAAAATAATTGGCCGTAAGTATTGAAGATGATCCCAGTTTTTCTTTTCCAAAAATATCACTCAATGATGCCTTAGCAAAGCCCTCAGCATACAGGTATTTTTTTTTCAACTCAGGTATCTGCTTTACTAATTCGTCTTTTGTAGCAAATGGAATTTCTTTTCCTCCAAGATAGTAAGTAAGCACTTGTTCTTTCTTGCCATTACCATCAAAATCATTGTAATAAAGACGGACAGGGTGTTGTTCTGATGCTTTTAACCGGTTATTCAATCCAAGATTACCGGCAATCAGATCAAGATCACCATCGCCATCAATATCGACAGGCAATGTAAAATTCCACCAGCCTTTTTTATCCGTGATATATTTCTTTTCAAACTTTCCATTTTCATTTACAAATGCAACAATTCCATCCCATTCTAATGAAAGGATCAAATCTTTATCACCATCTTTATCCAGGTCGCACCAAACTGCATGTTTTACAAATCCAACTTTTGATAATTCTTTACTGTATTGATCGGTTACATCAGTAAATTTTCCTTTGCCATCATTCTTTAATAAATAAGATCGTGGTATGGTTCCATATTCATTTGGAACAGCCCTGCCTCCAATGAAAAGATCAATATACCCATCGTTATTAAAATCATAAGGCACTACACAGGATGCGGTTAATAAAACATTTTTTTCAAATGCATCAATCAACCGACTGAGATTTCCTTTACCATCGTTTAGATAAACTCTTGGTAATAAAAATTCACTATTACCATAATATTCATTGCCTCCACTGGCAACCACAAGATCCACAAAAGAATCATTATTGACATCAACGAAGACAGCGTCCACATCTTCATAGGTACTGTCAGCATCCAGTGCCGGCTGATTTGATCTTACAAATTTTCCATTTGCCTGCTGAATAAACAATGCCGGCTTTTTGAATTTGGAAGAACCAATAAATACATCATCCAATCTATCTCCATTTACATCAGCCACAGCCAGCGCCGGTCCTTCCCTTGAAGTCATGAATGGGATCAATGGTTCCCGGTCAAATTCATTAAAAGGGTTTTCTTCATGCAGATATAATAACCCGGTTTCATTTGTAATATCTTCTGTTTCTTTTACCGGGTTAACAATATGTTCCCTGATCAGACTGTAATTGAATGGTGGCAACCCTTGTTTATATGTTATATTCAAAATTGTATCCGTTATCCCAGGCAATTTTTCATATGTATTATCTGGCCAGATAAGCAGGATAGAATCCACATTAGTTTTATCAAGACCGATATGTAAGGGAACTTCCATACTGCCCTGGAAGCCTCTTACTGGGAATTTTTCATACGTTCTTATTTCTTTTCCTGCAAATACAATTGCTTTTGCCCCTATTGCATTTATGTTTAGTTCATGGCCTTTTAATTTTAATTCAAGAAAAGATTTTTTTACTGCTCCATCATTCGAAAGATTTTTATAAATTACTGCAGGCCCGTCAATATTATTTACCACGATATCCATATCGCCATCGTTATCAAAATCGGCATAAGCAGCGCCGTTTGAGTAGGTCTTGGGATTATTTTTTACCAGCAAACCAATATCATCAAACTTTGCTTCTTTTTTATTTAAGTAAAATTTATTCGCCAGTTTTATTTGCGGAAATTTTTCAACCAACGCCATATCTTTTTCATCCACACGATTGGTTCTTATTTTCTGCTGCAATTCATCATTGCTTACATAGTTCACATAATCCATATCATTCAGCCGCTTGGGAATACCATTACTTATGAACAGGTCTTTCCATCCATCGTTATCAAAATCTGTAAAAAGCGCCGCCCAGCTCCAGTCGGTAGCAAACACATTACTGTAAAAACCAATGTCGCTGAATAAACCATTTCTCCTGTTCAGTTGTAATGTATTTCTTGCAAATTGCGGATGATAACCATTCTTAATTTTAAAATGAAATAAATTGTATTCGTCTTCACCCAGTGATCTCTTTAAAATGTATGGATCTTCAGGCATCATGTCCATTGAAATGATCTCAGGAAAACCATCATTAGTAATATCAGCTACATCTGTTCCCATACTAAACTGGCTTGTGTGCCTCATCGAAGATTCCAGTTCGTCCTTAAAAGTTCCATTCTTTTGATTTATGTAGAGATAATCATTTTCGTGAAAATCATTTCCTATGTATAAATCAGGGTAACCATCAAGGTTAATATCGGCAACTGAAAGACCTAAGCCATAGCCAATAATTGACCTGTTAATGCCAGACGATTCAGACACATCAATAAATCTCCCGTTATCATTTCTAAAAAGATAATCAGCAGAAAGAGTGTCAAAAGTATTTAAGTAAGATGAACGTTCATTAAAAGTTCCGTTGAAACGAAGCGAATGATTCATCAGGAAAAAATCAAGATCCCCGTCAAGATCATAATCGACAAAAGCCGCCTCTGTGCTAAACCCGCTGAAGTCAAGCCCCATCTTTGTTGCTTCATCTTCATAATAAGGAATTCCATTCGCATCTTTTCCTTTACAAATCAAAAACTGGTTCTTGCTTTGTAATGTTTCATACTTGCCTACCCGGCAAACATAAATATCAAGCAATCCATCATTATTAATATCAACAACAGAAACACCGGTGCTCCATCCTCCATCCTGCGGGATCTTCGCTTCTTTCGTCACATCTTTAAATTTCATTCCGCCTTCATTCAGGTATAGTTTATTCTCTCCCTGGTTTGATGAAAAAAAAATATCAATTAGGCCATCATTATTAAAATCACCCACTCCGACACCGGCGCCATTGTAGAAATACATATACTTGAACATATTGAACTGAGCAGTAGGTGTAAGTTTATTTGTAAAATCAATCCCGGTAGTTTTATTGTCTAATGTTTCAAATAATGCATTTACATTTTTTTGCTTGCGACCTTCACAGCAAATAAATAGAGCTGCGCAGCAAGCAATCAAAACCGAAATTGCTTTGCCCCCTTGAAATAATATTTGCAGTAGTTTTATCATTTATTCTTTAGTTTGTCGTTAAGTTTAAATAAAAGAGGGTACTCGTCATTCTGCAGGAAAAGAAGATAAATACCGCCTTTATTTTTAAACTCATCAATATCACGTAATTGTCCTCTTAGTTCTAACCCTGTTATTGCCGGCTCCATTTGTTTCAGATTACCTTTTCCATCATTTATTAAAATCTCGCCATGTGAGGCATCAAGTCTTTCCAGTTGTGGCTGAAAATTGAATCGGTTTCCGCCGCAAACAAGGTCTTTGATTCCATCTCCATTCATATCGGCGCTGTAAATAACATTTAAAGATGAGAATTGTATGCATGGAGGAAATTTATCAATAGAAAAATTCCCATTGCCATTGTTTATAGCAATGCAGGAATAGGTGTAATTAAATTTTTTTACCTCCGTCTTACTAAGTACTGATGGGGGTATAAGGTCTTGTATAGTTTTTTCAGCATACTCGGCATGCCGAAGATTATTTTTCTTCAAAAATGGCAAAGCGCTTTCAAGATCATGCTTTAAAAAAACAGGTTTATCTTTACCATTAACTGTTTGCGTTAATATATTATCTTTTGTTCCATTATTATCAAAATCACTCATAAATAATTTTACAGGATGCTCCGCATCAGGTCGCAGGTATCCATTGTTGCCTATATTTCCTAAAAGCAAGTCTTGTTTACCATCATTATTGATATCAAGAACAGTTACTGTTTGCCACCAGCCGTACATTTCAGTAAGACTTGTTTTAATTTCAACAAAATGATCTTTTTCAAAAGAAAAAATTCTTGGGCTCATCCATTCACCAACGATTATTAATTCTTTCTCCTGGTCACCTGTTACATCTGCCCATACTGCCCCTGTTACCATACCAATAGAAGCAATATCGGGGTTTTTTGTTTTTGCTATATCTGTAAAATGCCCATTGCCGTCATTTACAAATAAATAACTGGAAGGCGCAACACCATATTGCTGTGGTTTGTTTCTGCCACCTATAAAAAGATCCAGGTCACCGTCATTATCAAAATCATTTGCTACTGCCACGCCAATATAATCCCCATTGAAAGGAAAACCTTCGGTATCTAATTCAAAATTTCCCTTGCCATCGTTTTTAAACAGCCGAAGCTGTAAATGCCTTCCATCATCCATCGCTGTATTTCCTCCGGGGCAAATAAGCAGATCAAGATCACCGTCATTATCACAATCAAAAAACAAAACCTCAGCATCTTCAAAATCTGAAAACTGATCAAAACTTTTTTGTTTTTTATTTATGAACTTACCTTCTTTTGTCTGCAGATATAATTGTCCCGGATGACCCGGTGTGCCACCAATAAATATATCCTCAAGCCCATCATTATTTACATCACCCAGTGCGCATTTTGGTCCTTCACGGGATAACATCTCAGGAATATTTCTTTCAAAATAAAAATCCACATAATCATCCTCAATATGCTTGTCAAAGACAGAGGGCTCGGGTATTAATAATTTATCCTTTTTAGCAGAGCTGTCAAACTGATAAAAAAACTTTTTTTCTTTTGCCTCATCGAGCCTGTAAATTTTATTGATGTCTGGTTTTACATATTTCGAAACAGACCGATCGGGCCATTGCACAAGCATGGAATCTGCATGGGTCCTGGCACCTAGCCCAATGATCGCTTTATAATCCATTGATGATTGAAAGCCACGGCTCGGAATGATCTCTCTTGTAAATACCTGGCCATCCACAAATATCTTTACCGTAGAACCAATAGCAAAAGTGTTTTTTTTAATTCCGGCAAGTGATACGCCGATGTAATTGTAATTATTTTTTTCTCTTGAATTATTTTTATAAATAAATGCCGGTTGATTTACATTATTTATCACGAGGTCAAGATCACCGTCATTATCAAGATCGCCATAGGCGGCGCCATTTGAAAATGATGCCTGAGTAAACCCCCATTGATCACCAATATCAGTGAACTGCAGGTTGCCATTATTCCTGAACATTTTATTCTTTACATGAATGGATGGCATCTTCTCAATAAAAACACTCATCTCCTCTTTTTTGCCTGTGGCATTCATCTTTTGCATGATCTCACTTGCCGTAAAGTCAAGAAAATCCTGGTTGATAAGATCATGATAAATGCCATTACACACATAGATATCATTATATCCATCGTTATCTGCATCAAAGATCAATCCTCCCCAGCTCCAGTCAGATGCTGATACCGATGCATAATTGGCGATGTCTGCAAATCTTCCATTCCCGTTATTTAGCTGTAATGTATTTTGAAAAAATTGATGATAGATGCCGTTCTTTTCTTTCAGCCGGTACACATTAATATCTTCAAATGCAAATGTCGTCTTCAACCTGTAATCATCATCAGGCAGCATATCTGTTGTAAAAATATCAGGGTATCCATCATTGTTGACATCGCCAATATCTGCACCCATTGATGCAAGGCTTGTGTGCTGCATCCATTTTTCCATTTCATCTTTAAAAGTTCCATCCCGTTGGTTAATGTATAAATAATCCTGCTCATAAAAATCATTGGAAACATATACATCAGGATAGCCATCGCCGTTTACATCACCGACAGCAACTCCTAATCCTAAGCTCATCGTGCTGCCATGAATACCCGCCTCCTTTGTTACATCGATAAATTTCCCATTTTCATTTTTATAAAGACGATCACCACCGCCTTTAAAGTTTGAATTTATGTTCCAGTCGGCATCAGGAATATTTCTTTTATTCTCATAATTCATGGCGACAGGAGAGATCGGGCTGTTATTAATAATAAAACAATCGAGATCGCCATCAAGATCATAATCAAAAAACGAAACCTGTGTAGCATAACCAATATCATCGAGGCCATATTCTGCAGAAGAATCGGTGAATGTGAGATCGTGATTATTTATAAATAACTGATTTTTGCGCAATGAAGAATCATCCATATTGCCGGCATTACAAACAAAAATATCAAGCCAGCCATCTGCATTCACATCAACCATGACAACACCGGTGCTCCATTGTTTCTTTTCCGTGAAGCCTGCGCCAACAGAAATATCATCAAACTTCCAGTTTCCCTTATTTAAAAATAATTTATTGCTTCCCAGGTTAGCGGTAAAAAAAACATCTGCGAGTCCGTCATTATTTATATCTCCTATGGCGACACCGCCGCCATTGTAAAAATTTCTATAATTAATAATATTCAGTTCTTTGGTATCAATAACCGTATTGGTAAAGTTAATCCCGGTATCTTTCATTAACGTAAATAACTGATCTTCTGAAGATTTATTCGTACAGGAAAAAGTAATCAGGACGAATAGGGATAGTAAAGCCAATAATCTTTTCACTACAACAATTTCTGTGACCTTAAAATATGATCTTTTCATTTTTTTATTTCAAATAAAACAGGGTACTCATTATTCTGCAGGAACAATAGAAATTTTTTGGTTCTCCCCTTTATTTCAACAATATCACGCATTTCACCACGAAGATTAATCCCTGTTTTTGCATCATCCTGCCAAATAAATCTTCCTTTTCCATTATTGATCAGCACATCACCAAAACTGGCATCTAATCTTTCGAACTGTGGTAAAAAACCAAACTGGTTGCCGCCAGTTACAAGATCAGGCAAATTATCATAGTTGAGATCTAAAGAATAAAAAGCATTTATACAGGAAAGCTGCGACATAGGCGGCAATGGTTGTATGGTAAAATTTCCATTGCCATTATTAATAGCCACACAGGATTGGTTATAATTAAATTGCTTTACGGAAGCTTTTGCAAGTAATTCCTTTGAAAATATTTGCTGGATCGATTTATCAGCATATACTTCATTTTTCAAATTCTCCTTTTTTATAAAAGGCAATTGGTCCTCCATATCTTTTTTCAAAAACACAGGCATATCTCTTCCCTGAATTCCCCGGGTCATGATCTTTTCAATACTGCCATTATTATCAAAATCATTTATCCATAATTTTACCGGGTTATTCTTATCAGGCCTTAGATAAAAATTTTCCCCGATATTTCCCAGCAGCAGATCTTGTTTGCCATCACCATTTATATCAACAGCCGAAACAGTTTGCCACCAGCCAAAAAGATCATTAAGATTTGTTTTAATTTCAATGAAACGATCTTTCTTAAAAGAAAAAATTCTTGGCGACATCCATTCTCCAACAATTACCAGCTCCTTTTGCTCATCGCCGACCACATCAGCCCACACCGCACCACATACCATTCCTACTTTAGCTATATCCGGGTTATTCTTTGCAGCTATTTCAACAAATTGGCCCTTGCCATTATTCAGAAATAAATAACTTGTCGGATCAACGCCATAGACACCAGGAGTGCTTCTTCCTCCTATAAAAAGATCGGGATACCCGTCATTATTAAAATCATTTGCAATTGCAACTGAAACATTTACTTCAGTATTTGCAAATGCTGAAGTGTTTATTGTAAAATTCCCTTTGCCATCATTCTCAAACAAACGTAACTGCAATTCCCTGCTGGGTGGTTTTGCATCATTACCACCGGGGCATATCAGCAGATCAGGATCGCCGTCTTTATCATAATCAAAAAAAAGAACGGCTACATCTTCAAAATCACCGAACTGCTGAAAAGATTTTTGTTCCTTTTTTTCAAAAACTCCATCCGAAGTTTGTATATAAAGTTGCCCCGGATGCCCCGGAGTACCGCCAATAAAAACATCATCAAGACCATCGCCATTCACATCGGCAACTGCAGCTTTGGGGCCTTCCCTTGAAAGCAATCTCGGAATATTTCTTTCCCGGTAAAAATCTACCAGGTCATTCTCAACATGTTTTTCAAAATTGGATGGCACCTCAGAGAAAAAAACAGGATTTGATATTTTTATTTGCCTGGGAGTTTCTTTCTTTTCGTCTGCTTCATTAATAAGATGAACCTTATTTATAGCCGGTGATTGATGTATTGAAACATATCTGTCAGGCCAGCTGATAAGCATGGAGTCAATTTTAGTTATCGTTCCTAAACCAATAATTATTTTGTAATCCATGGAAGATTGAAAACCACGGCTTGGTATCAATTCTCTTGTAAATATTTGTCCATCGGCAAATATTTTTATTTTACTCCCTATAGCAAAAGTGTTTTTACCCTTTCCCTTTAATGTTATTCCAATATAATTATTGATTCCTTTTTCTCTTGTATTGTTTTTATAAACGAACGCCACGCCATTCTCATTACATACTACAAGATCAAGGTCGCCATCATTATCCAGATCACCATAGGCGGCGCCATTTGAAAAAGTAGCTTGTCCCAGTCCCCATGATTCACCGATGTCAGTAAACTTTAGATTTCTGTCGTTCCGGAAAGTTTTATTTGGCAATGGAGTTCTTGGTATTTGCTTTAGCAGCAGATCCATTTCTTTTTTCTTTCCGCTCAATACCATTTCATGATACACTTCATCGGCAAAGAAATTCATAAAATCCAAATTAGTTACATCACGATTCACCCCGTTGCATACATATATATCATTCCATCCGTCATTGTCCATATCAAAAAACAAGGCACCCCAGCTCCAATCAGTGGCGGGCACGCCACTATACCTTGCAATATCTTTGAACTTTCCGTTCTTATTATTTAACTGAAGGCTATTTACAGGATACTGATAATAAAAGCCAGCATTCAGTTTAGCATTGAAAAGATCGGGGTTATCAAATGCTCCTAATGTTTTCAGGCGATAATCTCCCATCGGGAACATATCTGTTGTAAAGAG
>Ga0097621_100001270_pt1 | contig 17410 bp, 16 predicted proteins | sample KBSMisM72_FD_73165 | JGI IMG/M metagenome (GOLD analysis project Ga0097621, IMG submission 73165) | Miscanthus rhizosphere microbial communities from Kellogg Biological Station, Michigan, USA - KBS Miscanthus M7-2 (version 2) (version 2) | ecosystem: Host-associated > Plants > Roots >... | reverse complement strand
TTCTTACGACAATTGCAAGATTTCTGTGAATGCTTTTGTGGAAAACCCGGGATCATTTCAATGGGACCCTAAATTCGGCCGATCCCGCTTCGAGAGCTCTCGAGAGCAGGCCTTTCCGCTTCCTCTCAGACAGTGCGTGCTTCGCCATCTCAGGTGCATTCAGGTGAACCTTGGAGCCGTGAAGATCGCATCGGATGACTGGCCGCGCGCCGCCACCTACGCATCCCATACACATGATGCCGTTGAAAAAGCACATGCGGCGACTGTCTTCGATAACGCCACCGATCCCAGGGCCGCCCGGACCTGCACCGGATCCAGAACCGTACCCGGGAACGGATCCGGACGTAACCCCGCCCATCCATCCCGACCCAGAGCCGGACGTTGGGCCGATGCCAGTTCCTGAACCCGAGCCGATGCCGCTATGAATCAAGACTGGACCGCGCAGGAGCGAGAGGGGGACGAAGCAGACTTGGAATTCCCCCAGCTTCGCATTCAGCTTCTGAGAGAAGCGCACGGTTTACCTCCCGAAGCAACTGTCGGGCGGCTTACGCGACTTTTTCCCTTGGCCTCTCGTGCAAAGCGGCTTGATAGACCCTCTCGTATGCTTTGGCCATGCGGGAGGTGGAGAAATTTTCTTCCACGTACTTCCGCACCGTCACCGGATTCAGGTCCAGATTGCGGGCGCGTTTGGCCATCTCGATGACTGAGCGGCAAATGTACCCAGAGACTCCTGGACTAACGATTTCCGGCACAGAGCCGCCCGGCATCGCCAGCACCGGCGTGCCACAGGCCATGGCCTCAACCATGACGAGTCCAAACGGTTCGTTCCACTGGATCGGGAATAGCATCGCTAAGGAGTTTCCGAGCAGTTCATTCTTCGTCGCCAGGTCAGCCAGGCCGATGTAGTCGACCAGCGTCCCGTCTATGTGCGGCTTGATCTTCCGTTCAAAATAGTCTCGATGCACCGGCTGAATGTCCCCTGCCATCTTCAAGGGAATCCCTGTCCGTTTCGCCACGTCGATCGCGATATGAGTTCCTTTAAGGGGAGCGATTCGCCCGATGAAGCTTAGATATTGCTGCTTCTGCTCAATCAGCCGGTACTGATCGATGTCGATGCCGTGATGAACCGTGTGCATGCGGGGCATTGTTTCTTCTCGGCATTGCGCATGACTGATGCACACATAATCGATATCCGGGAAGAAGGAGTAGAGCTCACTCAACTTCGGATCGTGTGGACCATGGAGGGTCAGCACCATAGGGCGATCGCTGAAGCGCGAAAACGTGATGGCTCGCTCTGATTGCACGTGAAGGATGTCGCACTCGCGCTCGGCATCATGGATAGCCCATGACGTGTGATTGTTGTCGCGCATCCAGGAGTGCTCTGCGTTCTTGATCGGCCATTCGGCATGCTCGTAAAGCGAGCGACGCGGAACCGGTACTGTCGATTCTCCATTGGCGTAAACGACGACCTCAATACCCATGTCCTGCAGGGCGGTTGCAAGGTGTGCTACGAACAGTTCGGTGCCGCCGTAATCGGCGGGAGGGACGGAAATCATGGGGGGTGCAATCAGTGCAACTTTCAAAGGATCTCCTGTGGGCAGCAGCCGCAGCACCTGCAAACCAGACCCTTCTTGGATGCTAAGCGAGGAGATCAGGGCAAACCAGGTTCGCGACAAAAACCTCAACTGCACGAGTCGTCCTTGGCTTTCTCGACGGCTGCCCGGATCGAACGGACTCGCTCGGTGACCTCTCCCGGCGCTATATACAGAAGTTCGAAGCCCAAGTTGCGGTAGGTGTCCTCATGAACTTTCTCAAATTCGAGGCTCTCTTCGAAGGTGATTCGCCGGGCTGCTGTGAGTGTGATGTGACCAAGATTTTGTATGAAGAAGACCTGCGGCTGATATACGCATTCCCTGCGAATGCGCTCCAACTCGCTCGTTAGGAATGGGGACAGGCTGTGCCCGAGATAGGCGGCCAAAGCCGCCGTGCACACGATAGAACGATCGTGAAACTGGATTTCGTCTGGCAGCGAAGCACCGCGAATCACGCGCTCTCTCTGGAGAAGAGCGATTGCATCAAGGAAAGCTGGATCCGTCCAGGGTTCTCGCGTGCCTCGGGCGTGGGCGACCGCAATGATGTCAGTGGCGGCTTCTTCAACCACTCCAAAACCATCGAGTTCTAAGTGGCGAATAATTGCAGTTTTCCCGGCGCCAGGAGCGCCGGTAATGATAAATCTCTTCATGTTCTTACCTGTCGCGCGGCTTTTTTCCGGCTTGGGCGCTCGGTAAAGAGCGACCTTCATTATCGTCATCTCCCCGCGAGTTTGCATGATCGTCCTGGCGGTAGATGCGCGTTAGCGTTAACTATGACACTGGTTCGGACGAGCGCTGAGGGAACGGCACGGATTTTGTTGTGACAACTGTCACGTCAGAATCGCGCGGATCTCGCTCGGGGACTAAATCTCATTGCACGTTGCGAAATAACTGGACCGCCAATGCTATCCGTAGCAAAGCAGCGCGAACCGATCCCATGTTGCTGATTTAGGGCAGTCTTTCTCGATCCCACACCGCCCAGGCACATTTCTCAATGCAAAACTGTGATGCTTGAACCCCTGCGGGTTGACTCCATTTGTAAAGCGATGGGAGTATCGCCGCACGCAAAAGCACCTTTGTGGGTCCTTATGCGGCAGCCTGACTGTTTCTTGCGCGCGCAATGGCTGCGTCCAGGTCGAAATCTCGCCCTTCCGCGATGAGGAGGCAATTGCATATGTTCAGCAAGATTCAAACAGCGTGCTTGCTTGGGATGTTGTTGACGTTTGCAGGTTCCGCATTTGGCCAAGGCGGCGCTAACGGCACGATTCTTGGAACTGTCACCGATAACTCGGGCGCGGTCGTGGTGAACGCTACCGTTGATGTCACGAATACAGCTACCAATGTTACCAACCACACACAAACGACATCCTCAGGAGACTTTACCGTTCCCTACCTGCAGCCTGGCACTTACAAGGTGACCATACAAGCACCCGGATTTCAGAAGGCGGTGACTGATTCGATCACGCTCGTTGTGGGTCAACAGCAGCGCGTGAACGTATCCATGAAACCCGGCGCAATCAGTCAGAGCGTTGAAGTCCAGGCAAGCAGCGTGACATTGGATACGGACAGCTCGGCGGTCTCACAGACTGTGACACAACAGCAGGTCGACCAACTGCCGCTGAATGGCCGCAATTTCGTAAGCCTGTTGTTTATTGGAGCCGGAGCGGTACAAACCAATGGGGAACAAGGGCAGATGCGGCAGGGGGAAGGCAACGCCATTAGCATCAACGGTGGTCGGCCGACGTCCAACAACTATACCCTCGATGGCCTCATCAACACGGACACAGCGCTCAACACGCCCGCGGTGATCCTCTCGCAAGACGCCATCCAGGAGTTCAAAATCCAGAGTGAAACCTACTCTGCCGAATACGGATTCAGCGCTAACCAGGTCAACATCGTTACCAAAAGTGGTACAAACCAACTGCATGGCACTGCTTTCGAATTTCTCAGAAATGATGCTCTCGATGCCAAGGCGCCGTTCCAACAGCAACTTCCTGAGCTACGTCAGAACCAATTTGGGTTCGTACTCGGGGGCCCCATCTACATCCCGAAGGTCTATGACGGCCGCAACAAAACCTTTTTCATGGTCAATTACGAAGGCTGGAGAATTCGGAACGGATTTAATCAAGCAACCTTCAATGTCCCTACTGTAGCCGAGCTGAATGGGGACTTCTCAGCTTCTGGACTGGCCTTGCCCACTCAAATCGGCGGTAGTTGTACTCCGAGCCCCACCAGTCCTTGCATGCCTTTTGATCCGACCACCAATGCACCGTTTTCCGGGAACAAAATACCGTCCGCGCAGTTCTCGATTCTTGCGCAACAAGCCATGGGACTGAATATGTTTCCTGCCCCGAATTGCACGACCTGCGGGCAGTTTAACTACCGTCTGTCGGTTACGCTGCCCCAAACTACAGACCAGCAGACTTACCGACTCGATCAAGACCTCGGCCATTTGGGTAAGGTTTTCTTCCGCTACACAAGCGCCACCTACAACAACACAAACATAAACGGATCCATCTCGAGCCCATATGGCGTCGGCGTGTTTAACGAAAAAGCCGAGAGTTGGATGATTTCGCATACCAAGGATATCGGGTCCCGGATGGTTAACAATTTTCGCTTTGGCCGGCTGGAACCGATCGCCATACAAGGCGGGAATCCCGTCACCTCCTCGCAAGTTTCAGCTTTGGGAATCACCGGCGTGTATCCAAACTTGCCTGCGTACGCACGTCTTTTTCCGACGATTTCGTTCCCTGCAACCTTATCGAGCTCGGTTGGAAGCCAAGGAAATGACACCACAACCAGTGACATCCCGACCTGGCAGTTTTCGGATTCGCTCACGCTGGTGACAGGCAAGCACACCATCAGCACCGGTTTCGACTATCGCCGTTGGCTTCAAAAGCGCGATCTTTCAGCCGATTTTCTCGGTAACTTTGGGTTTGCGAATGAGACCATCATCACCAACAGCAATAGTGGAACCTGTCCCACCACCTGGTGCGGGACGGGCAATGCCTTGGCCGATTTCCTTTTGGGCTATTACAACAACGCATCCACCTTTCAGCCTGGGCCGTTCAGTCCCACCAATGTTGCTGGCAATTTGAACCAGTATCGGTTCATGTACGTTGCTCCTTTCGTACAAGATGACTGGAAAGTATCTCCCCGCTTGACGGTGAATCTGGGCCTGAGGTGGGATTATCGGTCAGTCCCTACCGAGAAGGACAACAAGATGTTCTGGTTTGATACCAGTAATCCTCTAGGAGGACTATGCTACGCCGATAAGGCGCTGGGAACGCAAACCGTACAGAGTCTCGGCGGCCCAATCGCTCCAAGTGGAAACGACTTTTACAGCTACTGCGGGCGGCCGAATCCAATGAGTGGATCGAAAAAGCCTTTTGCACCAAGAATCGGGCTGGCTTACCGACTCGGTGACAAGACTGTAATTCGCGGCGGTTACGGGATTTTCTTCGATTCATTTGAAACCCGTGAAATCGACGACTCAGGCGATATCTATCCTTTCGTCGTCCGTGCCACGGACAATCCCACTCTGGACACTTCCAGTTCGTGCGGCGGGCCAGGACAGAACCCTTGCCTACCAAAGACCACCAACCAGATGTTTCCCCCGGTTCCTCTCCACCAGGTGAGCGCAGCCAAGGATGGCGGTCAATTTTTTGCGGTGATTATCTCCGAGCATCCTCACAACCCCTATGTCCAACAATGGTCCTTTTCTGTGCAACGGGAGCTGGCTCGCAATACGACTCTCGAAGCCAATTACGTTGGAAACAAAGGCACGCACCTGCTCAACCGAATTAATATTGGGCAGCCGCTACCTCCACTGGATCCATCCGCCTGTGACCCGCTCGCGAATGGGAACCCCTCATCCGGAGATTGTCCGGTCGCGGCCCGAAGGCCGTTCCAGCACGTCACTTCGGGACTCGGTTTTCTCGACAGCGAATACAACGGATATTCGAAGTACAACGCCGGCAACCTCAAACTGGAGCATCGAACAGGCTCGGTCGCGCTTCTTGCCGTGTACACATGGGCGAAGAGTCTTGACGATAAGTCGGCTGCCGCGGGAGTGGGCTCCACCAACGCCTTCGCAGGACACATGAACGAACATGACGCGCGCCTGGACTATGGGCGCTCCGATTTTGATGTTGATCACCGCTTTGTGACAAGCGCGGTTTATCAACTTCCAATCGGCCGCGGGAAACGGTTCGGCGGCGGTATGAGCAAGGCGCTGGATGCAGCTGTGGGCGGCTGGCAGCTCACCACCATCGCGACATTCCAGCGCGGTTTCCCATTCTCTATCCTTTGCAATGATGCCAATGGATTGCTGCTGTCGTTTACTCAGCGTTGCAATGTCATCGGCAATCCCTATCCGAGTGGATTCCACAAGGATATTAATCATTGGTTTAACAACACGGTTGGTCTGAGTCCTCTCGATCCGGCAAACCCGCAACATATACCCGCGTCGAGCTGCGTGAACCCGAGCCTTGCCGGCGTAGCGTTCTGTCAGCCGCTGGCGGGACAGTTTGGCAGCAGCGGACGTGATATTCTGCGCGGCCCTGGAATCAACAACTGGGACTTGGGTATAGGCAAGGATTTCAAGTTCACCGAAAGAGTGTCGTTCCAGTTCCGCACCGAGGCGTTCAACGTATTCAACCACGCACAATACGGGTTTGATCCATTCACCAGCACAGGAATCGGTGCCCCGATAGGAAACAACCCGAACAACCCCGGCTTTGGCCAAGTTCAGGCAGCACGACCGGGTCGAATTCTTCAGCTTGGAGGAAAGCTGGTCTTCTGAGTCCAGGAGTCCTAACGCTCCGAGAGCTTCTAGGCACCGCCAGGCTAGTCCAGCCTGGCGGTGTTTTTTGAACTAGAATTCCTGCCTGGCGAAAGTTGACGGAGAAAGAGTCTCCCCATGAATGGTTCTGGAAAGCGCCTCCTTGGAGTGGCGCTCGTGTTCTCACTAACCTGCTTCTGCTTCCCCCAGGAATCGAGCTCGCTCGAACAGCAATCCCAGGCGGCACAACAGGCACTCAATGCCGGGCGGTATCACGACGCGCAACAAGCGTTCGAGAAGCTGGCGGCCGCCAATCCGCAGATCGCGGAGGTGCACGCAAATCTGGGGTTGATCTATTTCGAGGAACGGATGTATGGCCCCTCAGTGAAGGAACTGCGGCACGCCCTGCAACTTAAGCCGGGACTTAGGAAATCGGCAGCAGTGCTCGCCATGGCGCTTTCCGAACTCGGCCGGTACAACGAGGCTGTTCCCGCTCTCGAGAAGGGCTTCCATTCCCCAGACGCGGAGATCCGACGAATGTGTGGCCTGCAGCTCGAGCGCGCATACACCGGCCTGAAGCAGGACAGCAAAGCCGTAGAGGTCGCGTTGGAACTGAATCGTCTATATCCCGCCGATCCGGAGGTCCTCTATCACAACGGGAAAATCTTCGGAAATTATGCCTACCTTACGATGCGACAGCTGGTCCATGCCGCGCCAAATTCGATCTGGCGGCATCAAGCACTGGCTGAGGCAGCCGAGAGCCAGGAATCTTTCGCGACGGCGATCGCCGAATATCACGAGGTATTGAAGATCAACCCGAATCAGCCAGCCATCCACTACCGGTTAGGACGCACCTTGCTCGCACGTGCGCAGGAGTCCAATTCCAACGCAGATCTGGCCGAAGCCGAGCAAGAATTCCAAACGGAACTGCGGCTTGATCCGGAAAACGGCAATGCGGCATATGAAATCGCACACGCCCGGCAGACCGAAGGACGGTTTGCCGAGGCCCAGCAGCTGTACGAGGAGACGCTTAAATTTCATCCCGACTTCGAAGAGGCACAATTGGGGCTAGCATCGGTTCTCTCATCCCAAGGGAAACTCCAAGAAGCCCTGCCGCAATTGCAAAGGGCAATCGAATTGAATTCAAAGAATGAGGTTTCATGGTACCGGCTGTCGCAGGTCGAGCGCTCTCTTGGCAACACGGAGGATGCACGGAAAGCGATGACACAATTCAAAACGCTTCACGATCAAAAGATGACCGAAGAAGGAGCCGGGCGCCGGTTCTTTTCTGGCGAGGATGAGGTTACGCAACAAATGCTGGATGGGGACGCTCCAAAGTAGGACGCATTCCACTTTTAGAGGGCCAGCGAGGGGATCCCCATGCCTGATTTCCTCAATTGCAGCACGTTGGGGGGCAACAAAACGATGCCGTGGGTTTTACCGCGCGCACAAAGGCACTCATGAATTTCCCATCGATCTGAGGAGCGATTCCGGCAAGGTCTACGCCTTCATGGAGGAGAATCTCGCCTGCATCCTCGGCGCGATAAATACGAGTCGGTTCGAGTTCAATCCCGCCAAATCCAGCGGCTTTCAGCTTTGCACGGTACTCGTTCTCTTCGAGAGCTCCGGCAATACATCCCACCCAGGCAAGCATGCTCCGCCGAATTTCAGGGCGCATCTCACCGCGGGTTACGACGTCGGAGACAGCAAACCGTCCACCGGGTTTCAGAACTCGAAAGGCTTCGCGAAGCACTCGATCCTTATCGGCGGAGAGATTGATCACGCAGTTGGAGATGATGACATCGATGGAATTATCGGGAAGCGGAATGCTCTCAATCTCTCCCTTCAGGAACTCCACGTTGTCCATCCCTGCCTTTCGCCTGTTCTCATTTGCCAATGACAGCATCTCATCCGTCATATCCAATCCATAGGCCTTCCCTTTCGGCCCGACGCGTTGGGCGGACAAGAGCACGTCAATTCCACCTCCTGAGCCAAGGTCAAGAACGACCTCGCCGGGATGCAAATCGGCCAACGCCGTTGGATTGCCACACCCCAGGGAGGCACGCAGCGCCTCCTCGGGGATGTGAGCGATCTGTGCGGTGTTATAGAGATTGGACGTGATGGGATCAGCACATCCCATGTTTAGACTCGCGCCGCAACAAGAGCTCCCGCCATCCTTCACTCGTAGGGCAGCCTCTCCATATTTCTCACGGACTGCTGCCTTAATGTTGGTGCTGCTCATTGGATCCTCCTCACTTGCAACATGAAACAACTTCTTCTGGTTTCAGGGCATGGTTCCGTGTGCAACATTCTGCAAAGAGGAACCCGAGCAATTGTTGAAGGGCCTCGGCATTTGCCGTGTATCGAAGGAAAGTACTCTCTCGTTGTACCTTTACGAGTCCTTCATTCCGGAGCTTGTCGAGGTGATGGGAAAGAGTCGAATTTGGAATCTCAAGCTCTTCCTGGATTTCTCCGACGACAAGCCCGTTAGGATGGGCCGACAACAGCAACTGCATAATGCGGAGCCTTGGCTCGACGCCCATGGCTGAAAACATATCCGCGAACCTCGCAATGGATTCGCTGCTTTTTTTGGTAAGAGCGGTCGCCATAATTTCCATAATAGCGGAAATACGGTATCTTGGTCAACACCCGAAGCTAGCGTCGGTGAATTCCGAAGTAGGCACACCTCCCGGATAACCGACCGGGGGCGCGCAATTCGGGATGCAGGTTCTCAGCTGGTCATTCCCTTAATGGGATGGTGTTCTGCAATGGCATCATTCAATGCGGTTGCAATGCGGGCAGTCTGCCCGGAGGAACTATCTGGAGTAATCATGGTGTTCTGGAAGGCTACGATTTTCCAGCCGTCGGGCGTTCTCTGGGTAACCAGAGTGGGGCGAGCATGCAACACCGGGGGGAAGCCTTCCCGTGAAACCTTCAACTCTGCCAACACGAAAACCACCGCGCTGTCTGGGCTCGTGAACCGCACTTTATTCACCGTGTACTTGTTTGTGCTGCCCTTGTAGATGGTATCGAAGATGACGCGATGACCTTGCTCGATCGCGATTCGACCGCTGAAATGTCCACCCAAAATATGAATGAAATCCGCGTCCTCGGCGAAAAACTCTGCCCAAGCCACGCTATCGCCCCGATTCCACGCCGTTTCTAGACCCCTGACAACATCCCGCAAAGCCTGTTCATCCCTAACACTCATCGATTCCTTCCTCCTTCGACCCCTCTATCTTGGCGTGATTAGGCGGTCAGCCAATTACTGAAGGACCATGTCGACCTCTTCCCAAAACTGTGCCGTGACTCGGCATAGGGTTAGCGAATCTCGAGTAGAATCTGCTAAATCGGCTTATGGAAAATACATCTCAGCCCTTCTGGTCAAAAGCAATTCGTCCGGCTTGGGAATCTCGTTCGATCCTGTTCATCCGGCTGGCCGTTGGCCTGGTCTTCCTCACTCAGGGCATCCTTAAGTACATCGCCCCCAACATGGGCGTGAATCGCTTCACCAAGATTGGGTTTTCGCATCCGTATTTTACCGCTCACTTCGTGGGAACCTTCGAGATCCTGTGTGGGACTCTCGTCTTAATCGGTCTTGCCACTCGATTTGCAGCCATGCCGCTCCTAATCGTGATTGGCACCGCCATAGCGACGACCAAAATTCCGGAACTATTCCGGCCCAATCAGGGCTTCTGGTTCATGATTAGCGACGCACGTACAGATTTCGCCATGCTGATGTCCTTGCTTTTCTTGCTGCGAGCGGGAGCAGGCGCCTGGTCGATAGACGGGCGTTTGCTAGATCGCGCTCACAGCATGAACTCCCGCTGAGACCGGCTGGAACAGCTTACGAATAAGCCTGACATGCGGTTCAGTACATCTGCATCAACAATTGGGGTATTTTCTGAATTGCCGACGTTTCCTCTGAAAGGTTATCCGTATAATCCTGCTTTGGATAAACCTGCCCACCAATCTCCAACCAGCAGGCATTCGGTTGCCGTAGCCGCTGGCATTCTGCTCAGCCGTTTGGTTGGGCTGGTCCGTGATCGAGTCTTTGCGCATTATTTTGGCAACTCCGATGCTGCCGACGCCTTTCGTGCAGCGTTCCGCATTCCCAATATTCTGCAAAATCTTTTTGGCGAAGGTGTCCTTTCTGCGTCCTTCATCCCCGTCTATGCGAGGCTGAATGCCGAGGATCGCCGCGAGGAAGCCTCCCTGCTGGCGGAGGCCACATTCGCTTTATTATTCCTGGTTACGGCAATTCTGGTGGCGATCGGAATTTACACGACGCCCTGGTTGATCGACCTTATTGCCCCAGGTTTCCACGGGGATAAACGGCTGCTTACCATCCGTCTGGTACAGATTCTCTTTCCAGGCGCTGCCTTGCTGGTCTTCTCGGCATGGTGCCTGGGGATCTTGAACAGCCACCGGAGATTTTTCCTGTCCTATGCCGCTCCGGTTGTTTGGAATGTGGCGATGATAACGACGCTCCTCTGGGCAGGACGCTACCACTCACAACCCCGCCTCGCCGTCCTGCTCTCCATCGGTTCCGTTGTTGGAAGCGCATTGCAGTTCGCGATTCAACTTCCGGTTGTCCTCAAGTTGTTGCGGCCATTGCGTCTTCGATCGGATTTCGCCAATCTTCACTTAAAGACAGTCGTAAAGAACTTCTTTCCGGTCTTTCTCAGCCGAGGCATTGTTCAGATCAGTGCCTACGTTGACTCATGGCTTGGAAGTTTTCTGGGTACCGGCGCGGTCGCCGCCCTTGCCTACGCACAAACCCTGTATACGCTGCCGGTCAGCCTTTTCGGCATGGCGGTTTCGGCTGCAGAGCTTCCTGCCATGTCGAGCACGACGGGAAGCCCAGAAGAAATTGCCTCCGCTTTGCGCGGACGACTCATGCGGGGTTTCGAACAGATCGCGTTTTTCGTCATACCATCGGCTGTTGCCTTTGTGGTTTTGGGTGATGTAATTGTCGCGACGATTTATCGTTCGGGAAATTTTCAACACGCAGATGTCTTATTCGTCTGGGCCGTTCTCGCGGGTTCTGCGACCGGCCTTCTTGCCTCGACCGCGGGCCGCCTATACTCGTCGGCCTTCTATGCATTGCGTGACACGCGTACGCCGCTCAGGTACGCGGTTCTGCGAGTAGTCCTCACACTCGGGCTTGGGTATCTGTGCGCGCTGCCCTTGCCACGGCTACTCGGACTCGACCAACGATGGGGCACAGCTGGCCTCACATTCTCGGCTGGTATCGCCGGATGGGTGGAATTCGTACTGCTGCGTAGTGCCATGCACGGGCGCATCGGCGTCGTGCCATCATCTGTAAGTCGCATCGCGAAACTCTGGTTAATCGCCCTTGCCAGCGCGCTGCTAGCGTATCTGATCAAACGGCTGTTGCCGTTTGGTAAGCCACTGCTCGTGGGGCCTGCCGTTCTCGTCCCCTTCGCTGCAATGTATTTTGGATTTTCGCAACTCATGGGTGTTGCAAGCGCGGGAGCGCTTACGCGAGTTTTCAAGCGGCGCGTCTAACTCCATTTCCCATCGCCGTCGATTGAGAGCCCAGCCACGATTGAGCGAATCAGCAGAGCTGCTCCCACGAAGCTCCCAGCACCCAGTATCAAGATCAGCGTGACTCTTCGTTTTCTGGGAGCCGAGGAATCTGATTCATAAGCACTTGCGCCTACTCCTTCGCAATTTTTCGAGTGCGTTCATCTGTTCGTCGAAAGCCGACGCCTACGCAGTCTAGAGGAGTGAATCTGGGTCCTGTTTGCAGGCAGGTGCAAGACGTCCCGGCAAGTTCTTATGGTTCGCGATTCTTTGCTGCGGGAATCGGACGAAGGCGCTCACAGAGTGATTTAATGGCTTCGCGCTGGTCGGGCGACGTTGCCAAGAATTCGAACCCACAAAAATGACCTCGGCGATAACGCACCGCCGCCCGAAGGCTTACCGACTTCTTCTCGATCTCGACTCGAATCAGCGCAATCTCACCAACTTCCAGCGTCTCGGACAGCGTGGCCGCCACTCCACCTTCACTGATGTCAGCAGCACGACCCCACAATTCTTGTTTTTGGCCGCAGCGATAGACTGTTAGAGTCAGCGGGCAATCGAACGAGTAGCGCGCTGGGCGCATCGTTGCTTCCTCAAGCCGTGCGAGAGTTCCAACCCTTCAAAATCTATTATCCGCCGGTTTTCAACAACCCGTCTGAGCGGAGTCAATAAGTGGCCCGGCAATTTATCAATCACCAGGCAAAACACCATCGCTCAGGCATCTTCCATGGACAGGTTTCCGCCTGGTCGGAACTCCGGACTGATCAACGCAATATGCTGTAAACCCCGATGTAGTCGGCGGACCACCACCTGGTATCGGCAGTTTGGGCTCACCTGGGTGCTGTGCTTCGCAACCGGGGACTTCGAATGGCGATTTTGCAACACTTGAGAATTCCTCGGACAAAAAGATCAGGGCATACAATCGCAAAATGGGCGACTTCAGGTAACAGCAGTTCCAGACTTGAATGGGAATCTATGTGAACCCTGAGCAGTGCATCCGTTGGGCAGACTAGCTGAGCCAATTTGTCGACTTTTCGGCTCTTCGGGCGCGATGAGTCATGCTGCGATTTTTGGATCAACTTATACTCCAGGGCGGTTTAGAAAATGATGATTTCGCCTCAGAAGGCGAGTAACATATCGCCTACCTTCACCTGCTCTCTTGGAAATGAATTGCCCACGCTTCGTCGCGGCGGTTGTGCTGACCATTGTCATGCTGGCGTCTGTCAATCGGACCCTAGGGGCTGGGAATGCATCTGAGTGGCAGTCCCTTTCTCCCGGCCTCGACCTCAGGCTCCTGGCGCTCAATGCTTCCAACTCTCCTGGTGGCAGGTGGATCACCGTATTGCGCATCGATCCGAAACTATGGGAGTTGCAGATGGTTGGCACCGGCCTGAGTGGTGAGCAGCGAGGGCATACGGCGCGCGAGTGGTGTGAAAGAGAGAAGTTCACAGCGGCGATAAACGCGGGAATGTTCGGGGCTGATCAGAAAACCCATCTCGGATATGCCCGCTTCCGGGAGCACGTCTATAACAATCGAGTCAACACCTATCAGTCTGTCGCCGCGTTCGATCCGCCAAACCCCCAAGGCCATCCCCGTTTCCAGATTTTTGATCTGGATGCTCCGGGAGTCAGCTTTAAAAACATCCAGAGGGACTATGCGTCCGTCGTGCAGAACCTGAGATTGGTTAAACGACCTGGCCAGAACCAATGGGGCCAACAGGCCAGGGAATGGAGTGAGGCAGCTCTGGGTGAGGACGACCAGGGGCGGATTCTGTTTGTTTTCTCTCGTTCACCATTGTCCATGCATGATCTAAATCGCGAGTTGCTCTCAGGCGGCATTGGACTCGTGGCCGCTCAGCACCTGGAGGGCGGCCCGGAGTCTCAACTTTATCTGCACGCCGGGGGAAAGGAGCTTGAGATATTTGGCAGTTTCGAGACCTCGTTTAGAGAAGATGACAAGAACCCGGCGGCGTGGCCGATTCCGAACGTTTTCGGCATCCGGCCCCGTTCCTCCAAAGCCCAAAATTGACCGTCGCCCGAGTGCGTTTTTCCTCGCCGAGAGCCGAACAAAGTTTCGTCAGCTGACTTTCCAAATGCTAAGCTCTTGCCATTGACGGTGCGACTAAAACCTTGCTTCCAAATTTGATCATGGGATCGCCAGATTCGAAAATCTCGGCACCGCTAGATACCACAGAATTTCCCACGCCAAAACCCCGCGGCCGCTGGCCGATTATATTCGCGCTATTGGTCTTTCATATTTCTATTTTGGCCACAGTGATCTCATTGGCCCCACCCGAATCTGCCTTTAAGTTGGGCGAATACTCTGGATCGATTCTAGTGTTTGGTTGTCCCGCCCTATGGTTGCTTTTGTTCTTGACGCGACAACGCTGGGGAATCTCATGGTTCTGCATCCTTGCACTTGCACAGACCGGCTTTATAGGCTTGGTCGTGCATCAACTTCGAGCTGAGGATCGGGCATTGCAATTGGTCGGGAAGACACTTGCGATGGAAAGGAGCGAAGGGGAATCGCAGATGCAGCAATTCCGCGTGGACTCTCTATTTGAGATGACTTCAGGCAAGCGCCAGCTCAGCATTGCAGAACTCCGGGAACTTCAGATTCGGGCGCGATCCGGGGAGGAAAAGTGGTTGCAACTGCACTCCGATCATGTTCGCTCCCTCTCGGACGCGGAGCGACGTCTGGCGGCCACGGGTTCCAGATTGGCTGACGACTTTCGGCGCGGCGTAGAGACGCGCAGCCAACGTCTGACCAAGAGTTGAGGCTAATGCAGGACTACTTCACCGGGATCGAACAGTTGACCGGCTTTTTGATCAACCGCCAAGGTCACGATCTTCAAACATCGAACGGTGTGGTTTTCAAACAGAGGAAGACGCGAAAGCCTTCAATCAGCAGCTGGATGCGGTTGCAAAGCAAGTGGATGCCATCGCACAGTTAGAGGCGAAATTTCGATCGTCCGACCGCGGCTTTGCCCAACATTGATATTCCTGCGGAAGGGCTCTCATCCCGCCGCCCCCGGCCCGGAGCAAAATTGTAAGCAGCAAACCCGTAATCCGTGGCGAACGGGAGAGCCTGGAGTTTAAGGTTTCGCTGGGCTACGGGCAAGTGAGCTGGGCCGAATCAAAGTGCGACAACTGCATTCCGCCATCTGGATTCATGACTTGCCCACCAGAGCCCGCGAGAATCGTCACGGTGCCGCTGTGTCCAGCAAGGCATTGGGCTTGCCCGTTAACGTCGATTGTGGCGATTGAGGCGATATTGCCGTTACAGGAGCCGTTTGCGGTTCCGATGCACCAGGTGGGCGAGGTCACGCCAGTGGCTTTGAAATGCACGATGCCATTGGGAAAGTTTTGCGCATCGGCGGATGCCGGGCTCACGGTTATGGGTCGGGTACTGCCGCAGGCGGTCAAAAACAATACAGTCAAGAGCATCCCTGGGATCAACTTGCGAATCATGGTGCTCCTCCGGTTATGTCAAGACTGATGCCGGGATCAGTTACATAGGTTGTAGCCAACAAATGATACCCACATTGAACCCGAGGTGCGCCGCGTAGTTGCCTCACTGCTAATTAGTTAAAAGCTTTCTTCTGAAGCTTCCGGTGCGATACGATGCTGCGGCATGAAGCTTTCGATCATGGTGGCGGCTGTTCTCTTGTTTTCAATGCCAGATTTGCTATGTGCCGATAAGAATGCAGCAATGCAGCTGCTCACCACTGCGGAGAGGCAAGGTAATCTTTTTCGCGATGCACGGAGCCCATTGCGGCTAGAAGTCAGTTTTGTAGCGCAGCAGGCAATACCTACCCAGGGGCATCTGAGCTTACGCTGGGCAGCAAAGGATCGATGGTGGCGCAAGGTTAGCCTCAGCAATTTCCAGCAAGTCGACGTTCGTAATGGCGAGAAGCTCTACACGATCCGCAACATGTCATTTACGCCGTTTCGAGTAGGTGAACTCATCAGCTTGCTCCAGTTCGCGCCCAATCCATCTCCCGGATCTTTCGTGGTGAAAAAGCCGAAGCAACAGATTGGAAACGGGACATTACGTGTATGCAGGTCAAAGCTGACGGAGATCCGTACAAGCCACGCGAGTTTTGCATCGACAGCGCCTCTCACGACATCCTCAAGGTTGATTGGAAAGAGCCACCAGGCGAACTGCGGCGCGAACAATTCGCTGACTACTTCGAGTTCGATGCTCATCGGTATCCGCGCCACCTCGACTTAATCGTCGATGGAAGTAAGGCGATAACGGCCCATGTGGATGAAATGACGATAGCCCCCATCGATGAACAATTGATGATTCCTCCCAAAGGAGCAATTGAGCGGCGTCAATGTGAGGGGATGAAACACGCCATTGCGGTGAACATGCCTGATCCGATGTACCCGAAGTCTGCTAGTCAGAACAAAATCGGCGGGGACACCATCGTTGCAATGACGGTGTTAACAGATGGCTCCGTCACGGACATTCAACTGGTTGGGAGTTCTGCGCGATCTTTAGATGAAGCGAGTCTCAACACGCTGCGGAGGTGGAAGTTTAAGCCAGCGATGTGCGGAGCAGAACCCGTCGTCTCCGACATTAACGTCGTCGTCAGTTTCAGGATGGAGTGAACCTAAGGACGATTGCCCGTATCAGGCCCTTTTCCCCAATGAGTTCTATCGAGATTTCTCAAAACCTTCCGCCAGAAACGGCACCATTCGGTACATTTTAAGATGAAGCTCAAATTCAGGCCTTTTTTGCTTTTGGCACTTTCCTGTTTTTCTGGGGCTATACCGAGCTAAAGCAAGGGCATCTAGTTCGTGCTGTTGGGGTTTTTGCCATCAGGTTGACTTTGAGCCAGGAGAGCCAGGCTGGCAGCAAGCAGGAGTGCTACTGTCAGGGAAACAGGATTGGGCTTCACGTGCCTACCCCCTCGTTCGTAGGGATTGTACCTCTAAGGGCGGGCCGCCGAAGGGTACAAACCGGGGAATCACCGTGATATCCTTAGAAATAACAGCTGTGTTTTCGTATTCAAGGATATTCAAGATCCTGCCCCGCTGTTCCCTTAAACATCATGATTTCAGTCAGCAACGTGTCCATGCGCTACGGCGCCAAAATTCTGTTTGACGAAGTTTCTACCGGCTTTACACCGGGCAAGCGCTATGGCCTGACTGGACCGAACGGTGCCGGCAAATCCACATTCATGAAGCTTCTTTCCGGCGAACTCGAGCCGCAGAAGGGCACGGTCGTGCGTCCGAAGAAGGTCGGGATCCTTAGCCAAGACCAGTTTGCGTTCGACCAGTACCGCGTCATTGACACGGTCATCATGGGCAACAAGCGGCTGTGGGCGGCGCTGGAAGAGCGCGACAAGCTTTACTCGAAGACCGAAATGACCGACGCCGATGGCATGCGGCTGGGCGAACTGGAAGGCATTGTCGGCGAAGAGGACGGCTACACCGCCGAGACCGACGCGGCGGTCCTGCTGCAGGGTCTTGATAT
>Ga0097621_100001256_pt1 | contig 17536 bp, 16 predicted proteins | sample KBSMisM72_FD_73165 | JGI IMG/M metagenome (GOLD analysis project Ga0097621, IMG submission 73165) | Miscanthus rhizosphere microbial communities from Kellogg Biological Station, Michigan, USA - KBS Miscanthus M7-2 (version 2) (version 2) | ecosystem: Host-associated > Plants > Roots >... | reverse complement strand
CGCCCGCTGGATCGGATGGAGTTCCGGCGCGGCCGATAGGCGCCTCACGGCGGCGTACCAGATCGGCAAGCCTTCGAGCGTCGTGACGGCCTTTCCCGCGACGGTCGACACCGGCGTCACGCACGACCGTTTTTCGACGCCGTCGATCAGGACGGAGCACGACCCGCATTGGGCGAGGCCGCAACCGAAACGCGGTCCGTGGAGCTGCAGCTCGTTCGACAACACGTAGAGCAGCGGCGTGTCGGACGCCGATGTCACCGTCCACGTCTTCTCGTTGACTTTGATTTGCATCCCTACTTCCTGCTCGTGTCCTTTTCATTCTCGAGGCAGATGAACTCCATCAGATCGGCATCGGGCATCAGCGTCGCCGTCAGCGTGTTGCCCCATGGTTTCGTATAGGCCTTTGGATCGTCGATTGTGGCAGCGATCTCCATGTGCCCGTAATCCTTGCGCGTGAACCTCGTCGTCACGTGCAGAGCTTCGGTCGACGGCTTGCCGAGCTGATCGAGCCATACGCGGCCGTTGAAGCCACGGCTGTCCACCACGAGCGTGTCGCCGTCCCACTTCGCCGTCGAGTAGCCGTGCCATGTCGGCGCGTTGTCCGGGCTTCCGTTGTACTGGCGGCCGTCCGTGAAGGCCTGCCACCAGAGATTGAACGCTTCGTGCACGAAGAAGACGACATTTGGAGTCTGCACGATGCGCCACGGGGCGGGCGCCCAGAGGATCTTCGGCACGCCCTGCGGCAGGCAGTTGGCGTCTGGCTCTTCGCGCCATTTCGCGCCCGACGCGCGGATGTCGTACTCCGCTTTCGCCCACGGCTGGAACGGCACTGGCTCTTTTGAATCCTTCGCAAGGTCGCGCACGAAACCGAGCGGCGGATTCCAGACGCCCGATAAATCCGGCTTGCCGTCCGGCAGCCGAGGCGTTGGCGCAGACAGATTCGGTTTGCCGTCCGCCGTCCGAGGGACCGACGACCGCGGGACGTTCGTCCACTGCGCCGCCGCGGGCACTCCGACGAGAACCACGATCGCCAGTGATTGCAGGAGCCTCTTCATTTTCGTTTCTCCACTTCGACGGTGCCAGCGTCGCCGTCAACGATTACCCAGTCGCCTGTTTCGATCACGTCGAGCGGATCGCGATCGAAATCGGTGACGCTCGGGATTCGCATCACCACGGCACCCAGCGCGATCTTCGTCGTCATCTCGTTGAACACGAGCGCCTTTGGCGCCGTGCCCGCGAGCCGCGCTGTGTGATACATCGCCGACCAGCCTGACGATCCCTTCGCTCCCGGGCACACGAGAATCTTGCCGGCGAAACTCACACCGCGCAGTTCATGTCGAACTTCAGTGATGACACCTTGCACCGGGTTCACGCCACCCCATCCCGGAACGGTGTCGTGCGTGACGAGCGCTTCCCCTTCGGCGCGCCCACCGACAACCTTGCGTCCGTGCAGAACGAGCTTAGCCACGAAGGCACGAAACACACGAAGACGCACGAAGCACGTTTTGTACATGAACAGGTTCGTGTACCTTCGTGGTCTTCGTGACTTCGTGGCCTAAAGAAATTCTGGATCCCATTTCCCAGTCACCGCGGCGTTGATGCAGTCCTTCGTCGATCCGAACCACGCCTGGATGTTCATGATCGACGGCAGATAGTGCGCTTGCTTCGCCGAATCGAGCGCGGCGACTTTCGTGCCGGGCGGAATCGCCTGCGCAAACGCCGAACACGTGTCGGTCATGACCACGCCTCCCGCACTCGCGATGACGTCGAGGAGACCGAGGCGCTGCGCCTGCTCCTTCACCGCGCGCGACGTGAAGATCCACAACGCGCTGTTCGCGCTGACGCGCCGTCCGTCGAGCAGTCGGGCGGCTTCTTCGATTTGCTCGAGCGCCGCATGCGGACAGCCAAGCATCACATAGTCCACGTTCGGATCTTTCGCGCTCGAGTTGATTGCCTCGTACGTCTGCTGTCGTTCGACCTGGCCGTATTTGAACGTCGCCATCGCTCTGTTCGGGCCAAATGCCGCTTCGAGCGTCGGCGCTTCAGGCGTGACGCCGACGACGTGATAGAGCTCGACGCCGCCAGACGACGCCGCGGCCGCGCCGAAATGTTTATGGCGTACGAGATCCGGCTGTCCGTACTTCCCAATGAGCACCGGGATTCGTTCCTGCACCACGTCGCCGACAAAGTAGCCCAGCATGCCCCAGTCCATGACCGAGTCGACCGGCACCTCGACGTCGATCAAGTACGCGCCGTAGCGAAATTCGTCACGGTGGAAGCCCCAGTCGGGAATCTTCCCCGTCAGCATCGCGGCGCTCGTGCTCTCGCGCCCTTCGGTGTTCGTGCGCGCGCCGAGCACGGAGTTGCAGTACACGACCGCGGAGCTCTCCATCCAGGCACAGTGCTCGCCAAACGCCGGGGTGTTGCCGACGACGTACGGCGTGCACGTCTTGAGAATCTTCACACCGCGATCGGCCGCGAATTGCTCGCGATCCTTGTAGATGCTGAACACCTGCGGCTTCGTGCCGAGTGTCTCCCAATTGTCGGGATCCGCGCCGCCTTGCAGACAGCATGTCGAGACGAGCGCGTTCGGCGCGTCGACGAGCTCGTCCGAGTCGAGATCGAAATACGAGAAGATCGCGTCGTACTCGCTCGTGCCCTTATCCTTGTAGTAGTTCTGCAGAAACGGATTCGCCGAGCCCGGCACGCCGCAGACGTTGTTCGTATCGACGAACCGCTCGGCGCCCAGCGCTTCCGCGTAGCGGACGAGCAGCTCCATGGCCTTCTGCTGCGCCCTGCCGCGCCGGCCGTCAAGGAATGCCTTTTCCGAATCCGTCAGATTCATGCTCAATCCGGAGTTGGCGGCTCCGCGCGATCGACGACGATGACGTCGACAGGGCCGCGCGCGGGTTCGAGCTTCAGCCCGAGCTGCTCCTGGAGTGCCGTGAAGATCGAGAGATCGTCGGTCCAATCCAGCGTCAGATCGAAATTTCCTAAAAGACCGCTCTTATCTTCCACATCCCGACCGGCCGGGGCCGACAGCATCTCGGCCAGCTGCGCCATCGTCATCGCATTCGCGGCGAGGTGGTTCGCACTCGAGCGATTCGTGCAGGGTGACAGCTGTCCGGCGGCCTTCGGTGGGACCCCGCGTCCGAGCCTGGCCATTTCAGCGTTGATCGCGTCGCAGTCGACGTCGGACCGATGCAGCTGCGGCCCAAGGGAGCCGTCCCGCTTCGCCGCGACTAACGCGAATATCGGAAGCTGCTGCGTTTCCATATGTACCACGAGCTTGAACCGATCGGCCAGGAGCGATCGCAACATCATCCACGCAATACCCGCCGAGCCTCTCCCGTCCGGCAAGTACAGCTGTTGAAGACTCAACGTCGGATCCACGGCCGCGTCGACATCGAATCGATCGACGTCGATCCACTTCGGCCCGCCAGAGACAGTACGAACTTCGTAGCCACCGCGCCGGTAGGCCATCTGAATCAACTGCTTGAGCGTGCCGGACTGAACGAAGTGACCTCGCGCCGGACCGCGGCCTCGAGGCCCGCTCGATGTATTCCTCTTGATCGATGCGACCTCGAATTGCGGCGTCTGAGCGCCGGCGGTAATCGCCAGCAGCAGAATGATTCCCAGGGTTCTCACTTCTAAGTTCTCACTTCTAACTTGCGAGCTTCTCGGTCCCTTCCAGGTCCGCGCGCAGCGACCGCGCGCCGATGAAGTAGTGCACGGCAGCCCAGATGTTGACGAGTCCGACGATCACCAGCGCGTAGCGCAGCGAGCTGGCCGCCATCGACGGACCCAGCTTGTCGCTGATGAACCCGGCGAGCCACGGACCGATGCCCTGACCGATCAGCGTCTGCACCAGCAGGAGCAGCGACGTCGCAACCGACCGCATACGCAGCGGCGAGATGGCCTGCGTCATCGCGAACGACGGCCCGAAAAACACCGCCGCCATGAACGTCATCGCGCCGAACGCCGGGAGCACGGCCGACATGTTCGGCGAGAGGTACGCGAAGAACTGAAACGGCACGCAGAGGAACGTCGCGATCCCGGGCACCCACAAGTACCAGCGGCGATCGCTCTTCGACTTGCTCAGCTTGTCCGCCAGATAGCCGCCGGCAAACGTCCCGACGCCGCCGACAGCGCTGAAAAACGAAATCCAGTAGCCGGCCTGCTCGGCCGTCAACGCGTGCGACCGCTGGAAGAACGCGTTGTTGAACGCGCCCGACGCGTACCAGACGACCGAGTGCAAGGCGGCGGCGAGGCTGAGATGGAAGAATGACGGACGGCTGAACATGAACGAGAGCACTTCGCGCACCGGCGGCGCTTTGGCCTTCGCCGGCGCGTTCCCACCGTAGTCCGCATAGCCGCGAGGCGGCTCGACGACCGTCGCACGCACGAGCAGCGCGAGCGCGAGACCCGGGAAGCCGACCAGATAAAACGTTTGGCGCCAGCCGATGTGGTGCGTGCCCCATCCGCCGACCGCGGCGCCGATGGCGGTGCCGACGGGAACCGCAAGCGCATAGATCGAGAAGGCTGTTCCGCGCTTCAGCTTCGGGAAGTAGTCGGATATCAGCGAGTGCGACGGCGGGCTCCCGCCGGCTTCGCCGATGGCCGTGAACACGCGCGCCGAGAACAGCATCGTGAAGTTCACCGCCAAGCCGCACACGCCCGTCGCCGCGCTCCACAACGCGCAGGACCACGCGAGGACGTTGCGGCGGCTCGAGCGATCGGCCCACGCGGCTAAGGGAATACCCAGGAACGAATAAAAGATCGCGAACGGAAGACCGGAAAGAATTCCCAGCTGCGCGTCCGTCGCGTTGAACTCGCGCTTGATCGCCTGCAGCGACGCGGCAAGCACCTGCGACCGGTCCACGACGTTGGCGACGTAACAAATCGTCAACAGCGCGAGGACGTAGTACCAGTACCACGTGCGCGAAAGTAAGACCGACGGCTTCGGCTCAGCCTGCGTGACGTCCGTCATCCAGTGCGATAGATTAGCCGTTAATGAAGAAACCCCTGCGAAGTAATTTCGAGCCGGGCTCTCCGCGCGAAGCGGTGCGCCGCGCGCAGTGGAAGGCACTCGGCCTCTCCGACGAGGATCTCCTCAAGCCGAAAATCGCCGTCGTCAACAGCTCGTCCGAGCTCGCGATTTGCTTCAGCCATCTCGACGGCATCGCCAAGGTCGTGAAGGAAGCCGTGCGCGATGCGGGCGGACTGCCGTTCGAAATCCGCACGGCTGCGCCAAGCGACTTCATCATCAGCGCCGGCGCCGCCGGCGGCTACATGCTCGCGAGCCGCGATCTCATCGTCAATGACATGGAGATCGCGATTGAAGGCGCGCAGCTGGACGGGATGATTTGCCTGTCGTCCTGCGACAAAACACCGCCCGCGCACCTCATGGCGGCGGGACGGTTCAACATCCCGACGATTCTCGTCATGTGCGGCTACCAGCCGAGCGGGCAGTACGAGGGCAAGCACGTCGACATCGAAGACGTGTTTCTCGGATCGGTGCAGGCGATGTTCGGCAAGCTGTCGAAGGAGACGCTGCGCGGCATGTGCGATCACGCGATCGGCGGCCCGGGCGTCTGTGCCGGCATGGGGACGGCCAACTCGATGCACATCGTGTGCGAAGCGCTCGGCATGGCGCTGCCCGGCAGCGCGCCGGTACTTGCGAACTCGCGGAAGATGTTCGACTTCGCCCGGCGCGCCGGCCGGCGGATCGTCGAGATGGTGTTCGAGGATCTCAAGCCGCGCGACATCCTGTCGCCAGGCTCGTTCGAAAACGCGGCGGCCGCCGTGCTGGCCGTCAGCGGGTCGATCAACTGCATCAAGCACCTGCAGGCGACGGCCATCGAGGCCGGCGTCCATGTCGATGTGTTTCAGCTGTTCAACGATCTCGGCGAGAAAGTGCCCGTGCTGAGCGCTGTCGCGCCCAACGGCACCGACACCATCGCGGCGTTCGAGGCCGCCGGCGGCGCCAAGGCGCTGCTGAAGCAGCTCGAACCGCTGATCGATTTGAACGCGATGACGGTCACCGGCCGGACGCTCGGCGAAAATCTCGCTGACGCCGAAGTGTTCGACGAGGAGGTCATCCGGCCGCTCGACCGGCCGTTCTCGGACAAGCCTCCAATCGTCGTCCTCCATGGCACGCTGGCGCCGGAAAGCGCGATCGTCAAGCTCGGCGTCCGCGGACCAACTCGAAAGACGCAGTTCACCGGCAAGGCGACCGTGTACGAGAACGGACCCGACGCCATCGACGCAATCCAGCGCGGCGACGTCAAGCCGGGGCACGTGCTCGTCGTCCGAGGCATGGGCCCAAAGGGCGGGCCGGGCATGGCGGGGCCGGCGTCTCGCGTCGTGTTCGCGATCGACTCAGCCGGCCTGAGCGACGAAGTCGCGTTCGTCAGCGACGGTCAGTTGTCCGGTTTGTGCCTCAAGGGCATCATGGTCGCGGAGGTGTCGCCGGAGTCCGCCGTCGGCGGGCCGCTGGCGCTGGTCGAGAACGGCGACACGATTCGCATCGACGTCGACGCACGCGTGCTCGATCTCGACGTCTCTGAAGGCGATCTGGCCGCTCGACGATCCCGTCGCGGGGAGCCGGCGCTGCCCAAGTCGAAAGGGTACTTGTCGGTGTATCAGCGGACCGTGCAGCCAATGTCGACCGGAGCGGTCCTTATCGAACAGAAGTAGCGGCGGCGAGCTCGCAGAACTCGGCGTACGGAAAGTCCGAGCCGAGACGCGCGAGCTCGGCGATGAAGTACTCGTCGATTCGCTGCTGCTGCGCCGGCGTCAGCAATTCCGACGAACCGCCCTGCGAGCCCTTGCGGATCATCACGCCTGGCTTCCGCCACGCGATTATTTTCCCGATCGCGAACTTCCGATCGATCGCCTTCATGTACTCGAACGACGACAGCCGACAGACTTCGTCGACGACCTCCTCACCGACGACGATCCCGAGAAAGCGCGCGACGTTCTTCACCGTCCCTGGAAGATCGCGCTTCATCTCTTTGAACGACGCGATGAGAACGTTCGGACGATGCCGCTCGGCCCAGTAGCCGGCGGTGTTGACCGCCCACGATCCGCCCAGCGGGAAGCCTTCCGAAAGAAACAGCTCGAGCCATGTTTCCACTCGCGGCATCGCCGGACCGTAGACGCCGCCGCGAATGAAATGGTAGTTCGAGACGAACACATCCTTCGGATCGCGAATCACGGCGATGTACTTCGCCGTGTCAGAGCACGGCAGCATGTCCCAATTGAAATGCGTCTTGATCACCCGAAGCGGCTCGGGCGCGGTCTTCCAATGCGTCGCCTCGTCGATGGGAATCGCGTATTTCTTCAGGAACGGCATCGCCAACGTGTCCGGCCACGGCACGAGGTCGTGGAGGTGGTCGTACTCACTCTTCGCGTGATGAATGAGTTGATGCGCAATCTGCATCATCCAGTTTGTGCCGCTCTTTGCGTAGGTCATCACGAAGATGTCCTGCGGTCCAGGCGTGTATCCGCGAAACGGATTTTTCTTCCGCAGTCGGGCGTGGTTCCCGCGGGCCATCCGCGACAACACCCGCACGGCAGCATCGGGACCGCGCCATTCCTGGAATTTGATCATCGGCCTCATGACGTAGTCCATCATCAGGCCCATCACGATTTGCGCGGGTAGCGGCGGCGACGAACGCTTGTATGGCATTCGTGGAGTAGGCGCATGCTAGCATCCTTCGCATGCGGGGGCTGGCACTGGCCGGCGTGGCTCTTCTGATTGCGCAGTCCACGGCGACGGTGTCGCCTGGCGTACACCTTCTTTACACAGACACGGGTGGCGCCGGCGTGCCGATCGTGCTGATGCACGCCGCGACCGGCAGCGTCGCGTCGTGGGAACATCAGACGCCGGTGTTCGTGAAGGCAGGCTACCGCGTGATTGCGTTCGACCGCCGGGGGTGGGGCGGGACGACCACCGATCCGAACGCTCCGATGGGCACGGCCGCCGACGATCTGATCGCGTTGATGGATTCGCTCCACGTCGACCGTTTCCATCTGGTCGGCACAGCCGCTGGCGGCTTCGTCACATTCGATGCCGCCTTGTCGTTTCCACAGCGCCTGCGAAGCATCGTCGTCGCCAACAGCATCGGCGGAGTGCAGGATCCGGAATTCGTCGAGCTGGGACAGCGTCTGCGTCCCGCCGCGTTCAGCGCGATGCCGCCGGAGTTGCGGGAAGTGTCGCCGTCCTATCGCGCATCGAATCCGGACGGGACGGCGAGATGGATGTCGCTCGAGAAAGTCAGCCGTCCAAACCGGCAGGTTCCCGCGCAGCCGCTGAAACATGCGATCACATTTGCGGCCCTCGAGTCGATCCGCGTGCCGACGCTGCTCCTCACGAGCGACGCCGACATGTTTGCGCCGCCGCCCGTGTTGAAGATGTTCGCGATGCACATGAAGCAGGCCGAGACGGTAATCGTGCCCGAGGCCGGACACTCGACATACTGGGAACAGCCGGAGGCCTTCAATCGCGCGGTGCTGAATTTTGTGAAGAAGCATTGACACTCGCCACCGCTGAGGACGCGGAGGACGCTGAGGTAGCTTATGAAGACACTGATTCGTACATCTGTCGTAACTCTGACGATCCTTTTCGCGACCGCTGCCGGCGCCGCGGAGATCAAAGTGTTCTGCACCAACGGCGTCAAAGCCGTCGTCGAGGAGCTGATCCCGCAATTCGAGCGTATGAACACGAATGGCGACAAGGTCGTGCTGCAGTTCGAGCCGTCGACGCAGCTCCGCAAGCGTATCGACGCCGGTGAGCCGTTCGACCTCGTGATCATGACCACCGCGCTCGTCGACGAGGAGGCGAAGGCGGGAAAGCTCGTGGCCGGCTCGCGGACCTTCATCGCCAGATCCGGTCTTGGCGTCTCCATCCGCTCAGGGGCGAAAAAGCCGAACATCGCAACCGTCGACGCCTTCAAGCGCGCGCTGCTCGACGCCGAGTCGATTACGTTCGCGCAACAGGGCGCCAGCGCGCAGCCGTTCGAAGTGCTCGTCGCCAAGCTCGGCATCACCGCGCAGCTGCGGCCGAAGTACAACCTGCGAAACACTGCCGCCGAAGTTGGAGAGGCGGTCTCGAGCGGCGTCGTCGCGCTTGGAATCGCGCCGGTCAGCGAGATCCTCCCGGTCCGAGGCGTCGAACTCGTCGGCCCGTTCCCGAAAGACGTGCAGAGCTACGTGGAGATGACAGGCGCCGTCAACGCGAACGCGACGCACAAAGAGGAGGCGAAGAACCTGCTGGCGTTCCTCGTCGCACCGGCCAACGTGCCCGTGTTCAAGATGAAGGGGATGGATCGCTGACGAAGTTAGAAGTTAGAAGTGAGAAGTGAGAAGTTAGAAGTACGGAGTGGTTCGGCGCGGATGTTGCACCTACCCCGCGCCATCCCCGATAGGCCGCCACGTGATCTTGGCGAACGCACGTTCAAATTCGCCTGCGACGTCGTCAGATACTGTCGCGAGTTGTCGAAAGAGCCAGGCGTTGTGCGTCACATCGCTTGGCAGTTGGCAGACGCTGCGACATCGGCGGCGGCAAACTACCAGGAAGCAAAAGCTGCGTACTCGCGCAGAGAGTTCGCTGCCAAAACGAGCGTCTCGCTCAAGGAGCTGCGCGAGTCGAATCTTTGGCTTCGGGTAGTTCTTGCCTGCGACATCGGGCGCCGTGAAGAGCCTACTCGCTTGCAAGTGGAGGCAAATGAACTCGTCTCGATCTTCACTGCGTCAATGCGACGTCTGCGGCCAGTTCCAATGCGACAGGCCTGACCAATCAACCGTTAAGTACTTCTAACTTCTAACTTCTAACTTCTAACTTCTAGCGTGCACCACCCATCCGAGCATGAGGAGGCCGCTGGCAGCGATCCAGCTTCCGAGAACGCGGACGGCCATGCGGCTCCACGATTGGCGCAGTTGGACCACGAACGCCACGACGAGCGCCGTCAAGACGAAGAGCGCCGCTGCAAGACCAATCAAGGCCTGGACACCGACGCCGAACGGACGCATGCCCACGCCGTTCACGAAGCCGTGAACGAGACCAAGGGATACCGCCAGCAGGGTGAGCATCGTCAGCGACAAACGCGCGTCCGACGCGACCAGCGTTCCGAGCACCAGCAAAGAGACGACCGTCGTTGTGGTGCCGCTGCCCGATCCGGCCGCGATGCCTACGAGGCCTCCCAGAAGCCACGCCGCCGGCAGTGCAAACAGCGTCGAACGTCCGTGACGAACGCCACGCAATCCCGCAAGCAGCGCGAGCGCAAACGCGGGAACCAGATCCTCAGGACTCAGCAGCAAGTGAACGGCGCCGTCGTATACGGGGCCAAGGCCAGTGGAATTGAGATGGGCCTCCACTCGTGCCGGCGACATCGCCATCGCCATCGCAATCGCACCGGCGATCGCGGCGTCGGATCTGGTGCATCGAAACATGGTCAGTACAACGCTCTCCACATGAAGAAGGCGCCGGCTCCTGCAACCGCTCCACCCGCTGTTCGCAGCAGCGTTTGACCCCAGCTCCAGCGATGGATCACACCGACTGAAATTCCGATCGCGTGGAGGCAGCCCGTCGCGATCACAAAACCCATGCTGTAGACCAGTCCGTTCTGTCCAGGCGGCAGCTCGGCGCCGTGCGCATATCCGTGGAAGATCGCGAAGAACGTGACGACAGCGGCGGCCACCACGTGGGGAGGACGCAGCTCCAGCATCACCGCGCTGCCGAGGAGAATCGCCGACGCGGCGATGCCGATTTCCGTTCCTGGCAACGGCACGCCCATCAGTCCGAGCATGCCGCCCATCGCCATCACCATCGGGAAGGCCACCGGCAGCAACCAGATAGCTGGAGCGCCCAGCTGTGCGCCCCAGAGTCCGACCGCCATCATGGCCAGCACATGATCGAATCCAGAGACCGGATGCTGAAATCCGGTGCGGAAACTCGCCGACTCCCCGTGTTGCGCGTGCGCAAACAGCGTCTGCGTCCACCACAGCGTGGCCAGCAATAACGGAAGCAATCGGCGAAGCAGCTTCTCGGGCGTCCGCATCAGCGCGCACCCTGGAGCAACACGACCACCCTCTGCAGAGTCCAGAACGCGCCAAGTGAGCCGACGGCGTAGCCTGGCAGCGCGCGAATCGCTCGAGGCCACTGCAGTTCCATCACGCGGAACGCTCGCTCGAGGGCGAGCATCAGCAGGACGAAACCGACTTGCCCGATTTCGACGCCACCGTTGAAAGACAGAAGCGCGAGCGGCAACTCCGTTCGAGGAAGACCGGCGCTCGTCAGCGCGCCAGCGAAGCCGAAGCCGTGCAGCAGCCCGAATGCAAACGCCACGACCCACGGATGCCGGATGGTGAAGCTCATCTCACCCCGCCAGCTTTTGACTATCTCTGGTCCAAGAAAGAGGATGCTCAACGCGATGGCGGCGTTCAGCGGAATCACCGGCGCGTTGGCATATCCGAGCGTCGCGATGGCCAGCGTGATGCTGTGCGCGACGGTGAAGGCGGTGATTGTCTTCAGCAGCATCCACCGATTTGTGACGATCAACAGAAGGCCGAGGACGAACAGCAAGTGGTCGGCGCCGAACAGAATGTGCCGGAGGCCCTGCACGACGTACGTGCCCGCCACCTCGAGCCAGCTTTGCGATGCGGCGATTTCCACAAACGGCTGCGCGGGCCGCGCGATGGTCGTCCACCTCCGTCCGTCGAGCATCTCGACTCGAACCAGCACGTCGGTGATCGTCATCTGAAGCCCGGCGAACTCGATGCGCCGGCCGGCGAGGCCATTCGGCCCTGCATCAATCCACCGCCGTTCGACCAGCGAATCCGCGAGTTCCTGCACGGTTGGCGTCTGGACGGTACGCACGTCGTCGGGAAATACCAACGCAATCGGCAGGCGCATGCCCGACAACACGGGCGTTCGCCACAGCACGCTGAATTGACCGGCAGACGTTTCTTTCACCTCGAGGTAGGCGGGACGTGCCTCGTGCGCGCTCGCTGCCTGAGCCGCGAGCAACAACGCGAACAGAACGACGACGAGCGAGCGACTAGCGCGCGAGAGCGGAGCGGTCATCGGGTGCGCGTGGCAGGAGTACCGAGTAGTTGGCGCGCATCTCCTTGTATGCCTTGCGCCAGGCTTGTTCCTTCTGATCGTTGAGCCAGGCCACCTTCACCTCTGACTCGATTTCTCCCAGCGCCGGAATGCGGCCTGGCGTGACCGATTCGACAAACACCAGGTGCCAGCCATAGCCAGACTCAATCGGCCCCTGCCACGAGCTGGGTTTCAGCGCGAGAATGGCGTGCGCGAACGTCGGTCCGAATTCCTTGGCCAGCTGCTCGGTCGAACGATCGCTGTAGTACTCCTGGAACATGAAGCGATCGGCTTTGAGTGGTGCCGCCTTCGAGTCTTCGGGCTCCCCGGCAACCTTCGCGAGCGCATCGACGGCATCGTCGTGCGCATGTTGCCCGCGACTGTCGGGCGAGAAATACACATGCCGGAACGTCACCCGACCGGGGAGGACGAACTTCTCGCCATTCTTCTGGTACCAACCGCTGAGTTCGTCCGTCGTCGGCTCGTGAGCCGCGGCGACGTCCTCGGTGAGAAACCGAACCTTCTGCGCCATGCGACGTTTGACGATAGTGTCGTCCTTGTCCAGGCCCATCGCGAGCCCCTCGCGATAGAGAACCTCTTCCTGGATTCTGTCTTCAACCATGCTGTTGAATTCGTCGGCGGTTGGCGGGCGTCGCCATTGAGACTCGAAATACGAATCCAACTGACGCAGGTCATCCAACGTGAGCGCGATCTGCCTGGACGATTCGACGCCGCCGCGCCCGCGTTGCATGTAGCCGTATACGGCGAACAAAGCGATTCCAAGCAGCAGAAAATGCAGGAGCGGCTCGCGAAGGGCTTGCTTGTTCACTTCGACTCGCTGTTCCCCAACGGATTGAGGAGTTGGGGTGGCTTGGCCATGATTTCGTAGTTGGCAAAGCCGAACTCACTCCCTCGAGCGATGTAGTAGGTGTCGCCCAGCTTGTAGACGACGTCTGCGGATGGCGCCTCCGAAAGCGTCGTCACCAGCTTGCCGTTCTCAATCGCGTAGGGCGTGGTCACGCCTTCGTAGCCGTTCTTTGCGACGTTCCCGGAGTAGCTCGGCAGCGGCGCATTTCTTCCGACGTACCAGACGATCTTCTGACCGCCGGCGGTGTAACTCGTCTTGAATTGTTCGCCTGTGACCGTGTTGCGCACCCACACGGCCTTGCCGACCAGCAGTGTCTTCAGTTGCTCATTGGTCAGTGCCTTTGCGCCTTGCCTGGTCAAGTCGGCGGTGGTCAGGCCGGGTTTGACGTTCTGACGAGCCTCCGCTCTCGGCGTGTACCAGATCGGCGAGCTCCACGCACGCTCTTGTACCGTCGGCGGCACTACATCGGGAGGCGCGATGCCGAGTTGATGGGCCTGAATGGTGGTCCAACGTGGCGTGGGGATTTCCAGCACGCGCGCGTAGTAGAACGCGTGCAGGGTCGGATCGAACTCCGGATCGGTCCACACGGTCTTGAGCTCCACGGAGCCGACGCTGTTGGTGTACGTGGCGTTGTCGACGTCCACCGTGCTCGCAATCGGCGGGACCGTGCCCGTCCACTTGTCGGGCTTGCGGTTCCCCGCCCACGCGACGTCGAAGATCTTCTCGAAGCTCTGACCGTTCTTCGTCCAGCCCTTGATGATCTGGATGCGATCGAGGTTGCCCGACGTCGGGTCCTTCGTCGCCTCCACGCTGAACGTCGGCGCCTTCGCCTTCATCGGCGGCAGGTCGCCGCCCATCGGGACGCCGTTCGCATAGGCGAGGCGTATCCAGTTGGGATCGTCGAACAACGTCGAGTCGTATCCCCAGCCGCCGAAGAATCGTACTTTGATGTGCGGTCCGCTCACGCCGAACGTTTCCTTGCGGTACATCGCGTCCCAGATGGACGCTCGGGTGTTTTCTTCCGCCCATACTCCAGTCAATCCGCCGGGGTTCTCGAGGCGGACGTCAATGGTGTTCCCCAGAAGGTTCCCGGACAGACGCGTTCGAACGGCGCCGTCCATCTCGCCATGCCCGCCGTAGAAATTGTTCTGGCGATAGGGACTGCCGGTGTTGTGTGAATCGGAGCCGCCAGCCATGCCAAGCTTGTACGGGTTGAAACCGCGGGTGTCCTGCAGAGTGAGACCATCCTTCAGAGCCTGACGGGCGAAGCTGCCAGCAATGCGATCGATCCGTCCTGAATCCGGTGCAAGACCGAGCAGACCACTGAAGATTTCATAGCTGGCGAATTCGTCCGTGGGGGACAGCAAGGGATGTGTTTCAGACGCGCCCTTGATCTGTTTGATCTCGACCAGCCGGTCATTGCGGTCACGGGAAGCGGCCCACGCCGCGTCGATGGGCCGGTTGAAGGTGTCGACATCGATGGGATACATCCACCCGTCGCTCACGTTGGCGTTGTGCGAGATGGACAGCAACTCATTACCGGCCTTGCGCTGCGTGTCCATCCAGTTCCACAAGTCCTCGGGGTGCGCGGAATCGAGGGAACTGAAGGGCATCTCCGGGACCTTGGCGCAATCACGGAAGAAGACGTTGCGGTGCAGGTTGCGATTGCCTGGCATGGAGGTCCACTCGTACGAACAGAACGCCGTGAACGCACCCGGGTGATTGTTTTCGTCGGCGAGTCTGACGTTGTCCTTCCAGATCGATCCCGCGACTTGCGGGCTCATGAACGCCTTGATCGGGGGGCGCGAGGTGAGCGAGAGCAGATACAGGAAGACCTTCTGCTGTTCCTGCGGGTTGTTCGGGTCTTTCAAAATCAGAGGCTGCGCTTCCGGCAACTTGCTGAGCGCTGAACCTGGTGTGTTGGCTTCCTTGGTGACGCCCACGTACTCCGAATGATCTGTCACGCCCATGAAGTCGAGCGGCGTGTCGATCTTGATGTCGTAGCCCAGCGGATGCTTGATGGTTTGGCCTTGCGCGTACTTGTACGCATCGCCCGGCCCGGTTATGCGGTTGCCGAATATCCACGCGTCCACCGACCAGCTCGTGTGGATATGCGTTTCGCCGAAGTACGCGTCCCGATCGGGATTCGGCTGCGTGCGTGTTCCCGATGTCGTGGCGGTCCCGCTCGTTCCAGTCGTGCTGCCGGTTCCGGACGTCGCGCTGGTTTGTCGAGACTGTTGCTCTGGCTTCGAGCAGGAGACCGCGGCGAGCACGCCGCTCACGAACACGATCGGTATGATGCCGGCTCTGATCTTCATTCAATGCCTTCCTGTGCCAACGCGTCGACGCAGTGCGTCCTCACGACCCCGCCACCTGATCCGCTGCTCCTCAAAACAAAATCTTGACCAACCGGGTCAGCAGATCCTGGAGCGAGAACATCGTCAATGCCAGCGGCAGGAGCGGCGCCGTCGTCGCCGCGACGAGCCACAGCACGTCGTCTCGTCCGAAGGGTACGAGGCGCATGTCGCTCGCCACCGCATAGCTGTCGCCGACATCAGCGAGCGACTGGATGTCGCTCGACCCGAGCAGGGCGGGCGTGTCCTTCTCTTCGCCGCTGATCCATTTCTCATGGAACGCGGACACGTATCTGTTGGCGAGCAGCCCATAATCGGCCTCGCCTTTCTCTCTGGCGCGATCGAGCTGCGGCGTAAACACGACGAGCGGGCCGAGGACGAACAGTGCCAACGCGCAGACCAACCCGGCCGCGTCCATCTTGAATGACAGCACGTTCTGACCCTGGTACAAGACGCGGTTGGCAATCAGCCCCGACAGCAACGCGCCCTGGGCAAAGAGGACCGGTGAAAAAGCGTAGGCGCTGTCGCCCAGAAAGCCAATTCCGCCGGCGCAATCGGGATGCGTCGCAACGAGGTGCAATGGCAGCCTGGAGATCCGCCACAGCAAGTGGAACCAGAGCACCATCCGCAAGTACCACCGGACCATGAGGAATTGAAAAATGGGAATGCTGACCCAGGCATACCAGCGCCCCGCCAGCGTGAGCTGGATGTGCCCTCCATCAGGCCGCGCGTACCAGGTCGCCGCGTCCAGGGCGAACTCGCTTCGCCACAGCCAGAGCCCCAGCGTATAAACCAGGCCCAGCAGCGCAGCCTCCAGCGCGATCGAGTTGCGCGCGCGTACCGTGAAGCGGACCGCCTCGTTGAACGCAGGAACGTCGTCGACGGCGACGATGCGATGGTCCACGAACCGGCGAATCAGCGGGCTGATGCGCTCGTGGACGACGACTTCCGCAACGATGAGCAGTGGTAAGGCCACTAGAAACCGGACGTGGGCCTCCAAGTCTTTGAGAAAAGGAATTCTGATTGCGCCGCCATCAAAATTGCGGTCAATCACCGAAAGCAGCAGCAGCGGCAGCCACGCGAGCAGCGTAATGAACAGGACGCGACGGCGCAGAAACTCCAGCGACTCGCCGGACAGATGCAGTCGCCGCCAGGCCTGGAACAGCAGTCCGCCTTGGACCAGCGAGAACGACGGCGGCGCCGGCGGCGCGGCCGTGGCAGCATCTCGAAGCGCACTCGTTTTGGTCGCGGGCTGGGCGCTCACTAATGCTCCTCACGAAATGTCGTGACGCGACCTCACGACGTCGCCACCCGATCGGTCCGCGCGGTCTTGAGAACGGCCGAACAAGCCGAAGATCGGAGGATCCTCAATTCATCGCGAATGCGACGTCCGATGACGACGGCAAGCTGGTTGCCAGAGGCGAGAGGCGATGAAAAGCTTGCTGGTCGTTACGGCCGCGCTCGAAATGGGGGCGGGGGTTGTGCTGTTGGGTATCCCGTCCATGGCGGCCGCGCTGCTTCTCGGCGCGCCGCTCGATACGCCGGCGGCGTTGACGGTGGCGCGCGTGGGCGGGAGCGGATTGTTTACGGTTGGGATCGCCTGCTGGCTTGCGCGCGCTGATGCGCACAGCCGAGCCGCGACAGGATTGGTCGACGCACTGACGTTCTACAACATCGCTGTCGTCGTCGTGCTCGCGTACGCCGGTGTCCGCCTAGGACTGCGCGGCGTGCTGCTGTGGCCAGCAGTCGTTCTCCACATCGCGATGGCCGCCTGGTGCATCGTGCGACCTCGCTAGCCAACTTTCACTATCTTCCGTCCCTGAATCACAGCTTCTGTGATCAGCAACGGAATCGCCCAGCAGGACCACGCCATGACGCCGATGGCTGTCGGCAGGTCGACGCCTCGGCCGGTCATGGCGACCTGGCCGATGCGGAACGTGACAAACGCGAACGTCACTACGTAGCTGCGAATCGTCCATTCCTTGTGCTGGTCGATCAGATTCTTCTTGATCGCCATGAACGCGAGACTGGTCGTCGTGAGCCAGGCCATCGCAAGGAAGAACAGTCCCGATCCGAAGATCAGGCCACCGTCGGTCTGCAGCGCAAGCCCAATCGCTCCCACCGATCCGATTGCGATGCCGGCGATGTAGACGAAGCCGAGCTTACGGTGGACGTCCATCTTCACGTTGTGCAGACCGAGCCACAGCT
>Ga0097621_100001253_pt1 | contig 17543 bp, 15 predicted proteins | sample KBSMisM72_FD_73165 | JGI IMG/M metagenome (GOLD analysis project Ga0097621, IMG submission 73165) | Miscanthus rhizosphere microbial communities from Kellogg Biological Station, Michigan, USA - KBS Miscanthus M7-2 (version 2) (version 2) | ecosystem: Host-associated > Plants > Roots >... | reverse complement strand
CAATAACGGCGATTCGTGGATAGTTTTTCTTCAGCGGCAGAAAGTGATCTTGATTCTTGAGAAGTACTAGGCTTTCGCGGGCAGCCTTCAGCGTGAGCTGGCGGTGAGCATCGCTGTCATTCTCAGTCGAAGCAATTCGAGAATAAGGCACCATGTTCGGAGGATCGAACATGCCTAACTGGAAACGGGCGGTGAACAAGCGATCCAGAGCGCGGTCAAGATCGGCTTGAGGCAGTATATTTTGCTTCACTGCTTCCAGCAGTCCATCGCGCTCGGGCTTTACCCGCTCTTGCGGCGGTACTCCGCAAATCAAGTCGGTACCCGCCGCAAAGGAAGCGGCTACTCCTTCCGCCATCGACTTCCTGAAGTGGTGGCCCTGGGAGACGTCGGTGATCGCCCCGCAATCAGAAACAACGTATCCTTTGAACCCCCAATCCTGGCGGAGATGTTCCTGCAGCAGTCCCGTGTTGGCACACGCGGGCTGGCCGTCGATGGAGTTATAGGCGCACATCACCGACCCGGCTTTGCCTTCTATCACCGTGGCCCGAAACGCCGGGAGGTAAGTGTCTTCGAGATCATGCCGCGACACATCGATGTTCACCGAGTGGCGAGTCGACTCAGGGCCACTGTGGACAGCGAAGTGCTTCGACGTAGCAATGGTCTTGAAATATTTTGGGTCGTCGCCTTGCAGTCCCGTGATGAAGGCGACTCCCAGGCGCGAAGTCAGGTAAGGGTCTTCACCATAGGTTTCCTGGCCGCGTCCCCAGCGTGGGTCGCGAAAGATATTGATATTTGGAGACCAGACGGTGAGGCCCTTGTACCAGTCGCTGGAACCGTCCTTGCCGTGGGTCTGGTAGTACTTGGCACGAAATTCGGTGCTTATGGTGATTGCGATCTGGTGCATCAGCGGTTCGTCGAACATGGCAGCCATGCCGATGGCTTGAGGAAAGACGGTGGCGTATCCGGCGCGGGCCACGCCGTGCAGTCCTTCGTTCCACCAGTTGTACTCAGGGATGCCGAGGCGCGGAACGGCGTCGGCAGTGTGGCCGGTTTGCGAGACCTTTTCTTCCAGCGTCATGCGCGAGACGAGGTCGTGAGCGCGCTCTTCGAACGGAAGGTTTGTGTTCTTGTAAGGTTCGTTTTGTGCCGACGCAAGTAGCCTGGTGGCGAGGCAGAGCAGCAGCAAGAAATATTTAGTCATGTGGATCGTCGGCACATAATCTACCGCAAATCGGCGATGAGTGGGAGTTTTCACTGGGAAAGAAAACCCCGCCCAAGCTAACCTTGAACGGGGCACCCTCCAGTGAATTGTGGACCTTCAAGCGCTGTGTTGGCTAGAACGACAGTTTGAGCGCGAGCTGCATCTGCCTTGGATCACAGGCTGCTGTCAGGGAACCGAATTCCGGGGTGTCAAATGGTGGTGGTGTTGATCGAGTTCTGCGGACCAGACTTTGCGAACTGCAGGTTGGGATGATTGAACACATTGAAAAATTCTGCCCGCAACCCCAGCCTGGCGCGTTCCTTGATGGGGAAGTTCCTGAATACCGAGAAGTCACAGATCTGGTAGCCGGGGCCGTGCTGAGTATTGCCGGCTACAATGCCAAACGATCCCGCCGCCGGGTTCGCGTAAGCGCAGGTATTAAAGAAGATGCCAGGGACGCAGGGCGCGGCATTGGGATCGCCAATCCGGTCCGGACGTTGCTGCCCGTCGGAGTTGGCGACACCATTGTTGTCCAGCACTGTGAACGAATTTCCAGACGAAGCCGAGGTGGTGCCAATATTAGGGCGAGCACTATTAAACTCTGTTTTCGGACCGCATAAACGAGCTCCAAACAAATAGAAATAATTCGAAAGTCGCGTATACGCGCCAATTCTTCGGAAAGCGTTTGTATCCTAGGCGACTTGCCCGACTGGTTGAACTGGAATAGACTCGGCACGCTTCCATTGATCACGTACCCGCTTCTCAAACAGGAGAAATCATGAAAAACAGATCCGTCGCATTGACTGTCGTGCTGTGTTTTTTGGCTTTAACTTTCAGTTTCGCCGAAGACGCGAACATGGGCACTTGGAAACTCAACGAAGCCAAATCCAAACTGTCCCCAGGGATGATCAAAAACACCACGGTGACCTATACTGCCGATGGCGACAACGTGAAGGTCACCACCGACGGAACCGGTGCCGATGGCCAACCCATGCAAACTGAATGGACCGGCAAGTTCGACGGCAAGGACTATCCTTTGACCGGCGATCGGTCATCCGATGCGCGCTCCTATACCAGAGTCAACGATCGCACCCTCACGCTTGAGAACAAGAAAGATGGGAAGGTCACTACCGAAGGGAAAATCGTTATATCGAAGGATGGAAAGTCGCGCACCTTGACCACATCGGGCAAAAACTCAGCCGGCAAGACCATCAAGGGTGTTTCGGTTTACGACAAACAGTAGTTCGGCAAGACAAGTGTCCCACCTTTCGTGATCGTCGAAAGGTGGGATTAGACAAATCTCTCTTGGAGCCCAGTCACGCGTGGGAGAGCGTCAAGCACTCTTATCTTGCAATTTCGCTTCTCTCCTCTCCACCAGCATCTGCATTCCAAATTTTGGACGTAGAGTAATCAAGGCTTGCGGCTCCACGCGATGGCCGGGGACCCGGTGTAATCGCCATTTCCGTGCGAGAGTGGCGAGCACGAGTGCGCCCTCCATCCAAGCCAGCGATTCTCCGATGCACTGCCGATAGCCGGCCCCGAAAGGAAAGTAGGAAAACTTGGGGAATGTCGCCTTGCCGGCCGGGGCAAAGCGTTCGGGGTTGAAGCGCAGAGGGTCGGGGAAGCGTCGCGCATCTCTGTGGCTGATGAACTGGCTGGTCAGGATTGTCGTGCCTGCGGGCAAGCGGTATGGACCGAGGGTAAAGTCTTTGCGAGCTTCTCTTCCCATGGCCCAGGCTGGCGGGTAGAGCCGCATCGATTCTGCGAAAACCATTTCCGCGTAGCGCAATCGGGGAACGTCGTCGATTGTGGGGGAGCGTGTCCCGAGCACCAGGTCGATTTCTGCAGCAAATTTCCGCTCGGCCTCGGGATTTTCCGCCAGCAGATACCACGTCCAAATCAGAGCATTGGCTACGGTTTCGAACCCGGCGAGAAAGATTGTTATGACCTGATCCCGGAGGATTTCGTCCGACCAGGCCTCAGGCGCATGCAGCATCATGTCGAGAAGGTCACCGGAATCGTGTCCTGATCGGCGGTGATTTTCGATCATCCGCAAAACGATGTCGTCCAGCTTCTGCTTGGCAGCGTTGAAATCGGACAGCCCGGGGACGCGCAGGTGGATCAACGTCTCCACGGCGGGAAGAGCAATCAGGTAGTTGTAAAGCCGCATGATGCGGTTGTGGGCGTCGGCAAGTTCGCGAACTTCTTCTCCCAACTCGGTGTTGAAAAGCGTGCGCGCCACGATCCGCAGCGTGAGGTGCATCATTTGCTGGGCGATGTCGAGTGCGTGCCCATCGCGCCAGGAATCGGAGACCCGCAAAGATTCCTCTACCACCGTTTCGGCGTATTGCTGGATGCGCTGGCGATGGAACGCCGGTTGCGCCGCCTGTCGTTGCGTCCGGTGCATGCTGCCCTCGCTGGTAATCATGCCTTCACCCAGGAGCATCTTGGTACGCCGTACCGTGCGCTCTTTGGTGAAGTTGTCATTCTGCACCACCAGCAATTCACGAATCAGTGCCGGGTCGTTCAGGAACACTATGTGCTTGAGCCCGATCTTGTAGTGGACGGCATCGCCATACTTCCCGGTTAGATATTGGAAGAGCGCAATGGGATCGCCTGGCCGAAACTTGCGGAAGGCATACCAGATGAGGTTGTGCTTCAGGCCCGGAGGAAAACAATAAGCAGAACTTCGCATGCGGCTGTCACTACAATAGCGCATCGGGAGGGACGGCAGGTGTGGCCGCCCGTCTTTGGGCAGATTAGAGAGGTCATCGCCGCTTCTCCGGGAGTGAAATGACAACCTCTCCCAATCACAATATCCATGAGACCATCACCGTACTCATGCACCCGGAATGAGCCATGCACACTTTGCTTCAGGATCTCCCTTATTCCGCACGGCAGCTCTTCAAAAGTCCAGGTTCACGCTGACGTGACACGGGCCACCCTGGTGCGGTCCGCTTAGTCAGTGAAATTCGTTCTTTGTCGGGCAACACTCCTGACGGGCGGCCAGCCCTTTCGCCGAGGTTGATCTTCGCTACTCAAGAATGATTGAGGGGTGGCCCATTCTTGCGTTTTTCGCGAGGGTGGGTTCCTCTCGGACTTCACCGACCTTAGGTTGTGTCGGATCTGACCTTCATCCTTTCCTGAGGTCCCGATCCACGGGTGTATACTTGCCACCGCTTTTGCGCCGAGGACTTGGTATTGCCCTTGCGGCAAGGAGAACCGCTATGCATTGGTTATGGGTGTTGTTGATCGGGCTAGTGATTGGGGCGGTAGCGAAGTTCGTTATGCCGGGGAAAGATCCCGGTGGATTTATTGTGACCATCCTCATTGGGATCGCTGGATCCTTGGTGGGGACTTGGCTTGGCAGAACGATTGGTTTGTATCAGGAAGGACAGTCTGCGGGCTTCATCATGTCTGTCGTAGGGGCTTTGCTGCTCCTGGGAATTTACCATTTGATCAGAAGGCGGCAAGTGAACCCTTGATTTAGTATCCAGCGTTGATGAATCCGCTTTCCCTTTCGAGACTTCGATCCGCGCTCTTATGGAAGAACTTGGGTGGAAGGGATGAAGTTTTCTGGCGATGAACTTGTCGCCCTGGTAGTGTCTATCAGCTTCGCCGCGGGTCTAAACCTGTACGCGACAGTCGCCACTCTGGGGTTGCTTGCCCAAGCCGGAGCCTTACCCTTGCCTCCCGCCTTGCAACTCCTGGCCAGCTGGTATGTGATTGCCGTCTGTGTGGTTTTGTTCGCCATTGAGTTCTTCGCCGACAAAGTCCCCGCCTTCGATTTGATCTGGAACGCGCTGCATACCTTTATCCGTGTTCCAGTCGCGGCTCTTCTGGCGTATCGGGCTACTGCTGCTTTATCTCCTTGGGAACAACTCGCAGCTGCAGCCGCAGGAGGCGCAATTGCCTTGATCGCGCACGGAGGGAAGACCGCCGTACGCGCCGCAGTGACGCCTTCGCCCGAACCATTTTCCAACATTGCGTTAAGCCTGGGAGAAGATTCGTTGGCTGTTTTCCTTACCTGGTTTTCCACTCATCACCCATATTGGGCAGCCGCGATTGTTGCAATGTTTTTGGCAAGCGCAGTACTGCTGGTGCGGTGGGTGTTGCGAGCCATGAAAGCTCTGTTCTCGGGCGCCGAGCGAGCCATAAAAACGTAAAAAAAAGGGCTTATCCAGGCAACAGCCTCAGGTTGTTTTCAGCCAAACATCTCGCCATGCCCCTCTCTGCTAAACTACGCGGCCATGAAAACATTTCTGGTGCGATCCCTCCTTTTGGCTGTGTTCCTGGCGACTCTTGCCGCTGCCCAGGATGTCATTCCTCTCTCCACCACGCCCCCTGGTTCGACCGAGGAGAACTATCCGGAGAAAGCATACTTCTCAAACGTCTGGCACACGGACGTCGTCACCAACGTGACCAAGCCTAGCCTGACAGTTTTCAAGCCGTCTGCAGATCTGAAGAACGGCACTGCAGTGGTGATCTGCCCGGGCGGCGGTTTTATGGCGCTCTCCATCGCCAGCGAGGGGACCGATGTTGCCAAGTACCTGGCGGCGAAAGGAGTGACCGCGTTTGTTTTGAAGTACCGCCTGGCACACACCGGCGAGGACGGCACCCAGGAATTTATGACGCTCTATGCCAACCGGCAGAAATTTGACGAAACCGTAGGGAAGGTCGTTCCCCTGGCCGTCTCCGACGGCTTAGCTGCCGTCGCCTATGTGAGGCAACACGCCGCGGAGTGGGGAGTCTCTCCCGAGCGTGTAGGCATTATCGGTTTCTCCGCCGGTGGGAGGGTGGTTTCCGGAGTCGCCTTCCATTACCTGCCGGAAGGCCGGCCCGCTTTCGTCGCCCCGATTTATGCGGGCGGAAACATATCGAAAGATGTTCCAGTTCCGGCGGACGCGCCGCCTATGTTCGTTGCGGCTGCGACCGACGACCAGCTCGGACTCGCGCCGGAAAGCATTGCCTTGTACGAGCGGTGGACGGTCGCCCATAAATCGGCAGAGCTGCACCTGTACGCGAAGGGCGGCCACGGCTTCGGAATGCGCCAGCAGAACATCCCTACCGATCACTGGATAGACAGGTTTGCTGATTGGATGGAGTCACAAGGGTGGATGAAGAAGTGAGTGTGGCGGCTCGGGTCAGTCTAGAGTCTATTGGGTCTTCTCTCCTCAAAGCGTGGGCCTCCCGCGGGGGGCTTCTCAAGGAGCGACGGTTGGGGGCGCGGGGAGGTGCAGTCATTTGTTCCGCGCCCGTTATATTTAGGTGGAAACTAGGCGATTCGTCCGACGCGGTCAATGAAGGGAAACAGTGACAACCGTTGCGTTGATATTGTTCGGTCTACTAGCAATCGGAATGGTGCTAGTTATATATGGCGCTATTGCTAAAAACAGGTGGGGATTAACGTCGATCCAGTAGTTTGTCCTCGCGGTCACAAGCAGCTTCCTCAGGTGCCAGAACCACAAAATCTGTTGCAAGCGTGGGGTGGTGGGCTCTGTCCTCGCTGCGGAACTGGAATTGATACATTTCGAGCGCCCGAAAATCAAAAATTCCGCGAGGTTCTTCCAGTCGAGCTCCACCGACATTGTCATATCACGAAAAAATGAAGCCAGGTGCTCAACTCTTACAATCGAGATCATAGCAGTGCTGCCTGCCGACGCACAGATCACAGATCACACCAAAACCAAGCCGCCATTCCCTAGGCCTGAATATCCAACTCGACGGCATCGATTAACGGCACCAACCATTTGAGCAGTGCTTTATGCGTTGGATGTTCAACATAGGCGTCCAGTGACGCCTTGTCGGAAAATTGCATGATGCCGCCGAAGCTATAGCCCTTGCCCCTGGGAGAAATGTTTGGACCGACGTGAGTTTGGAGGAGTCCAGGAATGACTCCTTGAAATGCACGGATGTGTTTCGCCGCTCGCTCCTTCTCGGCCTCCGTAGCCTGCGGCTTCCATTGAAACGCGAATACGTGAAAGACACTGTCCATTTTATCCTCCGTGAATATTTTGGTTGGATTGGCTGCGAGCAGGGCCCCGGCTGCGAAACTGCCGTTTCGAATTAGTTTACGACGCCGTAAGGTCAGGCATGCCTGATTTCGAGTTACTGTGAGGCTAATCCGCTTTTGGTTTTCGCGAAAGGAAATGCGTGAGCTCGCTGTCGTCATCGGAAACAACTTGGACACGGGTTTTTTCAATGAGCCGGAACTTGTAGGGTTGGTTAGGGCGGCAGGGACAGAGAAGTTGCTGCCACTCGGGGGTCCCTGCAACGTTCTCAATGTAGGCTCCGTTACTGTAGGTGAGTGGGGCCTTCTTCAGAATGTATTGCTGGTGGCAGTGCGGACACTCTATGGAAAGTCGGGTGGTCGGCATGCGTGCTTTTTGTTGAGTTTATCGCGCGGGCTGTGGCTTCGCCATGCCAAATCCACGCCCGAGCGGAGTGCGGACGGGGCACCCTCAAACAATTTGGCTGTTAGTCAAGCACGGATTGGGAATCGCTCGAAAATTTCGTCGCAACTGGCGTGCTTTACAAACGTTCCGTGCGGCACGTTTTGTAAATCTGCATCCCGGCATCGGCCCTGACCATCTATAGCCTCATAGCTCATTCGTCTTTAGAAATTTCGAGGACTCATCATGAAAGCTGCACAAATCAGCAAGGCCGGTGGAGAGTTTGAACTTGTCGAGCGGCCTATCCCGCCACCTGGAGTCGGGCAGGTGCGGATCAAGGTAGAAGCATGTGGGGTCTGCCACAGTGACGTGCTGGTTAAGGAAGGCGGCCTACCTGGCATGCAGTATCCGCGGGTGCCGGGCCATGAGATCGCCGGACGTATCGATGCGGTCGGGGAACACGTGACGGCTTGGAAGCAGGGGCAACGCGTGGGCGTGGGCTGGCATGGCGGGCACTGCTTCGTGTGCGATCCTTGCCGACGAGGAGACTTCATCAACTGTAAGAACAAGAAGATCACTGGCATCACCATCGATGGCGGCTACGCGGAGTACATGGTGATCGGGGCCGAGGCGGTTGCAGCCGTGCCGGAAGAGGTACCGGCAGACGAAGCCGCGCCCCTGCTTTGCGCTGGGATCACGGTTTTTAATGCGATGCGAAATTCCAAGGCGCGTGCCGGAGACCTAGTGGCGGTGCAAGGCATCGGTGGCCTGGGGCATCTCGGAGTGCAGTTCGCGCGCCAGATGGGTTTTCGAACCGTGGCCATCGGACGCGGCGCCGACAAGGAATCCCTGGCCAAAAAACTGGGCGCGCATCATTACATCAGCACTGAGGCAGGTCCGGCGAGCGAGGCGTTGCAGAAACTGGGTGGAGCACGCGCGGTGCTGGCGACGGCTCCGGATTCAAAAGCGATGACGGACCTGACCGATGGACTTGGTCCCAACGGGCAATTGTTGATCGTGGGCGCGGATGCGCGGCCGCTTAATATCACGCCGATCCAATTAATTTTCGGGACCAAGGCGCTTCAGGGATGGGCTTCGGGTACAGCCAAGGATTCGGAAGACACATTGCAGTTCAGTGCGCTGAGCGGAGTGCGTCCGATGATCGAGAAGTTTCCGCTGGAGAAGGTCAATGAGGCTTACCAGCGGATGATAACCGGCAAGGCGCGGTTCCGGGCGGTGCTGACGACGGCGGTCTAGCCGGTATCCTTAAAGAGGATCCCCTAACGATAAGTTGGATCCGTTGACTGACGAACTGGTCGCCATTCGACGGAGCCCGCCCATTTTCATTGGGGAGAGTCCCACCGAATCTCAGGGGGTGCGCCAAGGTCCATGAAGCGAGCGTCACGAGCCTCATCACGAACCGAACTCAATGCTAGTGTAACTTCGCGAATGTAGTACCAGGTTGCCGCCAGCAGACAGACCATTGCGGCAACGAATACAATCACTGCCAGCAGTGCCGCATTGTTCCAATACAGACCCAACCCAAGCAGCAGGCACGCAGCGATCGTTCCACCCAAAGCAACCAACGTATAAAGGAAGCAACGGCGCATCAATTCTGCACGGTGCTCGATCGACTGTATCTGGGCGGTGTAAGCGTCGGCCTCCTGGTCACGTCCGCTTTTGGCGGCATCGTATTTGGCGTGCACGTATTGGCGGAGCCGGCTAACAATACCCATCAAACGAACGTTGATGGACAAAACCAGCAAGGACGTGGCAGAGAAGAAAATCGCCGGGGCAACGAAGGCTTGAAATAGGCGGCTTATGTCATTCACGAGGTGTGATCTCCGGCGAAGGCTTTAATCAGGAGTGCTGATGCAGGATACATCGGCCTTGAATTCCAATGAACTAATGATTGTGGCACGCGGGAGCCGCCTTGGACTGGTTAAGGCGCACGGGGGCACTGAACACCATGGGGGGTGATCGCGTCCGACAGATGGCGGCGCCGGTTGCGAAGTATTGCTTTTACTTTCGTTCGCGGCCGGTGGCCAAGCCAAAAGAGTTACAGCCAGCAATTCAAAAACGATAGATGGTCATTGACGATTCTTGTTCCGTGGCAAAATTGTTGTAACATTCCAGCAAGCTGAGATCAGCGCTGTTTCCGGAAACGCGGCTCGCGCGAAACGAATAGAAATCAATCGAAAGTCAAGTGGGCGAAAGGAAAGCACCGGAATGAAAGCATGGGTTGGTTTCGAATGCCTGCTGTTGCTCCTCGCCGTATTCGGCTGGGGACAAGAACAGTTTCCATCCGCGAAGAATCAGACGGGTGCAAAAGCCGCCGCACAGACCGCCGAAAAGAAGCCGCTCCTTCTGAAAGACTTCAAGCCGGTATCCATGCTGCACGCGTCCGTACATCAGGTGCCGCGTGCCAAGTTCTACGTTATTGACGTTCACAATCACGTGAATGACGCTCGAGGCAGCTACACTCCGATTCCGCCCCCGCACGTCATAGACGTCATGAATGCAACCAATGTAAAAACGGTCGTGATCCTCACCGGGATGTGGGGCGAGAAGTTACAGCACGTAATCGACACCATGGTGAAGCCTTACCCAGGCCGCTTCATCGTCTTCACGCAGATCGACTGGTCAAAGATTGACGACCCTAATTTCAGCCAGGAGATGGTGGAGCAGCTCCGCAATGCCGTGGGGCGGGGGGCGCGCGGATTAAAAGTTCTCAAAGATCTGGGACTGGTGGTGCGCGACAAGACTGGCAAGCTGATCACGGTTGATGATCCGCGGCTCGATCCCATATGGGAGGAGTGCGGTAAACTGGGCATTCCAGTATCCATCCACGTCAGCGACCCCGAAGCTTTCTTTCATCCCGTCGACAACACCAATGAGCGTTACGAAGAATTGCTCAATCATCCGGATTGGAGTTTTTACGGGCCAAAGTTTCCCACAAAAGAAGCGATCCTGGCGGCGCGGGATAGGACTTTCGCCCGGCATCCGCACACCACGTTTGTTTCACTTCACGTGGGCAACTGGCCGGAGAATCTCGACTATGTATCCGGAATGCTCGACACGAATCCCAACGTGATGGTGGAATTTGGAGCACGCGAAGCTGAGTTGGGCCGGCAGCCTCGGCGGGCGCGCGAGTTTTTCATAAAGTATCAGGACCGGATCATGTTCGGCACCGACAATGGCGTGCAGGAAGAGATGTACCGCAATCATTTCCGCTGGCTGGAGACCGCGGACGAGTATTTCGACTACTGGGGATACCCCGGCCAGGGACGCTGGAAAATCTACGGTATGGAATTGCCTGACCAGGTGCTGGAAAAGGTTTATCACCTCAATGCGGAACGGGTATTTCAACAGTACAAGGGTGCGACGGAAGCGAAAAAGGGGATGCAATGACGCATAGTGTTTATCGAAATATTTTGTTGGCGCTAATCGGAAGCTGCCTGTCGATGGTTTTTACTGCTTGTAGCCAGCAGGCTGAAAAGCCTGCCTCGGCGCAACCGCCCGCTCCGGCTAAGGTCACAGCTGTGAAAGTGCTTCTCAATAACAACGGGCCCATTGTGCTCACCACGGGCGCCGCGGAATTTCAGATTCTGCCCTCAGGCTATGTTCAGGCCTCATTGGTGAAGGACGGAAAGCGGCTGACTCTGGATGAACCACCGGCAGACGGGCTGGCCGAGAGTGAATACGTCGTATCTGGAGGGAAGGACATTCACTTCGCGCTCGACTTTTCCCAGGCACGAGTTACTGATGCGGCCGGGAAAATGGGAATTGGAAAGCGAGTCGAGATACCCGGGCACGCAGCCGCTGCATCGGGCGAGCCATTGACCAATACTGTAGCCTTCGAGCTCTACGACAGTTTCCCGACGCTTCTCCTTACCAGCGCAGCCTATCGCAACGCCGGGAATTCCCCAGTCAATTTTGAGAAAGTCATCGCGCAACATAGAAGACTGAGCGCCTCGGCCACTGGCGGCAAGGTGCAACCCTATGACATGTGGTCGTTTCACGGGGCGAGCTACGACTGGGGCGCGCAAGAAATCACAAAACTCGATCCCACATTTTCTCATCCCAACGTCATGGGGGAGATGGTGAAAGGCGGCTATGGCGGCGGCATTCCGGTGGTCGCCTTCTGGAACCGATCAGTTGGCGAGGCCATCGGGCACATTGAAACCCTGCCGCTTTCGGTTTCGTTGCCCGTTCAAGTAGAAAAAGACGGACGGGTTTCAACCTCGATGGTTTCCGAAGGCGTCAAACTCAATCCTACGGAAACCTACTCTACCGCTCGCAGCTTCGTTGCGGTTTATTCCGGAGATTTTTATCAGCCGCTGCGAATGTGGTCCAGCGCGCTGGCCACCGAAGGCTGGAATCTTCCCAAGCCCTCGAACGAAGCCTACAACGTGAGTTGGTGCGGATGGGGATACGAATTCAACGTAACCCCGAAACAAATGCTGGGTACGGTGCCTAAGCTGAAAGAGCTCGGCATCAAGTGGGCGACGCTCGACGATCGCTGGTTCGATACCTACGGCGATTGGAATCCACGGTCCGACACCTTCCCCGGCGATTCTATCAAGACCATGGTTGCCGATTTTCATAAGGACGCCATTCTGGCGCAGCTTTGGTGGCTGCCCATCGGCGTTGAAGATGGCCAGGGCCGTTGGGAATCGCACAAGTACATTGTTTCGAAAGTGGTGAAGGACCATCCCGACTGGCTGATTCTCGACAAGAACGGAAAGCATGCGCACATCACTCGCAACCTTGCAGCGTTGTGTCCGGCGTTACCCGAAGTGCAGTCCTACTACAAGCAATTAACGGAAAAGTTTATTCGCGACTGGGGATTTGATGGCTCCAAGCTCGACAACATTTACACCGTCCCCAAGTGCTATAACCCGGCGCATCACCACAACTCGCCTCAAGATTCGGTCAACGCGATGGCCGACGTCTACAAGGCGATATTCCAAACGACCAGGTCGATCAAGCCGGAAAGCGTTACCCAAAGCTGCCCCTGCGGTACGCCTCCATCGCTGGCTTGGCTACCCTACATGGATCAGGCAGTGACGGCTGATCCGGTCGGCGGCGAACAAATACGACGCAGAATCAAAATGTATAAGGCGCTGCTTGGTCCGGAATCCGCAGTGTACGGTGACCACGTTGAGCTTTCGTCGATGACCCGCAAAGGCAATGGCTGGTCAGAGCATGGAAGCGATTTCGCGTCTACCATCGGCGCCGGCGGCGTGGTAGGGACCAAATTCGTTTGGCCGGAATCGGGGCCGAAATTTGAGCCGGTGGCGCTGACCAAAGCGAAAGAAGAACACTGGAAGAAATGGATTGCCATCTACAACGACAAGATGCTGTCGAAGGGCACCTTCCGTGATCTATACGTCTATGGCTACGACGCACCGGAGGCCTACGCCATCGAGAAGGACGGCAACATGTACTACGCCTTCTTCGCGCCTTCGTGGAAAGGCGATCTTGAACTTCGTGGATTAAAGGCCGGCAGTTACACCGTCACTGACTACGCAGCAGGCAAGCAGTTAGGAACCGTGCAGGCAACAGGCGATGAAGCACCCAAACTGGCGGCGCAGTTTAAAGGTCACCTGCTGGTCGAGGTCCACGCCAGGTAATTTATTTAGCGGCATTCGTGCGCAGAAACTGCTCGCGATATTCGCGATCGCGGAAGGCCTCGGTGCCTCCGGGACGCGTGGTGGAAAGTGCTCCTCCCAGATTTCCCGTGGCCAGGCAGGTCTGGAGGTCAGAGCCCCGAACGTATTGCGAGAGAAATCCGGCGTCGAAGCTGTCGCCGGCTCCCACAGCATCGACCGGGGTCACCTTTACCGGCGCGGCGGTGGTGCGCTCGTGGCCGCGCTGTGCCAGAGCCCCCTGCGGCCCGATCTTCACCACCACCAGCGGAACCATCTCCGCGACCCGCGCGATTGCGGCTTCCAGGTTTTCTGTTCCCGCTACTTTCCTGACCTCGCGCTCGTTGGGCATAAAGACGTCGACATAGCGTAGCGCTTCCGACAATTCCCCGCCCCAGGCATCCTCTGGATCATCGTTGGTGTCGAGCGAAATGGTGAGGCCCGCCTTCTTCAATCTCTTGAATATTTCTGCAATTCTTCCCTTCAATCCGCGCTGTAGATAGAAGGATGAGAGGTGGAAATGCTGCGAGTCGGCGAGATAATCGAAATCAAGGTCTTCGAATGAAAGTTCAAAAATGGTCCCCGGATAAGTAAGGATGTTGCGGGCGCCTTCGTGGTGGAGAATGACGGTCAATCCGGTTTGGCTGCCGTCCGCCATCCTCTTCACTTTGGAAACTTCGACGCCAACGGCCGACATGCGATCCATGGCGATCTGACCTAGCGAATCGTCGCCGATACGAGAGATGAAACCAACGCGACGCCCTAAGCAGGCGAGATTATGGGCAACGATTGCCGACGAGGAACCTAGAGTCAGGTTCATGCCGTCGGCAAGCAATTCGCGTTCTGTCGGCAACTCTCGGGGCAATCCGTAAAGAATGAGGTCGAGATTCAATTCTCCGGCAATCGTAACGTCGAAACGTGCCATATTTTTTCTCTAAAATTTAGTTTGGGTGGGTGATTCAGACAATTTTTACTTCGATGCCGGCTTTTTTTAGAGTTCGCAGGTCCGCCTTCGGTGCCGCGCGGTCGGTGATCACCTCGTGCAGGGCCGAGGGAGGAACTATCAGCGACAGGCTGCGCCGCCCAAATTTGCTGGAGTCGCAGACCGCGACCGTTCGCTTCGCCACCTCGACCATCACGCGGTTGACCTTGGCTTCCAAAATGTTGGGCGTGCTCAAACCGTATTGAACGTCGAATCCATCGACGCCCAGAAACAGGATGTCGGCGTTCAGTCGCCGCAAAGTTTCTTCAGCGATGGGACCGACCAATGAGAAGGAATTCTTTCGCAGCGTTCCACCCGTCAGAATTACTTCAACCGCCGCGCCGGAAAGTTCCGCCGCGATGTTGACGGCGTTGGTCACGATCGTCAAATTCTGGAACTCCCGCAGCGCGCGTGCGATGGCCGTAGTGGTGGTTCCCGAATCCAAAATAACCACCTGGCCTTCTTTCACCAGGTCGGCTGCGGCGGCCGCAATGGCCAGCTTCTCCTTGCGATGTAACTTCTCTTTCTCCCGCAACGTGGGGTCTTCGAGCGCGCCCTCGCGCGAGGGCAAGGCGCCGCCGTGGGTGCGGTGGACCAGTCCGTGACTATGGAGAATCTCAAGATCTTTGCGGATTGTGACTTGCGAGGTCTCGAACTGCCGCGCCAGTTCGGTGACCAGCACCCTGCCATCACGATTGAGCGTGGCGAGGATGGCGCGGCGGCGTTCTTCGTTCAGCAAATCTAGTCCTGTGCGAGAAAATTGGGTTGGAGCAACGGGATTATGAATCCCGTTTCTTTTTATATCGTTTGGTTTCGTTTGTCCAGTGAAGAAAGGCTGCCGTGAATTACTTGGACGGTTTCAAAACCGCTGTATTCCGCTCGTCCGTGGCCACGATGCGATAAAACCTCTTCAGATCGTCGGCCTTACTCACGGGCACGCTCAGGTCTTTCACTTCGAAGGCGCGGGTGTAACGGATGACGTTTCCTGTGACCTCAGATTTCGAATGATAGCTGGCAAAACCAAAGTCAGCGTCGACTGGCGAGGGCAAGTCGTCGACCGTGTACCCATCCGGCAGGGTGATTTCAAAGGTATCGGTATCCAGAACCGGCCCATCGAACTCAATCGGAAACCTGCGCGGGTCTTTCGTTTCCATCAAGGCGCTGGTCTTGGTGCCCAGCACCCGCGGCCTGACCAGAATCAGGTCACCCGCATTCTTCGCGTAATTTTCGGCGTTGAAGCTGAAATTGAATCCGAACGGAAGATCGGTTTGGGAGAAGTTCACGATAGACGCTTTCGTTATATGGAATATCGAGAGCGAGTCGGCCAGAAGGGCTTCCAGTGGCTTGATGCGATCTTCGTCGTTGGTAATTTTACGGAGAGCATAGCGCTGCCTCGCGGCCCGGTCACCGATGCGGACTTCCTTCACTTCTCCTGTGAGCATTCCGGTTGAGTTCAACCTCAGTTTGGCCGTGCGCTGAATACTGTTCATGGCTGCCGGTTCTTTGGGTAGTTGCACCATCTCTCCGCCAGCAGGAGCAATCAATAATCCCCAGTTCGCTTGTAAATGCCCGGAGATGTGTCCAAAGGGCGTCAGTTCGTTGGTCGGGTCGAAGAAAAGCAATCTGCCAAGTTTCGGATGTACAGCGATGGCCAACAACTCCGGGCTGGTAACGCCATCGGGCAACCGCACCGCAAGAATCTGGTGGTTGAATCCCTGGTGGGCCGGTGTGTCGGGGCCCACGGAGCCGCGCTCAGTGTTGATCGCAACCTGGTACGACTCGATGCCAATTTCGTGCAGCATCGATCGCATCAGTGTCGCTTTGTCTTTGCAATCGCCGTAGCGATGATTGAAAATGTCTGCTGCCGGGTGCGGCTGCCAGCCGCCAATGCCCAACTCAATCGCGACATAACGAATGTCGTGCTGGGCGAATTTCGCCAGGGCGCGCATCTTGGTGAGCGGATCGGTGATCGAGGCTGTCAGTTCCGTAACTTTCTGCTTTATTTCTGGAGAAGCGTCGAAGCGCCCGGTTTCCAGGTTCCAGTACCAGATGCCCATTTCCCGCCAGTTGCTAAAGCCGTTGGCGGTCGATGGGCCGCCCGCGGGAAAGAAGGACACGATCATCTGCCCTACCACCCCATGCAGCGGCGGCATGTCGTCTTCGTGCCGAATTCCCTGAACGTCGCTTACCACCCACGATGCCTGAGTGCCGGACAGGACCGCTTTCACTTCTGGATAGTTGAGGAATGTGGCCTTGTACTCCCAGCCCGGAGGCAATTGCAATGAGTAATGACTCTCCCGTGTGGGATTCTCCTCCTGGAAGTGCCAGCTGTCCTGCAAAACCAGCGGCTGCTCTTCAGCCTCATATTCATACCCCACGATGTTTCCCGGGTCGGGAGCGGGAATGCGAAGCACCTTGGCCCTGACGTCGGTGACCAGTTCGCCGTTTTCGACATAGGGCGTTGCCATTTCGACGGCGTCTTTGTCCTTGACCTCGAAGTCCTTGCCCTGTGCCGGAATGCACCACCCGCGCAGGCTGGTGATCTTGCGATGACTGTTGAAGTAGACGGCAACCGTGCCCTCATCCCGACCGCCGGGCCGCAGGATCTTGTACGCTTCGCGATAGACACTTTTGATCTTGGTTGCGGAGATGACAGTTACATTTTCCTCCGCGTACATTCTGACTGCGTCTGTCTTCTCGTCGTGAGCGGGAAGGGGAGCATTCACCAGGGCGTGCATCCAAGGTGGGGCATCGGAGGCGGCGGCCGCGAAACGTGTGCCAATCAGCAGCCACGTGATCAAAAGCAGCGCGGTGATTCGGCTAATTGCTGGCGCTTTCCGTACCTGGCTGTAAAACGATTTGCTCTTCATCGCCCGTCCTGACTCCCTGGAAGAATGCCCGCAGGGCCCCGTAGTATTTCTGTTCCATCACCAGAATGTCGACACTCAATTTTCGCGACAGGTGCAACTTGTCTTTGTCGTTCTCCACCTTCATGGTGTAGCCGACAACGCGGCCGGTGTTGTCCTGAGCCTTGGGTAGCGTCGCGACCTTCCAGCCCGGTGGTAAAGCGATGGTGACGTCATCAACTTTCTGGGACTGGAACTCGAAGTAAACCGGATGCACGCGCTCGGCGTGATCGAACACCCGCTTCTCGGTTGCGCTGAAAAGCCCCACCGGCAATAGAGCCCGGCGTCCAGCTCCCGCGGCCCAGCCCGGCACCTTCAAATCGAACTCAGCTAGTAACGGAACCGATGAGCTCTTCCAGTCGGGTTGGTTTTTCAGCTCCACCTCAATCGCCACCGGAACAAATTCCCGGA
>Ga0097621_100001252_pt1 | contig 17553 bp, 7 predicted proteins | sample KBSMisM72_FD_73165 | JGI IMG/M metagenome (GOLD analysis project Ga0097621, IMG submission 73165) | Miscanthus rhizosphere microbial communities from Kellogg Biological Station, Michigan, USA - KBS Miscanthus M7-2 (version 2) (version 2) | ecosystem: Host-associated > Plants > Roots >... | reverse complement strand
CGGATACCCGATTATTTCAGAACCGATATTTCGGTGAACATGGAAGGAAATCACAAGACGAATAAAGCGACACATAATTCCTGGTCGGCAGGTATTTATAATGTCACCGGACGACAAAATGCCTATTCAGTTTATTTTGTACAGGAGAATGGAAAAGTAAAAGGATACCAGCTTTCAATTTTCGGCGCCCCGATTCCTTTCATCACCTATACCATTAAATTCTAGACTATGCGGGAAGGGTGGGTGAAATATCTGATCATGGTCATAGTCATCTATATGGGGACGATGTGCCGGAAACCTTATGAGCCGCCGGCGATCAAGGCAAGTAATCATTTTGTAGCGGTGGACGGATTTATCAATATGTCTCCTTTCAGCTCCACGACCATTAACCTATCGAGGTCCCGGAACCTGTTGGATTCTGTAACCGATCTGCCGGAACTCAATGCACAGGTATTGATTGTAGGTGCCGGCGGAGAGATGTTTCCCTTAGCAGATACCGGTACCAATGGCAATTATGTAAGCGCATTATTAAACCTTGATCCCAATCAGCAATATCAGATTTCTGTGACTACCAGCGATGGAAATAAATACCTGTCAGATCTGGTAACTCCTAAAATCGCCCCGCCGATAGACAGTTTAAGCTGGGAGTTGGTGGATGATCCGGCAGTGGGTACACAGGTAGTAAATATATATGTAAACTCACACGACCCGACAAACAATACCCGGTATTACCGCTGGGACTACCTGGAAACCTGGCAGCATCAATCCACATTTGAAACTTTCTGGGCATTAAAAAATGGGGTAGAAACTCCGATTGATGCCAGTGAAAATAACCACAACTGCTGGACAACGGCCCATTCAACGTCAATAATTCTGGGAACATCCATTGCGCTCAATGAAGACGTGATCAGTACTGCCCGCGTCGCTAATTTTCTGAAAGACGACCCGAAACTGGATATCGACTACAGTATACTCGTGAGGCAGTATCCACTGGACGCCGATGCATATAAATACTGGCTCACCGTTCAAAAAAATTCGCAATCTCTGGGAGGGCTTTTTGATTTACAGCCTTCACAGATTACCGGAAATATGCACAGTGTCACTAATCCCGCAAATATTGCATTTGGATATATTTCTGCTTCATCCGTGCAGGAACAACGCATATTCATCAGCAATAAGAATTTACCGGAGTGGAAGTCTAACATCGGGATCAGCTGCCCGGTCGATGAAATTCAATCGAATCCGGCTGATCCACTGATCTGGACTTATTATGATACCAGTAAACAGCTATGGTATTATGTTTCCGGACCGCCACCGACAATGAAAATAACCAACAAACCTTGCCTGGACTGCAGGTATCAGGGCGGTACCAGTATAAAACCAACGTTCTGGCAATAAAATATTTAGAATGAAATGCTGTACGTATTTTTTTATCTTTTTTTTGCAATGGGGATTACTGAATGCCCAGAACCAACAGGCTGACCTCCTGCATCAGCAATTTTCCAGCTTTCAGTCAGCAACTCTTCAGGAAAAACTTTTCATACACACAGACAAATCATTTTACCTGGCCGGAGAAACTATTTGGTTTAAAATTTACGCCGTAGATGCTTCTTTCCACAAACCACTTACTACGAGTATAATTGCCTATACTGAAATCCTCAATAGTGATCTTAAACCGGTCCTGCAGACAAAGGTTCAACTGCAAAACGGCACCGGTAGCGGATCTGTCACTGTACCCGGGTTCCTGCCCACAGGAAACTATATTTTCCGCGCTTATACCAGCTGGATGAAGAATTTTTCTCCGGATTTTTATTTTGAATACACAATACATATAGTTAATACGCTGAAGTCCCCCGTTGTTGCCACGGCACCCGGGTTGCCGGTATCTGTTCAGTTCTTTCCGGAAGGAGGCAATGAAGTGATCGGATTCCCGGGAAAAATCGCCTTCAAAGCAACAGATGGAGAAGGATATGGATTGGACTGCAAAGGATTCATCGTAAATCAGAACAACGATACAGTAACAACTTTCCAGTCGGTGCATAATGGCATGGGCAATTTTCAGTTGAAACCGGAGAAAAACACCACTTACTATGCCGTTCTGAAATTAAAAGACAGTCTGGTAAAGCAAAAATTACCGGATGCCGAACAGAATGGATTTGTAATGAATATGACAGAAGTAGAATCCGGCAGATTAAAATTTACTGTCCGCGCGACTCCCGATTTTAACAACACAACAGTTTATCTTCTTTCACAGACCAGACAGGTTATAAAAAACGTTCAGAGCAACACAATTAAAGACGGTGAAACATTTTTTGTAGTGGATAAAAAGGATCTCGGGGATGGAATATCAGGGATCACCCTGTTTAACCATTTAAGGGAGCCGGTCTGCGAGCGCCTGATGTTCAAAAGACCCGACCAAAGGCTTTCAATCGAAGTAAATACAGATCAGACGGTTTATGAATCAAGAAAGCCGGTACATATCGCCCTGTCAACGCGGAGCAAGGATAATCTTTCCGTTTCAGGAAACCTTTCCCTCTCTGTATTTATGATCGATTCCCTGCAACATATACCCGGACAAAATATCATTTCCTGGATGTTTCTTACCTCGGATTTGAAAGGCAGAATTGAATCTCCCGGCTATTATTTTACAAACCCCGATAAAAAGGTGGACGAAGCACTGGATAATTTACTGCTTACTCAGGGCTGGAGAAGATTCAAATGGAATGATGTGCTGGAAAACAAAATTCCTTCATTCGAATTTCTTCCTGAAATCGAAGGGCCTGTTGTTAATGGGAAAATAATAAACAGGTTAACCGGCACCCCTGTTGGTGGGAGCATCGCTCTTCTCAGTGTGCCCGGGGTAGACTATGCGTTCAGTAGCGCTACCAGTAACGCACAGGGCAATGTCCGCTTTGGCTTTAAGGACATTTATAAAAATAATGCCATCGTGGTAGAACCAGCCCTGTTGAAAGATTCCAACTACCGTGTTGATATCACTAATTCCTATTCAGATAAATTCTCTTCGAAAACTTTCCGTACACTAATTCTTTCTAAAAAACAGGAAGCTGCACTCTTAAACAGGAGTATCGGCAACCAGGTTGAGAATACTTATGGAATTGAAAAAAAACGCCGGTATGTAAAAATCAGCATGGATACCACTTCCTTTTATGGCAAACCTGACAGGTATTTCAATCTGGACGAATTTACCCGTTTTCAGACCATGGAGGAAGTATTACGCGAATACATTGATGATGTTCGTGTAAGGAAAGATGGAGATAAATTTAGTTTTAAAGTAAGAAACAAATTATTCAATACTTATTTTGAAGATAACCCGCTTATCCTGCTGGACGGAATTCCAATTGCTGATGCTTCAAAAATTATTGCCCTGGATCCACAGAGAATCAGAAGGATTGAAATTGTAAGCCACAGGTACTATATCGGCTCATCTGTTTTTGATGGCATAGTGAACGTAAAGTCCTATACCGGCGAAATCGGAGCAACACAGATTGATCCCAATTCCCTGGTGGTTGAATTTGATGGACTCCAACAGCAGCGGGAATTCTATTCTCCACAATATAGTTCTGACAACGAGGCGGAAAGCCATATGCCGGACTTCAGAAATGTTTTGTACTGGGTTCCTCAAATAATTACGGGACCGGAGGGAAAGTCGAAACTGTCTTTTTATACATCAGACCTGAAAGGAAAATTTGCGGTGATAATTCAGGGTTTAACAAAGGATGGTCTTCCGGGATCTGCCATCAGTTTTTTTGACGTGAAAAAATCCGATTAGTGATTACTTGTCTGCAAACCGGATAACTACGGTGCTGTCATCGTTTCTGGCAAGAATAAACCCTTCCTTCCCGGCCAGATTTATTTTTTTAACATGTCTCACCTGCCCCCTGATCTGGATACCATTCAGGCTTTCAGTAGTGAATGTTCCATTACCCTTATTTATTAATAACGTGGCATAGTCGGCATCATACCTTCCCATCTGGATATTGTTATCATAATAATTCCCTACCAGCAGAATGTCTGGAAAGCTGTCCCTGTTTGCATCTACGACCACTGCGTCCCGGAAGGGAGACAACTGTGCTTCCCAGGGCATGGCGACAACATCAAAATGCAGATTGCCGCGGTTTATCAAAACGGCATTGGAAAAATAATTGGCAGTCAGTTTATCAGCTTTATCCAATTCCGCCTGCGGGAAAATATCTGTAAACCGGGCCTTCGCAAAATCTTCAGCATACAGGAATTCCTTCTTTAAAATGGGCAACTGCTTTTCTAATTCGTCTTTGTTGGCAAACGGTAACTCACGTCCATCCAGATAATAAGATAATACCTGATCCTTCTTACCATTTCCATCGAAATCATAATAATACAACCGGACAGGTTGTTCGGCAGTCGCCTGCAGCCGGCTGTTCAGGCCAAGATTACCTGCAATCAGATCCATTTGCCCATCGTTGTTCAGATCAACCGGTAATATGAAATTCCACCATCCCTTTTTATCCGTGAGTTCTCTTTTTTCAAAAGTTCCCTTATGATTTAGAAAGGCTTCTATTCCTCCCCACTCGAGTGAAATGATCAGATCCTTCTGTCCGTCTTTGTCGATATCGAACCAGATGGCATTGGTGACAAATCCGATTTTTGATAATTCCGGAGCAACCTGATCAGTAACATCTGAAAATCCGCCCTTCCCGTTATTTAACAATAAATAAGATCCCGGAATCTGTCCGTAATTAAATGGAACCGATCGTCCTCCTATAAATAAATCGGCGAACCCGTCTCCGTTGAAATCTGTTGAACAAATCGATCCTGCATTCACAAAAAGGTTTTGAAACGCCGACGGGTCCCGCGAAAAAATCCCGTTTCCATTGTTAAGAAAAACTCTGGGCCTCAACTGTTCATCGGATCCATAAAATTCATTCCCGCCGTTGGCCATAACCAGGTCAGGAAATCCATCATTATTAATATCCAAAACGCAGGAAGCAACATTTTCAAAATTTGAATCCGCTTCCAATGCAGGCTGTACTGTTTTCTGGAATTTTCCTGACTTCTGCTGAAGGAAGACCACACTTTTTCCCAGCCTTGACGAGCCGATAAATACATCATCCAGGGAATCATGGTTAAAATCAGCAACAACCAGCGAGGGCCCTTCAGTAGATAATTTGTGCGGCATGAGTGGTTCTCTCTCAAATTCATGAAAGGTATTTTCCTTATGCCTGTAGATAATATTGGTCTGTGCTGTAATATTCTCGACAGGTCTGGTCGGATTCACCCAATGTTTTTTCAGTATGTCATAATCATATTTCGGCAGCCCTTCCCGGTAAGTAAAACTGATTACGGTATCCAGAGGGCTTAGACGTATGGGCAAATAGCTGTTATCGGGCCAGACCAGGAAAGCGGAATCGACGATTGTTTTATCCAAGCCAATATGCAGCGGCCCTTCCATGCTGGATAGAAATCCCCTCACAGGAGATTTCTCATATGTGCGGATGCCGCCATTGGCAAAAAGCAGAACCTTGGCACCGAGGGCATTGATATTTTTCTCCGGTCCCTTCAGAGTGATTTCGACAAATGCTTTCTTATTGTTGTCATTGGTTTTGTTTTCATACAGGATCGCCGGATCTTCTATATTATTTACCAGCACATCAAGATCACCGTCATTATCAAAATCCGCATACACTGCCCCGTTTGAATAGGTATTTTGGTTGTTTCCGATTTCAGCTGCTATATCTGAAAAACGAAGCTCCGGACCATTCTTAAAAAATTTGTTGGGAATTTTAATTTGAGGAAACCGGTCAATAAGGTTCATGTCCTTCTCATCAAGTCCTGACGTGGATCTCATTTTCTCCTGAAGGTCCACGTTGGAAATGAAGTTGATGTAATCAATATCATTCAGTCTTTTAGGAATTCCATTGGAGATAAAAAGATCTTTGGCGCCATCATTATCAAAATCGAAAAGCAGCGGCGACCATGACCAGTCCGATGCATAAACACCTGCATAAAGTCCGATTTCGCTAAAAGTCCCGTTGCGCCGGTTCAGTTGAAGATTGTTCCGGGTGTATTGGAAATTATATCCATAGCCGATTTTTGTATAAAAGGTTTCATAACTGTCTTCTCCTTCTGATCGTTTCAGGATATAGGGATCGGAGGGCAGCATATCCATAGTGACAATTTCAGGAAATGCATCGTTGTTGATATCAGCGACATCAACACCCATAGTGAACTGACTGGTGTGCATCATATAGTCATTCAGTACTTCTTTGAATGTCCCGTTATGCTGATTGATGTAGAGATAATCATTTTCATGAAAGTCATTCCCGATATACAGGTCCGGGTAACCATCCAGATCAATATCCGATGCATTTATGCCGAGCCCGTATCCGATTACCGAACTGTGAATGCCAGCTTCTTTGGTGACATCGGTAAATTTTTTATTGCCATCATTTCTGAAAAGCCGGTCGCCTGAAAGCGGGTTCGTAACTGCGAGCCTGTCTTTTCTGGGGCCGAAGGTCCCGTTCTGGTGGATGGAATGATTCAACAGGTACATATCGAGGTCACCGTCACCGTCATAATCAAAAAAAACAGCCTGGGTGCTGAATCCTGAAAAGTCCAAACCATATTCCTTCGCTTCATCTTTGTAAGAAGGTATGCCGTCTTTATCGATCCCCTGGCAGATCAGTAGCTGATTATGACTATGCAGTGTTTCATGGTTGCCCACCCGGCATACATATATATCCATGAGACCATCATTGTTGATGTCTATCACAGAAACACCGGTCGACCAGGCGCCGTCCTGCGGGATTTTTGCTTCTTTCGTGACATCCCTGAAATGAAGTCCCCCCGTATTCAGATAAAGCCGGTTCGAAACCTGGTTCGCAGCAAAGAATACATCAATTTTTCCGTCATTATTAAAATCAGCCGTGCCGACGCCTCCTCCATTATAGAAATACATATACTTAAATACATTGAATTCCTGCGTAGGCGTCAGCTTATTGGAGAAATCAAGTCCGGTTCGCCCGGCATTCAGGGCTTCAAACAAAAGAAGCTGTGAACCGGTCTGTTGTTTTCGGTTACAGCTGTCCGTAAGAATCAGCCAGGCAACTAAAAGCATGTATGAGTATAGCCCCTTCTTCATTGTGACCGGAAACTTATTCCTGCTGGATTATTATCGTTTACTTTTTACATTCTCATTCAGTTCATAGAGAACCGGGTATTCATCATTGATAACAAACAATACACGGGTCTTTGCATTTCCTTTAATGAGGGCGATGTCGCGAACCATTCCGCGAATATTTAATCCGGATTTGTCATTTCCCATAAAAGAAAAATTTCCTTTGCCATCATTGATCAGCACATCTCCAAAACTTCCGTCGAGCCGGCCAAATTGAGGAAGAAATCCAAATTCATTACCGCCCAGCAGCAGATCTGTAAATCCATCCCCATTCAGATCGGCGCACTGAATGGCATTTACGGAAGAAAACTGAACCATAGCAGGCATTTTTTCAATTTTAAATTGTCCATTGCCCAGATTGATTGCAATTATCGAAGGACAATAGTTGAATTTTTTTACCTGCGAAGTTTTTAATAAATCTTCGGGAAGCATATCCTGGATAGTTTTCTTCGCAAACTCACCATGTTTCAAATTTTGCTTTTTCAGGATGGGCATCTGGAATTCCATATCATGTTTTAAAAAAACAGGCATGTCTTTTCCATCTATAGTCCTGCTCAGGATATTATCAATGTTCCCATTCTGGTCATAATCGTTCACCCATAGTTTTACCGGGCGCGCCGAATCCGGACGCAGGTAAAAATTTTCTCCGATATTTCCCAGAATCAAATCCATCTTGCCGTCTCCATTCAGATCAGTGGCTGCAATTGATTCCCACCATCCGAATAAGTTATTCAGGTTAGTCCGGACTTCTTCGAAATGATCTTTTTTAAAACTGAAAATGCGGGGTGTCATCCATTCGCCGGTAATTATCAGGTCCTTATCCTGTCCTCCGCTGACGCTTGCCCAACAGGCGCCGGTAACCATTCCTATTTGCGCGATGTCCGGATTTTTAGAAGCGGCAATATCTGTAAAATGTCCCTTGCCATCGTTTACAAACAGGTAACTCAACGGCGAACTTCCATATTCTCTGGGAACACTCCTTCCTCCAATAAACAAATCCGGAAACCCGTCATGATTAAAGTCGTAGTCAATCGCTACTGAGGTATTCACCCCGTTGAGAATATTTCCAAAAGCACCCGCATCTATAGAAAAATTGCCATGCCCGTCATTTTTATACAGACGGTTTTGCATTTCACGGCTGTTGGGTTGACTGGCATTCCCGCCGGGACCTACAAATAAGTCCAGGTCTCCGTCGTGATCGGCATCAAAAAATAAAACGGCTTCATCTTCGAATTGGCTGAAGGGAAGGAAACCGGGTTCATCCTTTTTCTCAAATTTTCCGGCAGCAGTCTGCAGATATAGCTGGCCCGCATGCACAGAAGTACCACCGATGTACACATCTTTCAGTCCATCGCCGTTTACGTCACCGACAGCTGATTTAGGACCTTCCCTGGAAAGCATTTTTGGAACATTGTGCTCATAATAGAAATCGATGTTATTGTCTTCCGCATGTTTATCAAAATTTGATTTCACCAGGGAGAATAAGGTAGAATCCGGAATTTTTTCCGGAACCACCGGGGCAGCCTGTTGTATCTGTTCTGTTATATTATATAATTTGTTCAGCGCCGGATGATCAAATTTTATAGTAGAACCGTTCGGCCAGGTAACCACCATAGAATCTACTTGGGTTAATTTTCCCAGGCCAAAGATCTGTTTGTAGTCCATGGAAGACTGGAAGCCGCGACTGGGCACTAGTTCACGATAAAAGATCTGGCTGCCCTGATAAACCCTGATTTTACTTCCGATCGCAAATGTATTTTCTCCAACTCCTTTTAGTGTTACGGCTATATAGTTGTTCTTGTTTAGTTCGCTCCCGCGATTCTTATAAATAAAAGCAGGTCCGTTTTCATTGTTAATAACCAGGTCCATATCGCCGTCATTGTCCAAATCCGCATAAGCAGCTCCATTCGCAAAAGATTTCTGAGTAAATCCCCAGGCTATTCCCTCATCCGAAAACTTCAGACCGTCCTCGTTCCTGTACGCTTTGTGCAACATAGGATAAACCGGTACATGTTTAAGGATCTCATCCGACGCTTCTTTTTTTCCGCTTAAAACCATTTTCTGCAATACATCGTTGGCGAAGAAATCCATGAAATCCAGGTTCGTCACATCTTTGTTTACTCCGTTACAAACATAGATATCATTATATCCATCGTTATCCATATCGAACATGAGTGCACCCCAACTCCAGTCGGTAGCGGATACGCCGGCGTAATTGGCAATATCCAGGAACTTCCCGTTTTTATTATTCAGCTGCAGGCAATTCTTTACGTATTGATGGTAGAACCCGGCCTTATACTTGGCCATATACAAATCAATATTATCAAAGGCACCCAGTGTCTTTAACCGGTAGTCATCTTCCGGGAGCATATCAGTAGTAAATATTTCCGGGTAGCCGTCATTATTAATATCAGCGATATCAGCACCCATGGAAGAGAAACTGGTGTGGCCAAACCAGTCTTCCATCTCATCTTTGAATGTTCCGTCCCGCTGGTTGATATATAAATAATCCCTCTCATAGGAATCGTTGGAAACGAAAACATCTTCCCAGCCATCCCCGTCAATGTCCCCTACTGAAACACCCAGACCAAAACTGATCAGACTTCCATGAATCCCCGCTGCCTTGGTCACTTCTGTAAAATGACCGTTGTCGTTCCGATATAAATGATCTCCACCGCCCTTTAAAAATTTTTCCACCGGCCATTCCTGGTCGGGCAAATCGCGGCGGTTGGAGTTATTCAGCGTATTAACGGGAATGGGACTGTTGTCGATCATAAAGCAGTCCAGGTCGCCGTCATGGTCATAATCGAAAAAAGAAACCTGTGTGGTATAAGCAGAAATATCGAGCCCATATTTGGCTGCGGATTCGGTAAAAGTCAGGTTATGATTGTTGATGAATAACTGGTTCTTCCGGTGTCCCGTCGTCATGTGACCGGAATTGCATACATAAATGTCCAGCCACCCGTCATGATTGATATCCACAAACACCGCCCCGGTACTCCACATACTGTCCTGAACAATTCCTGAAGCTTTCGTTATATCCTCAAATTTGAAATTGCCTTTGTTCAGATAAATCTTATTATCCTCCATATTGGCGGTAAAAAAAATATCGGCAAGTCCATCGTTATTAATATCTCCCAGGGCTACGCCTCCGCCGTTATAAAAATTTCTGAAAAGAAAACTGTTCTCCAGTTTACCGTCTGTTACACGATTGTGGAAATCAACTCCTGTATTTTGTATAAGTTCAAATAATGGTTTCGTTTCGTCCTTCCGGTTGCAGGAGACAGTTAGAATAATACTGACAAGAAAGATTAGCCTGGAAACGCTGTTAAGATTATGGATATGCATTGAATAGTCTCTGATTCGGGCAGGATGGCTAAAATTACAAAAGGCCATTATATAATAATGGCCTTTTGCTATAAATATGAAAGCTTTACAAATTAATATCCGGGGTTCTGTTTCAGATTTGGATTAACCGCGAGTGCCTGATTGGGAACCGGGAAAACCAAATATTTCGGATCATCAGTTGGCTTATACTGCCATGGTGTAAGGTATACTCCAAAGCGGATAAGATCCGTTCTTCTGGAAGATTCAAGGTACAATTCACGGCCGCGTTCTGCCAGCAGACAGTTTGGATCATCCACCAGGGCATGTGCATTGGCAGAAGGATTCAATGGTAACGAAGCAACTGTAGAAGCTCCACGTCCGGTTCTTAGTGCATTCACCAGAACCAGTGCTGCTGCATTATTCGGAGTTGCCTGGCGCATGAGGGCTTCAGCAACCATCAGCACCACATCCGGATAGCGGAACATATTGAACCAGTTTCCGGGATTGCTTGAATAGAATTTACCGGAAGCATCAGAGAAGTCAGGAACATATTTACATACACGGAAACCGGTTACTTCCAGGTTAGATCCTGTTTCGATCATAGTTGGTGCGATATCTGGTGTGAAAGACAGGGGATTTCCTTTTCTGTCTTTCAGAGGAACTCCATTCTGATCGAATTGCTGACCGACCAGGAATCCCGGACGGATACCTGAATTTTTTGTAGTTGTCGGATCAGATGTCATTCTCCGGCCAATTCTGGTATCAATTAAAGTATCTGCAAGAGAATAATTGGTCGTTCCGCCGAGTGAAAAGCTGTTATAGAAATCGCTGGTTGTAGTGAATCCGTTCCAGCCTGCATTTGGCGCCTGTCCGTTATATTCATTATAATGGAATCCGTTCATCCAGCGTGCATTCATACCGGGGTTATTGGTACTAATTCCGGATGCGCCTGGAAACATAAAGATTCCTTCTGTTGAATTTCCGTTGGAGTAAGTGAAATTCCCGAAATAATTCGGCATTAAAGTATACTTACCACTGGTAATAATTGCCTGACCCAGAGTAATAACCTTTTGCATATCCGCATCGTCAAATGTTGGGGCCGCACGGTTCTTATATGCACCACGGTTCAGGTAAAGTTTCATCAACAGCATATTTGCTGCATCCTTGTTTGCCTGGATTTTGGTATTACCATCCGCCAGGTCAGGAATGAGTTCGTTTAGCTCTTTGATAATGAAATCACATGCTTCTAGTCCAAAATAAACCTTAGGTGCGTTTAACAGCGTATCGCCCGGATTTCTGAATGGAAACTGATCGTAAATATCCAGTAGATAAAACAGGCTGAGTGCTCTGAGGAACCGGGCTTCGGCTGCCTGTCCTGCACTTGGTTTGAAGTTGAGCACGTTAGTCGCATCAAAATTTAATCCGTTCAGACCATTGAACACATCGATGACCTGTTGGTGATCCGCATTCCAGGTGTGATTGTGAATTACGCGCCAAACTCCATTATCATCCCAGTCACCACCGCGGGTTGGAACCAGTGATTCATCCGTTGAATTTTCTTCAAGGGAATAAACATTGGACTGCCCAACGAAGGGACCCGGAATGTCGTTGTATGCCTGCTGAAGCAAAAGGGCAGGGCTTATTGACCGCGCAGCTTCCGAAGCAGGAATAGTCGATTTATAATTTTCGGTAAGATCGGTACAACCTGCAATCCCTGCCAGAGCCAGAAGGAAGGAGCCTTTTAAATATTTTGAAATTGTCATATACTCAGTTTTAAGCTTAGATTAAAGTGCAAAATTTACCCCGAAGACTACACTCGCTGGCGTAGGATAAGGAATATACTCAATTGAACTGGACGGATAACCATTGTTTTGTTTGTCAATGTTCACTTCAGGATCGAAACCTGAGAATCCGGTAATCACAAACAGGTTTGATCCTGCTACGAATACGTTCAGATTCTTGATATAGTTGCCGATATTACCGAAACTATAGGTAAGTGAAGCATTGCGCAATTTGAAATAAGTACCGTCTTCCAGGAACCTGTCTGATGCACCTACACCGCTGCTTGGCTGTTCTGCGGAGTTATATGCATTCTGGTCAATATTTCTTCCCTGTGCGATACCTGAAATGTTTGTCACGGATGTAGCCGTGTTATTGTAGATCAGGAATCCACTGGAACCACCACCATTGATTACAAGGGTTAATTTCTTATATCTCAAAGTTGTGCTCACACCGAACAGTGTACCAGGATTCGGATTGCCTGCGAACTGAGGATCCGGTCCGATAATCTGGTTTCCTTTCTGATCAAATCCGAGGAAAGGTTTCAGATAAAATTCATCCACCGGCTGATTGTTGGTGATGACCTGTGCAAGTGTACCGGATACACCCTGACCATTGATCTGGCCCGTATGAATCGTGTAAGGGTTTTTTGTTCCGGGTACATAGAAATCAGTGATGATATTATTGTTGGTAGCAAAGTTCGCGGAAAGATCCCATGTGAAATCCTTGCCCTGAACAATCGCAGCGCCAACAGATACTTCAATACCATCGTTCTTCAGATGCCCTGGCAGGTTTACCCATACGGTACCTGGAGGACCGGGAGCGATGATCGTTCCCTGGAACAGGATATTTGTTTTGTCTTTGTTATAGTAATCGAATGATCCGTAAAACCGGCTGTTTATGAATGAGAAGTCCAGACCGAAATCATACTGAACAGTTTCTTCCCATTTCAAATTCGGGTTACCCGCATTGATCTGTGAAGCACTGTTGTAAGAACCAAAGGCAAACTGGTCGATAGACGCACCAGCCGGGAAATCCTGGCTACCGGTTTTTCCCCATGTTGCACGAAGCGCCAACCCTGAAATAAAGGTGTTGTCCTTCATGAAACTTTCATTCGCTATATTCCATTTCGCACCAACAGATGGGAAATAAGCATACTTGTTGTTTTCACCAAACTTACTGGAACCATCATCACGGAATGTAGCAGTCAAAAACAATTTATCCTTCCAGTTGAAGTCAACCCTTGCAAAGTAGGATTGTATTTCAGTAGTGATATCCTTAAATACGAAAGGCGGAATAACTGTCTTTCCGTTCTGAATGATGTCAGTGTACTGTGCAGTACTAAGCGCGAGTTCATTCAGGTTAAAATTGAAAGTCTGCGCACCTGTATTTGAATTATTGAAATTTGATTTCCAATATTCAAAACCGAGGAGGGCGGTGAATTTCAGATCCTGACCGAAAGTAGTGTTGTAGTTTAATAGATTATCGAATACCTGGGAAGTAAGACCGGCTGCGGAAATCAGGCCAATCCCGTTTCCGTCAATCGGGTTCAGACCCCTTACAAATCCGTCCACATTGGTATTTCTTACCCCGTCAGACTGGTTGATGGAGTATTGAAATTTGTAAGACAGATTATTCAGAATTTTTACCCCGAATGAAATATTTCCGAGTACTGTGTTTACATCGGCAATATCATTATAGGCTTTCAGTAACATCATTGGATTCGGTGTACCGTTTCCAAGGTTTACGAAGGACCCGTCCGCATTGTAGTAGTTTGCTGTTGGATTCCACTGGAGCGCGGAACTGATCAGGTTACCCTGTGAACCGGCAGTATTTGAAACCAGCGCAATATGTTCTGTATTATATCCATCGATCAAATTGAAATCTACGCTCAGTCTTTTATCGAGGAATTTGTAACTACCGGAAAAACTTCCGATATATTTATTCAGTTTGTTTGTTGAAATCCATCCCGGTGTGGATGAAACCAGGAATGAAGCACGGAATTTACCGTTTTCATTTCCTCCGCTTATAGCCACATCGTAGTTCTGGATCGGGTTACTTTGTGTAATGTCATCCAGTGGATTTACATTGGCTCCCTTATTTAAACTCTTGGAACCTGTTAAAGTGTCAAGATCATATTTATTCAGGGCTTGCAGGTATTGGGGTTGACTCAGGATATCATATTTCTTCATATATCCCACATTAAAACCAACGGAAGCATTTGCTTCAAGTTTAATCGGACCAGAACCACCTGTTTTGGTAGTCATCACGATTACTCCGTTGGCACCTCTTGAACCGTAAATGGCTGTGGAAGATGCATCTTTTAAAATGGTGATATCCGCAATGTCATACGGATTGATAAATAATAATGGGTTTGCATCTGGTGAAGGACCAAATCCACCCGCTGGCAGATTTACAATTGGTCTCGCATTTCTGCCATCCAGGATGATTCCGTCAACCACATATAGTGGGTTACCCACACCGCGAATTGAACTGTTACCGCGGATTCTAACTGTAGTTGCCGCACCCGGCTGACCACTGTTTGTGGTTACTTCAAGGCCTGAAACCTTATTGGACAATAACTGGTCAGGTGAAGTGATAACACCCTGGTTAAATTCCTTGGCGCTCACTGTAGTCAGGGAACCGGTGACGTCTTTACGTTTCGTGGTACCATAACCGATAACAACCACATCATTCAGTGATTGTGAGGACGAAACCAGTGTGACAGCAAGGGTATTATTTACCGGAATGCCAATTTCCTGCTGATTAAATCCAACAGAACTAACAATTAACGATTTGGCAGCTTCTGCAACCGTCAACGTAAATGCCCCCGTGGCATCTGTTGTGGTCCCGCCTTTTGCACCCCTTACCGTGACTGATGCACCCTGAATAGGTGCACCCTTGTCGTCAGTAATTGTGCCCGTAACAACTTTTGTCTGTGAGAATGCTAACTGTGTAAAGGATACACATAAGCAGAGGAAGGAGATCCTCTTAAGCAATCGTTTCATGGTCATAATCAATGGTTTAAGCAATTAAGCAGCTAAAATAGTATTTATTATGCAGATTTTAACAAAAAAGTTAAAAAAATTTATGCGCAATAAAATACCAGGAAAGCTTAATAACCATCAAGACAGTTAACACAAATGAAACGCTGCAATTGATTTGGGGGTTGCGTCAGAAATCAAGACGCATAAATTTCCTTCCCTCCTTGGTTTTGTACTTTACGTAGTTGAATTTATACAACTTACCCGGACGATGCGGTACATCGAATTCGAGTTCATTGGTATCTTCCAGAACATCCATGGAAAAGAATTTCTTTCTGAAATTTCTCCTGTCCAGCTTTATGCCAAGGATGGCTTCATAGAGATTTTGTAATTCACGCAGCGAAAATTTCTGCGGCAGCAGGCTGAAACCCAGGGGATGTTCCTGAACGCGTTTTTGCAGCCATTCATGACAGACATTCAGAATTTGCTGGTGGTCGAAAGCCAGGTCCATTTCCGGACTGAGTTTGTGCCAGTGCAATTCATTATCATCTTTCTGGAGGCGATGCTGCTGTATATTAATAAGTGAACAATAGGCGATGGTAACAACCCGGGCACCCGGATGTCTTTTTACTCCTCCGAAACTTTTCACCTGTTCAAGGTAAACATCGTCCATGCCTGTCCGTTCTTTCAGGATGCGGTAGGCTGCTTCATCCAGATCCTCATCCCGGTGCACCAGGTCGCCCAGCAGTGACCATTTCCCTTCGAACTGTTTCAGATCCGATTTAATCATGAGTACTTTGAGCTCGTTCTCATCAAATCCAAAAATCACACAATCAACAGAGATCCCGATCAACCCATCACTCTCGAGCTGTTTCAGGACCGCCTTGATATCTTTCTTCTTCGGCAGTTTTTCAATGCTCATACACGTAAATTTGTAGCAGCCATTTAGTAGCTAAATATAATCCAGATCCGCTAAACTTCCGCCCGGACATCTTTATATATTATATACATACGTATTCCTGTAAAATAAGTTTAAACCGAATTTATGTATAGTTCCGACCAGACCCGCGACCTGCAGGATCTCAGTAAATCACTGCTTCAGCGACATACACAAAAAGGCCTGATTCTAAAGGACATTGTGTCTCTCCGGCAGGTTCTCGTTTTTCATGAATACCGCTACTATATTCTGAACGATCCGCTGCTCACCGATAACGAGTATGATATATTATATAAGGCGTTGGAAAAACTGGAGTCAGAAAACCCCAAATCTGTCACCCCGGATTCTCCAACCCAGCGCGTTGCCAGGGAACTGACGAAAAGTTTTCCGACTGTTAATCACCTGGTTCCTATGCTCTCTCTGGAGAATTCCTATAATGCCGAAGACCTTGTGGACTGGGACCGCAAAGTCAGGGAGCTCACCGGCCTGAATACCGTTGAATATTGTGTTGAACCAAAATTTGACGGGGCCAGCATTTCCCTGATTTATGAAAATGACCTCCTGGCCCGGGGTGCTACCCGTGGAGACGGTGTGCAGGGAGACGAGATCACAACGAATATCAAACAGATTCGCTCTGTGCCTCTTTCAGCCGCCTTTTCCCGGTATGGAATTGAGCAGGTGGAAATAAGGGGTGAGGCGCTGATCAATAAAGAAAACTTCAAGAAATACAATCAGCAACTGGCAGAACAACAACTCGCGCCCCTTGCCAATCCCCGTAACGCGGCGGCTGGATCACTCCGGATAAAAGATCCTAAGGAGGTTAGCCGCAGGAACCTGGAAGTATTCCTGTATCATATCAGCTATTATTCTTCAACGGAAAACCTGGATATAGATAAAGGAGAGATGGCAGGTGCAGATCAGGCGCATGCTGCCCGTTCCAGGAAAGCTCCACTAACCCATAGTGATTCCCTGGAAATGCTTTGGGACCTGGGTTTCCGGAGTCCAAAAAAAGAGAAAAAAGTCTTTAAAAACATTCAGTCGGTCATTGAATATTGCCTGGATTTCGAGTCCGGCCGCGATCATCTCCCTTATGAAATCGACGGCATGGTAATAAAGGTGAACGAGTTTGCACTTCAGGATAAAATGGGTATGACCACCCATCATCCCCGGTGGGCGATTGCATTTAAATTCAAAGCCCGGCAGGCTACCAGCAAATTATTGAAGGTGGAGTTTCAGGTCGGGCGTACCGGAAGTATCACGCCCGTGGCAAAGATCGAACCTGTTCCCATAGGCGGCGTTACGGTTGGTTCGGTGTCTTTGTTTAACGAAGATGTGGTCAGGCAGAAAGACCT
>Ga0097621_100001249_pt1 | contig 17567 bp, 22 predicted proteins | sample KBSMisM72_FD_73165 | JGI IMG/M metagenome (GOLD analysis project Ga0097621, IMG submission 73165) | Miscanthus rhizosphere microbial communities from Kellogg Biological Station, Michigan, USA - KBS Miscanthus M7-2 (version 2) (version 2) | ecosystem: Host-associated > Plants > Roots >... | reverse complement strand
GCCTTTCTGGCGGCTTGGATGTCGCCAGCCTGCGTAGCACTATCAAGTGCGTAGGTCAGGTTAGCTTGCACTTGGTTCTTCAGCATCTGTTCAAGATCGGCCATTAGTTGCTCCGTAGACGGTACGCTCGCGGACACCGGCATCACGGTCAACGGGACCGGCAGGCTCTACCATGCCAAGCTTTTCGTCGTCGCCTTCTTCCCATTCCAGCGTGGCCGGATCAGGCATGTCGCTTGCTGCGATGATACCGATAACGTCATTGAAGCTGGAGATATACCGCCAACCGCCGGATACGACAATGCCCTTGGTAGCCTGAAACATGGTGCCAGCACCCCAACGGATGATGACCCAATCGCCAAGTTCGGCTTCCTGACGCTTCAATCCTTCGTTGGCTTTGTACTGGAAAGCCAGCGGTCCTATTGCGCGGATGATGCCAGCCTGCACTGCGTGCTGCCCGTACTCGCGCCAGATATCCGGCGTGACAATGCTGCCGATCCTGCGCGGCGGCATCGGGATTTGAATTGAAATGTAATCGCGGGCCGGTTTGACTTTGTGGTGCGGTATCTCGAAGCCGTATACACTCATTGAATTGGTCCCTGTGGTACTACTGGTGGCATTCCTTGTGGAGCGCTTCCATTAGCTGCTCCGGGGGCTGGTCCAACAATTGGCATACCCATTTGAGGGCTACCGCTTGGCCCTGCCGGATTGGGTCCGCCGGGCGGCCCGATAGCAGTTCCTCCACCAATCGGTCCCTGCGGATTTGGAGGGCTTGCTTGAGGTGGTGGGACAGGGGATGGTCCAGCCATTCCCGCGTTGTCGCTTCCGACGCTATTCGTGTCACTGTTCAGTTGCTCCATTGTTTTCTCAAGCCGCACAAGCTGCACACGCATCAGATCGATGTTGCCGGGCACTTCTGCCGCTTTCGACAGTGCCAAGATAGCTTGTGCCATTTGCAGCGCCGATTGCGAGTTTGCCTTCAAGCGGTTGGTCTTTTCCTTCTCCATTGCCAACGCCATTTCGCCTTGCTCCATTGGCGTTGCCGTTGGACGCGGGGGCGGCGGTGCAATCAGCTTCTCAGGATTTGGAAAACGCATGATCTGTGCGTAGCGCAGCCCTACTTCGTGAGGGTTGAACACCATCGGCATCTGAAGCATGTCATGGTAGGCTTGTGCCGTTGCGCCGCGATGTAGCTCCGTTGCCATGTTCGGATCGGCGGTAATTTCAATAGCACCTTTGGGATCGATGGTCTTTGGCAGGATGTCCATGGCATTAGCCATGGCCGCAAAGGCGCGTACCTCTTCCGTGATGCTGCCAATAATGCGACGATGAACCGCGCTGTGCTGTTGCGCACCGTTGTCGATGATGCCTTTCGCCAGCGTGGCGGTCATGGAAGCTGGAGCATTTTCCAGCAAGTTCAGGGTACCAGCCAAGCGATCACCCAAGGTCATCAGCTTATCGAGCGACTGAAACATTCCCGGCGTGACTTGCTTGGACGGGAAGAACGATACGACTTCGTTGATCGGGCGACCGTCTGTGTTGATCGAAGTCAGACGGTTACCCCTCAGTTCGATCTTGTCAGGCAGCCCAATGCCCCCGGTTGCAGCGATGCCGCCATTTTCAGATGACAGCTTTGCGGTGTCATCGATTGATGCCAATAGGCGGTCAGCTGAACGTTCGGTCTTGTTCAGCAGCCAACCAAAGCCCCGTGGAAAAAACGAACCCTTCGGATCGGGGATCATCTTGTAGGCGTAGTAGCGGCGGACCGGACGGAATACCAGATAGTCCTTATCGCTAATGATTGTCTTTTTGGTCCAGCGTGGAAGGCACTTGACCATGCACGGTACGTCATCAAGATTTACGGTGACCGTGTACGGTTCGTCGTAATCGTCACCGTCCATATCCAGCCACATATCGACTTCATAAAAATCCTGCGGCTCTTGCGGGTCGATGTCGTCAAAATTTGGTTCGTAGTTGATCCAGTGTCCCATTTCAATTGAACGCTGAATTTCGTAGGGATACTTTTGGATTTTGTGAGTGATACGCGGTACTCTATCAAGCGTCTTGGCGCTGTCATTTATGATGACTTCGTTGACGTTCAGGAAGGCGCTGCGAAATTCACCCTCATGTTCGTCAAACCAACGCTTGCGCCAGCCAAGCCCGGTCACTGCCATGTGCAGTATCAAGGGGTCCGTGTCGGTCACCCAATCAGGGTCTACGGTGCGAAGTTGCGAGCACACCCAGTTAGCCAAGGGTTCGCCACCGGGTTCTGATGCCTTCACCAAATCCGGTTCTGAAAGTAAAGCGCCTGTGATCCGCGCCGTAGCCTGAATGACCGACGATAGCGTTAGCGACGTAGAGGGCGGGATCGTGTCCTCGCCGCTGCCAGTCTGTTCACCGGCACCCGGCATGCGGGTGTTGCCGTCCTTGTCGATTTCATCAAGATAGCCGTTGGCTTTGCCAAGCCATTCATCCATGGACCGTTGATCGATTTTTACGAGTTCGATAACGTGATCGGCCAAGGAATGACAGTCGCTTTCGCTAAGTCTTTCCGCAAGGTTGCCGATATCTTCGGGTGCTTCCAGATCAAGCTTCAGCTTGGGGCTTTCAAACATCAGCGATCCTTGGGAATGAGTGTATACAAAGTCAAGTACTATTTTACAGGAACCTACTAAATATGGTAGTGGTACCTTGCACAGCCCATCCGGGCTTACCAAGGGGGATTGCCCGAATGCAAGTCATCGACCGCAGCCTTCAACCTTCACAGTATTGGCCCGGCCTTCATGCACTTTTCGGTTTGGATTACGACAGGCTAGCGCCGATCTACACCAACTTCTTCGACAACAAGTCATCGGAAAAAGCATTCGAAGAGTTCATGACGGAAAGGGCCGGTCTTGGCCTTGCGGTTCAACAGCCAGAACTTGAACCAGTTGCTTTTGATTTTCCCAACGAAGGCTATCGCACTCAGGTCACGCATGCCAGCTATGGTCTTGGTGTTGCAATCTCCCGCGAAGCAAAAGACGACAACCTCTACGAAGATGTTGCGTCAAGGATGATGAAAGAACTTGCCTACTCCGCGCGACAAACCGAAGAGTACATTGCGCACGCTCCGCTTCAAGTTGCTATTGATGCTGTTAATGGTATTCGTGCTGATAACGTGCCTCTTGCTTCTGCTTCACACCCCACCGCTTCGGGACTACAGTCCAATCTTCTGACATCCGCTAACGTCAGCGAACTCGCTTTCGAGAACGCGGTGATCCAGATCGGCTACACCCGCAACGGACGTGGCTTCCTTATCAACGTTCTGCCAAGCCGCGTCATTCTCTCCCCGGAGAGTGGGCCGGAAACCCGGCGTATCCTTGGCTCACCCTTGCAATGGAATGCGCAGACCAACAACATCAACGTGTTGCGGGCGACCGGTGCCTTGCCGGAAGTAATCGAAACGCCGTACCTTGTTTCGAAAGACGACTACTTCATTCAGACCAGTGTCCAGTCTATGGATAACGGCGAAGGCTTCACGTTCTGGGAACGCTCCGGTCTTGAGACACGCGAGGACAGCAACTGGTCGAACCAAGCTTCACTGATTGCGATCTGGTTCCGCTGCTCCGCGTCCATCGTTGATTGGCGCTGCGTTTATATGTCTCCGGGTGCAACGTAATTGCATGAAGAGAAACCACGGTTTGGACGTTTCGAGACTTGGGGTGCCTGTAGCCGTTGCGGCGACCGGGTACCCTACAACACTCTCGCTCGCGAACGTCTGACCGGGCTTCTCGTTTGCACGCAGTCAAGCGGAAGGCCGGTCAAGCCATGCCTTGACCCTTGGCCGCCGGTCTATGACTATCAAGTCCACCCGGATCGTTCTATCGAACCCCCGCCAGAACCGCTGCCAGCCCGTTGGGGTCTGGATGACATCTGGTCCGTCAACACGATGAAGATGGCACCTGACGATGCTGTGCGGGTGCAGGCTTTCCTGAAACTGAACCAGACAGAACGTGGTACCGCGAGTTTTATTGACTACCAGAGAACGCTTAACCAGAACCAAGACCGTGCTACGGTGCAGTACGTCAATCCGCAGGACTATGACGGCACGTTCGTTCCATCCAACTCAGTACGTACTGTAGAGCCACCGGAAGTATTCAAGTTTCCTTGGGAAATTTAAATGACAACCGCTGCCACCGTTATAGAGAATGCACTGAAGCTGTACGGTATCATTGACCAGACAGAGCATCCGACACCGGTTGATATAGCCAACAACGTAGTGGTGCTGAATGACATGCTTCGCAGCGAGCACGTTGACGGCGCTTCGCAATATCTAATGAGGCGTATCAGCGTGACGGTGCCAGCCGGTGTGCAAGGCATCATCTATTCGTTTCTGGTCGGGACTGGCAAGCTAGTGAACGTCGATGCCGTGGCAATTCGATCGATCTGGTGCAGTGATATCAGCCCCGGCGTAAATCGTGAAACGCGACAGGCACCGATTGTCGATGTGGTGCGTACCACTTATCCGGGGATCATTACCAAGTGGCATCAAGAGCGACAAATCGACGGCTCTGTTCTTGTTACCGCATGGCAACCGCCGCGTGCTGCTACTGCATGCTTGATCGAATATGGCGGACGTATCGGCGCACTAACATCCGCAGACGGCAGTGACGTAGTAGGTCTGCCGCCGGAAGGCATTCATGACATAACGCTGATGCTAGGCCGTCGCATCTTCGGTACCTATGGACGCAACCCGCAAGTCTTGGGTGCCGTGCTCGCTGACAGCGAAGCAGCAGATCGTCGCTGGCGTGACTGGGCCAAAGGGCAGCAATGGCTTCGGTTCGTGAGGTCATGAAATGCCAGCACTTGACATCTTTAGCTCCTTTGCCGATCCACTTAATCAGGACCAAGGCGCAGCAAAGCTGCTGAACTGTCGCGTCGTTGTACGCAAGCAGGAAGAACAGAAGCTGGCGCGAACACGCCTTATAGGCTCACCCGGTCTGACGCAAAGAAGCAAGCCAACATCATCACCTTGCATCGTGTTGTGTCACGCAGTCGGTACAATCTGGTCCGGTCATGCGGATGGCAGTATCTATTATCTCGTTGAAAGTTTTTCGCCTGTCTATGCCGGTAGTGTAACTGTTGGCGATCCGCCGATCATACGCATGGCAGAAGATCGTACCTGTCTAGTTATCGCTACGAACGGTCTTGGCGGTGGTGGTTTTGGATCAGGCTACACGGCAACACAAGGCAGCGGTGTTGTCTTTGCCAACTTACAAGGAACCATTAACTTCGATCCTACATCGGTATGTGTGCTGGACAACTACACAGTATGGGCTGGCGCGTCTAACGTTTACGCCAATCAGTCCGATAAAATGTATACATCCAATCCGTTAGCACCGGCCACAGTTGATGCGCTGGCATTCGCCGTAGCTGAAGCAAGGGCAGACGGCATACTGGACGTGGTAACACTCAGTCGCACGTTCTGGCCGTTCGGTACCCGGTCTGTTGAAATGTGGTACGACCAAGGTGGCAGCGCTGACTTTGCTTTCACTCCGTTCACTAACTCTCTGATCGAGGTAGGTCTGGCGGCACGTCGCACGCTCGCCAGCATGCATGGCATGGCGATATGGGTAGGTACGGACCGCCGCGTATGGATGGGGAAAGGTCAAGCTGGTCAGCCGGTATCACCGGGATGGGTTGACCTACTGCTACAACAGATCAATCTTCAAAATCTGACAGCATACATGTACGCCCAAGGGGGTGACGAATTTTACATGCTGACCTTGGAAGGATCATGGTCAGTGGAGTTGGCAATTTCAACGATGACGTGGGTGTACCGTCAGACGCTAGGACGCGCGGACCATGCCAGCAGATGTGCCGTGGAGCATGATGGTGGTACAAGCTACGTTGGTCTGGATACCGGCGAGATTTGTGTACTTGATCTGTCCACTGCCAGTGAGCCAGCAGGACAGCTACAACGGTCTGTCACTACTATGTGGGTTGGCATGCAGGAAGCCCGGCATGCTGTCAATCAAGTTGACATCACCAGTTACATGGGACCACACGCTGGATCGTTTACGCTTGAGTGGTCGGAAGATCGCCAGACTACTTGGAAAGGACTGCGACAAATTACGTGGCCTGAACCCGGTATTCGCCGCGCTATCGCGCGAGCTATGGGCACCACGCGCCGCCGACAGTTCAGACTGTCTTACGCGGGTGCCAAAGCGCCGTTTGAAGTAGACGAATTTTTCATTCAAGTAAGCGAAGGTACTTAGTGTTCCCAAGGGTATTTGAAGTACAGATTGAAGTCTTTCAAGCTGAACATAAAGCTGACGGTCGTATCGCGGCCTAGCAACTTGATCTTGTTATTTTCCGGCTTGTGCGATTTGAAAACTACGGCGTACATGTGATCTGCAATCGGGATCGCGTGGTTGCGCAAGACCGTGGCACCATGGATGGCGGTCTTGTGCGATGTCGAAGTAAGATCGTCAACCAGCATGGCTATCTTGTTGTCTTGAACTTTTCCTTCGATCCAGTTTCTTTTGCCGTAAGGCTTCTGTTCTTTCCTGATGGAAAAGACATTCACGCCATAGCCGCGATTGTGGCAGGCGATTGCGATGCTGGTGAGTAATGGGGTTGATGCACTCTCAACGCCGCACAGCTGGAGGACGCCAGCTTTAATCAGTACTTCATATCTGGACAGGAAATCCAAGACCGCGATGTTTAGGATCACGGGGTTGAACAGTGCAGCCCTTAAGTAGAACTGCCATCTGTAATACCCACTGCCTTGGTTCTTGTAGGAAGGAAGTTCTTTGCTTCCTTCAGGTACTCTGGCAATGCAATTATCGTTTATGAACTTGCGGGCAAACTCACGGTCGCCTAGTGTTCCCATGGATAGGCTTTTCTTAGTCGGTCTGTGTTGCAGGGGTAGACCACGGAAAAGTTGCTGGACCATTGGATGGTAACGGTGTCTCGCTCCACGGAAATAACGGTGCCTCTATCTTTGTCGGTGTCTGAAACAACTGCATCGCCTTCGTTGTATGGGTTGCTCCAAATCTGCATGGTGTTCCGCTCGTTTCTGGTTCGCCGCACACGCATATGAAGGTCACAATGGCCGTTCCTATCAAAAGAGTACCACCGCCGCCACCCATCGCTCAGAACGATCCGGTGTTTAACCGGTGGCTTCATGATCTGACATCGTTCATTCAGGAAGGTGGCGGCATCGCACCCGGCACGATACCGGGTTACGATCACCTACTTTCAACTGTCGCCACACATTCAATTCAGATTTCAAGTCTGATCGTAGACGTTGCCGATAATACGAATGACATCGGCGTAAACACATCAGCCATAGCAGCACATACAAGTCAGCTGACAACGCATGCACTTCAGCTGACGTCCCATAGCGCAAGCATAACCTCTAATACGACAGCCATCGCCACCAATACGGCTAACATAGCCGCCAACACTAGCTCCATTGCTACGCTTGCCAACCGATCACGAATTTTAAATGGGGTTGTTGCACCCACCGCCGGTCTTGGTGTCGATGGTGACTGGTTCTCTGACACGGTGGCGAAGCATATCTATGTCAAGGTTTCAGGGGCTTGGGTTCTCATTGTATGATTGCCAAGGCCACGGATTGGCATGGTGGTAGCTGTCAATGATTTCTTGGAAGTGAGTTAGCGACCGCGCAACTTCATACCTGTGGCCTAGCTTCTCCCAACGTTTTTGAAAGTGCCGCTGCGCATCTGACTGCTTACCACCTTCGTCTTTCAGTTCGATGGCGACGTTACAAGTAGGCAAGAACATCAGGAAGTCAGCGACACCGGGCACTACACCCATGCGCTTGAACTTCTGCGCTTCTGCAATGTTGCGGTTGCCGCCATTCGGAACGTGGAAGATCAGCAGTTCAGGATAAGTATTCTGAACCCATTGCCAGCAATGCAGATGAACTTCGTGTTCAGAAATTTGGCGGGAAAAGTCCTTGGGCGATGGCTTCTTTTTCGCGGGCTTTAACCCATGTTTCAACGGCTTCTTTGACGCCTTCGGCGCGATCTTCAACGGCATCGTGGTTCCTTACCAGCCAGTCAAGACGCGCCGCCATAGCGGTGCTCACACGCGCCGATACAACGACTGTCTCGTTACCTCTTACTCTGCGTTTGGTCATGATGGCTTTTTCTGATACATTCAGCCAGCTTAGTGTATACAAACTAGGAAGTCAACGCCATGGCAGGCTTGGGCGAAGGCATCGGCAGCCTCATAGGCAACCTGTTTGGCGCGTCCAACGTTGGTAGCGCCATACAGGGCGGCGTGAACAACGTTAACGCCGATACATGGGCCGGTGCTGCACAAGTAATGCCGTACAACGCGGTCGGTGCCAGTTACCTTGGACCGGTAGCTGAAGATTTATTGGGTACCGGAACGGCTTCTCAAAACATCGGCAGCCAACGCATCAGTTCTGATGTGAACCCGGTTGACTTCGAAGCCTTCGCGCAGAACTACAACGCATCGGAAGGTGCGAAATACCTGATGAGTACCGCAGCCGCCGCGCAGAACGATACGGCAGCCGCCAAGGGTAATCTTTTATCTGGTGCCAACCTACGCGCTCAAACCACCATGGCCGAAGGTATCGCCAATCAGGATTTGCTGGATCACTACAAAGCTTTTACGACCGGCCAGCAACAAGACTTCTCGCAGCGCGAAACTTCTTACCAGAACCTGTATGGTCAGGAAGCCATGGGCTTGCAAGGTGCCACCGCCGCCGCAGGCACCTTTGCACAAGGTGCTCGCGCTCTTGGAAGCCTTGCTTCGACTGAAGCAACTGCTGCTGCCGGTCAGAGCAATTCATTCGGGTCTGCTCTGGGCAACATCTTCACCGGCATAGCTAAACTTATCCCCGGCTTGTGATTACTTGCGCCTTGCCCGCAGTTCTCTTTCAACTGCGACACGCATGAAGTCGCCTTGATATTCACCAGACCGCAATGCGTTATTGACGCGCGCCAAAAATCCTTTGGGCATGCGAACGATAGTCTTGTCCGGGTACATCAGCGGGCGGCCATTGGGACGCTTACCAATCAACTTCTTAGCAGCAGTAGCCATTTCAGTTTCCATTTTTATTTCCTCATTCGAGGGCCAGAGTAACCTTCCGCATCAAGCGGTAACCCTTCAGTCCAAGACCGGGGACGGCGCATGATTGCACGCATCTGTTCTTCCCGTTGCTTGGCAACTTCTACAGGTGCGATAGCAATAACACTATCGTATACGTCTAGCAATAGTATCGTGTCTGGCATTTCACGCTCTATGTCGTACTCGCAAGCGGTAATGATGTCGCGGGTCATGGACTGACAAGAAATTTCCAGCAAGCTGCCGCCAAATACTTTCTGCGGCAGCATCGCGCCAAACTTTGCGCGGAAGAAACCCATGTTGCCATCTTCACCAACGAATACGGAGTAGTGTGGGATGCTGCGACCGCTTGGCAGGGTCATCCATATGGTGGTGCCGTCTTTCACCAGAGCGATCTTGCCAGCGTAGAACACCCGGCCCGGCAGTTCATACATGCAGTTGTAGAACGCTGACTTCAGATCATTCCACAAGCGGGTCAGCAATGGATTTACCAAGCGGTAATCCCTGATGGTGTCTTGCGCCACTGCATCGGGAACGGCCATTCCCATGCGGCGCATGTGCGCCTTGTAGGTTTTCCAACCAAGCTGGTAGTTGCCACCTAGCGTGATGGTTTTTCCGTTGTATCTTTCTTTGGGGTGCGTATGCCTCGTCGCAGTTGCGGGCAGATGCCACATGGTAATGGCATTGTGCATGTAAATGTCGCTATCTGGTTTGGCGAGGATTGCAAGACGTTCACGGTCATTGGATTGCCACAAGGCCAGACGTAACTCTGCGTTGGACAGGTCGTTATCAACAATCGCGTACCCGTTCGGCGCAACAATGCATCCGCGTAGCGCATCTGTGAGTGCAGTATTGTCATAGGTTGAGAACCCTGCCTTCAACCCTCTTATCAACTCTTCGACTTCATACTTACCAGACGGTCGCGCGATGTTGAACAGGTTTGCGCCTTCGGATGTACCGCGACCGGAGCGAGCACCGTAGTATCGCGTAGCGTCCTTGTAGTAACCGTTGACATGCCGGTCCAGTAGCGCCTGCGCTTTCATCGGAGCACTGCCGCCGCTGTCTTGTAGGATTTCCAGTATTATTCGCACGTCCGGGTGCAAGTCCTGATCTTCCAAGGCTTCAGCAACTTCATGTTTCTTGGTACCCGGCAGACCGGCAGCGCGGGGAAACTCGTTAGCCCACTTCAGTATGCGGGCACGTTGTGTGATTTCTGTCACCACGTTGCCGGTGAGTTCGCGCAGCGTTGTGGCTGCTTCGATTTCAATCCGGCTGCGGCGCATGGCAATGGCTGTTGCTAGCTCAATGTCAATTGGCAGCCCGATATCGTTCTTGCGCCATGACCGTTCGAATATGACTTGCTCTTCCGGGCCAAGTTCTGGCAGCAGCTGATGGATGCTCATGAGGCAGTGAACATCCTGCACGTTGTAGGCCAGCAGTTCGCGGTATTCGTCTATGTTTTCGTAGAACACACCCTTGAATGGCTTGCACGTTTTCAGCACCAGCTTGCGGCCACGCGGGTCTTTGCCGCGAACGTTCAGCGTAGAGCACAGGCTGTCCAGCCCGCCCGGCAGCGATAGCGATTGCGCGCGCGCCATGGTGCAGGACACCTTGGACACCGGGATGGACAGGAACGGGTTCTGTCCCATCAGGACGTTGATATCGAACGCGGCATGATGTGCGACAATTTTGTCACACGCATACAAGTCAGCGTAGAGTTCGTTGATGGAATGGCTACCAAGCTGTGGGAATACCGTGCTAGCAGTTTTCAGGGTACCACGAAAATACCAACACGCCGTGGTGATCTGGGTCGTAGGGTCGAAGGCGTAGCGCCGGGCACCGGCTGTTATCAGATCGCAGCGGGACCGGGTTTCAAGGTCAACGAACAGCATGGACTACCTCAATAAAAGACCCCGGAAGGGGGGCACCTTCCGGGGTCCGTAGCCTCCCCGCCGGGACGCATCACTGACGCGGCGGGAAGCCCTTGGGTGCGGCAAAATTCTGCCCACCAAACTGTGGTGCTGCGGCTGGCGGCTGCACAGGCGGCGGCGCGAAGCCGGTCTGTGACCCGTTAGAAGGGAATGCGGCAGTCTGGCCCGGCTGGACCGGGGCAGGCTGGTGCGCAGAACCCCCCATAGGGGCAAATCCAAAACCCTGTTGCGCCGGGGCACCACCCCCACCAAAGCCGGTCACGTTCATGCCTTGGGCTTTGGCGTGCTCCATCAGTTCAGCAGCACTGATGCCGCCGCTGCCGACTACGATTTCCTCGCCTTCAGCCGTGAACACTACCTTGTTGAGATAGCACTTGACGCCGCGCGGATCGTTCGCCTTTACCGCGAGTGCGACAGCGACCATTACATAGTCGCCACTCTTGACGCCTGCACGGTTGCGCAGCGGGATCGGCACGCCACCCTGCACGATGGACACCTCAATGGGTGAGGTAGACGAACCAGTCAGCAGCCAGTGACCTTTACGCCACTCCGGGTTTGCCCTGCCGACATCAGCCACGTCACCGTCCTTGATCGGCCACGTCACTTGCTGGAACGGGATGTGGGAAAGCGATGCCGTATACAATGCCTGACAGGCTTCAGTGAAATTAGCGAGGGCCGGTTCTTCCCACCAGTTCGCGCGGGTTTTCTTGACGATGATGGAAGCGAGGTAGTTCGGTTTCTCAGTGGGGCGGCCCATGTATTCACGGGAGGGTTCCCAGAGATTGCGCAAACCGATAATGCGGCTGTCGTAGATAGCGGCGGGTTTGTAAACACGCTGTGCCATTCTCAATTCTCCATTCGAGGGTTCAAAGTTCAACGATAACGCTATTGCATAATGTAGTTGGACGGTCAATAGGTTTCAATAAATTTTTCCGCCAAAAATTTTCAGGATTGCTTCCCCACACTATCCAACTTGGCACTTCCGCCTGCTGCGTGAAATCCTGCTGCGTAGAATGCAGACGCCAATACTCGCTGTTCTTCGGTAGCATCTTCCCACGCTGGCAACGTGGTAATCATATTCCGTAAAAGTTCCCACGTATTTTTTACCGACTGTTGTAGGTTCATGTCAGTAGGTCGCTTTCAATTCCGGTTCAGGTTTGTGGCTCGCAATTTCAGCATACTGCGCAGCTTCGTTCGAAAGCTTTTTCGCCGCCGCCGGGGTAACCGGCTTAACACCCTTTGAACCCGCAAGCCGGTATAGCATTTCAGCAGCTTGACGTTCGTCATTCCACGCAACCCATTTGCGCATCGGCTTGAGGTCTGCGCCGTCAACGACAGCGCCTTGCTTCAGCCGGTCAGTCAGTTCTCTTTCCAGCAACTCTTTCATGTCGCCAACGGCGCGAATGATCCGCAGCATGCGCAGCAGTTCGACCGGCAGCATAGTCTGGGGATCGCGCGAAATGGCACCCATGAGGAAGTTGGCGTCTTGGCTCATTGCGGGACATCGCGAGAACGCTGGACACCAACGACATTGCGGACCGGGAATAGGCGGTCCCTCATACGCGATGGCGCTTAATACGAGTTGCCTGTGGGCTTCGACTTCCGCGCGACTGTGGATGTGCTGCTTGAAGCCGTCTTGCTGTTCTGGATTGATCTTGTTCATCCAGCTGTTCGGCTGGAAGATGACAAGCCTGAACCAGTCAACATCTTTGTACTGGTCCAAGAACGTTGCAGCGTAAGTCAACATCTGCTTGTTGTCTTTTGCTTCAACATCCCAAGAACCGTTCTTGTAGTCGATCACGGTAATCATCTTTTGCGCGACGTGACCAACATCCAGCTGACCCCAACAGCCTTTGGTCAGGAACACCCGTTCCTCAATCATCAGGTGACCAGCCCCTAGCTGGTGAACGTAATCGCGAACATAGAGCGCGACATCATGGTCAGGCATGTTCTTGAGTTCTGACGCCGGTATCCACGGTGGCGGTGGCGCGGGTATTTCTCCATGTCGTAGGGCGCGTTCCACCACCCCATGCACGCGGGTACCCTCCAGTGCAGCAGGGTTTGGTCGTTGAGGAAGGTTTTGCGATAGCTTGGCAGACGGCGGACACGCCAGCCAGCGTGAGGCATTAGATGGTGCATAGATTGCGTGTCCGTTGTTCATTGCCAAGGCCATTGATTGTTGATGATGCAAGAGCGCCAAATTGTCAGGTCACCGTGGCGGCATGATCGGTTGGATAACTTTTGTTTTCGTCCAGTGTTTTCGATTGCGCCTAATCGTTTGGCATGAAGAAAAACCGGTCCCAATGCCGAATGCGTCGGAGGGAAGTCGTATCCTAGTCTGGCCCAAACTTCATCAGCAGTGAAGTCCATGTAGTTATGAGCGCACCATACTACAGCCAAAAAGGCTGATGCTTTCCATGCCTCTGGTGCGTTCGTTTCAACTCGTTGCAGCGCGTCACTGATGGCGGCTTTGGTGCGCTCGTATGGATTAACTGAAGGTTCACTCATAGCGTCCTCCAAAATGAAAGGGGGCTTTCGCCCCCAATCAATTATTCCTGAATGCCAAGCGGCTGCGCGATCTGCTTCAACTGCGCTTCCGGCATACGCGGAACAAAGACTTGCTTGATCTGGTCAAGCGTAGCATTGGCGGCTTCCGGTCCGATCTGCTGGCGGAACCACGTCACGATGGCATCCATCGACTGACCGGTCTGGATGGCACCGTCGATCCGCGCGAGGATCGCCGTCACCAGCGGGTGAACTTGCGAAGGCGACGGCATCTGCCCGTTGGCACCGGGGAAGCCACCGGGCGGGGGTGCAAACTGCTGCTGCGCGGGCTGTGCGGCAGGCGGTTGCTGTTGCTGCTGCGGCGTGTTGGCAGCTACAGCGTCCCTGACTTCATCCACGGTCGGCGCATCTTCAACGTCGCCCTTCCGGCCACGAGATTTTTTGCCGCTGGTACGGAACGTTTCCATTTCGTCCCAATTCTCAAACTCGATAGTGATTTTCATTCTAAGTCTCCAACCCGTTTTGCTTGATTAACCGTCGCACCAATGAACGGGCTTGCAACTCGCTGCGATGGTCTGATGATGTAACGCTGCAAACGATCAATGGTAGACCGCGTGCTTTAACTTTGTAATGTTTACCGCCACGCTCAACGCGATAGTCAAGTTCAGCAATTTCCAGTTCGTTTACAGTTACACTAAGGGCACTCATATCTGATGGACCTTGCCAGCCCGGTCATACCAGCCCTTAATGACTATACGTCCGTTAGATGATTTTAGTAAATATACGCTAACGCAATCGTTTGGCAATATGTCATAAGGCCAGATCACCGTCGCATACTTCGTCGGTATCTGCCAGCTGGTGCCGTACTTGAATGGCGGTTCGCAGATATTCTGCCACGGGTTGGCTTTGATGATGTCGCTGACATTGACTAGTTCGTGTGTCGCGCCGTTCTCAGTCAGATCACGTCCGGGCTTTTGAACACTGGTGTTGTCATATTGACAGTGCGGGCATATCGGATGCAGCCATGTTGCGTAGACGCTGTTACACGCATTACAAGCTTTAACTGATGTTTGTCGCAAGCCGCAATGAGGGCAGATAGCGCCGTGGTAGTGCTGGTCAAATCGCTCTGCGCACCCCTTGCATTTTGTAGCACTGTGATGAACCTGTTCGCACACAGGGCAAGTTCGTCCATGTTCCCAAGTCTCCCATTGCGTATTGCAGCTGTCGTTATCGCAAGTCAGTATTGCGCCGGGTGCGGCTGCGATCTGATCCAGCGAGCCATGGCGTGCGACATTGCCGCCGAAGTCCAGCACGGCACAGTTCTGCGCGTGTGGCGTGAGGCGGGCACCGCGACCAAGCGACTGCGCGAAGAACACTGCGCTCTTGGTGGCGCGGCAGTAAGCCAGCATGTCAACGTCTGGAACGTTAAAGCCGGTATCGAACATCGCGACCGATATCATGATAGGAAGGTCACGCGCCCTGAACCGGGCTACCATTTTTTCCCGCTTGCCCTTGGGCGAGTGGCTGTGAACCGCAGCGGCTTCGACGCCAAGCTTGTTCAGCTTTTCTTCTAGCACGTCAGCGTGTGCGATGTTGCAAGCGAACACCAGCAGGCAGTTACGTCGCTGGCGTTTCATTGTCTCCACAATAGCCTTGGTGTGGATCGGTGACAGCGCGATGGCGCGGGATGCCTGTTCCTCAAGATCGTAATCTTCGCCAACAACCTTCAGTCCATCGACATCGATTTCGGCTTTGTGATCCGAATGCGCCGGGATCAGCGGCTTGACATAGCCATCCTGTAGCGCATCCAGAAACGTGTACTTGAAAATGATCGGACCAAAAGTCTTTTCGAGTGATCCGGTCCCGTCAGCGCGGAATGCCGTGCCGGTCAGTCCGCGTACCTTGGCATGCGGGATCGCTTCGAACACTTTTCGATAGCTGCTGGTCTTGTTGACAGGGGTTCGGTGAACTTCGTCAACGAGGATCAGCGTCACGTCCTGAAACCACTTAGTTCGGCGGACAACCGTTTGCACGGTACCAACCGTAACCTTCTGGTAGACATTCTTGCTGATGGATGCTGAACAGATGCCCGGCCTAAGACCAACCTGTCGGCAGGCTGCCGCGTTCTGGATCACCAGTTCTTTGTTGTGAGCTAGGATCAGCGTTCGACCAGTATTAGCAGCAGCAAGCGAACCAAGGATAAGAGACTTGCCACCGGCCACAGTAACTTCGGCCACGGCATACTTATCCGCGTATGCAAAGAGAGTATCAATGCAAGCGTTCTGGTGGGTATAGAGAGCGAATGGTTTGTTCATGGTTTAAGATTACGCTATCGCTTATAGGCTGTCAACACATAATCTACTAATTCGACCAACGTCAGCATTTTATCTGTAGTCCGGGGATGTCCTTCAACCTTAAAAACGAGTGACATCCCATCCGGCATTATAGTCTGAACATTCATGTCAGTGCCATCATCTAGTACGGCGAACGTTCCTTTTTTCTCGCCGTTGATGCTGACACTGACACGAAGATGCGTATCCATGAAGTTCTGATAATTGAACTCCCAAGGATACGTCACGAATATCCGCCGTTGATGAATTTCTTATGGGCTTCGATAACGGTTTCGCCAAACATGTGCAGGCGGTCATGCATGTCGGTTACTAATTTCGCTTGTTCGTCTACAGTTGCCTGAATGCCTTCGACCAGCACCTTGGTTTTTTGGTACAGGTTGTCAGCTTCAAACACGTTATCTTCAGCAGCTTTCAGTAACGCTGCGGCAAGTGTTTTAGCTAGGGTGGTGAAATCGTATTCTGGCTTGTCCGGTAATTGTCCATCTGTCTCTGTTGCCACGTCCTGCATGCTTCGATTGCCTTTTCTCTGGTGTGGATGTTGGTCTGGACGACTACGTAATTCACGGTACCGTCAACTCTTAGCACTTCGTAGATACCGTCATGCTCTGCGATTGTATAAATGATTTCGAAGATTGACACTGTGATGCCCCATGGTTAGAATTATCGCATACGCTATCGGAAAAGGAAAGTCAACGTGACCCAAGGAACTGTTTGGACCCCGGAAATGAAAAGTATGTTGATGGATTTAGTGAATGATCCAAAAAACATCGGCTACACTGAAATAGCAAAACACATGGCTAAATGTTTTGACGCAACGTTTACCAAAAACAGTTGCATCGGCATGGCACGCAGACTGAGGTTGGGACCGCGCCCGGTCAAGATGAAAAGGAAAACAACTGTGGATTTTTCACCAATCGCCCCGAAGATCGAACCGCGCAAGCAAGGCTTTGCGTTGACTATCTATCAGCTACGTGAAGGTGACTGTAAGTTTGTCTTGGAAGGGACGGCAGCATACCCGCCGTATACGTATTGCGGTCATCCGGCGGTCTTGGGCAGATCGTGGTGCAAGGTTCACATAAAAAGAGTGTTCAGTCCTACTTACGGCAGCGCCAAGACGACCCATCCCGGCTTGTAACCTTGCGCATGTGATGGCGAGTGCAGACATTATTTTCTGCTTTAGGAATGTCTGCGCTCGCGTCCAGCGTATTCTTTTCAGTCCATTCGATAGTTGTATCGTCGGGAATAATGCGTTCAGTTTTTACTACGATGCTTTCCATCGCCGGATTATCGTTGCTTGCTATTTTATAGCCCCGCTTGAGCGCCCAAATCTTGGTTTCTTCAGACACTTCAATCCTGTCAGCAATGAATGAAATCGCGTCCTTGACTTCGTGCATCGCTGCGGTTTGCCGTGTCTCTGGCGTTTCGATGCGCGTCAGCGCAAACACAAACATCAAGCTGAACAGAGCAGCGCCGCCTGCCAAAATTTTAGGTACTGTCAGTTTCATTCCCATGGCATCCTCATAGCAAATGGATTGGCGTGCTTTGTCTGGTGCTGTGGTTCTTCCCAATCATCACCGATAAGCCAGACCGTATCTGAATTGAATACCGCAAGATTACGGTGCTTCAGGCTTGTCAGGCAATCCTTGCCGTCAACAAAGCCAGCTTCGATTTCCTTGAT